>WUUC01157864.1_pt1 | contig 10358 bp, 7 predicted proteins | sample 6278441 | NCBI WGS metagenome assembly WUUC01 (sample SAMN13675441, study PRJNA597444) | soil metagenome | isolation source: soil | place: USA: Washington | collected 2017-10 | reverse complement strand
CGTCTCGGCCGCCTTCGCCTTCCGCACACCCACGATCCGCCCCTCGTTGACACGCCACGACCGCAACATCGTACGGCCGCTATCGCTGCGGAGATCAACGACCGACCCCGTAAACTCCACGACTGGCGCAAACCCAGCGAGGTATTCACCGAACTCCTCGAAGCAGATGCTTCCACCGCCTGAACCTGCCCCTGCCTCGCGGCCTCTGACCCACTCGCCGCAAGCAGGAACCTTCCGGTCGCCTCGCGTTGACCCTGTGGAGAACAGCTCACTAGCGTTTCTCTCATAGTGAAATACGGACGCTTCCCGTATATCCCAACTTGAGAGGATGCGGTCGCATGTTCATCCCCCCGCGCACGGAGCGCGGCGCAGGCAGGGCCTGTACCAGGACGCCGCGCATGCTCACCGCGGTGACGGTCGGCGCCGTCGCACTGGGGGCCACACTGGGACTCGCGCCCTTCGCAGCGGCCGATCCGGTGCCCGCCGAGCCGCTCGTCGTCGACATCGTCGGGGACTCCTACACGGCCGGTGACGGCATCGCCGACACCTACATGGATCCGGCGGACCCGCGGCACCGGTCGCTGGTGTCGCCCGCGCTGCAGGCGTTGTCGCGGGTGGCGAGCGAGAACCCGGGCCTGCGGGTGGACGCCAACGTCGTCGCCTCGTCCGGCGCGGTGACCGCGGACTACTTCGACGCGCAGCGGGCCGCGGCGGGGCAGGGCACGGGCATGGTCGTCAACACCGCGCAGCACCAGCAGATCCGGCCCAGCGCCCGGGTCGTCATCGTGGGCTTCGGCGGCAGCGACGCGGAGCTGGCGGAGGTCCTGGCGATCGCCAAGCCCTCCAACACCTCCACACCCGGCGACCTGGACGCGAAGGTCAAGGACTTCAGCGGCCTCCTGGACACCGGCGCGACCGATCAGACCTACCTGGACCAGGCCGCGACGTCGCCGCCCGGTGGCGCGCCGACCCTGGTCTCCCGGATGCTGCAGGTGCTCGGCGCCGTCTCCGAGCGGGCGCCGGGTGCGCGGATCATCGTCACGAACTACCCGCTGCCGGTGGACCCCGAGGACCCGCTCTCGGTGGCGTTGATCAAGAAGCGCGACCTCATCACCGTGCAGAAGTTCCTGCTGGACCTCGACGCGACGATCGAGCGGGCGGTGCGGATCTGCCAGTGCGCGGACCTGGCCGACCTGACGAACGCGCTGGACGGTCACGAGGCGTACACCGACGAGTCCGCCTTCGCCGAGCCGGCGCCCGGCCGGCCGCACACGAAAGCCGTGCGGCCCAACGACAAGGGCGCCGCACTGATGGCGGGCCCACTGGCCGAGGACCTGGCCGCGGTGCTGGGCATCCGCCGCCCGAAGCCGAACGACGGCACGGTCACGGTGCCGGACAACATCGCCGCGCGGTCCGGCGTCCCGGACACCGACGGCGACCTGGTACCGGACTCGCGGGACGAGGCACCCGAGGACCGGACCGACCACCGCAAGAAGCAAGACCGGGACCGTCACCACCCCGACCGCACGCAGACCCACGGGAAGGACCGCCAGCGCGACCCGAGGCCCACCCCGCACGCACGGCTCCCCCACCCGGCGGAACGGAAGGACCCGAGACCGCTCGACATCATCCCGGTCCAGCTCCTGCCGCCGACGTCACCGGCACCGAAACGCAAGCCCGTCCACGGCTCCCTGCCGGACGCGGGGAGGGGCACGGCCCCGTCCCAGCAGCCGGACGACCACACGAGGTGGCCGATCGAGGACCCGGACGACCACGACCGGGCCGAGACGGTGCGAGACCGAGAGTCCTTGCCCGGACCGGAGTTCTCCCGCCTTCCCGGCACGGCACGCGAGGAGACGGCCGGACTCTCCTTTGAGGACATTACTGGCGCCGTCGAGCGCGAGGCGGCCACGGGACGCGAGGAGAACCGGAGGTCCTACTCGGCCGACGGATTCGGCCGACTCATTGAGCAAGACGAACCCGACACGGCAGAGTCCCAGAGGCCGTTCTCGTCCGAGGGGTTCGGCCGCCTCGCCGAACAGGACGAGCCCGGAGCGGCACGCGAGGAGATCCCCGGGTCGTACCCGGCCGACGGACTCGACCGCCTCACCGAACAGGACGAGGCCGGCGCGGCACGCCAGGAACTCCCCGGGGCGTACTCGTCCGACGGGTTCGGCCGTTCCGTCGAGCAGGACGAGCCCGGTGCGGCGCGCGAGGAGGCAGCCGGATCGTTCTCCGGCAGTGGTTTCGAACGCCTTGTTGGGCGCGCGGAGTCTGCCGGGTCCGAGCCGTCGGCCGAGGGGTCGGTTCGGGTCGCGGAGCCGGACGCTGCCGAGGCTGTTCCGGGGCAACCCGTTCGGGCCGCGGAGCCTGTCGAGGCCGAGCAGTCTGCGGGCGAGGCAGTTCCGCGGCGGACCGGTTGGACCGCCGAGCCGGTCGAGCCCGTCGCCGAGGCACCTGTGGTCGAAGTGCCCGTTGCCGAAGAGCCGGTGGCCGAGGAGCCGGTGGCGGTCGTGCCCGAGGCCGGGCGGACGGTGGACGAGGCGACCGGTGAGCCCGTCTGCATCCTCATCTACCCGGCGCCCGCCGGGTGCGGGGGGACGTCCGAGGCGGAAGGTTCGTCGGTCGATGGCTTGAGTTCCAGCGGCGGTTTCTGAGCCAGCACCACCTCCCTCGATCACCGCGGCGGGCCCGGCGTACAGCGCGACGCCGGGCCCGTGCACGTTCGGTCGGCGGGGTGCCGTGGCACTCCTGGGGTTCTCCGCAACCGGCGGTTTCCGGTTCCCTCGGCGGAGGGTCACGCGTAGGTTTCACCACGTGACGGTGATCGCCGGGCGTTATCGGTTGGTGGCGCGCCTCGGCCAGGGTGGGATGGGCGTGGTGTGGCGGGCCCACGACGAGCTCCTGCGGCGGGACATCGCGGTCAAGGAGCTGCACGTCCGGATCGGGGTCGACGGGGACTTCCGCGCCCGGCAGGTGTTGCGGGAGGCGCGGGCAGCGGCCCGGCTGCGGCACCCCGGCGTGATCGCGGTGCACGACGTGATCGTCGACGACGGCCGGCCGGTGATCCTGATGGAGCTGGTCGAGGGGGTGTCCCTCGCCGAACTGGTCCGCGCGGAGGGACCGCTGCCCGAACAGCGCGTCGCCGAGATCGGGGCGCGGGTGCTCGCCGCGCTGTCGGTGGCGCACGAGCAGGGCGTCGTGCACCGGGACGTCAAGCCGGCCAACATCCTGCTCGACGGTGACCGGGTGGTACTGACCGACTTCGGGATTGCCGCGATGACGAGTGACACCACCGTCACCGACTCGGTCGTCGGCTCGCCGGAGTACCTGGCGCCGGAACGGATCAACGGCGAGGCCGCGACGCCGGCGACCGACCTGTGGTCCCTCGGCGTCACCCTGTGCGCCGCCCTGCGGGGTGAGTCGCCGTTCCAGCGCTCGGACACCCAGGCCACCCTGGCGGCGGTGCTCACCCACGAGCCCGCGCCCATCCCGCGGGCGCCCGCCCTGTGGCCGGTGCTCGCCACACTGCTGCGCAAGGACCCGCGGCAGCGCCCGACCGCCACCGCGGTCGGTGCCCGACTGGCCACGATCGCCGGCCTCCCGACAACCTCGGGAAAGACCCGCACGGCAACCCAGCCGACCGCTCCCGGAACCACCGCGGAAACCACCGGAGCAACCACGGCAACGACCGAGGCAACGACCACCACGACTGCCGGACCGGCCGCCCCCGGCACCGCGGAGCCAAGCGCGGCAACCAGCGACCCGAAATCGGTGGCAACCACCACGACGACTACCGAACCAACCACCCACGGCACCGCGGAACCGACCACCGCAACCAGCGACCCGGAATCGGCGGCAACCACCGCAGCCGACAAACCGACCACCACGAGCACCGCCGGACCAGCCGCCACCACCAACCCGGCCATCGCCCGTCCGGTCACCACCGCCACGGCGAACCGAACACCCGTCCCCCGCACCCGGAAGCCGGCCGCACTGATCGCCGTGCTCGTTCTCGTCGCGGGTGGGCTCTGGCTGGTTCCGCGGTGGCTGAACCACGACACGACCGGCGAGGAACCCGAGCCGACCGTCTCCGCGCCACCCGGGTTCACCGGGCACCGGGGCGACGGGTTCACGATCGCCGTGCCGAGTGACTGGTTCAAGGACTCCTCCGATGAGCGGGACGACCTCACCGCGATCCTGGACAGCTTCCGGGTCGCACCGTGACACGGCTTCCGCGCCACGCCGTGGCACAGCTCCCCGGTCACACCGTGACACTGCTCCCCGGTCACACCCTGACGATGTCCTAGGCTTGCCGATCATGCTGCGGGTCACGGTGCGCGGGTCGGATGTGCCGGCCGTGGTGCTCGGGTCGGGTGAGACGCTGCTCGTCGGCCGCGCCCCGCACGTGCCCGACGACCGGCCGGACGCCCAGCTGCGGTTCACGGCCTACCCGCTGCCGGACAGCGCCGCGCACGTCTCGCGGCTGCTCGGCGAGCTGGTCGTGGGCGACGAGACCGCGCGCCTGCGGTGGCACGGCGGCACCGAGGCGCAGCTGTCCAGCCTGCTCGACGCGCCGGCCGGGGCGCGCCGCGTCGTCCTCACCGCCGGCATGTCCGTGCAGCTCGACGAGGGTGAGAGCCAGCTGCTGGTGCTGCGCGGCAAGCAGGTCGGCGTGGAGCACGGCGACCGGCTGCTGGTCGTCGACGTCGTGCGCACCGACACAGCGACCACGAGGCCGATCCCGCTGCCGGCCATGGTGGACCGCGACGCGGCCCCGACCAAGGACGCGCCGGGGCTGGTGCCGCACGAGCGGGAGTGGTTCGTGGCACTCGCGCTGGCCGAGCCGTGGCTGACCGGCGCCGACGACTACCCCCGGCCGCCGACGAACCGGGAGATCTACGAGCGGGTGCTCGGCTGGCACGGGTACGCGTGGAACCTCGAGCGCTCGCAGCGGGTCGAGGACGCGATCCGCAAGGTCGCCGCGGTGGCGTTCGGCCGGTTCGACGACCCGTTCCGGGCCGCCGCGGGGTCGGTGCGCAACGTCCGGTTCGCCGTGGGCCGCCGCGCCGCGGAGGTGCGGCTGGTGACCCCCGGGGACCTGGACGCGGTCAACCGGGCCGCGGCGCACCGGCGGCGCACCCGGGAGCCACCGGGCGACCGGTGACGGTCCGGGCACGGTCGAGTGCGAGTGCGCTCACATCCGTTTCGCCCGCGCCGCGGCCCTCGGGGCGCTACCCTCCGGACAAGCCCTGTCAGCACCGCTGCCGGGCCCTCGGCACGTCCGGACGAGGACGCTGGACCGCACCCGTTCCGTCGGGCGAAACCGAGCAGATGGGCCACCGCTTGTCATGACCGACCTGATCATCACGATCGTGCTGTGCGTGGCCGTCGCCATCGCCTACGCGACGGCGGCGCTGATCCAGGCCCGCTACGCCCACCACCCGGTCCGCGTGCTGCTGCGCATCCCGCAGTTCTGGGCGGCGCTCGCCCTGAACGGCCTGGGTGCCGCGCTGCACGTCACGTCCCTGGCGTTCGGCCCGCTGTCCCTGATCCAGCCCCTCGGCGTGCTCACGCTGGTGATCGCGGTCCCCCTGGCGGCGATGGCGGCGCAGCGCCGGGTGACCCGCCTGGAGCTGACGGGCATGACCAGCACGGTGATCGGCCTGGCGGGTCTCACGCTGATCATCACCACCACCGGCGCGACCGAGACGCTCACCTCCGCCGAGCTCGTCGGGCTGCTCCTCGCCACGGTCGCCGTGGTCACCGTCCTCGGGCTCCTGGGCAGGCGGCCGACGGCGTCGACCCTGTGGGAGGCCGTCGCGGGCGGCCTGGCGTACTCCGTGTGCTCGGCCCTGTGCCAGACGGTCGTGGTCACCGTCGGGGACGCCGGCGCGGGCGTGCTGCTGCGGCCCGTCACCATCCTCGCCGTCGTCGCCATCGCGGTGTTCGCGGTCGTCGCGACCCTGCTCACCCAGCGCTCGTACCGCAGGGGGCTGGGGGCGCCCCTGGCCGTCACCAACCTCGCGAACCCGGCCAGCGCCACCGTGATCGGCGTGGCGTTCCTCGGCGAGCACCTCGCCACCACCCCGCTGGAGGTCGTCCTCGCGGTCGTCTGCGCGCTGCTCGCAGGCTTCGGCGTCGCGCAGCTGGCCCGTGCGCGGGACGTCGACGCCCGGCACCCGGCCCCACCGTCCCGTGAGGACATCCACACGGGCGCCTGAGGGACCGGCCGGGGTGCCGTCCTACGGTGACAGCAACAGGGCCATCGCCTTGCGCGCGGCGACGGTGAAGCTGCCGGGGTTCACGCCGGAGCGGCCGAACAGCACGAGCACGATGGTGCTGCTCACGGGGTAGACGCCGACGCAGCCGCGGTCACCGTCGAACAGCGCGCCGTTGAGGTGCCCGCGGTTGGTGAACTCCACGAGCCGGGAGCCGACACCGACCGCCGCGGCGGCCATGGCGGAGGCGTGCAGCCCGACCGCGTCCGCGTCGGGCATGCCGGGGTCGAGCTCGGCGGCGATCAGGAGCCCGTCGCGGCTCGTGAGCACGGCCCCGTCGATGTCGGGCACGTCCGCACGCACGCGCCCGAGCACTTCGGCGACTGCCCCGGGGTCCTGGAGGCGAATCCTCGTCCGGTTGCTGTCACCCCCGGTCATACCGTGAGTGCCTGCTCGATGCGACGCAGGTTGTGGCGGGCCATCGCCAGGTTCGCGCGCTGCCGGTCGAGCACGAGGTAGAGGAACAGCCGGGCGCCGCGCGCCTCGTTGAGGGGGCGGATGATGTGGTACTGCTTGCCCAGCGTGATGAGGATGTCCTCGATCTGGTCGTCGAGCTGCAGGGACGCGATGGCCCGCATCTTCGCCCGGACGACGTCGGTGTTCGCCGCGCCGGCGACCTCGAGGTCCAGGAGCGTGCTGCCGCCCTGCGTGCCGAGGGTCATGCCGCTGTCGTAGTCGACCAGAGCGATGCCCACCGCTCCGTCGAGTGCCATGCCATCACGCAGCGCCTCGTCGATCTCCACCGATAACTCCTTCGCGGCCACCCGGGGCCGAACGTCAGACGTAACTCACCAGGCACGGGACTCTAACCCGATCGGTGCACTATGTTGACTCGAACTCGCCGAAGTATTACACCCCGTCGCCAACCACTCGCGCAGCTGACCCGTTGGAGGTACTCCTGGTTAACCCGTCCAGCCCAGCGAAAACGGATCGGCATTGCTCCACCTCGGACAGTCCACTCGTCACGGAGTGCGATGGCCACCGTCCTCCTGGGACGCCGCGGAGGGCGTCGACCTCGGGGAGGGGGAGTCACGTGGGCGGGGCCGCAGGCGGCTCGATACCGTGCCGGACCGGGCGGACCTGCGTCTTCCGGGGCGGGCCGCACTCGCCATTGCGGGAATGGCGGGGGCACTCGCGCACCGGTCAGCGGTGTCGGACGGTTACCGACCTGTCATTGCGCGGCGGACGCAGGACAATAGTCGGATGCGATGTTCGGATTCGATGATTCGTAGGCCGAACGGCCGTGCGGGCAGGGGTGAGTGGGCAGCCCGGTGGAACGCGCATTGCGATCCCGGGGCACGTGCCCGGTCGCCATTCCGGCCGCCGCGCTCAGGGCGGGCAGGAATCAGCGCCACACGGTTCGGGAATGCTCGCCGGAGTGTTCCGCGCCACTGCGCCGGGCCGTGAGCGGAGTGCTGGGCGCGACCGGTGGCCGCGCCCAGCAGCCGGTCAAGCCTTCTTCTTGGCGGGAGTTCGCTTCGCGGGCCGCCGCGCCGCGGGCACCGCTTCCGGTTGGGGTTGCGCAGCCGCCTGCTGCGCCTCCTTGTAGGCCTCGATGACATTGCTGGGGATCCGTCCGCGACCGGACAGCTCGAAGCCATTCTCGAGCGCCCACTCCCGGACCTTTCCCGCATCGCCCGAGCCCGCGGACCTGCCCGCCGAGGACGTGCCCCGCTTGACCCGGCCGCCCGTGCGGCGGGCCGCGGCCACGTAGTCGGCGAAGATCTTGCGGATCCGCTCGGCGTTGCCCTCGTTCAGGTCGATCTCGTATTCCACGCCGTCCAGGCCGAAGTGAACGGTGGAAACGTCGTCAGACGAGGAGCCGTCCAGATCATCGACCAGTTGGACCAGTACCTTCTGAGCCATTTTCCTACTTCCAAGATGTGCCATGCGCATGATTAGGTGGGATTGATGCGCAGTGTATACACACCATATCAGAAACGTCAGCGGTGGGGAACGCGGCCGAGAAACGCTTTACGACTCCCCGTGCAAGTTGCAGAAGCGCGGGGATCGAAGGCGTGCCCGTTACGTCAATGCGAGTTTAGTCGGCTACCGAGCGCGCCGGACGCGGGGCTTAACCGGGTGGAGCCTTTACCTAATGGTGTGAAGGCCTGTGTGTCGCCCGCCTTCTCCTCGCGTCCGGCATTGCGTGGTCCGCCGCTTACCGGAAGTCGCGGGATTTGTGCGCGGCGCGGAGGTCGAGGGGCTCGAGCCGTTCGGCGTTGAGGCTGGTCACGCCGCTGGTGTTCTGCAGGAGGCCGCGGATGAGGAGTGCGGTGGCGTCGCGGGCGACCTGGCGGTTGCGCACCCAGAGACCGGGGCTGCACACGATGTTGAGCATGCCGGTCTCGTCCTCGAGGTTGAGGAAGGTGATACCGCCCGCGGTCGCCGGGCGCTGGCGGTGGGTGATGGCGCCACCCACCAGGACGCGGGTGCCGTCCGGGACGTCGACGACCGCCGCCGCCGGAATCGCGCCGAGCTCGTCGAGATGTGCGCGGAGGAATTCGACGGGGTGGCGGTCGGGGGTGATGCCGGTGGCCCACACGTCGGCCACGGCGAGCTCGATCGCACTCATGCCCGGCAGCGCGGGCGCCTGTCCCGCGGTGGCGGTGCCCGGCAGGTACTGCGGGCGGTCCCGCGCGACCGCGCCCGCGGTCCAGAGCGCCCGGCGGCGGTCCGCGCCGAGGGCGCCCGCGGTGGCGAGGGCCTCGAGCTGGGGTTCGGTCAGCGTGGTGCGGCGGCCGAGGTCGACCATGTCGCGGTAGGGACCGCGGGCGGCGCGCTCGTCGACCAGCGCCTGGGCGACGTCGGCGCCGAGGTTGCGGACCGCGCCGAGCCCGAGGCGGACGGCGACGCCGCCGGTGCTGCCGGGATCGGGTTCGAGGGTGGCGTGCGCGAGGCTCGCGTTGACGTCCGGGCGGTGGACGGCGACGCCGTGGCGGCGGGCGTCGGCGACCAGGGACTGGGGCGAGTAGAAGCCCATGGGCTGGGCCCGCAGCAGGCCCGCGCAGAACGCCGCCGGGTGGCGGAGCTTCAGGTACGCGGAGACGTAGACGAGCAGCGCGAAGCTCATGGAGTGGGCTTCGGGGAAGCCGTAGCCGGAGAACGCCTCGATCTGGGAGAAGATCGTGTCGGCGAGCCTGCCGGTGATGCCGTTCGCGGCGGCGCCGTCGTAGAAGCGGGCGCGGAGCCGGACCATCTTCGACCGGGAGCGCTTCGCGCCCATGGCGCGGCGGAGCTGGTCGGCCTCGGCGGGGGTGAAGTCGGCGACGTCGACGGCCATCTGCATGACCTGTTCCTGGAACAGCGGCACCCCGAGCGTGCGGTCGAGCGCGCCCGCGAGCCTGGGGTGCGCGTGCTGCCAGGGTTCGCCGCCCCGGCGGCGGATGTAGGGGTGGACCGAGCCGCCCTGGATCGGGCCGGGCCGGATGAGGGCGACCTCGACGACGAGGTCGTAGAACTCGCGGGGCCGCAGCCTGGGGAGGGTGGCGAGCTGGGCGCGGCTCTCGACCTGGAACACGCCGATCGCGTCGGCGGCGCACAGCATGTCGTAGACCTCCGGGTCGGCGAGGTCGAGGCGCGCGATGTCCACCGCCACGCCCTCGTGCTCGCCGACGAGGTCCACCGTGTAGTGGATCGCCGAGAGCATGCCGAGGCCGAGGAGGTCGAACTTGACCAGGCCGATGGCGGCGCAGTCGTCCTTGTCCCACTGCAGCACGGTCCGGCCGGCCATCCTGGCGTGCTCGACCGGGACGACCTCGGAGACCGGGCGGTCGCAGATGACCATGCCGCCGGAGTGGATGCCCAGGTGGCGGGGCGCGTCCCCGATCTGCGCCGCGAAGGCCAGCACGTCGGCGGGGATGGGGTGCTCCTCCCCCGGATCGACCTTCGCGACCGGGCCCCAGCGGTCGATCCGGCGGGCCCAGGCGTCCTGCTGGCCCGCCGAGTACCCGAGCGCCTTGGCCATGTCCCGCACCGCGGACTTCGCCCGGTAGGTGATGACGTTCGCGACCTGGGCGGCGTGGCGGCGGCCGTGCTTGGCGTAGACGTACTGGATGGCCTCCTCGCGGCGGTCGG
>WUUC01170392.1_pt1 | contig 10359 bp, 2 predicted proteins | sample 6278441 | NCBI WGS metagenome assembly WUUC01 (sample SAMN13675441, study PRJNA597444) | soil metagenome | isolation source: soil | place: USA: Washington | collected 2017-10 | reverse complement strand
TCCGCCGTTGGTGGTGGCGCATGGGTCGCTACGCCTACCCCAATGCCACGGAGCTGCTCATCACTGCCGACGCGGGCGGCAGCAACGGCTACCGTACAAGGCTCTGGACCGTCGCCCACTACCCATCCGCACGAGCAAGTGGAACAAGGTCGAGCCCCGCATGTTCCCCTCATCACCCAAACCGGCGAGGTCGCCCGCTGCTCAGCGTACAAACGGTCGTCAGCTTGATCGCTAACACCACGACGACCACCGGCTTGAGATCAAAGCCGCGCTCGATACGCGGGCTTACAAACACCGAAGTCGAGATCTCCGACGAAGAGTTTGCGGCGATCAGCTTGCGACCAAGTCGCTTCCATGGTGATTGGAACTACGTAATCGGCTGATCGACATTGGCTTCCAAAATTGACGGACGCCGCCTAAGGCTCCGCGCACACGTCCATCCTCGTGGAGCGCCATCCCATACTCGGCGGCACGACCGTCGTGCCGAGTCGCTTCGATAGCTCGCCCCACCACGCCGGACGGTCAATGTCCGCGTTGGTGCCGGGCGGCGCCGACGGTGGTTGAGGTAGCGAGCTGGTTGAGGTACAGAGCAAACACCGGGGCGATACCTCGGGGCAGGAGTCAGCGATGGCCAGTGGAAACGGGCGGTTGGCGGTCTTGGCGCGGCGGTTGTCTGGTGAAAGTTCCGTCCGCGTAGCGGCTGGTGAAGTGGACCCCAGTGGAGGTAACGTGGCTGGAAAAAGTTCGGGTGCTGGCTTGCGGCGGGCGGGACTCTTGGCATGTGCTGCGACGCTTTTCGGTGCAGCAGCGTGCAGCGAGGGCGCACGCCCTGAGGAGCACGTGGGCGAAAGCGCGCAGCAGCTCAGCAGCGCGTCGGGCGCGAGCGGCACTGGCGGCACGAGCACCACGAGCACCAGCACATCGAGCAGCCGGGACGTCACGTTCCGCATCGTAACCCCCAAGGGCGTCACGCCCGGCGAGGTAGCCCTGGGTGCGGCAAACAGCCTGCAGGTCAGGGACGGCGTCGCCCTGGTGCTGTCGAGCGGCACCGGGCACGCCTCGGCGTCCAGCGCGGGCATGGGCGGCAGCTATCTGGGGGTCCAAGCCTCACTCCAGCATCTCTGGAGTCAGGGTCCGGTAGATCTCCGCAACGACTCGAACATCTTCGGCAACCTAGTCACGGGAGCGACCGCATCGCTGCAGCCGGGCGCTAGCATCGCCGGCGCACGGCTCGAGCACGCGTCGCTGACACCGCCGCATCTCTTGACTTGGAAGGTGAGCTTTCCCCTACCGAACTCGGGGGCAGTGAGCCTCGAACCGGACGTCGTGCGCTCGCTCGAGCCCGGCAACTACGGGTTACTCGCAGTTAAATCCCGCGCCCACCTGAAATTGCATCGCGGCACGTACCGATTCGAGGACGGCGCGGTCGAGCCCGATGCTTACCTCGACATCGACAACACGGCGGGGCCGGTCTTCCTCTACTTCCGCGGCTCGCTGATCTTTTCAGGCGTGACGAACCCGAGCAGCAGCCTGGACAACATCCTGTTTGGCGTTGGCAATCTGAACAATCAGTTCAGCAGTCCGTGGAAGGGTGTGCTCGTCGGCAACGGCACGGCCAGCCTGAACAGCGCGCAGAACGTCGGCCACCAGGGCGCCATTTTCGCGGACGACATCGTGCTCCAACCTTGGACCCGATTTCGGCACCGGCCACTCGTTCCGGCGAGCTTTTGCGATCCTGCGAACCCGACCGGCTCCGGGCCGTTCTGTCCGGGCGGTCCTGGCGACAGCTGCGACGCCTTCCGCGCGTGCCAGAGCGGCCTCAGTTGTGTCGTCGGCACATGCAACGACTGCACGACCATCGGCTGCGACGGCGCGCCTTGCACGTCGGGCGACGCCTGCGCGCCGGGTTTGATCTGCGCGGCGGGCAACTGTCGTCCCGGGTGTGACGAGCACCCGAACGAACCAGGATGCGTTCCGGACCATTGCGGTGACGGCGTGAAGGACGGCACCGAAACGGACGTTGACTGCGGCGGCGACTGCCCCGGCTGCAACCCTAGCGGCGGTTGCTCCACGGACGCCGACTGCGACCCAGGCCTGGTCTGCGGTAACAACAACGGCGCCTGCTACGGGCAGCCGCGCAGCCAGAAGGTGTGCTGGCCCGCACAGTGCGCGGACGGCGTGGAGCCGAGTGAATGCGGTCAGCCGGACAGTCCTTGCGGCCAGAACTGCGGCTGTGTGGTGCCGTGCGACTGTTCGGATTCCACTTCGGCGTGCCCGAGTGGCGAGGTCTGCGGCTGCGGCCTCGGCCCGCTCTTCAAGGTGGACTCGGACGACGTTTGCGTTCCCGGCGGCGGTGTCTGCCCCTCCAACGATCCGGACGAGTGCGGCAGTCAGGATGCGCTCTGCGGCGAGTGCATTTGCACCCCCGACTGCTCCAGCGCCACGCGGGACAAGCCGAGCGATGGCTGCCACGGCGAATGCCCACATCTGTGTCCGGACGGCGAGCAGTGCTGCACCACGAGCCTGCACTGCGCACTCGGATCTGTGTGCATCGCCGGCTCCACGGGCGACCGCGGCACGTGCCGACCCGAATCCTGCCCGCCCTTCGAGCGCCTCGCGCCTCCGCTCTGCGGCAGCGACAACGCACCCTGCAGCAAGGAGTGCCCGCAGCCCAACTGCGAAGGCCGGTCTTGCGGCACCGATCCAGTGAGCGGAGCCAGCTGCGGCAGCTGTGGTGACGGCGCGTTCTGCGACGCGCTTGGCCAGTGCGCCCCAATCGGCGACGGCGATCCGCCGATCACGGTTCCGGACGGCTCGGGCGGCGACGTGCCGCTCGAGGATCTGCCCAAGCCCACCACCAGCGCGGTCGGCTCCCTGAAAGGCATGTTCAGTGTGTCCGACCAGGGCACGGCTCAGTACAATATCCCGATCGAGGTCCCGCCGGGCCGCGCTGGCCTCGAGCCGGCCCTGTCGCTGCACTACGGCGGCCCGCGCGCCAGCGGCGACGTCGGCGTTGGCTGGCGCATCGAAGGTCTATCCCAGATCACGCGCTGCCCGCGTATCCAGGCGCTCGACGGCTACGCGGCCCCCATCAAGAACGACACGAGCGATCGGTTCTGTATCGACGGCAGGCGCCTGGAGCAAGTCGGCTCCGGCGAGTACGGTGCGGATGGTACCGAATACCGGACGCTCGTTGACAGCTTTACCAAAGTCGTCTCTTACAAGGACTCTGGTGACGGTCAGCAACTTCCGCTGCTAGGGAACGTCAAGCGGCTACTGCGGCCGCAGCAGGGGCCCGACTACTTCAAGGTGTGGATGAAGGACGGGCGCATCCTCACCTACGGGCGCACGTTAAGCTCGCTGGTCACGACCCGCAGCGGCGCGCGCTCCGCCTGGATGCTCAATCTCGTCGAGGATCGTGCGCGCAACAACATCGTCATCCGCTACACGAACCTCGCTGCACTCCGCTATTGGGAGCTGGCCGATGGCGTCCCCAACGTGGTGCGTCCCGAGCGCATCGCCTACACCGGACATGCCGGCAGCGCGGGCACGCGCGAGGTACGGTTCAGCTACGAGTCTCGGGCCGACCAGCGCTTGAGCTTCCTACAGGGCGGAACGCCAATGCGCGTCGACGAGCGACTCAAGGCAGTCACCACCTACGTCAAGGACGCTGCGGTCCGCACCTACAAGCTCGAATACGATGACAGCCGCGGCGCCAGCGTCGTGAAGTCCGTCCGGGAATGCGCCGGCGACGCAGCGAGCAACGTCTGCAAGCCCCCGACGGTGTTCGACTACGTGGTCGAGTCGGGTTTCCAGGAAGGCTTTGTCGGCTCAGACTTGGCAAAAGGAGGCGAGCTTGACTTCACCGGCGACGGTATCTCAGATTCCCTCACCACCCAGGTCCACCAAGACGACGTGGCGGCGCAGCCCGGGCTAACCGCGGCGATGCTAGCCCTCGACGTCGGCGTAACGGTAGCGGGTTCTTTCGCGGGCCCTGTCGGCGGACTGGCGGTGAACGTCGCGTGGCTCATCGGCAAGGGGGCACTCGTTAGCGCACTCGTTCCGGCACCGAAGATAACTCTGGAAACTCGGTGGGAGCAGGGCACGAATGACCGTACCGCCACTCGTTCTAACGGCACTGCCCCAGCCCTCAGCTGCCTGAGCTCACCGGCTACGTTCTTCCTCGACTATGACCAGGACGGTAAGGACGACGTCGCGACGGTTGCCTGCAGTGGTGCCTACGGGGAAGAGTACAGTATCGGATTCATCCGTTCACTCGGAGATGGCGGGTTCACGTATACCGGAACGGTGAGGGCGCCGCACGACGGCTACGAAGCTGGCGTCGCACGTGTTCCTGCGCCGGTCATGTATGATGTCGACGGGGATGGCCTTCAGGACCTCGTGAGCTGCCTCAACGGCTTCACGCTCGAGGTGAGGCTTCGCACGGCCCCCATTGCTCCGGATACGACGGGCAGCAGTTTCGCGGATCCGATTTCACTGATTGGACCTGAGGTGCTGCAAGCCGGACAAATGGTGCGCCAGCTCGTTCCTTTCTGCGGCAACTCTTCTCCGACATTCAAGCCGCTCGACATGGATGCGGACGGAACGCCGGAGCTCCTGACGTTCTTCAACACTTACAGTCAGGCAGATAGCCACTGGGTACAGGACCCTGAGCGGGACGGCTGGTACGCGCTGCGCTTCTCGCCCTTGCCAAACACTCCGACAGGCACGCCGAGCATCTTTTGGGAAAAGGTGCAGTTTCCAGGCGACGGCTTCTACGAAGGCGGTAAGGGCATGCAGCTTGCCGATGTGAACGGCGACGGGCTAGCCGACGTTTGGCGTGGGACGGGTTCGCCAGGCGAAGCCAGGGTGTGGCTAAATACGGGTAAAAATAGCTTCATCGCCAAGGCATTCCCTCACCCATTCGCGACGACGCAAAGGGATCGCGGCTACCAGCTGCACTCCTCGGCTGCCGTTGACTACAACGGTGACGGCATCGTCGACCTCATCGAGCACTGGCAGCGAAACGGGGGCCAGGACGAAAATACCGCCGTTCTCAATAACGGCTTGCTGGCCTCGCTGGCGCCGGTTCACCCTGTTGTGGACCTGCAGTGGCGTTCAGGGAGCGCGCTGTTCGACCATCGCTTCACCCGCGCGACCGACGTAGACGGCGACGGCAACGTGGACCTGATCGGCGAAAGCAAGACGTTCTACGGCTCGGGCAACAAGAACATGCTGCTCAAGACCGTGACCGACGGCCTTGGCAAGTTCGTCCAGGTTTCCTACGACGCCGCAGGAACGTACACCGGCGATTGCCCCGAAGCCAAGAGATGGCCGGAACGCTGCCTCAAGCGCATGAAGGGCCTCGTCTCAGGCCACGAGGAAGGTTTCCGCTACATCGCTGCCGACAACGTCACCTATGACGTCGCCGAGCGGCACTACACGTACAAGTACTTCAACGCTCGCTTGAACGTGGCCGGTCACGGCTGGCTCGGCTTCGAGCGCAGAACAGCATCCGAATCCGCTGGAATCGATCTGCGTCCGATTCGCTCGGTCACGACCGAGTTCTGGCCTGCCGAGCGCTATCGCCCCGCCGCCACCACGAAGACGTTGGAGACGTCTGCGCCCTACTTGTACCCGCTCGCTGGCTTGCCGCGCCAGGTCATCATCGACGTGATGCCTCAAGGCGAAGAACCCTCGCCACTCGAGAATGGCCTCTACTCGCGCCGGACGGTCATTGAAAACCGCTGGAAGGTGCAGCAGTCAGAGGACCAGCGCCCATTCCCCGTCCTCGGCGCAACTACAACGTGGACCTTCTCACGACCAGCCGCCCAGGCGGGAGGGGACTCAGCGGATAACGGCACCCTGCGCACCGAGTGCAGCGAAGGCTCCCGAGTCGACGGCTACGGCAACGTCACGTTCCACGACGCTTCGTGCCAGGTGGTACACGATGTCGGGAGCGTTGAGAGCTCGTCCGTCACCACGGTCTTCAATCCGAACCCAGGGGCGTGGCTCCTCGGCAAGCCGGAGCTCATCACGACGTATCATGCCCGCAGCACCGAAAGCCAGGGCATCACTCGTCGCCACTCCCAGTTGCAGGTCTCCGACCCCGAGTATGACGACCTGGGCCAACTGTACAGCCTGACACGGGACCCAGACGGCAACCCGTTCGGAGACTCGCAACTTGGCTTGCCCCCGCGGCCTGCCGAACGCCAACGCACCACGTACCATCGGGACTTCTACGGCAACATCGAGCGCATTGTCGAGGACGTCACGACGGGTGAGCCGGAGCGCACGACGATCATCACGTACGATTCCGACAAGATCTTTCCCACCCGCATCAGGAACGCCAAGGACCACACCACCCAGCTCGAAATCGAGCCCAAGTTCGGCCAGCTTAAGACGCTGGTGGACCCAAACGGGGTCGCCGTGCGCCATGCGTACGACGACCTCGGGCTGCTCCACGAAACCCAAGGTCCCGATGGCATCTCCGTGTTGTCGTACCGGCAGCAGGCCTTGGCGAGTCTCCGCCGGGTGCCCGGTTCCCCCCGTGAAATCCACCCCATCTTGGAGGTCACCTCCGAGACGCAAGGCCTGGCGGGCACGTTCGGCGGCGCCGTCACACGTGAGCTCGATCCCTACGGCAGAGCCGTCGCCACGCGCTCCCTAGGCTTCCAAGGCGCGGAGGTCTTCTCGGAGCAGGCCTATGACGATCGGGGGCGCGTCGTGACCACCACCGCGCCGCACCTGTCCGATACGGCCGTCGTGCCAGGCACCCACTACACCTACGACTACCTGAATCGCGTCACCAAGGAAGAGGATTTCGAATCGGTCGCGCGTACACCTGGCGATCTCGAACCGCCGTTTAGCGTCGTGGCAACGCGCCAGCAACTGTACGGGAGCGGCGTCAGCCTCAGCTCGGAATACGAACGCCTGATCGCGTCGGTCGCCTGTCCCGTCTCCCCCGCCACTCTCTGTGCCGTCGACGTCGAGCTGACCATCGACGAAGAGGGCAAACAGAACGCGATCGTCAAGGACCATCGCGGCTTGGCCATTCGCAACGTGGACGGCTGGAACCTCACCAGCATGGACCACACGATGGGCTTCGAGTACGGCGCTTTCAATCGACTGACCCGCATTCGCCACAACACGCAGGTCATGAAGACCCTGGCCCACGACGAGTACGGCCGCCTCGCCAAATACTCCGACGAGATCGGCACGAGCAGCTACACTTATAGCGGGTTCGGCGAGCTCAAGACCAGCATCGACCCCAAGCAGCGCCGCCGGAAGTACGAGCACGACACGCTCGGTCGCCTCGAGTTCAGCTTCGACCCAGATGACCTATCCGACAACGCGCAATGGATCTTCGACATTGGGCCAAGCGGTCTGGGCCAGCTCACCAGGAGTGGCTCGGGCGGCACCTTCGTCGACTACTCATACGAAGATAGCAACGCGGAGCACACCCGCGCCCTACCAGAATCAATCACCTACGCCGTCGGGGGCACCCATTATACGATAGGACTCCACTACGACGATCTCGCGCGCATCGACACGATCGACTACCCCGACACCGGCTCCGGTCCGCCGATCAGCGCCAAGTACCACTATGACCCCGCATCGGGAGCCCTCTCGGCCGTCACGGAGATCGGCAGCACCGAACGTCCCATCTGGAAAGTCGACTCGACCTACGAAGGTCATCTGATCTCCCAAGAAACCTTCGGTAACGGCGCAGTGACCACCACGGGCTACGATCCCGATCGCCGCTGGCTCACCTCCCTACGCACCACGCTCGACGGCTCCGCCGTCCAGGACCTCACTTACTCCCACTATGCCAACGGTCAGATTCGCGAGCGCATCACGCCCGAGCGCAACCAGGAATTCACCTATGACGCCCTGGGCCAGCTCGCTTCGCTTACCACCGGCACCACCACCACCGAATACCGCTACGAGCCCCTCGGCAACATCACCCAGCGCGGGGCCACGACCGTCTCGTACGTCGCGCCCTACTCCGGCTTCATCGACCAAGTCGGCCAGAACGTCTACCACTATGACGCCGCCGGCAACGTCAACCACCGCGCAGGCCCCGATGTTCCCGGCGGCACTCAAACCTTCCAATATACCGCCTTCAACCTCCCGAGCATCATCACCACCGGCTCCGGGCCTGACGTCCGCGTCACTGAATTCGCGTACACCGCCGACGGCAGCCGCGTCGTCCGCCGCGACCTCAACCTCAATTCGTCCCGCCACTTCGTCCCAGGCCTCTACCAGCGCCTCGTCACCTCAGACACGAGCTCGACCCTCGAAGAACGCTTCCGCATCTCCGCTAACGGCCGCCCCGTCGCCGAAATCGTCCGCACCCCCAGCGAAGAAAAGATCCTCTACTTCCACCAAGACCACCTCGGCACCCCCGATACGATCAGCGACAGCACCGGCGCAGTCACCCACCAAGACTACGACCCCTTCGGACTACTCCAAGACACCACCCCCGCCCCCAACCAAACCCTCACCCGCACCGGCTTCACCGGCCACCAACAAGACAACGACCTGGCGCTCACCGACATGGGCGGCCGCATCTACGACCCCCTCGCGGGCAGATTCATGAGCCCCGACCCCATCATGCAAGCTCCCTACTGGAGCCAAGGCCAAAACCGCTACAGCTACGTCTTCAACGACCCGATCAATTCGACGGATCCGAGCGGCTTCGCGACCCAGCAGAACACCGCTAGCAACGCAGCGGCGGTGGGCACCGATCCTGCTGTCTTGGCCTGGGGCGGGGTAGCCATGGGGGCGGCGGTCGCGCAAGCCGGCGCCTTGAGCGTTGGCCTTGGCGCCCTCGCCGGCGCCGGGAACGTGATAGCGACGGTCGCGATGAACCCGTTCGGGGGTTCCAAGGGCGGCAGCTACCAGGTGCCCTCGGGGTCAGCTGCGGCGAACAGTAACGGAGGGGGCGCCAATGCGCCGGTTGCCGTCGCGCAGAATCGGCCGCCGGGGCCGATGCAGGCGCTGCCATCTGCTGCGGAAGCACGAGCAGATCTAGGGTTTCAGGATGAGCGCACTGTCACGCTCAAGATCGACTGCGGGAAGACGCCGTCGAATCCGATGTGCTCTCCTGGCGCAGGGCTGGAGCTAATGGGTCCAGTCGGCATGGTCGCGAAGCCCGGCGTGGGCCTGCTCAGTCGACTGTTTGGCTGGCTCTGGGGTTCGGCCGCCAGGTCTATTGGCCCACAGGCAGCGAAGGAGCTAGGCGTCGCAATCGGTGCCATCGCGAGAGCCGCCGGGCAGGCTGGCGGTTCAAAGATGGAAACGATTGCTGCCAAAGTTACGGCAGAAAAGTTGATTCAAAAAGAAGCAGTGATCGCTGTCGAGTCGGCAGTCCAGGCCTTGCCGCTGAGAACGCAGGTCCTCACGTTTGGCGAGAATCAACTTGTCGGGGGGCCAGTAATAGGAAATGCTCAGAAGGTTCTGATAGTACGGCCCGACGGCTCCACGACATTGGGGTTCGCAGATATAGTCGCTGACGGCAAGAACTTGGTCGTCAAGTCCCTGAGGTTCTGATGGACGGCATTCTACTGGTTCAGGCCTATTTATTAGCGCAAATGCGCGCGACTGATCGTGTGGCGCAGGCCTACCAGCAGTTGGGGCTGGTGGAAGACCTCCGAAGCCGGCTGCACCGGGAAGCGTCAGCGAGGGGACTAGGAGATCCTGCGCACCCAATGTCGCTTTACTCGGCGCTGTTAGGGGACCCTTTGAATCGGACTGAAGTCGCTCACTCGGATCGATATGCGCAACGGGTCGATATCTACCTACTGCCGCTCTGGCCCGAGTTCTCCTTTCGAGTGCATGGATCCACGGAAGGGACCGTTGGTCGCGTTGGATTCGGAAGCTGGACGGCGCCAACATGCCTGCCCGATGTTGCTGGGCTTAAGCCGTGGGCGGCCGTGGTTGACCAACTCGCACCGATTCTGGCAACAGGTCAGCTCCTTGATGAATGGTTTCCGCAGCGGGACTACAGTCTCCCGACAACGGCGCAACGCGGCCAGAGGCTGATGCTCCAGTTTGACTTCGATTTACTTCAGGGCCTGATCCCGCTCGGACCCTAACAAGGAGTCCTCAAGGTTCGAAATTCGAGCTCCCGTGCCCGTGCCCGCGGTAAGCGCCTGCCTAACCAGCCGAAGCGCCGCCTCCCAGTCTGCGAGCACCAGCTTCGCCGGCACGCGGACCACACGGAAGCCCGCCTTGGCGAGCTTGCGATCGCGCCGAGCATCGGCGCGCTCGCGAGCAGGTTCGGTGTAAGTCCTCGCCCTGCCCCGCAAGCGCCGGCGGCGTGATTTCCGCGGCGGCGTAGCCGCTGGCCGCTCA
>WUUC01057078.1_pt1 | contig 10359 bp, 12 predicted proteins | sample 6278441 | NCBI WGS metagenome assembly WUUC01 (sample SAMN13675441, study PRJNA597444) | soil metagenome | isolation source: soil | place: USA: Washington | collected 2017-10 | reverse complement strand
TGCTCCAAATGAAAAGGCCCCGCGGAGTTTCCTGCGCGGGGCCTTGGGTGTCCTTGTTCGTTTCGACTACGCGCAGGAATCCAAGGCCCCAGTGGGCTTGGTCTTCGTGCCTTTTTTCGTGGTCGTGCGAATCATTGGGGGGCGAAACATAGCGGAGGGGCAACCTCCCGTAAAGGCTTCTTGAGTGGGGACAGGCTGAAGAAACCTGTCCCGCACCCGTTTATCTGGAAAATGGGGCCTGACCCCATTACTTGGTGACGCCGTGGGGGGTGATGATGCCGTTGTACCAGGCCAGCATTAACAGAATGAAGAGTGCCACCGACAACCCGACCCGGATGGTCAGCGCCCGCGCCATCTTCTTCGAGTCACCCTTGCCGCTCGACAGGTGGAACAGCGCACTGCCCAGGCTGACTACGATCGCGAACAGCGTGACGATGATGAGAACTTTGATCACGTCCATAAGAGCCGCACTTTATACTTCCCGCCCCCATGCCGACCCGATTTTCCGCGCTCGGCAGGGTGTTCGCGCCGACCTGGCCGATGACCCTGCTCACCCTCGTCCTGCTGACACTCTTTGTCGGCCTCGGACGATGGCAATGGCATCGCGGCGAAGCAAAACAGGCGGTGTGGGCGCAGTTCGAGCGCAACGCGCCGGCGCAGCCGCTCGGCACGCGGGATCTCGACAACATCGATCGATTCGCGCGCATCGAGCTTTCTGGCGCGTTCGAACCGGAACGGCAGTTCCTGCTCGACAACCGTTCGCACGCCGGCCAGCCGGGATATGAAGTGCTGACTCCGTTTCGACTGAGCGATGGACGGCGCGTGCTGGTCAATCGCGGCTGGATCGCGTTCACCGGATATCGCGACCGGTTGCCCTCCGTCTCCATGGCCGTCCCACCCACGACGATCACGGGGCGTGTCGATGATCTCCCGTCGCGCGGACTGGCGAGCGGCCATGCCGCGCCCGCCGCCGATGCGGCCTGGCCGAGGCTCACGAGTTTTCCCACTCACGACGAGCTCGCGGGTGCGCTCGGCGCGAAACTTCCGCAGCGCATCGTCCTTCTCGATGCGCAGGTGCCCGAAGGGTACGTACGCGAATGGTCTCCCCCCGGCATGCCGCCGACGCGCCATTTCTCGTACGCAATCCAGTGGTGGGGTTTTGCGTGCGTGCTGCTCGTGCTCTACTTCGGTCTCAATTTCCGCAAGGTGCCCTGATGCAAGTCGATCGCGCGCGCGGCCGCCGCACACTGATCATCGTCGCGGTCGTGTTCCTGCTGCCGGTCGCGGTGGCGTTCACTCTTTATTACGGCAAGCTCTGGCGTCCGGCGAATTCCGCGAGCAAGGGGCAGTTGATCGATCCCGCGCGACCGCTCACGGTGGCGGGATTGCGCAATCCCGATGGAACTCCCGCCGGCGCAAACGTGTTCGCGGACAAGTGGACACTCATCTATATAGGCGACGGACGCTGCGACGAAGCATGCCGCACATCCCTGTCGTTCGGGAGGCAGAGCCGGCTCGCGCTCAACAACGAGATGACTCGTGTGCAGCGCGTATTCCTCGCGACCGCGAACTGCTGTGACACCGGGTATCTCGCGCGCGAACAGGCCGGGCTCGTCGCATACGACGCGTCATCGCCCGAAGCCGCGGCGCTGCTCGCGCAATTTCCGGCGGAGCGCACGAACACGCTCTTCATCGTCGATCCGCTCGGCAACCTCATGATGCGTCATGACGCGAGCCACACCTCCAAAGACCTGCTGAGCGATCTCAAGAAACTGCTCAAGCTCTCGCACATCGGCTGATCCGTGCCCGAACCGATGCGCGAGGTGATCTGGATCCGGCGTCTCGCGCTCGTGGGCGCGTTGCTGTGTTTCTGCGTCGTCGTGATCGGCGGCTACACGCGCCTGTCCAATTCCGGCCTTGGTTGCCCGGACTGGCCCGGATGTTTCGGGCACATTGCGCCCACCGGCAGCGCCGAGCACTACGCGAGTGCCGCGGACGTGCGCAAGGCGTGGGTGGAGATGATCCACCGCTACTTCGCGAGCACGCTCGGCCTCATCATCGTGGTTCTCGCCGCGCTCTCGGTGCGGGCGCGCCGCGCACCCGGCGTGCGTCCCGTCTTCGTCTTCACACTGCTGCTGCTCGTGGTGGCGCAGGGCATGCTCGGCATGCTCACCGTCACGTGGTTGCTGAAGCCGCTGATCGTCACGGGCCACCTCGTGGGTGGCCTAACTACATTCGCGATGCTGCTGTGGCTGTGGCTGTCGATGCGCGCCGAGGCGCGCGCCGTGGACGGGCATTCGGTGCTCGCCGGGAACGTCGTCGCCGGGGCAGGCGGCCGTGCGCGCATCTTCGCGGGGCTCGGGCTCGCGGCGCTTGCGTTGCAGGTGAGCCTCGGCGGATGGACCAGCAGCAACTATGCCGCGCTCGCGTGTCCGGACCTGCCGAAGTGCCAGGATCAGTGGATCCCGGACGCGGACTACGACGACGCGTTCGTGTTGTGGCGCGGTCTCGGCATCAATTACGCGGGTGGGGTGCTCGATCACCCGGCGCGCGTGGCCATCCATTTCACGCACCGCGTGGGCGCGGTGGTCGCTGGAGTGTTGCTGCTGCTGGCCGGTTTCCTGGCCATGCGTGGCCTCGGCAGCGGCCCGCGCTGGGCGGCGCTGGCCGTGTTGGCGGCCCTGGCGGCGCAGATTTCCATCGGGGTTTTCATGGTCTTGCGGGCCTTCCCGCTCGAGCTCGCGGCGGCCCATAACGCCGGTGCCGCGCTGCTGGTGGCGTCGGCCGTCTGGCTCAACCGGGCGCTGCGGCCGGTGGCCGATTTTCACTGACCAATTCGGCTAAACTTCGCGGCCCAACGGAAGGCAGCCCGAAGCCCTTGGCCACCCCCGAACCCGTCATCGCCGCGGCCGCCACGGCCAGCTGGCGCAGTTATTACGAGCTGACCAAGCCACGCGTGGTCATGCTCATCGTGTTCACGTCCATCGTGGGCACGCTGCTGGCCGTTCCGGGTCTGCCGCCGCTCGACGCGCTCCTGTTCGGAAACCTGGGCGTGGGTCTCGCCGCGGCGAGCGCCGCGGTCATCAATCACGTGCTCGACGAACGCATCGATGCGCAGATGTCGCGCACCAAGCGGCGTCCGCTGCCGACGGGGAAGATGTCGGCGCGGTCGGCGTTGTTCTTCGCCTTCGTGTTGTGCGCGTTGTCGATGACCATCCTCGTGCTGCTGGTGAACACGCTCACGGCCGTGCTCACGTTCGCCTCGCTCATCGGTTATGCGGTCATCTACACCGTGTGGCTCAAGCGCGCGACCTCGCAGAACATCGTGATCGGAGGAGCCGCCGGCGCGGCACCTCCGGTGCTCGGATGGGCGGCGGTCACCAATTCCGTCGACCCGAACGCGCTGCTGCTGTTCCTCATCGTGTTCGTGTGGACGCCGCCGCATTTCTGGGCGCTCGCCATCGCGCGCAAGGACGAATACGCCAAGGTCGGCATCCCGATGCTGCCGGTGACTCACGGGGTGGCGTTCACGCGCCTTCAAGTGCTGCTCTACACCGTACTGTTGTTCGCGGTCACGCTGATGCCGTTCGTGACCGGCATGAGCGGCCTCATCTATCTCGCCGCTTCGCTCGTGCTCAACGCGATGTTCATCTTCTACGCGCTGCAGTTGAAGCTCACGATGCGCGCGCATCTGCCGATGAAGGTGTTCCGCTTCTCGATCACCTATCTCATGTGGCTGTTCGCCGCGCTGCTCGCGGACCACTATCTACCAACGACCCAGGCCGCGGCCTCCTCGGGAATCACGTTCATCTAGTTCCCGCTTGCATCCACCGCTGACACTTCCCGCGCGTTTCAATGGCCAGTTCGGCCTGGTGCTGTATTACCAGCACCACGGCGTATTGCTGTTGCGTTCGGGCGACCGCGATGACGGCGGCCCGCGGCGCATCGACCTCCTGTTCCGCGGCGTGGTGTGGATGTCGCTGCCGGCGTGGTTCAGCGACTTCACCGTCGAGCAATGTCTGCTCGACGAGGTGCTCGAATACATTCCGCCCGGCCATCGCGCCAAGGCGGAGTCGCGCAAGGTGTATCGCGTGGACATCGACCGCACGCCTCACTACGTGATCGCGGGTGGCGTGTTCGCGACGGGCGACGAGCTCTCGTATTTCGATCCCTCGCCGCTCCTCCCCGAAGTCGAAGTGAACCTGATCTTCGACGTGCCGTAACCGCGGAGGGCGGGCAGCGGGGGCCGACGTCACGAGTGAGGTCCGGCCCCTTTTGCTAGGAAATGGGGAGTGTCCCCATTTCGGGTTCAGTTCCTTCGCACGATTCGGTTCATGCGCGCCGCAGGTTTCGATACCCACAACCCATGATCGGTACTGTCGGCGAACGAAGCCTTGGACAGGCGCGGATCCGCGGCACCGCTCGCGGCCGGACACGATTGGTTGTTGCTGGCGCGGAAGCTGAGCGCCGCGGCAATGCGTGCTTCGGTGGCGTCGCCCATCGCGTGCGTGAAGTCATCGGCTACCGAGCATCCCGGCACGGAGGTGCCGGCGTTGGTGCTGGTGTTCGCGGGCGAGAAGCCGTCCGTGTAGTCACCGAAGTTCGCGGCGTTTTCGCCGCGGAACTGGATAGTGAAGTACGTAGTGCCGCAGTTGTCGGTGGGATAGAAACCGTACGGCTTGCCGCAGGTGGTTGAGCCGATGAGGTACACCGCCACGTTCACGCCGCGCAGCGCATTGATGATGGATTCACTGGCCGAACACGTGCCGGGCCCGGCGATGATGTAGACGCTGTTGAGGTTGAGCGACGGCAGCGGCTGGTTGGCGGTGCCGGCCCCCGCGAAACCCTGGGTCGTCGTATGGAACGGGGTCGGCGCGAGTGTTTCGCCGGTCACCGGATTGCGGCTCGGATTCTTGTCATTGAACACGATGCGCTCGAACGTGCGGCCGGAGGTCAGCGTGGTGTTGCCGATCATGTACGCGAGCTCGCTCGCGAGATCGAGATAACCGCCGCCGTTGTAGCGCAGGTCGAGGATGAGATCGGTGACATTGGCGTTGTCGAGCTGCGCTATCGCGTTCTTGAGCGGCGTCTCGGCGGTCGCGATGTGATCGTTGAACTGGATGTAGCCGACCGGGCCCGAAGCACTGGCAAACGTCGTGACGATCGGGACCGGCACATGGGTGATGTTGGCCGAGGCAATCGTGACGGTGCGCGTGGCGCCGGCACTGCTGCGGACCATGAACGTGTGTGTTTCGCCGACCGCGTCGGGGAACAGGCCCGCGTTGAGCACGTTGACGTTCGCCTGCGTGGCGCCGTTGACGGCGTCCACGCCATCGACCTGCAGCACTTCGTCGCCGCGGGCGAACTGGGCCGCCGCGGGCGATCCCGCTTCGGTGAACGCCACGACGATCCGCCGCGGTGGCGTGGGCGCGAGCACGGCGAATTCCGCGCCATAACCCGCCTCGACGCCGCCCTGCGAAAGCGCGAGCCAGACGTCGGTGTCGTAGGTGAAGTGGAACTTGTCTTTGGGTTTTCCCGAAGCTGTGGTCGCCGCGGTCTTCAGCAGCGGGAAGTAGGTTTCCGGCGTGTAGAGCGCCGGATCGCGATCGGTGACCTCGCCGTACCAGAGGTACAGCTCGTGGGTCCAGGAGCGAAGCCAGTTGTTCTCGTCGGCAGCCGTACCCGCGCGATCGCTGGTGCCCGCGCGCGGCGCCGCACACATGGCGTCGAAATTGGACGAGGGCAGGAAAACCCCCGATTGCCAGACCGTGGGGTTGCCGCCGCCGCCCCCACCGCCCGGATTGAACTCATCATCGCCACCCCCGCACGAGGCCAGCAGCCCGAACAGCGGCAACAGCAAGACCCTGAATTCATAGCGGCTTTTCACCCTGGCACCCTCTGCTCGATATTCCTGACCGGGAACCGATCCGCAATATGCACTGACCGCAGCAAACAACAAAGAGTCGCCACGCAGCTACGGTCTGGATCTCGTTCTATGATGTCCACAGTCATGAATCGCCTGATTCGACCGTTCGGGCTGAAGTTAGGTCCCCTCCAGGCGGGGGCCGTGTATTTCCCGTTGCATTTTTTCGCAGTCGGCATCGGCCTCACGTTGCTCATCTCACCCCAGGGTGTGGGAGTGTTCTGGCCCGCCACCGGCTCCCTGTTCGCCTTCCTGTTGCTGTACCCCGCGCGGTTCTGGCCCGCGCTCCTCATCATGAGCTTCGCCGCGGAACTGGCGGCGCACGAGCTGTTCGCGAAGCAGATTCCGTACAGCGTCGCCGGCATGTTGTTCTTCGTGAAGTTCGCGGTGGGCGTGCTCGGTGCATGGCTGGTGCACGCGGGCATCCGCGGCCCCATCTCCTTCGCACGGTTGCGCCACGTGCTCGCATTCTCGTTCGCGGCGTTGGTCTCCACGCTCGTCTGCGCGTTCGTCGCCGTGACGCTGCGCGCCGACCCGGGCCTCTCCGGGATCGCGTTCTGGCTCGCGGTTCAAAGCTGGTGGATCGGCGACTTCCTGGGCGCGCTCGTGATCACGCCGATCCTGCTCACGGTCGGCATCCACGGCTTCTCGTTCAACTCGAGCGTGCGCGGGGGGCGGGTGGCGACTTACTCCGCCTTCGGCGTGTTGCTCTTGTTGTTGGGCGCCGTGTTCCTGCGAAAGGTCGGCTCCACCACTTCGCCGCTCGACGTGCCCTACATCGTGTACCCGGTGCTCATGTGGATCGCGTTGCTCGGCGGCCCGAGGCGCACCGCGCTCGCCGCCGGCCTCACGGTTGCCATCGCATCGCTCGCGACCACGCGCGGATTCGGGCCGTTCGACAGCGCCTATCAGCTCCAGACCTTCCTCGCGTTGTCGGTGTTGCCGGTGCTGCTCATGCAGGCGGTGATGGCGGAACGTGACTCGGCCATCGAAAAGGCGCGCACCAGCGACGAACGATATCGCGCGTTCGTCGCCAACAGCTCCGAGGCCATCTTCCGCACGGAGCTCGCCGAGCCACTGCCGATCACGCTGTCGCCCGATGAGCAGATCGCCTGGGTGCGCAAACACGGATACGTCGCCGAGTGCAACACTGCGTTCATGGTCGCGCTCGGGGTCAAGGACACGCAGAGCCCCATCGTGGGTTCTCGGCTCGGGGATCATCCCACCTGGTCCAAGATCTACATCGAGCGGATCCGGGAAGCCATACGCAACGGTTACCAGGTCCGCAACATCGAACATGTCGTGCACGGGCCGTACGGCCTCGACCGCGTGCTGCTCATCTCGATGATCGGCATCGTGGAAAACGGCCACGTGGTCCGGTTCTGGGGCAGCGGCCGCGATGTCACCGCGATGCGTGAAGCAGAAGCCGCGCTCGCGCAGCACGACTCGCAACTGCGCGCGCTCGCCACGGAAATCACGCTGGCCGAAGAGCGCGCGCGCCGCAAACTCGCGAGCGAGCTGCACGACGGGCCCGCGCAGAATCTCGTGGGCCTGAGCATGCAGCTCGCGGCCATCAAGCGCGGCGTCGAGGATCGCGAGCAGCTCCAGCGGCTCGATGAATGCGAGCAGGTGCTGGCGGATGCGACCTTGCAGACCCGCACGCTCATGCTGGAGCTCGCACCTCCCGGGCTCCACGAAAGCGGCCTGCTCGAGGCGTTGCGTTGGCTCGCCGAGCGCGTGGCCAAGCAGCAGCGACTGATCGTCACGGTCGAGGACGACGGTGTGCAGAAGCCTCTCGAGGACCAGGTGACCGTGCTGCTGTTCCAGACGGTACGCGAGCTCCTGCAGAACGTGGTCAAACACGCGCGTTCCAAGCGCGCGACGGTGCGTTGCTCGGTCAACAACGACATGTTGTCGCTCGACGTCATCGATCCGGGTGTGGGTTTCGAGGTGCACGCCATCAACCGGCTGCCCACGCGCCAGGGCGGCTTCGGGCTGTTCAACATCCGCGAGCGCCTGAAACTCATGGGCGGCAGCATCGACATCCACTCGATCGTCGGTGAAGGCACCACGGTGCGCATTCGCGTGCCGCTCAAAACGCAACACGGCCTGTTCGACGAAGCGCTGCGCGCCTGAGAAGATAGGCCATGATCGTCGAGCGCATCTGGGCGGCAAATTCGCTGCGCAACTTCCACTACCTGATCGCCTGCGCGGAAACCGGCGAGGCGCTGATCGTCGATCCGCTGAACGCCGCCCAATGCCTCGCGGCGGCACGCGAGCGCGGGTTCAGCGTCACCCAGGTCCTCAACACGCACGAGCACCGCGATCACACCGATGGCAATGCGGGCGTGGTCGCTGCGACCCACGCGAAAGTGCTGGCGCACGCAGCCGCCGCGGCCGTCATCGGTGGCGTGGATCGCGGGCTCTCTCGCGGCGACAAGATCAGGATCGGACGTACGGTCGAGCTCGAGGTGATGGATACGCCCGGGCACACGCGATCACACGTATGCCTGTTCGCCCACGGCGACTCGCCGGCTCTCTTCTGTGGCGACACGCTGTTCAACGCCGGCGCGGGCAATTGCCACAACGGCGGCGACCCGGGCCTGCTCTACGAATCTTTCGTGAATCAACTGGCACGATTGCCGGATGCCACGCGCGTGTATCCGGGGCATGAGTACATGGCGCGGAACCTCGCGTTCACGCTGGATCGCGAACCCGGCAACACGGAAGCCGCGCGCGCGTTCGAATTGGCGAAGGATCACGACCCGGCGAGGGCGCGCGTGACCACACTCGGGGAAGAAAAGCGCGTGAACACCTTTTTGCGGCTGCAAAACCCGGAAGTCATCGCGCGGCTGCGCGAGAAGTTTCCGGAAGTCGGTGAGACGCCCGACGCGCGCACCGTGTTCGTCAAACTTCGCGAGCTGCGCAACAGCTGGTGAACAGCTAGCCGCGCGCTTCCCCGCGTGCCTTCTCGATGATGGCGGCGAGCTCGGGATCGATGGGCATCGGCCGGACCGCGCTCACGTTCGCGCCGCCGGTATTCCCGGTGGGAACGAAGCCGATGAAGGTCTTGGTGGCCGCGCCGACGATGCGGAAAGACTGGCCGAACAACTCGCGCGCATCCCGATGCCGCCAGGCCCACAGGATCATGCGCCAGTGCACGCGCACGTGTTCGCGCGTCGAGGCCTGCCCGAGCACGTGTGCGCGCTCGAGATGCGTGAATTCCTTTTCGGGATCCCGCTCTGCGGCGCGAAATTCAGCGTCCACGAATGGGCGGATGTTGTTCGCGAAACGATTCATGGCTGCCGCCCTCACGCGGTGAACTCGCCGCGCCCGGCGGGATACTGCCGTTCCCAGTTGCGGCCGTCGATGGGGGTGACTTTCATGCCCGTCACGGTCGGCGAATCGATGCATCGCGCGTTCACGCTGAACCCGTCGGGATGCGAGCGCGGCACGTAAAACGGCTTGATTCCGCAGGTCGCGCAGAAGAGGTGTCTGGCAGTGCCGGTGTTGAACGTATAGGTCGACAACGCGTCCCGTCCTTTCGTGATCCGGAACCGGTCCGCGGTCACGATGAGGTGCAGGTATCCGGTGCGCGAGCACATCGAGCAATTGCAGTCGTCGATGGAGAGCTCCGCGGGTGCATCCACCTCGAAACGCACGCGGCCGCAATGGCAGCCGCCGGAGTGCGTGATCATCGGATTTTCCTCGTGAGCCATGGCGTAAGGAACATGAACGCGAGCCCGGCCAGCATCAGGCCGCCGTGCGAGGGATTGTAGTCCGAAAGAATACGCGTCCAGCTCGCACCCATGGCCCGCCCGAGCGCCAGCTCGAAGATCAGCGTGAGCGCCACCCAATACGCGCCGACACGAAACTGATCGCGGCTCGTGCCCGCTTTCATCCACCGGGCCAGCAGCAGTGCAATCACGAAGATGATGACGCAGCCCACGAACACACCGAGCTGCCGCGCTCGCAGACCGCCGATCAACGGCGCGATGAACACCTCGCGCACCACGCCATGCCCGGTTTCGGCGAGCATGATGAGCATCCACACGAGCGTGGCGCGCATCCACATCGGCGGCTACTTCGCGGTCTCGTGATCGAGTGTCCACTGCAGCGCGTCGGCCGCGCCGAAGTCCGTGGGCCGCCCGCGTTTGCGCAGCTCGGCGATGATGTGTTCGCGCTGTTCGCGGCTGCGATTCTGGCCGAGCTTCCACTTCACCTTGCGCGCACGGACGTGCAGGGTGAGCGCCGAGATCTGGTTGAGCGCGCCACGATACATCGCGTGCTCCGTCGAGACTTCTGTGTGGCCGCCGGGTTGATAGTGCGCCATGAGCCGCCGCTGCTGCGCCGCGAGCACTTCGGGATCTTCGGACACCTCGGCGTCGCACTCGAAGATCACCGTGCGGTGGTACGCGGTGGCGAACATGCCGTTA
>WUUC01072121.1_pt1 | contig 10361 bp, 6 predicted proteins | sample 6278441 | NCBI WGS metagenome assembly WUUC01 (sample SAMN13675441, study PRJNA597444) | soil metagenome | isolation source: soil | place: USA: Washington | collected 2017-10 | reverse complement strand
AGAAGTAATTTTCAAGATCACCCTTTTCATTTAGTAAGTCCATCTCCTTGACCGTTATACACAAGTATTTGTTTATTAAACTTAACTACTAGTGCTGCATTATCTATGCATAATTTTAGTAATAGTTATTATTTCTTTTATATAGCTTTAATATTAGTGGTATCAGCTATGTCATTTTGATTTAGAGATATCATATCAGAGAGTACTGCACCGCTCCGTATAAGTGTCAGTTCCTTATTCTGCGAAGCTAAGTTTTTATACAGTTTAACTATAGCTAGAGCTACTACGGATGAAGATGTAAGGCGAGCATTATGTATTCATAAATTAAATTCTAATTCTTATAGCATTTATGAAAACAATTCAGATAATTTAGGGTATTACTTAGCTGGTTTAATGGAAGGTGATGGCCATATATCTATTCCTGCTTTATTTCAAAATTCTAAATCCACTAGAGTTTTTAATCCTAGAGTAGTGTTTACATCTCATATTGATAATTTAGGTTTATACGCATTTATTCAATCTGAATTAGGTAATATAGGGCGTTTCCAAATTACAGGTACAAATACACTTCGTTATATTATTGGGGATCTAAAAGGTATTCAAATTTTAATAAAGTTAATGCATGGTAAATTTAGAACGCCTAAAAATCAAACATTTAATAATTTAATCGGAATAATGAATGATAAGTGTTCTTTAAGTATACCTGAAAGTTTATTGGATACTTCGGATTTTCAAGGTAATAGTTGACTAACAGGGTTTACTGAATCCGATGGTCATTTTGGGATAAAATATGTTGAAGGTATACCTAAATCAGGTATAATGAAAAGAGCTCGTAGTGAGCACGTTACTCTTAAATATAGATTAGATCAACGTGCATTCGATAGACCTACATCTTTGTCAATGTTACCTTTTATGGAAAAGTTAGCAATATTTTTAGGTTGCCCCGTAAAAACTTATAGTAGTAATAAGACAAAAACAGAAGTATTATCTTTAACTGTGTCAGCTATAGGTAAATTAGAACCGATTGTTAACTATTTTGACAAATACCCGTTAATAGGAGACAAGCTTAATGATTATAAGAAATGAAGAATTGTGTATTATATGATGATAGCCAAAGAGCATCTTTCTCTGGAAGGGAGACTAAAAATTAAATCTTTAATAGCTTAGTTTGTGTGCTTCACAGAATCAGTAATGAGGACAGCTTTTCTCTTGTACATATATCACCTATTTATAAGTGCTCTCTTTAAATTTTACTATATGCTGGAAACTCTTATAATAATAAGACAATCAGCAGGAAACCAACGGACGTATAATTATCCCGGTAGGATCCTCAGAGACTATATGTGAAAGATTAATGCGTTATATATATAACCCATTAGTTAAGATATAGTCCAAACAATATAGTGATATATTGATTAATAATTTTAGACTTTTTTAGGTGATCACACGAAAAATAAAATATCGGATAGTAATTTAAACTCATTCGATAACTTAAAGTTAAAGTTAGAAAAGTATATTAATAATAAACAGCCGCGAATAAGTCATCGAAAATATCATACAGGGAAAACTAGTCAGTTGGGTTATTATTTAGCTGGATTGATTGAAGGTGACGGATCTATTATTCTTAGAAAAGGTGATAAAGAAAAAGTTTCACCTAAAATCGTTTTGACTTTTGGTAAAAATGATTTAAAAATGTATGAGAAATTGCATGATATTCTTAAAACTGGATCTATCAACACAGAAAAAACAGGTATATGTAGATATAGTATTACTAATGCAGATGCAGTTATAAATTTAATTAACATGATTAATGGTAAATTTCGTACACCTAAAATTATAGCTTTACATAAAGCTATAGATAATCTTAATAAGTGACGAAATGCTAATTTATTAAAATTACCTTTAGATAATAGTAGCTTTGATTCTAACGCCTGATTAGCGGGATTTATAGACTCTGATGGCCATTTTTCAATAAAGTTAAGTGGTTGTTATGTTTCAGATGATTCTAATGTTAGAGGTAGAGTACAATGTGTATTCAGTATTAATCAAAGTGAATTACACAGGATAACTGGAGAATCAAATGTTACATTTATGACTAAATTAGCCGAATTTTTTCAAGTTAATTTGAATTATAAAATTAATAATAATACCGGTTTTAAGAAGCCAGCTAAAAGTATAGTATTCTTTGCTCAATCTGACAGAAAACATTATATTATAACTACATACTTAGCTAAATTTCCATTGATGGGTAGTAAATATTTAAATTATTTATCTTTTTTTAAAGGATTGAATTATTTAGGTAAACGGTTAAGTAAGGAAGATATACTTGAAGTGCGTGCTATTCAAAACTCTATGAATGACAAACGTACCGAGTTTAATTGAGATCATTTAAATAAATTTTATTCTTAATGGTCTTGACGGCTATTATTAAAAATATACTTTATTATTATTTTTCTAGGTTGATTCCCTGGTTATTTAAGCTTAATTAAAGTTTAAAAACTAGTACAATCAATCATAACAATTGACTTTTTTAGGTGACCATACTTTGGCAGTGCAGAAAGGATTAAATTTAGGAGTTATTCTATTTATAGTATCAGAAGCTCTGTTCTTTCTAGCAATTTTCTGAGCATTCTTTCATTCAGCTTTAACTCCTACTGTTGAATTAGGAGCTCAATGACCACCAATCGGAATAGAACCAGTGAATCCTTTCGAATTACCTTTATTAAATACAGTTATATTACTATCAAGTGGTGCTACTATAACATACGCTCATCACTCATTAATACAAGGAGGTAGAAAAGGTGCTTTATATGGATCAGTTGCTACAGTATTATTAGCAATAATATTTACAGGCTTAACTTACCACCCACGTATACTTTTTGGCATTGCTGGTCTCATAAAGAGATCCAAGAATAGTTATTCTAGCTTTAATATTTCATCTTGTACGTTATTTAGAAAAAATACTTATGGTTTCTGTTCTAGCTCAATAGGGTCTTTTAATAACCATTCACTGATGTGTAACTCCAATAGATCTTATACAACGACAACAGAGCGTTTAAATCTTAAGGATTCAGGGCTTTCACCTTTCTGAGTATCAGGGTTTGCTGATGCAGAATCAACCTTTGTTCTTAAAATATCTAAAGGTAGTACTTCACGGTCAGGTTGAAATGTGATTCCCGAGTTTAAAATAGAACTTCATGTACGAGATGTGATACTCTTGCGTAAAATACATTCTTTCTTCGGTGTAGGAACAGTGAGCGAACGTGGTACTAGAAACACAGCTATTTACAGTGTACAGTCTGCACGTACTATTGCAGATGTAATTATTCCGCACTTTGATAGATACCCTCTTAATACTCAAAAAAGAGCGGACTTCCTTCTATTTAAACGAGGTGTGGATTTATTACTTAATGGAAAAGCACGTTCTAGCATCGAAGGAATAAAAAATATTGTAAGTATTAGAGCGTCCATGAATAATGGTTTGACAGACACATTAAAAATCAACTTTCCTAATATTATTCCAGTTCCTCGTCCAATAGTTAGTTTTGATGGAATCCCTGATCTTAACTGATTAGCTGGTTTTGTAGACGGAGAAGGTTATTTTTATGTGAAATCTATCCAAAGCAGTAAATATTCATCTGGGTATAGTGTTAGCTTGGTTTTCTCTGTGTCTCAACACGTGAGAGACGAAGGTTTATTAACTAAATTCATTGAATACTTAGGTTGTGGTAAAATTGAAAGAGCTTCAACTAGACCTGATAGTGTAAATTTTACTGTATATAGATTCAACGACATTAAAGATAAAATCATTCCTTTATTCCTAAATCATCCACTACAAGGAATAAAATACAGAGATTTCTGTGATTTCTCCGAAGTAGTTAATATTATGGAAACTAAAGGTCATTTTACTCCTGAAGGTCTAAAAAGAATAAATTCTCTAAAATCTGGAATGAACAACCAGAGAGAGAATAAATAACTATTAATGAATTAGATTTCATTTAACTAAGACAGCAAAAAGAAGTATGCGTTTAGGCCTTTGCTTAAATTCATGCATTAAATTATTAAGTAAACTTAATGTTTATGCAGGGAGTTAGGCAAATAAATAAAGTAAATTGCATGAAAATCTTGTCGAGCTTCCAGATAGTTCATATTGAAGCATTAAGTGCCAATTAATATAATGACAAGACAATATGCAGCCAATCTTATTAAATCTTTACAGATAGATTTTTAATAAGAAGGTTCAACGACTAGTAATTAGAATAGTAGGTTTTGTAATAGTTGTTCGTTGCTACTAGTTCTACTTATTTAAAAATCTTTAGTGTACACATAGCATATTATTGTACGCATGATATAGTCTGAACAATAATGAAAATTATTGAATTAAAGTTATAAACTTTATATTAACAAATTTGTTCAAGGTATTGAATACAATGTATCATCTTTTACTATAAGTGATGGTGCTTTTGGTACATGTTTTTTCTTCGGAACTGGATTCCACGGGTTAATTATAACAGTAGCCCTATTTATATTTATACATATTATACATCAAACTAAAACTGCATATTTTAAAAATTTTTCTAGTCGTATTACCTTTAATAATAATAAATTATTGATTACTTTACCTAATTCAGTAAATAAAGCTGAAGTTTTACCTTATTCTTTGAGAAAAGAATTTATAGAATGGTTTGTTGGATTTACGGATGGAGAGGGTAATTTTAATATTAAATTAACTGATTTAACGGATAATACATTTAAATATGTTCAATTTACATTTCAAATAGGTTTACATAAGGATGATATAAAAGTATTAGAATATATTAAAAATACTTTACAATGTGGTCATATTTCTAAATCTAAAGATAGAGTAAATTACTTTGTAAATGATATCAATTCATTATTATATGTTATAATACCTATATTTGATTTTGTAAATCTTAACAGTTCCAAATTTCATCATTATGAAATATTTAAACAAGCGGTATTTTTGACAAAGGATAAAAATCATTTATCGGACAAAGGTAAATTGGATATAATAGCTTATCAAAAAGAAATGCAAAGTATGTCAGGTAAATGAATACCTAGTTCTATTAATAATAAAATCAATATAACTAAATATTGATTAGCTGGATTTATAGATGCAGAAGCTACCTTCTCAACTAATAAATATGTGCCTAGATTTAAATTAGAGAATCATATTAAAGAATTAGAATTGTACAATAAAATAAAAGAATTTCTTAAGGTTGGGAATGTTTTATTTACTTTGCCTAGAGTAGATAGAGTTAATAGTAATCCTACCATAGTTTTGGAGATTAATAAAGTGCGAGATCTTCGAGAAAATTTAATACCATTATTATATGATAATGATGATATTTTATTGAAAACTTTAAAAGCTCAAGATTTTTTATTATGATTAAATTTAGTAGATATTTATTATAAAGGTTATCATACAATATTAGAAGGTAAATCTTTATTTGACGCAATTAAATTACATATAAACAAATATAGATTAACAACTAATACAAATCTATGTGATAATGATAGTAAAATTTCATTATTGGAAATAGAGAAATTATTATCTAAACTTTATTTATTAGAAAGTCCTTATGAAATAAGAGAAGGAGTTCGGTATTATAGAAATACGACTAGATTAGTAAGTGAATCAATTAAATTTGCAGTTATTGATGAAAAAAATAACAGAAACATATATGATAGTATGTCCGAATGTGCTAAAGATCTGAAAATTTCTAGAAAGAAAATTAAAGAATGTTTAAGTACAGGAGAAACATATAGAGGATATGTTTTTGTTATAGTATAATATATAAATGATAAATTTACAACAGAGTTAATAGCAAGAATATCTTTACAATACAGCGTATTTAAAGACAATTTGCTGCCGAGTATATATTGTTTATGACATATATAAAGGTTCAACGACTAGCTAATAAATATTATGTTACTTTAACTTAATATTCGCAGGATTAGTTTAAGGCTATTATGGAAGGAAAAGTTAAAGTAAAAGAATGGCAATAAACTTTGCTTATTAATTATCCTAAAAATATTTTTTTACAGGATAAGCACTAATAAGAATACATAGTCTAAACAATAATGTGAATTATTGATTAATTTTTGTACACGTTATAATAGGAACAATCTTTTTATCTGTAGCTTTATGAAGAATATTTGCTTATCATTTAACAGATAATCATCACCTTGGATTTGAGGGTGGTATTCTTTACTGACATTTTGTAGACGTTGTGTGACTTTTTTTGTATGTGTCTATATATTACTGGGGTTCTTAATAAACTTATATACAATTATAATGATAGCTCGACGACGAAGTCGTCGTAATATAAAGTTATGTTTTAATGATATGTGTTTTAATTTAGGTTGTGATATTAAGAATATTTTATCCTTAGGTTTAACTTACCTTTAGGATATTTATGTCTATTCTCCCTTACCGATTTCTGCGCAAAGCGTATCCCCGGAGGGGGATCAGGATTACCATATAATGTATTTTGTACTGGTGAAGGTGAAGGTAAGGGTAAACGTAAAGCTTCGATAGAGGAGGATGAAAGTGCTAATAAAAAATTAGTACCCGAAGGCGGTATTGCCGAGGTAAGTACAAATTCAATTAAAAATTTAAATCTGAAAAACCTGCAAGAAGTAAATGGACAAATGAATAAAACTGCTCAAGAATTAGATAGTGTAAAGAAAGATCTAAAAGATGTTCGCCAAACTATTACTATTGATGATCACTTAAGTGAAGATCAAAAGCAGAAAAACATGGCTTTGCAGGAAATAAAAAGAAAATATCCAACTTTTTTCGATGAAGATAGTGGTAATGCTACTGATAGAGAAGGGTTGGATCAAGTAAAAAATATTTAGAGGAAGATTTAGTTAGTTTACGAAAAAAGCATTCTTCTTTAAGTACTCAAACTAGAAAATATCAATCTAATATAGATTGATATAATAGCAATAGTAAAGGTGGTGGTTCAGCTTCAGGTTCAGCTTCTGGATCATCTTCTAGTGGCTTTGCTGGAGGTGGAACTCCTTCAAGTGGTGCTAGTTCTGAACAAGGGAATTTTAAGGATAGTGGTGATTCTTCACTAAGTTTTATGAGTAAGTTATTAATATTTTTTTCTTCTTTTGCCGAGGTTTTATCTAATATTATTGATAAAATTTATTAATTTTTAGTTTAGTATTTTGAGGCTGGCTAATAAAAAAAAAGATCTTTTTTTTATATAGCTACAGCACATAATTGTGTAATTTTACACTAATAAATAGTGGGCATATTTTAGAGGCTTAGTATAAAATATGCCCATTAAAGAGTATAGTTTAATGGTAAAATAAGAAGCTTCAACCTTCCGGTTCTCAGTTCGAATCTGAGTGCTCTTGATCCTCCCCTTCCAATTTATGGCTATGCCTATCCCCCCGGGGATCGTAAAATTATCTAATCTATTTAATATATGTAACATGGCTGCTTAACTGCTAACTACTACTTCTCCTCACTACTCACTGTAAGGTTAGCAGGGAGTCCTATATTTTTATCGAGGCGATTTATCCTTTTTTTTTTTAGCCAGGAAGAATTATAAATTAATATCTTAAATAAGGGGTATCTTTCTAAGGGTTCTTAGTATAATGGTTAATACATGTGGCTTTTAATCACTAAGATATCGGTTCGAATCCGATAGAACCTATTCATATAGCTGTGTTATTAAAACTATTTTGAATAAATATATTAATTTTCCCTACCCACCTCTAACTTCTGTCGACTTATCCAGCTTTGTAGCCGAAGGATAAGACAGGCAGAAGTCAGGGAGAGGGAGGGAGAAGGGGGGGGGGGTGGGGAGAAGTGCTTTGCTACTCCCTAGTTCGATTTAGGCTTAAATTTAGAGCTTTGGGTTATTTTTGAGGAACACCCCTTTGGGGTCAGGGGTGTTCCTCAAAAATTAGCAAGCTCCCCGAGCCCAGAAGCAAAGCTCGTTTTATGTCTAACTTTTATCTAATGTCTTGTTAACTTAGTGAGATAAGTATAAATTAATAAGAAAGGAATAATAAACTATAGGTTTTTGTATGTTAAACATTTTAAAGCAATATAATATCTTGCTATTTACCATACTAAAATAGTGTAGGTAAGCTACTTTACCTGTGGCTTGCCGTTTTGTTAGTGTGCAGGCTGGCTTGCCTAGCTTTGCGGCTTCTCCTGAGAAGTCAGGAGGCTTCGCCGGTAAGCCAGTCAGGACTGCTGATAAAAAAAAGATATCTTTTTTTTTATAAGCCAGCCGAATATAACACTTAGAATTAGTAACTTAATTGGTCGAGGACTTCCTTGTCACGGAAGTAGGTGTCGGTTCGAATCCGATCTAATTCGTGGTTTAGATTATATAGTCTATACTATATATTCTCTTTTTTTACACTTACTTACCCTTCTCTTTGGTTTATAACAAAAAACAGAGTTACCTCTTGTACGCTTTAACCCTAGATTCTCTTAGAGGAAATTCTCTTTTTAAGAGGGATCTTCGACAACTTAAATATGTATTATATAATAAATAAACAGGAAAAGTTGCTATAGGTAGGGCGAAATATTTGCTACATATTGTGTATTAACACCTGGGTGTTCGATTCACCTCTTTTCCGATCCCTGCTGGTTAAACCGCCAGGGATACAAATATATTTTTTATATACTTTTCTGGTAGTTGTTTATTTTTTTTTTATTTACTCATATATTATATAGGGGTGCTTTATAATACTACTATTTAAGCTGTAGGAGTCGTTAGGGTTATCCGTTAGTCCTTAATCTCATAGGTGGTAAGATATTAGGTATATTGAAATAACAAACAACGGCTATCATTTAATGGTAGGATGTCTGTCTTCCAAACAGAGTGTGTCGGTTCGATTCCGACTAGCCGTATGTTTCTTGGTTTTAAATATAAACAAGGAGTATGCATAGTAAAAAGGCCTCTTGATCCCTGGTGTGCATACTTCTTTTCCTGTGCTTCTGGTCCCTCCGGGACTAAGAAGTATGGATCTGCTTTCGGTAGGCAAGTCAGGGGGGGGGGGGTACAGAGACTCACAAATTTAACCTTTATCTAATGTATAGTTAGCTCAGTTTATTCTTACTTTATTAGTTAGCCTCCTTACTTCGTAGGCTAAGCTGTCAGGAAAGCTGTTTATTTGATAATGTTAGTCTAAACTGATAAGAAAGGAGTTAATGAATTATAAGAAAGGTTTTACCCTTTTTCCTGATTTTTATATATATATAAAAATGATGAAGGCAAAATCAATTACTATAATTTCAGTAAGCATTTAATTGGTATTTGTAGTAATAGAGTAAAAGAATTTATAAATTCACTCTTGGTTTATTTAGTGGGATAGGAATATTTAGGTAAATATAATTGATATAAATTTCCTCAAAGAGGTATACTATTATAAGATTTAAAATGAACAATTTATTTTTAGTTAATGAAACGTTTACAAATGGTTATCTAGCAAATATATTGAATATAATTTCTTTATTTGCAATATTATGCGGTGTGTTTGTTATTATAAGCAAAAACCCCGTAGTGTCGGTATTATTTTTAATTGGATTATTTGGTAACATTGCTTCTTATTTAATCTTAATAGGATTAGGCTTTATGGGTTTAGCATATTTAGTTGTATATATAGGAGCTATTTCTATATTATTTTTATTTATTTTAATGTTAATTAATATTAGAATAAGTGAGTTACAAAGTAATACTAGAAATACTATACCTTTAGCTATCACTATAACAATAGCATTAAATTATCCTTTATTTAAATTGTTACCTTATGATGTGGCAATATTAAGTAATAATTATAAATTTAACAATATTCTTTATGATATTTATAATTATAAATACAATTCTAATTATTTTAATAACTTAAATAGTTTTGGTGTTAATAATGAATTATATTTTGTATCTAGTAATATGTGAGATGGAAATTTAGCCGAAACTGGTCATATTACAAGTATAGGTAGTGTGATGTACACCAACTACAACATGTGATTACTAATAGCTAGTTTTATACTGTTATTAGCAATGGTAGGTTCTATTGTTATAACATTAAAACCATTTGTACCGTCAAAGAGCTATTAGTTTTCAGTTGAAGGACATTTATATGTTTAAAAGTTTAATAAAGTAATAACTCATAACAAAAGTTTCAAGTGGCTATCTATACTGACTTCTCTTTTTGCCTAGCAAACTGATTTCGTAGGTCGTATTATATTATAAAAAATTTGAGATAGGGGGAGTTAACTCCCCTCTACCTAAAAAGAAATTAGCTCAATGGTAGAGCAACCGTTTTACACACGGAAGGTTGGGTGTTCGAGTCACCTATTT
>WUUC01084561.1_pt1 | contig 10362 bp, 12 predicted proteins | sample 6278441 | NCBI WGS metagenome assembly WUUC01 (sample SAMN13675441, study PRJNA597444) | soil metagenome | isolation source: soil | place: USA: Washington | collected 2017-10 | reverse complement strand
GGGGTTTTTCGTGCCCTCAGCACCCCCGCCCGCGGTAACGTTCCCGGTAACAAACGGGCCCAGCAAACCCAGTCGCTGCAGCCGATCGCCAAGCCGCTCGAGGTGCTGCTCGACCCGGTACTCAACGATCTCCGCGCGGTGCCGGACGTCGCCCAGGTGAGCGTAGATCCGCTTCACCATCTCGTCCGACCCGTGGCCGAGCTCGCGGGCCACCGTGTAGGTCGAGACGGGCGCGCCTCGGTCAAGCGTTTGCAGACGGGCCGCGCAGTAGGTGTGGCGGAAGGCCTTCGACCGGAGCTCGCCGGCGGCGAGGCCCGCGCGCTTCGCCACGCGATCGAGGAGCCGGTGGATGTCGCGGAGCCGCCGTTCCTCGCCCCGCACGGTCCAGGAGGGGACGAGCAGGGAACCCCCGCGCTCGAGCCGCGGCCCGAAGACCCAGGCGCGCAGGATCGCCTCGAGCTGCGGCCAGATCGGGATCACCCGGTGCGAGATGCGGGTCTTGAGGCCGCGCCAGCGGTTCGGCCGGACGGTGATCGTCTTCCGGTCGAAGGAGACGTCGTCCAGCTCGAGACCGGCCACCTCCCGGAACCGGCAGCCCGTCAGCAGGAATCCTCGCTGGACTCGGGCGGCTCCGGAGAGGTCGCGCGTTCGAGTCGCGCCGGGCCCACTCCGGAAGTTCCGCCTCCGCTTCGACTTCGGTCGGGGCGGGGGTTTCGCTTGCCGCTGCGGGCGAGAGACTCCAAGCCGCTGAGGACGGAGGTCGCGCTGGATCGCAGCGCTCCGGAGCTGGCGCGCGGCGACTGACCGTATTCCCACAACGCACTCCGTCGATGGATCGGGTCTGGACTCACTCCCTGGCGGCGCCATGGGGCCAGAGACAGCCTGACCCGTAACGCCAGGACCGCCGATGTCGCAAAATGGGCCCCTCGTGTCGCATTGCGGGCCTAGCTCCGCTGCGGGCCGATGGCTAGAGTTCACGCCTTGATTTCCCTCATTCGGATCAGCAGCGGCATGGGCGTTCTCAGGATCTGCCTGTTCGGTACGGTTCAGGTGTCCCACGACGATCGTCGGCAGGACGCGAGAGCGATCCACGCGGTGCAGGCGCTGCTCGCTTACCTGGTCCTCCACCGCCGAAGGTTCCACGCACGCGAGGTGCTGAGCGGGCTGTTCTGGGGCGACCATACCGACACGCGAGCGCGGAGTTGTCTCAGCACCGCCCTTTGGCGGCTGCGCCGAGTGCTCGAGCCGCCCGGCGTGACGCGGGGGACGTACCTCGTCACCTCGCGCATCGGCGAGGTCGGCTTCAACTGCGACAGCGAGCACTGGGTGGACGTCGCCGCGTTCGAGCAGGGCGTGCAGCGGCAGCCGGTGCCCGATTGGTTCGGCGTCGAGAGCGCGATCTCGCACTACACCGGTGATCTCCTCGAAGGTTTCTACGAGGACTGGGCGCTCCGGGAACGGGAGCGTCTCCGGATCCTCTATCTCGACGCGCTCGGCCGGCTGCTGCGACATCAGTCCGAGTCGGGCGCGCTCGAGGCCGCGCTCGCCTGCGGGCAGAGAATTCTCGAGGTGGACCCGCTCCGCGAGGAGATCCACCGCGAAATCATCCGCCTGCACTTGAGGAGCGGCCGTCGCGCCCTCGCGCTCCGCCAGTATGAGGCCTGCCGGGGCCTGCTCGCGAGCGAGCTCGGCATCGAGCCGATGGAGGAGACGCGGGCCCTCTACGACGAGATCGTGTCGGGCTCCCACGCCCGGGCGAGCCGGCCGCGGCCCGCCGTGGAGGATCTGCTGCCGCCCTTGCGGAACGCCGCATCGGGCCTCGACGAGGTCCGGCTCCAGCTCATCCGCGCCATCCGCCTTCTCGACCCGTGAGAGTCCGGTGACAATCATGTGACGAGTCGGTGAGACCCCGCCGTATAGTGGCTCCATTCAGGCCCACGGAGCCATCGTGCCACCCCCCGCAATCCCCACAACTCGAACGGCCTATGACCTCCTTCGGGCCGGATCTCCACGTGTTCATCATTCGCGCGCGCCGCGAGCCGCGCGAGATCGCCGCACCGCCGGAATGGCGGTTCTGGGTGGAGCATCATCCGGGCGGCGAGCAACGCAACTTCAGGGACTTCCCCGCCGTGCTGGGATTCATCGGTCTCTACCTGACCGAGCCCGGCGTCAGGGAGGCACGGCAGGAGGAACAGTGACGGCGTGCGTGCGATGAGGCGCTACTCGGCTCCCCCGGCGACGGCTCCGCGCATCTTCCTCCGGCGCATTCCCAAAGGCTACGCCGGCACCATGCGGACCGCGAGCCACGTGAAGCGGCTAATCCGCGAGGGCGCGAAGGACTTCTACGTCCGGCAGAAGGCGATCGACATCCTCCTGTCGCGCGGGGTGCGGCCGAAGAACTACCTGGGCGAGATCGCGGCGCTCTTCGAATGGGTGCAGCGGAACGTGCGCTACACCAAGGATCCGTTCCGGGTGGAAGTGCTGCACACGCCGCGGCGCATGCTCGAGCTCAGGGCCGGCGACTGCGACGACATGACCATTCTGCTGGGCTCGATGCTGGAATCGGTCGGCCATCCCGTCCGGCTGGTCCTGACCGGACCGAACGCATTCCAGCCGCGTCTCTTCAGCCACATCTACCTCGAAGTCAACCACCGCGGGCGCTGGATTCCGTGCGACGCCACCATGCCTCACGCGCTGGGATGGTCGCCCCGCGCACCGGTCAAGCAGATCATCGCGATTCAGGAGGAGCCGAGCCATGTCAACCATACCGCCGGCGCCCGACTGGCTGCGGGGACTGATTCGCGGCATCGCGCGCGAGGGCATCAAGCCGAAGGATCCGCGGGTGCAGACGCTGTGGAACCTGCTGCGAAGCCGCGGCCTGCTCGCGAGGAGCGAGTGGCTGCGGACCCGGCTGCGCTACATGTGGGGGAAGGGACTCGTCACCCGGCGGCGTCCCAAGACCACCCAGCAGCTGAAGGGGCTGCTCAGGGGGTGGGGGATCCTGCCGCCCGCGGTCGCGACGGCGGCGCCGGGAGTGCTGATCAGGCAGGGGTATCGCCCGCTCCGGCGGCTCCGTCCGGTGAGAGTCCAGCGAGTCGGCCGGGTGCGTCCGGTGGCGCGCCCACGCCGGGGGCGCTGAGCGGCTTCCTGCGCGAAGGCGCCGACGTGCTTCGCGTCTCGTTCCCCCGTGTGATACCGCCCGTCCTGATCCAGCTCGGCGATCTCGTGGGGCTCATCTACCGCTCGAACAAGTGGCAGGCCGGCGACCCGCGCACCTACATCCACTTCATGGAGCATCGACCGCGCCTGCTCTGCGACACCGGAGGGCGGCAGCTCTTCCTGGTCGGCGGCAGCTATCGGGTGACGCCGAGAGGCATCGAAGGATGAGGGCGGGCGACCTGGGGCTCGACGAGCTCATGATCGTGAACCCGACCGGTGGCGGGCTGAGCGCACTGTTCCTGAGCGGGGACGGAGGACTCTACAGCGTCGAGGAGGCCGGCATCGGCGGCGGATTCTTTCTCGGCGGCGACGGCAGCGTCTATCGGATCGGAGCAGGCGCAATCCCCAGCCGGTACTTCCTCGGCGACGACGGCGCGCTCTACACGCTTACCTGAACAGGAGGCCACCATGGCGAAGGTGCAAGGAATGAAGGAGAAGCTCCACTGGCCGCTGTACGACGCGTTCGTGGTGCCCCAGTCGAATGAGACGCCACCACCGACTTTCGCCTCGGAGATGCAGCGGCGCGACAGCCGCGTCCTCCGGTTCTTCGTGGACGTGCAGAGCAAGACCAAGCTCGAGACCAACCTGCAGGCCTCCGGCGCCCTACCGAGCATGAACAGCTACGAGGTGCGGGCACTGCGTGTGGTGGTTTCTCCACTCCTGCGGAAAAAGGAGCGTGAGCCTACGGGCGGGAGAGAGGCCAAGGAGCCTCACACGCACATCACCGACAACATTCTGGCGGACCTGATCTACAACTCGGTCACGTCCCTCTTGGTGGGCGAGAAGACGATGATCGAGATGCCGACCTACTTCTTCCCATCCGGCGCCGGCGTGAGCCCGGGTACCCAGAGCCTCCCGAGTCACGGCGAGCCGGATCCCACTGCGACGTTCCGGTTCTCGGAGCCCGTGATGATCGAGCCCAACCAGAACTTCCGGGTGGAGCTGCAGTTCCCCCAAGGGATCCCGACCAGCGAAAAGCCCAACGGCGTGGTGCGGCTGGGCGATGCGACCGGACCGATGCGGCTCTGGGTGGTGCTCGACGGCTATCTCACTCGCGACGTGCAGTGAGCCTGAACGACCAACGAGGAAGGCGGCACGACCATGTGGTTAGGTGACGATGACACGGTTCAGGGCCTCGGCTGCTCCGGTACCTGCATGGGGGCGGATGGGAACCTGTACGAGTGGGTCGAGGGCGTGGATGGGCTGGGGAACCCGGTCGGTTTCTGGAAGCGGATCCGTCGGGGCCTCAGGCGGGTCGCTCCCCTGGCACGCCGATTCGCTCCGCTCATCCCGGGCGCGCAGTACGTGCAACAGGCGGCCGCCGCCTTTGCCCCGCCGGGTGCGCCCACGGCGCCTCCGGCACCCGTCGCCGCGGCCGCAGCGGCAGCGCCGGCGACCGAGGCCGGCGCTCCTGCCGCAGCGATGGCCGGTTGGGGGCTCGGCAACGTCGGCGACATCGCCGAAGGGCCGGACGGGAATCTCTACGAGTGGGTACAGGGTGTGGATGGCCTGGGCAACCCGGTCGGCTTCTGGAAGCGGCTGAAGCGCGGCTTGCGGAGTATCGCCAAGCGCGCGCTTCCTCTCGCGAAGCAGTTCGCGCCGTTCGTTCCCGGCGCCTCCGCGGCGCTCACCGTCGCCTCGCCGTTCCTCAAGCAGGCGGGTGTGCTGGGCACGGCCGGGATCGGCGCGCTCTATGAGGCGCCCGACGGCTCGCTCTACCAGGTACAGGGGATGGACGCGGACGACGAGCTGCGGGGCGTGGGTGATGAGGAGCTGCAGGGCTTGAGCGACGAGGAGCTGCAGGGCTTGGCGCAAGACGACGAATTGCGCGGCTTCGGAGACGACGACGAGCTGAGGGGCATCGGGGCAGAGGATGAGCTCCAAGGCTTCGCCGACGACGAGATGCAGGGGATGGACGGCTTCGTGCGTCACGGCGTCAGCGGACTGGAAGGCTTCCTCCCGGACGCGCCGCGCGAGACCCCGCAGTTCCGGGGTCAGGGTTCGCCGATGTGGACTCCGCTCTGGTAAAACACCCGAGACCGGGAGAACAGCATGCAATACGGATCAGCACTGGGGCAGAACGGCGCCACCCAGCAGGTCGAGCCGCAGAGCCGCATCCCCGCGGCCATGGGAACCATCCTGCGCGAGCTGCCCTACGATTACGTGGCGACGTTCAAGCTGACGGGTGAGCCTAGCAAGCGGACGCAGGACGTCATCAATGTCAGCACAGAAGGCGTCTTCGTCGCCGTCTCCATCGGCTACAGTTTCGCGCCGAACCCACGAGCACTGCCGTTCCCGCAGGTGGCGGGAACTCCGGCGAGCTTCACGGTCAACGGGGCGTCGGTCAGCGGGGTCGCTCCGTTCAACTTGCTCTCGGGTCTGGACGCCGCGGCGTTCAACACGCCGCCGGCGCCCGCGCCTCCGAGGCCCACGTTCGCCGAACAACTGGCGCGATCCATCCTGCTGGGCGAGCTGGCCCGCCACTCGCCGATCCAGTTCCGCTACACCATCGTGGACAGCGGATCGGGTCGGGAGCTGCAGAACCAGGCGATCCACAACATCGCGGGTCTCGGCTCCGCCGACGGCGAGCGGCCGTTCCGCCCCCTGGCGAAGCCGGCGCTCTTCGTGCCCCGCTCGACCATCCGGATCGAGATCGAGGAGATCTCCGAGGGGCCGCTGTTCCGCGACGGCACGCTGTTCATCGTGCTGCACGGCTACAAGCGGCTGGGCGAGTGACCGCGCCGCTGTTCGATCCGGTCTGCCATGTCTGCGGGATTCCAGCGGACGCCGGCTTCTTCGACTCCTCGAGGATCGTCTCGGCGCCGACGGAGCCGGGTGAGGAGGTCGTGCTGGCGCGGTACGAGCTGCACCGCAACTACTGCGGCGTCCTGCACTACTTCGCCCAGTTCACCGACGCCTATGCCGCGGACCCGACGCAGGTCGAGACGCCCGACCTGCGCTGGCAGATCCGCTGCAACGGCCAGCCGCGGGACCCGTATCTCACCTTCGACCGGATCATCAACCCCTGGGGGCTGTCGGGATTCCCGATCCACCTCCGGCTGGAGGAGGGGTGCCTGGTGGAGTTCGTGGTGAGCTTCGCGGGAGCACCGACGCCACCGATCGTGGTCCTGTCCTCCACGGCCGCGCCGGTGCTCAAGGTCGGAGGCAGGCTGCTGGGGCGGTATTGGTACAACCGGGAGTACGGCGGTTTCTCGACTTAGAGCCGGGATCGGCAACGCGTCTCGAGGCTTTCATGTACTTGCTCGAAGGGGTCGGTCAGGGAACCAGCGTCGCGCAGCCGTGCCCGCTGGACCCGACGGGAGCGAACGACGAGCAGCTCGACCAGCGCATCCGCGCCGCGGTCGACTGCGAGCTGCGCCTGCGGTTCGCGACGCCCACGGACCCGGGACTGCATCGGCGCAGGCTCAGACTGCGCTCGCTCTTCAAGCTGTTCCCTACCACGCGCGCCAATGCCCTGCGTCGCGAGCTGGAGGAGAACCAGACCGCCCTGGCCCAGTCGTTCTGGGGACGCCTGCACTCGGCGACGAGCAAGGAGATGCTCGCGATCCTGGCTCACACCTTCTTTCAGCAGTACGAGCTTCGCTTCAACCCGAGCGACGACCCGTTCTCGATCAAGAACAACACCGACATGGATGCCCAGGAGCAGCAGGCTCGCATCGACGACATCAACCTGTTGATCGGTGATTTGGCCAATGCCCCTGGCATCCTCTGGCAGCGCACACTGGCCAGAAAGAGCGCCGCGCTGGCCGGGAACACACTGTCCTCGGTGGGCCCACTGCCGCCCCTCACGAAAGCCGCGATGGAACGGCTTTCGTCCGCTCAACTGGAGCTCTTCCGCGAATCGTTCCCCCAGGGCACGAGCGGCATCGACTTCGTCTCGTTTCAGCGGGTCTTCGAGCGGTTCGCCAACGGCGAGCTCCGCGATCCGTCCGTGTACCCCGCGTTCGCCGAGCCCAACGGCGGGGCCTTCTTCCTCTTCGCCGAGTTCGCGTTCATCTGCGTCGAGCGGGGGATCGAGGCGGACCCGTGGAAGCAGGCGCTGCGGACCTTCGTGAAGACACAGGAGGTCTTCATGCACGTGTACCGCGAGCGTCCGCCGCTCACGCCGCCGCCGGTCGGCGCGACGCTCCCGACCGGCGGTACGGTACGGGAGCTGGCGACGATCACCCCGTCGGGTGTGGGGTTCGTCTCCTCGAACTTCACACCCATCGGCGACGCGGTCACGCTGGGCAAGGGTCAGTCGAGTCTGGAACGGAAGCGCGCCCTCCGCGCGAAGTACGACAGCATGGAGCTGCCGGCACTGCAGCAGGCCGCGCGAGACAACATCATCCGCGCGCTTCGCACGCGGTGATTCGAGGAGGTACGGCGTGTATCTGGGCGCGGCGTGTGTGGTACCGGGCACCGTCAAGGTCCCAAGGATCTGGGCCGGTCCTGACGCCCTCCTGGGCATCGGCGGCGTGGTGGGCCGGGACGTGACGGAAGCCGAAGTGCGGACCGTGATCGTCACGGCGGCCAAGCTGGCGGTCAAATGGCTGCTCAAAGGAGCGGGCGCGCTCAAGCGGCCGCGGCCAGGCCCGCTCGCCGGCGAGCCGATGCGTCTCAGATTTCGCGAGGCGTTCGGGACCAGTCCCGAGTTCGTCCCGGACTGGCGGCCGGCCGGACAGAAATGGGATCGGGGAGACGTGGTGCGGGCGCGGCTGCTCTGTGCGGCCAAGATTCTCGCCGGGGGCAGCATCGAGTACTTCGCCTTCGGTCCCCGGAACTGCCCCTACGTCTTCGATTGGCGTCCGACGACCTGGGCCCTCGTGGCGCACCGCAAGTACATCATGTGTCTCGGCGAGCGCTTCTGGAAAGCCTGGAAGGACGGAGATGGAAACAGCCTTGCCTCCACGCTCCTGCACGAGAGCCTGCACATCTACTTCGACACGGTGCGCGATACCTGGGACCGTGGCGCGTACGGCGTCGCCGCGTGCTACGAGCGCTTCGTGCTGCCGACGAACAACATCCCGCTCCCCGACTACGTGAAACGCGTCTGCGAGTCGGGCATTCCGGCCGGCGACTTCCCGGTCGTGCCGGGCGACCGCGCCTACGCGTAGGAACGGGCCCATGTATCTCCAGCTCGGCCAGGCGACGGCACAGGCGCTCACCCGGGTGCAGAACTCCCGGGTGGCGCCGTTCAGTGCGATCTGCCGGCTCGTCACTCGTTCGTATGCCAACACTATGGAGTCGGTGGGGACCGGCTTCCTGATCGGCCGGTATCACGTCCTCACCTGCGGGCACGTCATCTATCCGCTCGATAACCCGAAGACCGGCAAGGTCACCGTCTTCCCCAGCCAGAACGGCCCCGACGACTACTGGCCGTCCGTCCAGGCCAACGGTTGGGCGGTGAGCCCGGGATGGCGCGGGAAGGACTGCCGCACGTTCGGCGAGGACCTGGGCATCATCCGGCTGGCTCAGCCGGTGGACACCGGCTTCCTCGCGCTCGCCGCGTTCGACCCCGCGACACTGACCGGCGCGGCCGCGCAGCTGGCCGGCTATCCGGGAGACCGGCGACGCGGTGCCCGGAACATGCACCGGAGCAGAGGGCGGATCGACGGCGCCATCCACGTCCGGAGCTGCACGCGCGACAGCACCAGCGGTGTCACCCTGCCCTCGATCCAGCAGACGACCGCGCTCATCGCGCACGATCTCGACACCCAGCCGGCACAGAGTGGGGCGCCGCTGTGGATCGAACGAGAGGGGCAGACAGTGGTCGTCGCCGTGCATAGCGGGGCGGTCGATGGAGGCCCCAAGACGGCGGTGCTGCTGAGCGCGAGCGTTCGCCGGCGCGTCGCGGACTGGATGACGCGGGCACTGCCGCCACTCCGGAAATAGGGAGGAAGGGAGGCCGAGGTGTATTTGAGTGTGAATGGCTTGAGCCAGCCGCAGGATCCGGTCGCCGCGCTCGGCCAGGCGCTCTGGCAGGAGGCACCGGCCGGGGTGAGCGTCGCGGTGTACTACGCCGATCCCGAGCAGAAACGCATCGCGATCGACTGGGCCTCACGCGAGCGGGGGATCGGCCCGAGAGGAGCGCGGATCGCGACTGCGGAGCTCGAGTTCGGCCGGGCCATCGCGGACGGCGGCAACCTCGGCAACCAGATCGCCCAGCTGGGCGCGGCGCTCACGGCCGCGGTGACCGCCGTCCCGGCTCCGTCCAACGTCACCCCGCTCCCGGGTACCGGCCCGACGTTCATCCGTACGCTCGCTCTCTTCACTCACGGGACGAGGGACTGGATCTCCATCGGCGGAGGCATCACCACCAGGACGGTTGCCGCGCTCGTCAACCGGATTGCGCCTGTCCTGAGCGTCGACGTCAAGATCTTCCTGTACGGCTGCTCGTCCGCTCGCGGCCAGCGCGAGGCATCGGACTGGGTGCGGACCACGACGACATCAGGAGGCGCAGACTCGCTCGCCGCGAAGTTCCGCGACGCCCTGGTGGACGCCGGGAAGACGCAGGCGACCGTGTGGGGCCATACCGAAGTCGGCCACACGACCCGGAATCCCTCGCTGCGCTACTTCTTCGCGGGTCGCGGCAAGGGTGCCGCCGGGCAGTCGTATCTCAATGAGATCGTCTTCGGCGTCTTGCCCGACGCACTCGTCCGGGAGGAGATCGCCGAGACGATCGCGAGCCAGGGGCACGCGATCCCCGAGCTGCGACAGGACGCCTTTCGCGCCGTCGCCGGACAGCACATCAAGCGGCTCAGATACGTGTGCTACGTCGGCGCGGTCGTTCGCACGCATACGGTTGGGGGGAAGACCACCAGGACGACCAATCTGACGGTGCGCGGTGCCAATCTCCCGGAGGTCGCCCCGCTGTACCCGCTGGAGGTGGCCGATGCCGTCCGCGGCTGGTGGAAGGAGACCTGCTGGACGGCCGCAGCGCGGGCGCGGGCCGCGCAACAGCTCATCAGGGAGCTGAAGCTCCCGCGTCAGCCGCAGCCGCAGGCAACCCCGTGAGGCCACCAAGGGAGGAATCGTGTACCTCAGCATGAGCGGCCTCGGCCAGCCCGCCCAGATGCCGACCCAGCCGGGCCCGGCGATTCCGCCGGCACAGATGCCGAACCCGGGCATGCCCACACCGGT
>WUUC01058563.1_pt1 | contig 10362 bp, 9 predicted proteins | sample 6278441 | NCBI WGS metagenome assembly WUUC01 (sample SAMN13675441, study PRJNA597444) | soil metagenome | isolation source: soil | place: USA: Washington | collected 2017-10 | reverse complement strand
TGGTCGCCGTGGTCGGTGGCCTCGATGTCTTCGGCGACGGCATCGGCGTGCTCGAGCGCAACGGCATCCCGTTCGTGGGTGGGATCCCGGTGAGCTTCGCCTCGGCTCAGAACCCGGTGTCCTTCCAGTTCAGCGGGGGTACCTGGGGGGCGGTGGTGGCCGCCGTCTTCTTCGCCGTCGAGGAGCGCCGAGCCGAGCGGATCAGCATCATGTACGGCGACTTCGGTCCCATCAAGGACAGCGCCGAGCTGGGCCAGCAGGTGGGCGAGTCGCTCGGGGCCGACGTCCGGCTGATCCCGTTCCCGGTGGTGACCCAGGACCTGCTCACCCCGCTCACCGCGGCCAACGACGGGAACCCCGACGCCATCGTCGCCCTCACCGCCGACACGGGTTGCGTGCCCGTCTTCCGCGGCGCCCGCGATCTGCGGGTGGAGGCCGACGTCTTCTTCACCGGTGCCTGCGCGTCACCGAAGATCCTGCGCGCCGCGGGGGAGGAGAACGTGGAGGGGCGCTACTTCAACACCGAGGGCCTGATCCCCGACGAGGGCGAGAGCGATCCGGACCTGACCCTGTACAACCTCGTCCTCGACGAGTACGGCGAGGACCTGGATGCCGCCAGCTCCGCCACGGTGAGCTTCCGGGCGATGATGGACCTCTACCTCCAGATGCGCGAGCTGGGGGGCGACGGGGTGACCGCAGACGCGCTGCTGGAGGCCTTCCGATCAGCGCGCGACGAGCCCAGCTTCATGGGCCATCCGTACACCTGTGACGGTCGCCAGATCTCCGAGCTCCCCGCCCTCTGTGCGCCCCAGCAGGTCATCGCCCAGCGTCAGAACGGCCGCTTGGTGGGGCTCACCGACTGGATCGACGTGCCCGAGATCGTCTCCGCGTCCTGACGAAGGAGCCCGGACACCATCTCGGAGCTCCCCGGCTACCTGCTCCTCGGGCTCGGGGGTGGCGCCGTCATCGCCGCGCTGGCGCTGGGACTGGTGTTGACCTACCGGTCCTCGGGCGTGGTGAACTTCGCCCACGGGGCCATGGGCATGTACGTCGCCTTCGCCTTCTACGAGCTGCGCCAGAGCGGCGATCTGGTGCTGCCGGTGCTGGGCCTGCCCGCCCGCATGCACGTCGTCGACCGACCGACAGTGCTCACCGCCCTGGCGGTCTGCCTCCCGCTGGCCGCCGCGCTCGGGGTGGTGGTGTACGCGCTGGTCTTCCGCCCGCTGCGCAACGAGCCGCCGCTGGCCAAGGTGGTTGCCTCGCTGGGGCTGCTGCTCTACCTGCAGGCGATGGTCGACCTGCGGTTCACCGAGCGGGGCGCCACGGTCTTCGAGGTCACGTCGATGCTGCCGGGCGGCAGCGTGGAGGTGGGCGACGTGATCGTCTTCAAGGACCGCTTCGTGCTGGCCGGGATCGTGGTCGCCGCCACCCTGGTGCTCTGGCTGGTGTTCCGGGCCACGCGGTTTGGGCTCGCCACTCGGGCGGCGGCCGAGTCGGAGAAGGGCGCCGTCCTGCTCGGGCACTCGCCCGACTGGCTGGGGGCGGCCAATTGGGCGCTGGCCTCGGTCCTGGCCGGCGGCGCGGTGATCCTGACCGCGCCCCTGTCGGGCCTAGACGTGACCACCACCAGTCTGCTGGTGGTGCCCGCGCTGGCGGCCGCGTTGGTCGGACGGCTCTCCCACTTCGTCGTCACCGCCGCCGCCGGGCTGGCCATCGGGATGGCGCAGTCGGCGGCGCTGCGCTTCGTCGCCGAAGCCGACTGGTTGCCGGACTGGGTACCGCGTGGCGGCGTCCAAATGGGCCTGCCGTTCCTCGTCATCGTTCTGGTGATGGTGGTCCGGGGTCAGGCCCTGCCGAGCCGCGGTTCGGTGCTCCAGCGTCGCTTCCCGCCGTGCCCGCCGGTCCACCATGCCGGCTTGACCATCGGGGGACTGGCCGTGGCCGGCACCATCGGGCTGCTGGTGCTCCCGAGCGACTGGCGGCTGGGACTCATCGTCTCGATGGTGGCCGCGGTGCTGGCGCTGTCGGTTGTCGTGCTGACGGGGTTCGTCGGCCAGATCTCGGTGGCCCAGATGGCCATCGCCGGGGTGGCGGGCTTCCTGGCCGCCAAGCTGACCGTCGAGCAGGGTCTCGCCTTCCCACTGTCGCCGCTGGTGGCGGTGGCGGTGGCCGGGGTCGTCGGGGTGCTGGCCGGCCTGCCGGCGGTGCGGGTGCGAGGGCTGAACCTGGCCATCGCCACGCTCGCCTTCTCGGTCGCGGTCGAGGAGCTGGTGTTCAAGAGCAGCGCTTTCGGTGGCGGGGTGGGTGGCATCGCCGTGCCCGAGCCCGAGCTCTTCGGGGCCGGCCTCGGGATCGCCGGACGAGGCCCCGACTACCCGCAGCGCGAGTTCGGGTTCCTCGTGCTGGCGGTGCTGGTCCTCGTCTGCCTCCTGGTCACCAATCTCCGCCGCAGCCCGACCGGGCTGCGCTGGCTCGCCGTCCGCGCCAACGAGCGGGCCGCGACGGCCGCCGGCATCGACGTCCGCGCCGCCAAGCTGAGCGCCTTCGCGGTGTCGGCCGTGATCGCGGGGGTGGGCGGCGTCCTCCTCGGCTACCAGCGCACGCAGCTGTCGGTGCAGTCCTTCGTGGTGCTGCAGTCCCTGGCCGTGCTCGCCCTCGTCTACCTGGCCGGCATCACCAGCGTGGGCGGCGCCCTGCTGGCCGGCGGCCTGGCGGTTGGCGGGCTGCTGACCGTGGCCCTCGAGCACGTCAGCGACGACACCACCGAGTACCAGTTCGCCGTCACCGGCCTCACGCTCATGGCCGCCGCCGTCCTCAACCCCGAAGGGCTGACCGGCGCCGCCCGTCGACTGGGCCGTCGACTTCGGCTGCGGGCGTCCGGATGAACGGGCGGCTGGTGGTCGACGAGTTGCGGGTCCACTTCGGGGGCCTGACCGCGCTCGACCGGGTCAGCCTGACGGTCGACGGGGGTCGGATCGTCGGGATGATCGGGCCCAACGGCGCCGGCAAGACCACCTTCATCGACGCCGTCGGCGGCTTCGTGCCCGCCACCGGACGAGTGGAGCTCGACGGCGACCGCATCGACGGCCTGGCGCCGCACGAGCGGGCCCGGCGGGGCCTGGTGCGCACCTTCCAATCCCTCGAGCTCTTCGACGACCTCAGCGTGCGCGAGAACCTCCTGGTGGCGGCCGACCGCCCCCGCTGGTGGGCGCCGCTGGTCGATGGGGTGCGCCCCGCGGTGCACCGACCGATCGACGTCGACCGGGTCCTCGGCGTGGTCGGCCTCGACGGTGTCGGCGACCGACCACCCGCGGAACTGTCCAACGGGGCCCGGCACCTCCTCGCGCTGGCCCGGGCGGTGGCCGGCCGAACTCGCATCCTGCTGCTCGACGAGCCGGCCGCCGGCCTGGACACCAAGGAGACCGCCACCCTCGGCCGCCGGCTCCGCGCCCTCGCCGGGTTGGGAATCGGCATCCTGCTCGTGGACCACGACATGAGCCTGGTGCTCGCGGTGTGCGACACCGTCCATGTGATCGACTTCGGCAAGGTCATCGCCTCGGGCCCGCCGGCGGAGGTGCGGGTGAACCCCACGGTGATCGCCGCCTATCTCGGGACCGGCGCCTCCGAACCCGGGCCGATGGCGTGAGCGACCTCGTGCTCGAGGTGCGCGGCCTGTCGGCCGGTTACGGCGGGGTGGCGGTGGTCCACGACCTCGACCTCGACGTCCGCGCCGGCGAGGTTGTGGCTCTGCTGGGTGCCAACGGTGCCGGCAAGACCACCACGCTCCTGACCATCTCCGGCCTGCTGCCGCGCCTGGGCGGCGAGGTCTCGGTGCTGGGTGCTCCCGTCCGTGCCTCGCCCGCCCGGCCCTGGCGACTCGCCCGGCGCGGCGTTGCCCACGTACCCGAGGATCGGTCCCTGTTCTTCGACCTGACCGCAGGCGAGAACCTGCGGCTGGGCCGCGTCCGTCGGTCGCGGACCTGGCAGGCCGACCTGGAGGCGGTGCTCGCGTACTTCCCCGCGCTCGGCCCGTTGCTCGGGCGGCGGGCGGGGCTGCTCTCCGGTGGTGAGCAGCAGATGCTGGCCGTCGCCCGCGGCCTTGTCAGCCGGCCCAGGCTGCTGATGGTCGACGAGCTGAGCCTCGGACTGGCCCCGATCGTCGTCGAGCGGTTGCTGTCGTCGCTGCGTCGCGTCGCCACCGAGGCCGGAGCCGGGATCCTGCTCGTCGAGCAACACGTGGCGATGGCGCTGCGTACGGCCGACCGGGCGGCGGTGCTGAGCGAGGGTCGGATCGTGGCGGCCGGCCGGGCCGCGGCGGTGGCCGCCGACCCCGCGCTGGTCGAGGCCGGCTACCTGGGCCAGTCCGACGGGCCACGTTGACCGGCCGTCAGAAGCGTGGTACTCCGGGCCGCCCCCCGGAGGTGCGGTGACCACCCAGAACGACCGCTACATCGTGATCTCGGCCGACTGCCATGGCGGCGGTCCGCTGTCGGAGTACCGCGACCACCTCGACCCTCGCTACCGCGACGACTTCGACGACTGGGCGGCGAGCTACGAGATCCCGTACCCCGATCTCACGGGTCCGGATGGCTCGCGCAACTGGGACTCCGATCGCCGGACGGCGGACCTGGAGGGTGACGGGATCGTGGCCGAGGTCATCTTCCCGAACACGGTGCCGCCCTTCTACCCGAAGGCCTCGCTCGTGTTCCAGCCGCCGGCGCCGAACGCCGGTGACCTCGAGCGGCGCTGGGCCGGGCTCCAGGCCCACAACCGCTGGCTGGCCGACTTCTGCGCCGCCGCGCCGGGCCGGCGGGCCGGGATCGCCCAGGTCATGCTGCACGACCCCGAGGCGGCAGCGGCCGAGATCCGCTGGGCCCGCGAGGCCGGCCTCCGGGGCGGCGTGCTGCTGCCCGGGGCGCCGCCGGGCTCGGGCCTGGCCCCCCTCTACGACCCGGTCTACGAGCCCATCTGGCGCGCCTGCGCCGAGACCGGCATGCCCGTCAACTGCCACAGCGGCAGCGCCGCGCCCGACGCCGGTGAGGAGCCGGTCGACAAGGTGATGTTCATGCTCGAGGTCACCTGGTGGGCCAACCGCAACCTGTGGCACCTCGTCTTCGGCGGGGTCCTCGAGCGCCATCCCGACCTGCACGTCGTGTTCACCGAGCAGGGCACGGCGTGGGTCCCCGAGCGCCTGATGATGCTCGACTACTTCTTCGACCGCATGGGCCGCTCCACCGGCTCCCAGGAGCAGGAGTGGGGGGCCGAGGTGGTGGGCGCCCTGTCACTACGGCCGAGCGAGTACTGGGCCCGCCAGTGCCACGTCGGCGCCAGCTTCATCCGCCCCACCGAGGTGCCCCTGCGCCACGCCGTCGGCGTCGACCGGATCATGTGGGGCAGCGACTACCCCCACAAGGAGGCGTCGTTCCCGTACTCGCACGAGGCCCTGCGTCTCAGCTTCGCCGGGGTCCCCCGCGAGGAGGTGCAGGCCATGCTCGGCGGCAACGCCGCCGCGCTGTACGGCTTCGACCTCGAGGCGCTGGCGCCGCTGGCCGAGCGGGTCGGGCCGTCGGTGGGCGAGGTGGCCACGCCCATCGAGGGGTCGGAGATCCCGCCCGAGGCGGGCAAGTGCCCGGCGTTCGCCGGGGTGGTCTGAGCGAGAGGAGACGACGTTGGCCCGCATCCGCTACGGCGCCAGGACCGAGGAGGAGTTGCGCAACCGCGAGGTCGAGGCGACCTCGGTCGGGGCGTGGGCGACGGTCCTCACCGTCATCTACGAGACCGATCCCGAGGTGGTCGCGGCCGTGCTGCCACCGCCGCTCGAGCCCACCGGCGAGCCGCTGGCCCGGGCCACCATCGCCACCGTCGACATCGAGGGGCTGCCGACCTTCGGCGCCGGCACCTTCGCCGTCCGGGCCCGCCACGCCGCCACCGTGGGCGACTACCCGCTGCTCATGCCCATGACCACCGAGCAGTCGGTGATCGGCGGTCGAGAGACCTTCGGCGAGCCCAAGAAGCTGGCCGAGGTGACCCTCGACCGGGTCGGCGACGTGGTCGTCGGCCGGTTCGCCCGACTGGGCGTCACGTTCCTGGAGGTCGACGGCCGAGTGGGCGAGACGCTCGAGCCACCACCAGACGGACGCCGCACCGACTTCTACTTCAAGTTCCTGCCTGCCCCCGACGGCAAGGGCTTCGACGCCGAGCCGTCGCTCGTGTACTGCCACCGCGACGAGACCACCAAGTCGCTGTCGAGGGTCGAGGCCGAGATCGTGCTGCGCGAGTCGCGCTTCGACCCGGTCGTCGACGTGCCGGTCCGCCGCATCGTCGAGGCCACCCTGGCCGAGCGCCGGAGCGTCCAGCGGGGCGAGATCGTCGAGCGCGTCCCCGGCGAGTGGATCCGGCCATACGTCCACCAGCGCTACGACGACCTGTCGCCGGTCGGCGAGGACTGAGGTCCGCCGCTGATGCGAGAGCTGGCGGGACGGGTCGCCGTCGTCACCGGCGGAGCCGGTGGCATCGGGCGGGCCATGGGGGAGCGGTTCGGTCGCGAAGGCATGAAAGTGGTGCTGGCCGACGTGGAGGAACCGGTCCTCGATACGACCGTCGAGCAGGTGCGGGCGGGCGGGATCGACGCCGTCGGGGTGGTCACCGACGTCCGCGACCAGGCGTCGGTGGAGGCGCTGCGTGACCGCGCCCTCGACGCGTTCGGTTCCGTCCACGTCGTCTGCAACAACGCCGGAATCGGCGCCGGCGCCGAGGGCCCGCTGTGGGAGCACGAGGCCAACGACTGGCGCTGGGCACTGGAGGTGAACCTGTGGGGGGTGATCCACGGGATCAACGCGTTCGTTCCCGTGCTGCTGGCCCAGGGCGATGAGGGCCACGTCGTCAACACCGCCTCGGGCAACGGCGGCATCTCGCCCCTGCCCAACACGCCCCAGTACGCGGTCACCAAGGCGGCCGTCGTCACCCTCACCGAGTGCCTCTACGGCCAGCTCGAGAAGGAGAGCGAGGGCCGGGTGCGGGCATCGGTGCTGTTCCCCGGACCGCACATGCTCCGCACCGGGTTGTTCGAGTCGTGGCGGAACCGGCCGGCCGAGCTGGCCAAGGCGAAGCCCCGCCGGACGCCCTACGTCACCATCGAGCAGTACGAGAAGCTGATGGCCGACGCCGGCATCGAGGTGCAGTACACGCCGGTCGAGGAGGTGGCCGACCGGGTGGTCGCCGCCGTCCGGGCCGGTGCGTTCTGGATCCTGCCGCCCGACGAGCGGACCGACGGCAACATCAGGGCGCGAGCCGAGTCGATGCTGAAGCGGGAGAACCCCGCCTACCTCAGGGAGGTTGCCGGATGAACCAGTACCTCGTCATCTCGTCGGACTGTCACGCCGGGCTGCCCAACGAGCAGTACCGCGACTGGCTCGACCCCGAGCACCGGGACGCCTTCGACGCCTACCTCGTGCAGCGGGCCCAGATGATGCAGCTGGCCCAGCGGGGCCTGCTGAACGAGGAGTTCGCCGAGGAGTGGGAGCGCGAGAACGAGGACGGGCTGCGCGGCGGCTGGGACGCGGGCCGGCGGGACAAGGAGCTCGACGCCGACGGCGTGGCCGGCGAGGTCATCTTCCCCGACGCCGACGCCGTGGCCGGCGGAGCTTCGGCGCCCTTCGGCGCCGGGCTGGGACAGACCGGCGACCTCGACCCCACGCTGCTGCTGGCCGGCGCCCGGGCCCACAACCGCTGGCTGGCCGAGCTGTGCGCCGCCAACCCGGACCGCCGGGCGGGCGTGGCCATCGTGCCCATCCTCGACGACATCGCCGCGGCGGTGGCCGAGATCACCCGCGCTCGCGAGTCCGGCCTGCGGGGCGGGATCCTGATCCCGTCGATGTGGCAGCCCTACCCGCCCTACCACGACCGGCGCTACGACCCGGTGTGGGCCGCCTGTCAGGACCTCGGGATGCCGGTCCACGTCCATTCCGGCGCCGCCGACCGCGAGGCCTACGGCGAGCACGTCGGCATCTACGTCGCCGAGGTGCGGTGGTGGTCCACGCGGCCGCTCTGGTTCCTGATCTGGTCGGGCGTTTTCGAGCGCTTCCCCGGCCTGCGCTTCGTGGTCACCGAGTGTGGGGCCTTCTGGGCCTCGGACCTGCTCTGGACGATGGACATCGCCTTCGACCGCGAGCACGCGGCCAAGAAGCTCGGTTCCCAGCTCGGCGCCAACATGACCATGCGCCCGAGCGAGTACTTCGACCGCAACTGCGCCATCGGGGCGTCGAACACCCGCCGCCGGGAGCTCGCCCGCCGCTACGAGATCGGGGTCGGCAACCTGATGTGGGGCAACGACTTCCCCCACCCGGAGGGCACCTGGCCCCACACCCGCGAATGGCTGGCCGACGCCTTCTGGGACATCCCGGTCGACGAGACCCGCGACGTGCTGGGCGCCAACGCCGCCGAGATGTACGGGTTCGACATCGACCGGCTGGCCCCACTGGCCGAGCGCATCGGCCCAACCCCCGACGACCTACGCCAGACCGGTGCCGACCTCGACAAGTGGGCCGGCGTCGCCGCTGCCGGCCGCCCGTGGCTGACCGGCGTCGAGGCGGTCGAGGTGCCGGTCAGAGGCTGACCACCTCACACTGGAGGCAATGGACCTCGGTACTCGCGACCTATTGCCTCCAGCTTGGCGGCCCGGGTACCCCAACTAGTTGGGGTACCCGTCGGCTGGCGCGACCTCGACAATGCGGTCATGACCACCGTCGAATCGCACAAGTCCATCGTCTCCGAGTTCATCGAGGCGCTGTTCACGAAGGGGGACCTGACCGCCGTCGACCGGTTCGTCGCGCCGGAGTTCGTGTTCCACGACCCGCCGTTCGGTGTGGGTGAGGACAGAGAGGGCATTCGTGCCGCAGCCGCGATGATGCGAGCCGGCTTCCCCGACTGGCGCAGCGACCAGCATCTGCTCGTCGGCGAAGGGGACATCGTCGTCGAGCACTTCACCGCCTCGGGGACGCACCGTGGCGAGGTGATGGGGATGGCCCCGACGGGCGCGAGGGTCTCCATCGGGGGGATCAACATCTTCCGTCTCGAGGACGATCGGATCGTGGAGCGCTGGGGCCGCCTCGACGAGCTCGGGTTCCTCTCTCAGCTCGGTGCCGTCCAGTCGCCGTAGCCGTCCCGGCGTACGGTGAGAGCGTGACGACGGCCGTGACGGAGCGTCGCGTGGACGAGCTCGTCGAGCGGTGCTACCTCGGGCTCGATGCGGCGACGCTTCGTGACGAGGTGCTTCGTCGGCTGCGGCGCCTCGTTCCGATCGACGCCGGGTTCTTCGCCACCGTCGATCCGGCCACCCTGCTGATGACGTCGGTGCTCGCCGACGAGCCCCTGGGCGCGGCCACGACGCTGTTCCTCGAGAACGAGTTCGGCCAGGAGGACGTCAACAAGTTCACCGCTCTGGCCGCATCCCGCGACCCGGTGAGTTCGCTCGATCGGGCCACGAGAGGAGATCGGCGGACGAGTGTGCGCTACTCGGCGGTCATGGCGCCGCTCGATCTCGGCGACGAGCTCCGGGCGGCCCTCGTCTCGAGGGGCCGGTGCTGGGGGGTCATGTGCCTGCACCGGCAGGACTCGTTGTCGGGGTTCACGGCCGACGAGCTGGCTCTGGTGCGGCGCTTGGCACCGCACATCGCCGAGGGGCTGCGGCGGGCGCTCCTGCTGAGCTCGATGTCCATGGTGGACCCCACCGCCGCTGGTCCCGGTGTTCTGATGCTCGACGACGATCTCTCGGTCACCTCGATGAACGAACAAGCCGAGCGCTGGCTCGCCGAGCTGGGTGATCCCGGCGCGGGGCCTGGCGACGAACTCCCCGTTCCTGTGTACGTCGCTGCCAGCGCCGCTCGCCGGTCCGCCCAGGCGCCGTCGTCGGTCATCCGGCTCCGGACCTCGGGGGGGACGTGGCTCACCGTGTACGCATCACCGATGCACGGTTCCGGCGGCTCATCGACCACCCTCGTCCTCGAGCCTGCCCGGCCGCTCCAGGTGGCTTCACTCTTCCTCGACGCGCACGGGCTGACACCGGCGCAGACCCGCGTGGCCTCCCTCGTGCTTCGCGGTCGGTCGACCCGCCAGATAGTCAACGAGTTGGGGATCTCCGCACACACGATCCAGGAGCACCTCGGCGAGGTCTTCGAGAGGTTCGGGATCGGCAGTCGCCGCGAGCTCGTTGCGGTCCTGCTCGGCGGCGGGAAGTGATCGGGCGGCGTCGCCCTCAACCGCTCTCCGACGCCGTCCAGTAGCCGTACACACAGCGGGTGCCGCCCCGCGAGGGGTCATGGTTGTCGTGGACGACGCCGTCGATGACGGCGGACACGTGCTTCG
>WUUC01026114.1_pt1 | contig 10363 bp, 10 predicted proteins | sample 6278441 | NCBI WGS metagenome assembly WUUC01 (sample SAMN13675441, study PRJNA597444) | soil metagenome | isolation source: soil | place: USA: Washington | collected 2017-10 | reverse complement strand
GCGGAGTCCATCATGACGACCCCTGGCCAACGTAGAATATCTAGCAGATTGAGCGTCCCCATGCCACTCATCGTTTTAACCCACCGAGTAGCCTCTACCAGCTGCTGTACGAACGCTCTATTAAGGAGCAGTGGCCCTTCAGCCGCCGGATTATCAACGAAACGCAAAGTGCACTCTAGTTTGCCTCGGGTGATCACGGTGGTAACCCGTTGCCGAATTAACGGCTCTAGGGCCCGCAAATCCTCTGGTAAGCGGCAGCTGATCTCAAGATAGCGGTGGTTTACTGACCGCAATTCCCAAGTCGCTATCCCCATTGGATCAGCCATGGTATGGCGTGCAAATGCTGTCATACTGCGCAACATAGATAGCCTTTTAAGGTGCCTAAAAAAATCTCATGATAAAGCCGTGGTTGTTCGCTTTCGGCGATACTCTGCTGCACTGTAATGCTACTCTCATCGCTGACACGCACCTTTTAGCCAGAGCATTGGCTTCTTGGATGACGGTCAAGTAGAGCAGGCTACCGAGTGAGGAGCATATCCGCCAGTATTACTCCGGAAATGCAGTGAGTTCTCTCACAGCCACTGCTCTCCATGGTAGACTTAAAACCGCTCGGTGAACAGACTATCCTAGTGGGTTCTAAGTAAACTTGATTATACTACCCTCCAAAACCAGATGAGATGAGATGAGCTGAGCTAAGACGATCATGAAAAGCTACCAACAGCAATTACTTGAACGAGCAATCCAACGACAGGTGTTAGTTTTTGGCCAATTTACCCTCAAATCAGGCCGCCAAAGTCCCTATTTTTTTAATAGTGGGATATTCGACAGTGGTGCTGATTTAGCATTATTAGGTCACTGCTATGCCACCGCATTGATAGAATCGGGCATCGCCTTTGACCAACTGTTCGGAGCGGCTTATAAAGGTATTCCGTTGGTTAGTGCTACGGCCATCGCCTTGCAGCAGCAATATCAACGCAGTGTTCCTTACAGTTTTAACCGTAAAGAGCCCAAAGAACATGGTGAAAAAGGCCAATTTGTAGGCCGGCCATTGGCTGGTCAGGTGGTGCTCATCGATGATGTGATCTCGGCAGGTACTGCGGTCCATGAAGCCATTCCGCTGATCATGGCACAGGGTGCCACCGTATCAGCAATTATCATCGCATTCGATCGCCAAGAGCGTGGTAGCGGCAAACACTCTGCATTACAGGAGATTGCCCAGCGGTATGGCTGTCAGGTCCTGTCGATTATTGGGTTAACTGATCTTATCGATTATTTATCTACTCAACCTGCTTTGGCGCACACCTTGCAACTCATACATGACTATCAAGAACGGTATGGCGCGCTAACACTTCCTTGTTGAGGCGCTGTTTTTCAGAATAGGGCTTGCAATGATGAGCTCTAGAACCAAAAATCTTGTTTATGGCCTCGATTAGAGTGTACTGACTGCTGCTTTATGAAAAAAAAATTGGTTGTTTTTTGCAGTTTATCGCTAACAGTTGCCTGTGCAGCCGTGGTGCTGATAAAAAGTGGGAGCAGTGCTTTTCCCCTTGAGCTCAGAAGCTTTTCAAACTCATCTGCACAGATCAAAGAGCGGCTAGAGGCCCCAACAAGCGCTGTTCCCGCTCATGTGGATGAAAAGTTGCCATCAGCACTTCCATCACTCCAGAACACTATTTTTAAAGCAGGCAAGCACTACGCAATCCTACCTGTACCTACCCCGCATAAACCGCAAATCATAGAATTTTTCTCCTTCTATTGTGTTCAATGCTACCGCTTACAGCACGAATATCATTTATCAGAAGCACTCGCGAGCAGCTTACCGCCCGATGGCCAGCTTAAACAGTATCATGTTTCGGCATTCGGACCGCTGGCTAAAGAGCTGAGTCGTGCTTGGGCGGTAGCCATCACCCTGGGTGTTGAAAAAAAGCTAAACCTTCTTTTGTTTGATGGGATCCAAAAACATAGGAACCTGAACACTCCAGAGGATATTCGGCAGCTCTTTATCGATGCGGGTATTGCCGCCTCTACCTATGACAGTGCGCTGAACAGCTTCGTAGTGAACTCGCTGATCACGCAACAAGAGCAGGTAATTCAAGAGGCGAAAATTTGGGGGGTACCTGCGCTATTAGTCAATAGAAAGTATCGGGTTCATCCTGAGAATTTCTCAGTGCGCAACGGTTTTCCGGAGTTTATGAGCCAATATCTGCAGCTTGTGAAGCAGCTAGTAGCTACGGTTGACTAGTAATTCAGGATCATTAGGGAATGGTGTGGACGCTTCTGATCTTCATCAACTATCAAGGCTGCTACAGCTGGACCATTGAACTTTGATTACGAAAGTTCTTGTGCTGTAGCATCAGTTCCTAAGAATAGGGAGAGAGAAGCGAACATTCCAGAACCCTGATCATATTTCAATTATCCAGCTCTAACAGAATAGCTCGCGGCTTTTTAATGGGCGAGATCCCAAATAAGGTTTTAACGCCAATCGCGAAAAAATTTTAGCCGCCCGTAAGGTGGTCGCATCAGCGAATTGCCCGGCTGCCAATGCTCGGAGCTGCTGACCGCTAAAGGAGTCCTCGCTTGCCACTGCAGCGGTCACAAAACCATACTCTGCTTTATAACGATAACGAACCTGGTCTCGTATCTCCATACCTGTAGCTGCACAGTGTTGAAAATCCACTCCATAACCCAGCGCCTGTAATAAGGCAAACTCAAAACAGCGCAAGGCCGGTTCATAGTGGCCATCACTAGCGGCTAGTTGACAGAGTGTTTGGAGATACTGCCCAAAAAGAGTCTCATAAGAGATCTCAGGAAGGAGTAAGCGACAGAGCAGCTCATTGACATAAAGGGCACTGTAAAGCGCCCGTCCGGTTAATGGTAAACTTAATGAGAGCGCTTCCGCTTGCTGCAGCGTCTGCAGTGTGCCAGTACCACGCCACTGGATCTGCAAGGGGGTGAAAATTTGTAGACACCCCTTTAAGGTTGATCGCTGGCGCCGCGCCCCCCGCGCTACGAGCCTAATACGTCCCTGCTGTTCGGTAAACATATCTAACAGCAAGCTGGTTTCACGATAGGGGAAACGATGCAATATCAACGCACGTTGCCCATTATGCATAGTGGTTACTCTTCACTATATCCTAGGTTCGTTAATGCCCGCACATCATTGGCCCATCCAGATTTAACTTTCACCCAGAGTTCTAAATAGACTTTACCACCTAATAACGTTTCAATCGCTTGCCGTGCCGCACGACCAATGGCTTTAAGCTGTTGGCCCTGGGCACCGATGACTATTTTCTTCTGCCCAGTGCGCTCAACCCAAATCAATCCATTGATGTGGTAGCCACCTCCGATCTGCTCACGAAATGCTTCAATCTCTACAGTGACAGCATAAGGAAGCTCCTCACCCAAAAAACGGATTAGTTTCTCACGAATGATTTCAGCGACCAAAAAACGCTGGGAGCGATCGGTGATGTGATCTGCTGGAAACTGATGAGTGCCTGCGGGCAAGTGACTCCGCACTAACCTAGCGATGGTATCAACCTGCTCTCCCTGCTCTGCGGAAATTGGGACCACAGTTAAAAAAGCATGCTGATGACTCAAACGGTTTATAAATTCCAAAAGCAGCGTTTTATGAGGGAGCAAATCAATCTTATTTATCACTAAGATCACCGGCGCAGTCATTTGTTGACACTGTGCCAGAGCCCGATCATCGTCAGCAGTCCACCGGGTGCCCTCGACCATCATGATAATGAGATCAACCCCTTGCATCGCACGGCTGGCAGTACGGTTCATCCAGCGATTCAATACCTGAGTTTCTGTCGTATGGATCCCGGGCGTATCAATATAGATCGCTTGATAGGATCCCTCGGTATGGATCCCCAAAATACGATGGCGGGTCGTCTGTGGCTTGCACGCAGTAATGGTAATCTTCTGCCCTATCAGGCGGTTGAGTAACGTGGATTTGCCTACGTTGGGGCGTCCGATAATGGCAATAAAGCCACAATAATTCGTGATTAGATCACTCATAAGGCTTGTAATGCCTGCAAAGCAAGCTCTGCGGCCCTCTGTTCAGCACGGCGACGGCTAGATCCCTGACCTATGGTAGGCTCTGTTAGAGTAGCCACTTGGCAATGGATAGTAAATTGTTGTTGATGGGCGGCTCCCTCTACCTGAATCAGCTGATAGTGCGGCAAGGGTTGGTGCTCCCCCTGCAGTAGCTCTTGCAGTCGCGTTTTAGCATCCTTTTGCTGCTCGCTAGGGTAAATGCTCTCTAAACGCTCTTGATACATTTGGAGAATCAGTTGGCGCACTGCCGTGACCCCGCCATCCAGAAAGACAGCACCGATCAGTGCCTCCAGTGTGTCCGCCAAAATTGACTGACGGGAGTGGCCACCATTTTTCACTTCACCTGGACCAAGACGCAAGTACTCCCCTAAGCCAAATTCATGGGCTAGTATTGCCAAGGTGTGGCCGCGCACCAACGTGGAGCGCATGCGGCTCAGGTCCCCTTCATTCGCTTCGGGAAAACGGTCGTACAGCAGTTCGGTTATAATAAAACTTAAAATGGCATCGCCCAAAAACTCTAGACGCTCATTATGTTGATCAGTGGCGCTACAATGGGTTAACCCTCGCAGCAACAGCTGAGGTTGTTGAAACTTGTAACCTAATTTATGCTGTAATTCAGCAAGCCGTTGGCTCATACTGCCATCTCTCTAGTGAATCGCCCCAAGTCGTCGCCAACGGATTCCTGTTGGCCACGACTCAGGCTGTTTTTCAAAGCTCATCCATATCGCAACAGCCTGACCCACTAAATGGCTCTCCGGAACAAAGCCCCAAAACCGGCTGTCGCGGCTGTTATCCCGATTATCTCCCATGGCAAAATAGTGTCCAAGCGGCACCACCCATTCCGACAACGGTTCACCCGGTTGTTGGTAGTAGAAACTGAGATCGGTAGGTTGAGAGCTGATCAAAAGTTGATGGTTAACCGGTCCAAGTCTCTCAACTAAAGTCGTTAACAGCTCTCCCGTTGAGGGGCTTACATCAGAAGAGAGTGTTTGATACTCCACGGTGAGAGGTTGATCAGCCGAATTAGTGGAGTGAGCTGGCTGAATAAACAGCCGTTTTCCACGATAAATTACCCGATCACCCGGTAGACCAACAATCCGCTTGATAAAATAGATTGATGGATCCTCTGGATATTTGAACACCGCTACATCGCCACGCTTCGGTACTCCGGTGGCAAGCAGCTGCTTTTGAAAAATCGGCTCTCTCAGGCCATAAGAGAATTTTTTAACGACAATAAAATCCCCCACTAAGAGGGTTGGCATCATAGAACCTGAAGGGATCTGATAGGCTTCATAGAGAAATGAGCGCACGACGAGCACCAACAGAATCATGGGGAAACAGTCACCGATCCAAACCACCCAATGAGGCCATCGACGTGGCATAGCTGGCGCTGAGAGAGTATCCGCAGCCGCCTCGGGATCGACAGCAGTGGTGGTTCCAGTCGATCTTGAGCCCACCGTACGAGTAAGCACCCAGAAAATTCCCGTCAATAGCGCCGCCAGGGTTAACCACAATGCAAAATAGTTAGCCATCGCCATCATTACGTTTTTCCTACCTGTAAAATCGCTAAAAAAGCCTCTTGTGGGACATCCACGTTCCCGACTGCCTTCATACGCTTTTTACCCTCTTTCTGCTTCTGCAGCAGCTTCTTTTTACGGCTGACATCGCCGCCATAACACTTTGCTAATACGTTTTTGCGCAGCTGCCTAATGGTAGAGCGGGCAACGATATGGTTGCCTATGGCGGCTTGAATAGCGATGTCAAACTGCTGTCGAGGGATCAACTCCTGCAACTTTTCTACCAACATCCGGCCACGTGCCTGCGCATTATCACGATGCACGATCAGCGCCAAAGCATCAACCCGTTCACTATTAATCAAAATATCAACCCGCACCATATTAGCAGGCTGAAACTGTTTGAAGCTGTAATCTAGCGAGGCATAACCGCGGGAGACCGATTTAAGACGATCGAAAAAATCTAAGACCACCTCTGCTAAGGGGATGGCATAGGTTAACGCCACCTGCTGACCATGATAGACCATATTGGTCTGGACACCACGTTTTTCCACGCAGAGGGTTATCACACTCCCCAAATAGCTCTGAGGTAGTAGCATCTGGCACTCAGCAATGGGCTCCCGGATCTCTGCAATGTTATTCACTGCCGGCAGTTTTGCTGGACTATCGATATATAGTAGCTCCTGAGTCGTGGTCAACACTTGATAGACCACCGTCGGTGCTGTGGTAATTAAATCTAGGTGATATTCTCGAGCCAGGCGCTCCTGCACTATCTCCATGTGCAGTAATCCTAAAAAGCCACAGCGAAACCCAAAGCCCAGAGCTGTTGAGCTCTCTGGCTCATAAAAGAGAGAGGCATCATTGAGGCTTAATTTGCCTAAGGCATCCCGAAAAGCTTCATAATCTTCTGAGCTTATTGGAAACATGCCTGCATAAACCTGCGGTTTAACCCGTTGAAACCCAGCTAACGGCTGAGCTGCCGGTTGATGCGCTAACGTCAATGTCCCGCCCACTGGCGCACCCAGGATATCTTTAAGACCGCAGGCAACCCAACCCACTTCACCACACTGCAGCTGCTCTCGGTCAAGCCTTTTCGGGGTAAAGAGCCCCAACCGCTCCACCGTATGGCGTTGACCGCTGCTCATTACGATTATTTTATCGCGCTTCCTTAGCATGCCATTTTTAATGCACACCAGCGAAACGACGCCCAAATAGTTATCGAACCAAGAGTCAATGATCAGTGCCTGTAAGGGGGCATTAGGATCCCCTGCAGGCGGGGGGATCTGGGTGATCAGCTGCTCTAATACCGCTTGGATACCCACCCCAGACTTCGCTGAGCAGCGCACTGCCTCCGTAGCCTCAATGCCAATAATCTCTTCTATCTCTTGCGAGACCCGGTCAGGATCGGCGGCCGGTAGATCAATTTTATTGAGGATGGGTAGGACCACCAAGTTCATATCCAGGGCGGTATAGCAATTTGCAACTGTTTGCGCCTCGACCCCTTGTGCAGCATCGACTACCAACAGGGCCCCTTCGCAAGCTGCTAACGATCGGGAGACCTCATAGGAGAAATCGACATGCCCCGGTGTATCGATGAAATTCAGCTGATACGTTTGACCGCTGAGTGCTTGGTATTGAAGCGTCACACTCTGTGCTTTAATGGTGATGCCCCGCTCGCGCTCCAGATCCATGGAATCGAGCACCTGTGCGGCCATTTCACGCTCGGAGAGGCCTCCACACCACCGAATCAGTTGGTCCGATAGGGTCGACTTGCCATGATCAATATGGGCAATGATGGAAAAATTTCGGATAAACTTCATTGAAATCGCATTGTCTTACCGCAGCGCTGCCGCGTGCCTAGGCCACTTACTGGGTGTTGATTCTACGGTAATTGAGCCCTATTCGCTATCTCTTCTAGTGGTGCTACTTACATGGAAGCAGAATGATCTCTAGGGTTTGTTGAGGTGATCCTACTCATCCTGCCCCGTTTTCCAGATACTCAGAAGAGAAACCCTCTGCCTTGACTAACTGTTTTCAAAATGGTCATAACACTGCCAAACCCCTCTTATGCTGAGGATCACGCCGTGCCGCTGGATGGCCCTCTTGGGTTGCTATCTCAGTCAGAGCAGCAACCCAGCGATGATTAGAGGATTCTGCTGTAAAAACTTGCTGTAATAAATTATCAGCCGCCATTTTTAACTTTTCGTTACATTTTAAGCTGGATTTATAATAGGAAGTCCAAGCTTAACACGGTAAGGTTATGCTACTCGTTAGTGGAAAATCACATGACCCAATGAGCAATGAGTTATGGATCCCAAGCAGTAGGTTGACCGGTTATCTTTTATCTTAAATCTTAGCAGAGCTTCGATGCCCTGCTAGATAGATGATACGTATGAGTCATGATATGGAAATAAAGGTGGCATATTAAAATTTTTATTCATGCAAGTCTCAAAACTGAGCAAGTTAACAATCATGAGAGGGAATGATGGCAAGGATCATTGGAAAAATAATAAAAAAAATTAACTAAGAAGAGATTGCAGATGAATTCAATAGAGACTTATTAACAAATGATAAGGATCTTATCACGAATGATGTTTATGTTAGCTTGAATAGAAGTATTACTGATTCAGATATTAATAAAATCACTAAACCAGGAAGTTTTTTTAAAGATAAATTATCTACACTTGATCAGTTAAGTATTAGCCTTGAAGCTTACTCAAAAGTAACCGATGATGCAGTTGTCTGTTTAGTAAAAAACTGTAAAAATCTAAAAAAAATAAATCTTAAATCCTGTGTTTTTATTTCTGATTCTTCGGTTGAAGAGATCGCAAAAAACTGTCCAAATCTAGAAGAGATAGATTTAAGTTGGTGTAATGTTTCAGAAAAAAGTTTATTTTCACTAGCCGAATACAGCAGACAATTAAAAAAGATTAGTGTGCGAAGCTGTTATATTACTGATAACTCAATTGAAGCACTGGTTAGAGCGTGTCAGCAACTGACTGATCTTTCGATTGCTTGGTGCAAAAGCCTAACAGACAAAGGACTCTACTCTATTTCAGAATTTTGTTCTAATCTAGAATCCTTTGATTGCCGTGGTAATGAACAAATCACAGACAAAGGATTAATCTCAGTAATACAAAAAAATAAAAATATAAAAAATCTCTGCCTTAAACGGTGTAATAACATAACAAAAGAAACACTACTAGCTATTGCAGAAAACGCTCAAACCATAAAAAAAATAAATTTAAGAGGTTGTTATAAAAACCAGAATCTCACTAATGAATCTATAAAATTTATTGCTAAAAATTGCCATGAAATTCAATACATTGATCTTGCTTGGAATGATTATTTGGATGATGAAACCCTTATCGAATTTTCAAAAAACTGTCGTGATTTATCGGCCCTTGATGTGAGTGGATGCCATCAACTCAGTGATAAAAGCATCACAATCTTATTGACTTATTGTACAAAACTGAAAAAAATTGTCTTATTTAATAATCCCAATATTTCAGAACAAGTAATTCTGACTTTAAAAAATTCTGTTAATGTGTATCAATATTAAAAGTGAAGTTTTATGACAAAAAAATCATATTTGCTAGTGACTATAGAGGAATTGAACTTCGAGAGAGGCTTGTTCACTCCGCTATTAAAAAAGGACTTTTTAGTCAAGATATTGGTATCCCCATGGGCTCTACAGTAGACTATATCGATATCTCAAAACATCTTGCTGAAGAGATCCGACTCAATCCTGAAGCAATAGGGGTCATGGTCTGTGGCAGTGGCCAGGGCATTGCTATTGTATTGAATCGCTTTACCCATATTCGGGCTTGTGTCTGTTGTACAGTAGAAGATGCGCTCCAGGTTAGAGAAAAACTAAATGCTAATGTGCTCTGCCTGGGAAGCAAACACACTAGTTTTTTTGAGTCGTTAGCGATACTAGAGCAGTTTGCGCAGACTCCCTTTACATGGGGTAAACATACGACCTGTGTTCAAAAATTAAAGGTTAATCCAACTCAATATGGTGAACAAAAAATTAATATTATTGTACGCGCTATTATTATTCATGATAATCATATACTGTTGACAACAGCAACTGATAATAATCCTTATTTTTCGTCAAATCTCTATTTTCTCCCCGGTGGTCATGTCGATCATAATGAATCTTGTTTAGCGGCATTGCAGCGTGAAATATTTGAAGAAACCACCTTAACTATAGAGAGTGCTGAGTTTTCGGGTGTACTAGAATGCAGTTGGGACCGTCATGGTAGTATTTATCATGAGATAAACGTTATTTACCATGCTACAATAAAAAGTCTTGACGTCATGAAACCACCCGTCTCAACAGAATCTTATCAAAGATTTATCTGGGTTCCTCTTAATAATTTATCAAAAATTACAATTCTTCCAACTAAAATTACTCAGGTTATAGCTGACGTTATGGCTCCTGGAAAAAATCAATTATATAGCGAAATGTGAAATCATGATTACATTTTTTAAACTGTATTGATCATAAAGGAAAAACAATATGAAATCTAATAGCGTTCACAAAGTTTTTTCAAATCCTCAGCAATATAGAGATCTGTTTATTTCTAAAAACCTTATTAAGGGTGATAGTCTTTTCCAATCCTCAAATGAGTCTGAAAGGTGTTAGTGTCAGCTTGCCAGTCTTCGCTCATGAATTTGTTTAAATTTGGCTTATCAGACGCGTCAGTTGCTAACGAGAGTAGCCAGTGGTTTTTATGAGGAAAGCGATCACAACCCCCTTGCTGCGCTTGTTGAGGCTGCTG
>WUUC01147802.1_pt1 | contig 10364 bp, 7 predicted proteins | sample 6278441 | NCBI WGS metagenome assembly WUUC01 (sample SAMN13675441, study PRJNA597444) | soil metagenome | isolation source: soil | place: USA: Washington | collected 2017-10 | reverse complement strand
TGCGGCGGCTCAGCTCTTCGAGCGAGGCTGCGCGGTCGCTTTCCATGCGCTTCACCGCTTCGTCGCGATGTGCCACGAAGCGGCTGATGCTCGCGGCGATCGCGTCATCGATGAAAAGCCCGACGGCCATGCCTTCGCGATAGTACAGGGGGCGATGGAGGTTCTCTTCCAGGAACTCGAGAATCACGAGCCGCAGGAGCTGATAGTCGCGCACGAGCTCGGTCAGCGACCATCCGCTGTCCCAGCGCTGCCCGCCGTGCTCCCTCGCCAGCTTCCGCGGCGCCTTCTCCGGCGTGCCGGGTTCCTTGAGCGCAACGCCCATCGCTTCGATGAACGCCGGCAGCTCGTCGCGCAGCACCAGCTGGTGCACCCGCTGCGCTGCGGTCGTCTCGTCGCGCGCGACATGGCACCAGCGGTCCACGATCTGGTGGGCATAACGCTGCAGCAGGTTCCCGATTTCAACGTGCTGCTCGGCGCGAATGAGGTCGGTTGCGATGTCCATCGAGGGGGTCTATTGCCGGCTTCGAATGCCGGTCAGAAAATGGCCCGGCAGTATATCACCCCGCTTCATTTTTCGAGCGCGCGGCGCTTACAATCGGTGCTCACCGCGGCATCTGCCGTCCACGAAAAATAATGGGTACCCCCGAGGCGCTGCCGCTGTATACCGCGCTCGATATCGTGCTCGCCGTCGTCGTTTTCTGGCTGGCGCTGGGCCTTGTTGCGCTGGCCCGCGCGTCGGACCTGCGATTCGTGAGCCGCATCCTCTTTCCGCTGAGCGCGGTGGGCGCGATGGTGCTCGCCGCGGCCGGCATCGTCGCCATCGGCTGGCCGCCGGACGCGCTGGTGCTGCCGCTCGGACTCCCTGACCTGCCCTTCCACCTTCGGCTCGACGCGCTCTCCGCGTTCTTCGTGGCGCTCCTCGGGTTCGCCGTCACCGGGATTTCGTTTTTCTCCGCCGGCTATTTTCGGCACGGGCAGGGCACCTCGCCCGGGCTCCTGTGTCTCCAGTACCACGTGTTCCTCGCCTCCATGGTTCTCGTGCTCGTCGCCGACGACGCTTACCTCTTCATGGTGGCGTGGGAGACGATGGCCTTGTCTTCGTATTTCCTGGTCATCGCCAGCCACCGCGCGCCGGAGATTCGCAGCGCCGGATTTCTCTACCTCCTGGTTGCGCACATCGGTGCGCTGGCGGTCCTGCTCGCCTTCGGCGTGATGCACGGCGCGGGCGGCGATTACACGTTCGACGCCATGCGCGCAAGCGAACCGGTTCAGTTCTGGGCGAGCGCGGCCTTCCTCCTGGCGCTTTTCGGTTTCGGGGCGAAGGCCGGGCTCCTGCCGCTGCACGCGTGGCTCCCGGAAGCCCATCCGGCCGCACCGTCGCCCGTGTCGGCCCTCATGAGCGGCGTCATGCTGAAGACCGCGATCTATGGCCTTCTTCGGGTGTGCTTCGACCTCCTGTCTTACCAGGTGTGGTGGTGGGGTGTGGTGGCGCTCGTGCTGGGACTCCTCACCGCCCTCTATGGCGTCATGTTCGCCGCCGTGCAGAACGACATGAAGCGCCTGCTCGCATATTCGTCGATCGAGAACATCGGCGTGATCGTGGCGGGCTTCGGACTCGCACTCATCTTCCGTGCGTACGGGAACCCGCAGCTCACGGCGCTTGCGCTGGTCGCGACGCTTTACCATTGCCTGAACCACGCGTGCTTCAAGAGCCTCCTCTTTCTCGGCACCGGCTCGGTCCTGCACGCGACGCACGAGCGCAGCCTCGGCAAGCTCGGAGGCCTCATCCGCAACATGCCGTGGGTGGCCGCGCTCGCGCTCATCGGTACGCTCGCCATCGCGGGGCTGCCGCCCCTGAACGGCTTCGTATCCGAGTGGCTGCTCCTGCAGGCTTTCCTGTTCGCGCCGGGGCTCCCCAACCCGTACCTCAACATGCTCGTGCCGCTCGGCTCCGCCGCACTCGTGCTCGCCGCTGCGGTGTCGGCCTACGTGATGGTGAAGTTCTACGGAATCATTTTTCTCGGGCAACCGCGCGAGCCTGCGCTTGCCGATGCGTGCGACGCAGGCGCATGGGAGCGCCTCGGCCTCGTCTGGCTTGCGGCCGGCTGCGTGTTCCTCGGCCTCCTTCCGCTCGCCATGATCACGCTCATGGATCCGGTCACGCTCGCGCTGGCGGGACACGCGATCGGGCCCACCGCCGGCGCCGCGGGCTGGTTCCTGCTTGCGCCGGTGAGCGCCGATCGTGCGAGCTATGGAGCACTCGTGTTCTTCGTCGGCATCGCCAGCTTCGTGCTGCTCACGTGGCTCGTGGTACGCAAGGTCTACCACGGGCGGCTGCGGCGCGCGGCGCCGTGGGATTGCGGGTATCCTGCGCAAACACCCCGCATGCAGGACACCGCCGAAGGTTTCGGTCAGCCGATCAAGCAGATCTTCGAGCCGTTCTTCCGCATTCGCCGGCACATGCCGACTGCGTTCGACGCGCAGCCGTACTACGCGGCGACGACCGAAGACCGGCTCTGGCACTGGCTCTACCTGCCGATTGCGAGGCTCAATCAGCGCATCGGCGGCTGGGTGAGCATGCTCCAGCACGGCCGCATCTACCTTTATCTGCTGTACAGCTTCGTGACGCTGATCGCGCTGCTGCTGTTCGTGCGATAGACGATGCCTGCGTGGGTCGAAGCGGTTCTCGCACAGCTCCTTCAGACGAGTCTCGTGGTCGCGCTCGCGCCGGCGATGCTGGGATGGCTGAACCAGTGCCGGGCATGGCTCCAGAATCGCAGCGGTCCGGGCGTTCTCCAGCCGTATCGCGTGCTCGCGAAGCTCTTCAGGAAGGACGCGGTGCTCGCGCACACCGCCTCGCCGATCTTCCGTTGCGCGCCGTATGTCCAGTTCGGCTGCATGGTGCTCGCGGCGAGCATTGTCCCGGTGATCGAAACCGATCTCCTGCTGTCTCCGGCGGCGGACGTCATCGCCCTCGTCGGCATTTTTGCGCTTGCGCGGGTGTTCTCGGCGCTCGCGGCGATGGACATCGGCACGTCCTTCGGCACGCTCGGTGCGCGTCGTGAAATGCTGATCGCGAGCTTGTCCGAGCCCGCGCTCCTCATGGTGTTCTTTACACCGCTCCTCATCGCGCAGTCGACTTCGCTCACGGCGATTGCGCATGCGCTCGCCCACCAGCAGGTGGCGCTCTATCCGAGCCTCGCCTTCGCCGCCGTCGCCTTCGTGATGGTGCTGCTTGCGGAGAACGCGCGCATCCCGATCGATAATCCTTCCACGCACCTCGAGCTCACGATGGTGCACGAGGCGCTGATTCTCGAGTACTCAGCGCGCCACCTCGCGCTCATTGAGTGGGCGACGGCGATCAAGCTCACGATCTACTGCGCGCTCGGCATCGCGATCTTCGCGCCGTGGGGCCTGGCGCGCCCCGGCGACTGGGAGGCGCTTCCGCTCGCGATCGTCGCAAGCGCCGCGAAGCTGATGCTCGCCGGGGCCGGCATCGCGCTGCTCGAGACTCTGTCGGCCAAAATGCGCATTTTCCGTGCGCCCGAGTACCTCGGCATGGCGTTCCTGCTCGCCGTGCTGGGCATGCTCGTGTTCCTTCTGCTCGGCGCGTGATGGCGCTCAGCACGCAGCTCATCAACGTCATGGCGGCGCTCCTGCTGCTGATCGCCTTCGCGATGCTGTCGCAGCGGCGCATTCTCTCGCTCATCTATCTGTACGCGTGGCAGGGTGTCGTGCTCGCGGCGAACGGCGTCATCGTCGGCTACTCGAGCGGCCAGCCGCACCTCTACTGGTCAGCGCTGCTCACTTTCGTGCTGAAGGCGGTGGTGCTGCCGTGGATCCTGCACCGCCTCATCATCCGCCTCAACATACGCTGGGACGTCGAGACGCTGATCAATATCCCGACCACGATGTTCGTCGGCATCGTGCTGGTCGTGTTCGCGTTCAACCTCGCGCTGCCGATCTCGCAGCTCGCCGGAACGATCACGCGCTCGACGCTCGGAATCGCCATCGCCGTCGTGCTGCTCTCCTTCCTGATGATGATCACGCGGCGCAAGGCCGTCCCCCAGGTGATCGGCTTCCTCGCGCTCGAGAACGGCCTTTTCTTCGCGGCGACGAGCGCGACCTACGGCATGCCGCTCGCGCTCGAGCTCGGGATCGCGCTCGACCTCCTCGTCGGCGTGCTGATCCTCGGCATCTTCTTCTTCCAGGTGCGCGACGCGTTCGACAGTCTCGACCTGCGGCACATGGAGAAGCTCAGCGAGAGCGAGAAGCCGTGAGCGTCCCGTCTGCACTCGCCGAAATCCTGCTCGTGCTCGGATTCCCGCTCGCGGGGGCGCTCGTGCTGGCGTTCATCGGCGGGCGGCGTGGCGCGGCGGTCGTGAACGCAGTCTTCAGCTTCGGGGCGCTTGCCGCAGCCGCGGCGCTCACGGTGCGCGTCGTCGACGATGGCCCGCTTTCCGCCTACGACGAGCTTTTCTTCGTCGATTCGTTCAACGTCTTCCTCGTCGCGCTCACGGCTTTCGTCGCCTTCACGACAGCGCTTTTCAGCCGGCCCTACATGATGAACGAGCTCGCGCACGGCCGCGTCACGGCGCGCATGCTCCAGCTCTACCACGCGATGTACCAGCTTTTCATTTTCACCATGCTGCTCGCGCTGCTCGCGAACAACATGGGAGTGCTGTGGGTGGCCATGGAGGCGGCGACACTTTCGACGGTGCTGCTCGTGAGCCTATACCGGACGCCGGCGAGCATCGAGGCCGCGTGGAAGTACTTCATCCTGTGCGGAGTCGGCATCGCGCAGGCGCTCTTCGGCACGATCCTGCTCTACTTCGCCGCCGAGAAAATCCTCGGCGCCGGCGGGACGGCGCTCCTGTGGACGCACTTGAATGCCATCAAGGGTGACCTCGAGCCGACGGTGCTTTCGCTTGCGTTCGTTTTTCTGCTCGTGGGCTATGGCACCAAGGTCGGCCTCGTCCCACTGCACAACTGGCTTCCGGATGCCCACGCCGAAGGCCCGACGCCGATGTCGGCGGTGCTTTCGGGTCTGCTGCTGAACGTGGCGCTCTATGCGGTCGTGCGGTGCAAAGTGCTCGTCGACGGGGCACTGGAGACCGCCTTCGCGGGCAACCTCATGATGGGTTTCGGCCTGCTGTCGGTTGTCGTGGCCGCATTTTTTCTCTCACGTCAGCGCGACGTGAAGCGCATGTTCGCGTATTCGTCGATCGAGCACATGGGGCTCATGACGTTCGCCTTCGGCATGGGAGGACCGGTCGCCACGTTTGCAGGGCTCCTGCACATGACCGTGCACAGCCTCACCAAGTCGGCGATTTTTTTTGCGGTCGGCCACGCGGCGCAGAAGACGGGAACGCAGATCATGGACGAGATCCGCGGCCTTGCGACGACGAACCCGACGATCGGCTGGGGTCTCATGCTGGGGAGTCTCGCGATCCTCGGCGTCCCGCCGTTCGGCGTCTTCGCGAGCGAGTTCCTGATCCTCACAACGGCGATGCGCGAGCAGCCCTGGGCGACTCCGATACTGCTGCTTGCGCTCGCCGTGGCTTTCGCAGCGATATTCCGGCGGGTGCAGAACATGGTTTTCGGCGAGACGACCGCCAGGCGGCTTCCGCACCCGCCTGCGCTGCTGCCGGTGTTCGCACATCTCGCGATCGTACTTGTTCTGGGCCTGTGGATCCCGCCGTACCTCGCCGAGTGGTACCGGCACGCGGCGAAGCTGATCGGGTAGCGCAACGACGATGCGACTTACGTTCATCGACATCGAGCTGGACGAGCTGGCCGGCGCCGTGACCGCATGGCGCGGCGAGATCGATGCGGCAGGGTGGCGCGATGCGTGCGTCAAAGCGGCCTCGGAAGGCGGACGGCTCGTAGCGCTGTGGGGAAGCGACCTTGGAACAGGACGTACGCTGCGCTTCGCGGTGCACGCGGCTCTCGTGGTGCAGTCCGGCCTCGTCGTCCTCACATGCGGCGTCACGGACGAGTTTCCAGACCTCAGTGACATTTTCCCGGCGGCAAACCGGATGCAGCGCGCCGTCGCGGACCTGCTCGGCATTCGCGCGTGTGCGCCGGCGGATGCGCGAAAGTGGCTGCGTCACGCGGCGTGGAACGCGGGTGAATTCCCGCTGCGCAAGGACTTTCCCATCGAAGGCCGCGGCCACGGCAACCAAGGCGGCTACGACGACGCGTACCCGTTCGTGCCGGTAGCGGGCGACGCCGTGCACGAGATCGCGGTCGGCCCGGTTCACGCCGGCACGATCGAGCCCGGCCATTTCAGATTTTCCGTCGTCGGCGAGCGCGTGCTGCGGCTCGAAGAGCGCCTTGGCTACAAGCACAAGGGCGTCGAGAAACAGTTCGAGCGGCTCGACGTGACGCAGGGGGCGAAGCTCGCGGGACGCATCTCGTGCGACTCCACCGTCGCGTATGCATGGGCGTACGCGATGGCCGTCGAGGCCGTGGCCGGGGTGACCCCGCCGGCGCGCGCGCTCACGCTGCGCGCCGTCTGTCTCGAGCTCGAGCGCATCGCGAACCATCTCGGGGACCTCGGATTCCTCGGCAATGACGCCGGACTCGCATTCGGTCTCGCGCAGTTCCTGAGGCTCAAGGAGGAGCTGCTGCGCACCCATGTCGGGCTCTTCGGGCACCGCTATCTCATGGATGTCGTCATCCCGGGAGGCATCGCGCGCGATCTGCCCGCGACTGGCATTGCCGCTTTGCGCGAGGCGTGCGACGCAGTCGAATCCGAAGTGAAAACGCTGCGCTCGATCTACGAGGACCACCCGGGCCTGCAGGACCGCTTCATCAACTGCGGGCGCGTCATGCCTCATCTGGCGGCACAGCTCGGACTCACCGGCGTCGCCGGGCGCGCGAGCGCGCAGGCGTGGGACCTGCGGGCGCAGTTTCCGTGCGCACCCTACGATTCGCTCGATGTGCAGATGGCCACGCATCGCAATGGCGATGTGGCGGCGCGCGCGAGCGTGCGCTTCGACGAAGTAATCGAGTCGGTGCGGCTGGTGCGACTTCTGCTCGAGCTGATGCCGCTCGGCGCCGTTTCGGCGCAGATCCCCGTCGCGCGCGAAGGTGCGATCGGCTGCGGCTGGGTCGAAGGCTGGCGCGGCGAAGTGTTCATCTATCTCGAAGCAGGGCCGCGCGGGTCGATCGCGAGGCTGCACCCGCACGATCCGTCGTGGCAGGCGTGGCCGGTTCTCGAGCACGCCGTGCTCGGCAACATCGTTCCGGATTTCCCGCTCATCAATAAGTCGTTCAACCTCTCCTACAGCGGCCACGACCTGTAATGCTGAAGCTCCTGAGAAAAATCGTCGTGACCGGCATCCGCAGCGAGCCGCCTCCGGAGCCCGACGAGCGCCTGCGTGTCGCAGACGCGCTCGAAGCGAAGATACTCGAGCGATTTCACGGCGCGCTTACCATCCGCCACGTCGACGCCGGCTCGTGCAACGGCTGCGAGCTCGAAATCAATGCGCTCAATGGACCGCACTACAACCTCGAAGGTCTCGGCATCCGCTTCGTTGCGAGCCCGCGTCACGCGGACATGCTGCTCGTGACCGGCCCCGTTTCACGACACATGGAAGAAGCGCTGAAGCGCACCTACGATGCGACGCCCGAACCGAAGCTCGTCGTCGCAATCGGCGAATGCGCGTGCTCCGGGGGAATATACGGCGAGAGCTATGCGACGCGAGGCCGCGTTTCAACCGTGGTGCCGGTCGATGTTTGTGTTCCGGGGTGTCCGCCGACGCCGTTTGCCATCATGCAAGGAATCCTGACGGCGATCAGCGTCAAGGCGTGATTCGGCTACGGAGGACTTTCGGAATCGGGTAGAGCCGCCCGTTGAAGCGCAGCGGCGTCGTGCTCGTATACGAGCCTTCTCTCGACGGCGAACAGACGGAAGACTGCGCCTTGTCCACGGTTGTAACGGTGTTCTCCTGCACGACGAGATCGCGGTATCCATGGTGGCTTGCGCGGCCGAGGGCGATGGTTCGGCGCGTTTCCGAATACCACTGGCACGTCGTGTCGTTTTCGCCGTTGCCGCGCGCTGTCAGGAGCCTGGTCAGGACCGGCCTGAGACGGGCACCTTCGGTGACGTAAAGGCTCAGCGTCGTTTCTTCGAACGGGTTCACGCTCGACGACCCTCTATGGCTCACCCGGACGCCGAAAGCGCGCACGCCCGTGGCGAGCTGGTATCGGGCAGTATCGATCGCCACGTCGTGCAGCCGGACGGCATCCGAGGTCCACGCTTTCTTTTCAAAAAAGCGACTCGCGACTCTGCCGTTGCGCGTGTCCATGACGAGGACGTCGACGTCGTAGGTCCTGGCATCGTCACCGGGGTGGAGATCGCTCGGATCGATCAGCGGCAAGACGACGACCATCCGCCGCGGATCATCGGGAAGCGTTTTGCAGCGCGCCCAGTCGCTCGCAAGCTCGCGTTTCGGGTGCAGCTTTTCGGCGCGGGCAAGCCAACCTTCGGGGCACTGCGCCCAAACCGACGGCGAGACTGCGAGCAGTGCGAGGAGGACGTAGGCCCGGTGGAGAGCCGCGCAACGCGCCGATCGACGTTTATCGGCCTCCATCGGCGACCGGTTATTTGACCTTCATTCCCGGCTCGGCCCCCGCATCCGGCGAGAGCAGGTACAGCCCGGCCGCGTCGCCCGAAGCCGCGAGCACCATCCCTTCGGACACGCCGAACTTCATCTTGCGCGGCGCAAGGTTGGCGACCATCACCGTGAGACGGCCCTTCAGTGTTTCCGGCTCGTAAGCCGACTTGATCCCGGCAAAGACCTGCTTCGTGCCGAGCGCACCAAGGTCGAGCGTCAGTTTGAGCAGCTTGTCGGCGCCTTCGACGTGTTCGGCGTTCGCGATGCGCGCGATGCGTAAATCGATCTTGCTGAAGTCGTCGATCGAGATCGAGTGAGCTTCGGATGCAGCGTCCACTGTTTTCTCCTGTTTTTTTGCGGGTGCAGAGGCAGCGGGCGCGGCCTGGAGCGTTTCTCGATTGGCGTCGACGAGCGCCTTGATCTGCTTCGCGTCGACGCGTGTCATGAGGTGCTGATAGGGGCGGATCTGGTGCGCGGTGGGGAGATCGCTGCCGATGTCGGTCCAGCGAAGCGGTCCGATATTCAGAAAACGCTCCACGTTTGCAGCCGTGGCCGGCAGGACCGGCTTCAGCATCACTGTGAGCCACCGGAAGATGTTCACCGCCACGGTGCACGTCACGTGCAGCTCGGTCGAGCGCGCGGGATCCTTCGCGATGTCCCAGGGCTTGCGGTCGTCGACGTATCTGTTCGCCACGTCGGCGAAGGCCATCGTCGCACGCATGGCCTTCGAGTAGTCGCGCGCCGCATAAGCTTCGGCCACGCGCTCGGCGGCGTCGTTCGCCTGCGCCCGCAGCGCGCCGTACTCGGTCGACGCACCCACTGCCGCGAGCCGCCCCTCGAAGCGTTTCACGATGAAATTGGCGCAGCGGCTCGCGATGTTCACGTACTTGCCCACGAGATCGCTGTTCACCCGCGCGACGAAATCCTCGAGGTTGAGATCGATGTCTTCCATCGTCGAGCTCAGCTTAGCCGCGTAGTAGTAGCGTAACCATTCGGGGTTCAGTCCCTGCGCGAGATAACTTTCCGCAGTGATGAAGGTCCCGCGCGACTTGGACATCTTCTCGCCGTCTACGGTAAGGAACCCGTGGGCATAGACGCGGGTCGGCGTGCGGTGGCCGGAGTATTGGAGCATCGCCGGCCAGAAGAGCGCGTGGAAGTACAGGATGTCCTTGCCGATGAAGTGGATGAGCTCGGTGGCGGAACCGGCGTTCGTGAAGCTTTCGAAGTCGAGTCCGGTGCGATCTGCCAACTGTTTGAAGCTTCCGAAGTAGCCGATCGGCGCGTCGAGCCAGACGTAGAAATACTTACCGGGCGCGCCCGGAATTTCGAAGCCGAAGTAGGGGGCGTCGCGCGAGATGTCCCAATCGTTCAGTCCCTGCTCGAACCATTCCCGGATCTTGTTGCGCGCTTCGGGCTGGAGGTGGTCGTCTTCCTGAGTCCATTTCTCCAGGAACCTTTTGCAGCGCTCATCTGAAAGCCTGAAGAAATAGTGATCGGAGGTTCGGCGTTCGGGCTTCGCCCCGGACACGACCGAATAGGGATTTTTCAGTTCTGTGGGGCTGTAGGTCGATCCGCACACCTCGCACGAGTCCCCGTACTGGTCTTTAGCCCCGCACTTCGGGCACTCCCCCTTGATGAAGCGGTCGGGCAGGAACAGTGCTTTCACCGGATCGTAGAACTGCTCGACCGGCTTCACGTCGATCAGGCCCGCTGCCTGCAAACGCTGGTAGAACTCGCCCG
>WUUC01212691.1_pt1 | contig 10365 bp, 9 predicted proteins | sample 6278441 | NCBI WGS metagenome assembly WUUC01 (sample SAMN13675441, study PRJNA597444) | soil metagenome | isolation source: soil | place: USA: Washington | collected 2017-10 | reverse complement strand
AGGGCGATGGTACCCCGCTCGACCGACCACCCGTCGGGGCCGAGCGAGAGCACCTGGAGGCCGGGCTCGGAGCGGGCGCCGATGAGCTTCGCGATCGACCGCAGGTCGCGGCGGGTGCTAGCATCGACGGCGAAGCGGACGCCGGTCGGCGTATCGCGGAAATCGCGGAGGGGACCGGCGGCGACCCGGGTCGCCTTGCCGCCAAACTGCTCGAACATCGCGCGCAGATCGCCAGGGGCGAAGGCACGTCGGCTCGCCGCCAAGCGCTCGCCGAGCGTCTTCCACTCGCCAGTCGTGGTTGGTGGCAGTGTGCGGAAGATCTCCACCGGGACATCGATTTTGCGGGCGAGGGTGACGGTGTCGTCGCTGTAGAGGACGCCCCCCGGGATTCGGTAGAGCTGGCTTATCAGGCGTGCGTCCTCCCATAATTGCCAGCCGTCGAACGAGTTGCCACCGGCAAGATTGAGGTATCGGAGCTGGCGGCGATCATCGATCTTCCAAATCCCATTCGTGGCGTTTCTCAAGTGCAGCTGGCGATCGATCGAGTTGAACGTCAGCCACGGCTGATTCCCCAGGTGGAGGTTGTAGTCCAACCTAAGTCCTACATCGATACCGTCCTCAAGATCGCCTGGCACCGGGTTTGCCCCGGAGTAATACTGGTCGCGCATTTGCCTCGAGAAGTCGCCTTCATAGATACCTTCCGAGGTCCAATAGCGTCGTTCTGCAGCAACGAACGTCGCGATATCCCATTTATTCTTGACTACCCACTGCGGAAACTCAGCGTACGAGATGCCATAAAAGGAAAGCCCTGTAAGATGTATGATCCTATCTAGGAAATGTTGGCCCATCACCCCCACTTTGTAACTCCAGTTCCCCGTATTGTCCTGGTCCCAAGAATACCGAATCTGCTGATAGGGACGCCCTCGCCATAGCATCGCTTCATCTGCGAGTGGGTCGTCTTCATTGATCGACTGGTTCCTTACCTGCAACTCTGGCATGCCATCGTCATCCTGGGCCAGATCGTAGAACATAAATGGATCTTCAAAATCTGGATTGCTAATTTGGTCTGGCTCGATGCGGTTGGTGGAGTAGATGAACCAATTATCTTCGCTTCCACGGGACGCGACGAATTCACCAATAGTGTTGATTTTTCCAACACTCCAATCGACCTGAATTGGTGCAAAACTTTCGCCGTAGGGTTTCACGATGTCGTAGGGCGGTATGGAACCTTCGACCAATGGGATCTTAGAGAGACCCCGGTATTGGGGGTCGGCCGCGGTTCCGTACCACGCACCAAGGAGATACCACGGAAAGACCGGCGCGAACGCTGGTTCAGTCCCGGACTCACGAACCATCAGTGTCGTCCGCAAGATCGCCGACGATTCACTAATCGGGGTATATATGTTTCTCCAGTCATAGGCGCGCGGATCGCTTCCTGAAGGGCCCCGAACTCGGATCACGGCATCCGTATGACCATCGTTGCTCATTCGCTCTAAGTAGGGGCCTGATCCGAAGGCCGCGTTCGCAATATCATCCACGAGCAGATCGAGGTTGGGAGCAAGGCGGCCGTCGCGCTGCCAATAACCGTCGAGCGCTACGGCCCGAAGTGAAGGGAACCCAGCCTCGGTTAGCTGCAGCGTACCGTCACGAGGTGTAGCAGCTATCTTCCCATCACCGTCCTGGTCCTGCCAAAAATCTGCAGTAAGGTTATCTTGATCCCGGTAGAATCGCACCGCGACTTGGTAGTACCCCCGAGCGCCGACATCTATGAGCCAGAAAGTGCCGTCGAAATCTGAATCTTGGTCGAGTTGCTCGGAGATCGGCTTCTCTCCATCGACGCGAAAAACGGCGATCAGATCGTCGCGCGAGTAGCAAGTGCAGTGAACCAGCCGTCCCTCTGGCCATCCAGTCTCTGGCACAGAAGGCTCACTTGAGATAATGCTGTATCGTTGTTCAAGTCCCTGCGCCTCAACCACTAACGGCAGAATTGCAAACGCTAGCGGAGAGAGCGCACTCAACACCATGATCGCCCGGATGATGACGGGGAGCGGGTAGCGCTCCAATTCTCGCGCTCCAGTTCTCACTCGGCCCCCATTCTCGGAACGTGCACCCGCAAGACTCGCGCGTTGATCTCGACGGAATGGCGGATTCTGTATCATGCTCATTGTCCTAGAATCCTCATGAGGCGAGGCGACTCCCTTATTCGAACGTGCTCCCTTCCGGGATCGCCCGCCGGAGCCCCTGCGTCCGCAATGCGTTGGTTGCTGACTTCCGCCACCCGTTGGAGATCGGCACGCTCCCGACTGTAGACTCGTGGTTCGATTTTCTGAGGGGGCAAACGGGCCGTTTGATCTCATTGGAAAAGGCATCGTAGACCACGATTACCTCCCGTTCGCTTAGGACCCGGTTTGACGCGCACTCTCGCAAGGGTGCCCTCGAGCGATAATCAAGGCTGGGTACGGATATCAAGAATAGCTCATCCTCAGGCTCTCTCTGACGCAGAGGGGTTCCCAGACCCACGGGCTGCTTCGCAATCCGCGGCCGCGCGGCGAATTATCGCGTCACGGGAGGCTCGCCGTGGCCCGGTCGCCACCAGCGAGGCGAGAGGGGAAGGAGTTTGAAAGGACCTGTCCCGCTGGCGAATGCACAGCACCGGCGCCGATCTCGGCCGGCTCCTACAATCAGCGCGGCCGGCGCACACTGAGGGCGTTTCGTGGTCTGCGTACGGACCGGGATTGGGGGGCTGGATGGACGTGTCGCCTACTGAGGTCGGGCACGACACGGACCTGCTGCCCTATTTATTCGCGCCCGACGTGCGCTCCGCTGAGCACGACGCGGTGGCCGACGGGGACCAAGTCGCGGTGCGGTTCGTGGTGGAGGGAACGCCCCTGGGACGCTGTGGGGGATCCCGGCAACCAGGAGACGCGTGCAGCCGGACGCGCTCGTGCTCTACCGCCTCGAAGACGGGAGAGTCGCGGATCAGCGGGCCGTCGAGGATTGGACGGCGATCCTCCAGGAGGTCGCCGCGTTCCGCCCGTCGTGGCTCGCGCACGGCTGACCCCACCGCGCGGCGGGCCGCCGGCTCGGGCATTCGGCCAGGGCGAGAAACCCGAGGCAGATCAGCGCGCAGGCCAGGTGGAGCAGCCCTTGCAGCAGATCCGTCCGCTACGCGGCGCGCACGTCAAGGCGTCGGCAGCCGTGGAGCAGGGCCTGGGTCGGCTCGACCACCCGGCGGTGCCGGCCCAATCACTCAGAGGAGTCGATCCCTCGCCGGGCGCTTGCGCGGCCGACTCGGTTGACCGCGGGGGCCGATGATCGGCGGGATAGCCTCAACCAGGGGCAAAACTGAGTGGAGTCATGGGGGTTAGCGGGGAGGCGGACCGTTAGCGGGATGTCGCTCCGATCCACCACGAGGTGGTACTTCGAACCCGGCTTGCCCCGGCCCTTCGGGCTCGGGCCGGTCTGCTCGTCCCCCTTTTGGCCCACGCGCTCAGTGAATCCACACTCACCCAGCCCCCTGATGCCACCCCCGGATGGCCCGCGACACTCCCTCCCCTTCGCTACACCGGCACGCCGAGCTAAGTGCTCTTGCGTAAGAAGGGCCCTTTCTCGAACCTGGCGCAACCGTGCCAATCGCATCGAGCACGTCAGCTTGGCGGCAAATGTTGAAATGCGACTAAAATGTTTCCGAGATGAGATTTCGGGCCGTTCCGAGTTGGGTGCCGACCATCGCCGGCCGCAGGGCTTGGCGCCTACCCTCGCTTCGCTCCGGCCTCGGGCGTCGCATCACCCCCGGTCTGCCGGTTCCCCAACGTTGACGCGGATGCGCGTCCATGCTATCAGACACTTCGTCAACTTCCATCCCCGCCGCGACCGGTCGCCTAGCAGTCAATCGTCGAGCGGAACCAAACCGCACCAGGACCGCGGATGAGGCAAACCGGGAAACGGTTCGTGAAGATGGCCGCTCACCACCTGCCTGGGCGGCTGCGCGACGCGATGTTGGAGCAGTTCTGCGAGGACGTAGCCCCCTGGCCCGTGCTTGGCCGCATTGCCCCCCGGTGCGGCGTCGTGTCAGTTACAGCGATGGGCGCATACGGGGCCATGCAGGGAGCCCCCACGGACCAGGCCATCTTGGGGACCTACGCTCAGACCGGGTACTTTGCGCGACGAACAAACGACGCGTTGGCCGCGTTCTTCCGCGACGGATCAGGACACTACTTCGATGTCGGCGCCAACATCGGACTCACCACGATCCCGGTCGCTCAGAACTCGCGGGTGCGGTGTCTCGCTATCGAGCCCGAGCCGACCAATTTCGCCCACCTTACGGCGAATGTAGCAGCGCATTGTCCGCATGGCAACGTCGAACTCCGCCAGGTTGCTGCCTTCAGCCGGCACGACACGCTCACCTTCGAGATCTCGCCGTCCAACGTCGGGGATCACCGCCTCCGGCTTCAGGACGGCCCGGGCCAAATGGGAGAACAGGGCTGGTCGACGGTTCGAGTGGTAGCAGCTCCCCTCGACGACATCCTCGACGTGCACCAACGGCCACGTGCTGTCAAGATCGACGCCCAAGGGGCCGAACCATTCATCGTGGAAGGCGGACGGCGGGTTTTGTCCGGAACCGACCTTCTCATCTGTGAGTGGTCGCCCTACATGATGGCGCGGATGGGCGCCGACCCTACGCCCATGGTGCAGTTCCTCCGCGACCACTTCCGTGTGATCGGGATCGCCAGCGGAGAACTCGGAAGCGTTCCGCACGACGAGCCTGCGGCCATCGCCGCCGAACAACTCCTGGAACTGGCCGATCGGCACCGCGCCGATCCCAGGCGGTACTTCGACATCGTCGGCCGTACGTAGCCGATCAGTTGTGCGTTGCCGTGCTGACCTCAAGGTTAAATCACAAGCTAAGAGCCGCGCTCTTGCCTTATAAGACGAGAAGTCACAGCGTCGCGAAACCGGCGAACGACAATAGGCCAGGTGAGCTCACAGTCGACGTAGTCTTGGCCATTTCGACCTACCTGACGGACGTGTAGCGGCTGTTCGCGCACGAGATTCAGCCGTACCGCCAAGGCATCCACGTCGTTGGAGGCAACGACGAAACCGTTCTCGCCGTCACGGATGTGATCGACGACACCGGAGATGCGGGTTCCGATGAAGGGCGTACCGCAAGCCATTGCTTCGAGCATCACCCTCGGCAACCCCTCGTTGATCGACGGGAGCACGACGGCGTCGGCGGCTGAGTACCACCGGGGCAACTCCGCGAGCGCCAGCTTTCCGTGGAACACCGTTCGCGTTTCAAGTCCGAACGTGGAGACGAGGGTTCGGAGTTCCTGTTCCTGCGGTCCACTCCCGACGATGTGGAGCTGAATCTTCGGAGCCAAATTGTCTTTGTCTAGCTCGGCGACGGCGCGGATCAATAGAGACACGTTCTTTTCCGGCGATAGTCGACCGACGTAAAGCAGGTGAGTGCGATCAGTCGCGAGGCCTAGATCATGTGCCGCACGTTCAATCCGGTGGAATACAGCAGTGTCGACCCCATGCGGGATGACCTCGACGCGTTCGGCTGGTGCTCCTGTTCGCCGCCACCAATACTCCATGTCCCGACTAATCGCGGCGATCATGAGGCACCGGCGTGCTGACACACGAGCGCATGCCTTCAACACAGCGGTCATCGAAGGATCGAATGGATTGCTGCCAGAAGCAATCCGCGCGTAGATGTTGCCCGGCGTCGTCAACACGGTTGGCACCGAGCTGGTGGGAGCGATGATGCCTGTGGAGATGTACTCCGGTGCATGAATGAAGTCAAGGTCTCGAAGCTTCCCAAGCTCGTTGCGAGCGCTGGCAACGATTCGTAGGTGGCCCAAGATGTTGCGATACCCTGGCCATGGTATGGGAAACCGGTGAGCTGTGACGCCGGGGAAGTGCACTGGGTCGACCGTGTACGGTCCCAGGACGTGCACGTCGTCTCCAAGCCTACCCAATTCGCGCGCCATGTTCCAGCTGATGTCACTTAGACCGCTCGCACCTGGCTTGTCGGGCTCAACGACGTAGTCGACGAACGCGGCGCGCAGCGGACCCATGTTCAGCGGCGCTCCGGGTTTGCTATGGCAACCGATGGGTCGTGTTTATCCGATGCGATCCAAGACGCTGCTCCTCGCCCATCGCGGGCTTCCAAGGCTGAATGCTTAGACCGCGAAGCCAAACCTCTTCTAGACTCGTGCGGACGTCGCCGCTGGCGGGAGCTTCCCGCATCCCGAAGGGAGATCCGCCGAGCGTGGCCCTCGGTCGAGGCGGACGGGGAACGGTTTTGCAACGCGCTCCTAACCTCGATCGTCTCGTGGAGTCCCGTCGATCCGAAATGATCATCTTCTCGCCCTGGCGTCTTCGAAGTCGTGACCGACTCCGTGAACAACCGGTCCACCGGCAAAGGGCAGGCTTCGAATGTCGCTCTGCCCTCCACGTTGCCCCATGCAAAGACTGAACTGGTCATCCTAGAGATTGATAGAAATCGACCAAGAGTCGACCAACGCTTCCAAGAGAGAGTTCGTGAGCCCGTTTTCGGGCCGCGGTCGAAATGCCAATGTACCTGGCCTTGTCCGACAAGAGACCGACCGCTCCTTGCACCATTTGTTCGGGTTCCCCCGGCTCTACCAGCACAGCGCTGCCGTCATCGCAATAATCCAATACACCACCCACGGCCGTAACCACCGTGGGTAGGCCACAAGCCATTGCTTCGAGAAGAGCGTTGTTGGCCGTGCTGTCGAGTAATGGCAATATCATGATTGTTGATCGCTGATACAATTCCCGCAGTTGGTCATCGTCGAGACCTTGTCGGCAACATGCCCCCGCCCTTTGGAGCGAGTCCAGGCGGGCTTCGGGAGCACCCACAACAGTACAGAGACTCCCCGGGTAGTGGGCGACCAACTCCTTCACCACCTCTTCGAGAACGTCAAAATCACGTAGATGCTTGCCAACGCACAGAAACGTCGGTGCGTTCGGCGCCAGGTGGCGTTCTAGTGGCGGTACAAAGAAATCCGTGTCGACGCCGTGGGGGATGAATTCAACCCTCACTCCTGGTAGCGCGGCCCGTAAGAAATTGACCTGATTCTTTGCAACCGTGATTACGGCATCAACCTGTTTCCAAGCTGGCCATGGACCTCCTGCTTGCTCGATCGTCGCGGGGGGTTGGTGAATCGTAGCCACCACGCGATTCTTCGTTAACCGAGCGAGGAATGGCGTTAGCCACAGGTCGGTTTCCGCCTGCAGTACGTGATAGATCGCATGCCTCGTCCTCAGCATCCGGAGACCGGCTCGACACTCGAGCGCCAACGCTCCTGGCGAGTACCATGGCATTCCGGCCAACATGCTGAGCATGGTCGAGTACCAACGGTATAGCTGACCCCGCTTCCATCGGGTGCCGTCAATGGTGATCGGGACACCGACGTAGTCTAACAACTGAGCGTACCCCGCGTGACTACCCATGTGGGCGATAGGTATGCCCATTAGGTGAACCAGGGGCTGACCGGTCCGACGAGATGAACCAGGACTAACCTCCATAGTCCGGACTCCGCCTCAATTTCGTCGCATTCCAGAAGATGCCAAAGAAAGCTCGGCTTGCGGGATCAAGGAGCGCGCTACCCCCGAAACCTGCGAGCCCCGCGAGGAAGACCACTACCAAGGGTAGCAATCCACCACGCTTGTCTACATCGGACAGCATGAGGCCCTGTTGCATCACAACTACGCCCAATCCAGCTAAGACCCCTGGTCTCAGACACTGGATGATCTCCCGCCAATCGACATGTATCAGGGCATAGCACCGACGAAGGAATTCCATCGAGGCGATGCTGCTCACGAGGGCTGTTGCCGCAGCGACCCCAACGATTCCGAACTGTGCTCCCCAGGCGATTGCCACAAGACTGACTGGAGTGTACATGTAGTTGAACCTTGCTACGACTTCGGGATGGCCAATCGCATTTGCAGCTACCCCTCCGAGCGAGGAGACGCTCCGTACCCCCGCGTAGATTGCCAATAACCGCAAGGGTAAGACCGCCTCAGACCATCCGTCTCCAAGCACGTAGTCGACGATCATTGGGGCTGGTATGGCGATCGCGGCTGTCATCGGCAAGCAGATCAACCCGGTTAGTAACAGGGCTGTCTTCCCCCTTTCCTTCAAGAGACGCGGTTCTCCTTGGGCGTCCGCAAACATCGGCATCATCAGCCTGCCCGCGATTACATTGATCGTGGTAATCGGCAGCATGGCCATGTTGTACGCCATTCCGTATGCTCCGAGTGATGCAGTGGGAACCAATCTCCCCAAAAGCAAGTAGTCCAGGTTATGGTTGAGATATGACAAGGAATCCGCAGCAAATACGTGCTTTCCAAACCGGATAATCTCCTTCACAGCGCTCCAAGAGAAGCGCCCCGCCATCAGCCGGCTCGACCCGATCAGCAGTATTCCTATGATCACTCCACCATACTGACCCAGCACCCGCCCCCAGGAGATTCCTTCGGCACCTCCGCCGGCCAACGCAAACATTACTTGTCCAGAAGAGCCGATTATGGCCGGAGCAAGGGTCACCCAGGACAATCGCCCGAATTGGAAATCGATGCTAAGGATCGCCTGAACAATGACGAGCACAGCAGATGGCAGATGTGTGAAGGAGAGGACAATCAAGACGGACGCGAGGTCAGGTTTCTGAAACACGCTCGCGATTAACGTCGCTAGCGAGAGCTGAAGCACCCAAGCAATGAGGCCTAGGCCACCCTGAATCAGGAGCGCGGATCGCAAAAGTTCTCCCGACCGATGTCCCTGGTGGATCAATGAGAACCCTGTTCCTCCAGGGCGCAATAGTGACAACACCTCGGTCACGGTGGTTGCCAGGAGCACCAGACCGATCGTGCTCGGTGATACGATTCGAACCAAAACAACGGTCGTCACGATCGTTAGCAGCCGGTCAATCAGGGTGCTTGCCGTCACATATCCAGCACCACGAACAGCTCGAACCGCAGAGAGGGGCCGCGGTGTCCTAATGAACTCAGCCATGAGAAATCGATGGGAGCGATTGATCCAGTGCGGTGTAAACGCGAACGGTTTCGCAGAGACACTTGCCCCATGTAAAAGACTTTGCCAGCCTTACAAGCGTCAGTGGATTCGAGGCGTGCGGATTCGTAAGGTATTTGCCGAGGGCTGCCGCAAACAAGTCAGGCGACATTGGGTCGACGAGCGGCGCCATCCCGCCGACGATTTCGGGGATTGAGCTTGCTCGCGTTGCGACCACCGGTGTGCCGCAGGCAAAAGCCTCCAGCACCGGGAAGCCGAAACCTTCGTAGCGCGACGGGAAGGCGAGCACGTGCGCGGCGTTGTAGAAGAGCGGTAGATCTTCCTCCGGCACGCCGTCGAACCACCGCACCGCGTTCGTGATGCCTAGCTCGTCGCAAAGCCGAAGGTTGCGCTCGCGCTGTTCGGTGAAGGCGGGCTTGCCAACCTTGAGTAACGTCGCGTCGACCCCTTCCCGGCGCAGCAGAGCCATCGCCCGGAGGAGCGTTGGGAGATTCTTGCGCGGGTCCTCGGAGCCGACAGCAAGGACGTACGCTTCGCCCTCTGGCAGGTTGTAGAGCCGCCGGAACGACCCGGGAACGGGTTGCGGGCGGAACCGCTCCGTGTCGACGCCCAGGTGAACCACGTCGATCCGTTCTGGCGGTACGTCGAGCGTCTCCACCACCGTCAGCTTGGTGTAGTGCGAGTCGGCGATGAGCCGGTCGGCTCGGCGCAGCCCCTGCATCGCCAGGCCGTCCATCAGGCGGTCGACTCGGTGCCTGTAGACCGAGAGCTCCGGATCGTCGCGCAGGAGATACGGCAGGATGTCGTGGACCGTGACGACGACCGGCCTCGGCACCCTCTGCGAGAGCAGCAAAATCCCCAGCGTCTGGCTCGTCAGGTGCGTGACGTACCCGGCGGCAAGATCGGCCCGCAACGGGTACGAGCGACCGAACGCCTCCAGGTCGTAGCCCGTCCGCCTCGCCACTCGTACCACGGAGGCGGGCACTACCGAGCGGAGGGGGGCATCCCGGACGTCAGCACCGACTCCGCGCAGACCGCGCTCCAGCTCAGCCCTGTACCGCCCAATTCCGGTCGTTGGCGAGCCTGGCTTCGAAACAAGTTGCACCCGGAAGCAACCCGGTGCTCCAGGCAACGAGAGTTGACTGCGCCGGGTCACGGACGTCCCATGACAGACCGCTTCGAGGCATCGAGATCGATCAATGTTTCCCCGTCACGTTCAGGATTGTACGCCCGCAATCCCTTCTCCTCGAAGCGGTAGAGAGCGTATCCAGCCTGGGCAAGGGGAACAGTGACGGCACCCGAAT
>WUUC01033028.1_pt1 | contig 10366 bp, 9 predicted proteins | sample 6278441 | NCBI WGS metagenome assembly WUUC01 (sample SAMN13675441, study PRJNA597444) | soil metagenome | isolation source: soil | place: USA: Washington | collected 2017-10 | reverse complement strand
GGTACGTGCCGGGCGCACCGCCGCGCCTGCCTCAGCCACGCGCCGTGGGGCGGGCCAGGTACTGACCGACTGGCTCCCCCACCACCGACCCGTCGCGCAGAACCCGTTGGCCCCGCAGGAATGTGTCAGTGACCCTGGCTGTCATCTCGAAACCCTCGAACGGGGTGTACTCCTGCGTGGACTCCGAGTTGGCCGCACGCACCGTCCAGGACGTGTCGGGGTCAACCAGAGCGATATCGGCGTCGAATCCCGGCGCCAGTGCGCCCTTGGAGGGCAGGCCGTAGCGCTGCGCCGGATTCTGTGAGATCAGCGCGGCGATGCGCCGCAGCGACAGGCCCCGCTTGGTGCCCTCGGTGACCAGTCCCGGGAGCAGGTACTCGGTGCCCCCGAACCCGGACTTCGCGACGAACACGTCGTCTCGGTCGTCGCCGAACTTCATCTCGTCCCTGCAACACGCGTGGTCGGACACCACCCAGTCGATCTTGCCGTCGAGCAGGTACTCCCACAGCGCCTCGACGTCCTCGCGCGGCCGGATCGGCGGGTTCACCTTGGCGCCGTTGCCGCCGGCGGTGTGAATGTCGGTCAGCAGGTGACCGATGGTGACTTCGCGCCGGAAGTCGATGTGCGGGAACGCTTCCGACATCCGCAGCGCGGCGTCGACGGCCTTCCGTGAACTCAGATGCAGCAGGTTGATGGTGGGCAGCCCCGTCTCATGGGCCAGGTAGGCGGCGATGCTGATCGCCAATCCCTCGGAGTGGGGTGGACGGCTGGCGTGGTAAGCCTCCAGCCCGGACAGCTCGCCGGCCTCCTCGACAATCTTCGTGTAGGCGGCCATGATCTCCGCGGTCTCGCAGTGCAGCGACAGCGATATCACGTCGGCCAACTCCGGGAACTGTTCGCGGGCGCGCTGGATTCCGCGCATCACGAACTCGAAGTGCGCATAGTCGTACCGCTCCCCCTCCGGCGTCATCAGGAAGGAGTTCTGATCGGCGGACCGCCCGTGCAGGCCGTGGCTGCCGTAGAACATGAACACCTTGAATGACGTCACCCCATGCTTGGCCACCAGGTCGGGGATCTCCTCGATGTGCCGGTTCATCATCGGCGCCAGGTGAAATGCGTAGTCGACATGGGCTTTTCCAGCGACGGTGTCGAGTACCTCGGGGAAGAACTCGGCGTACTCACCGCCCTTGTTCAGGTAGTACTGGCCGGTGCGCATGTAGGTGATCCCGGTGGTGACCCCACCCTGAGCGCACGCGCGACTCTCCGTGCGAGCGTCCTCACCCAGCGGGTTGTAGATGCCCCAATGCTGATGGGCATCGACGACACCGGGAAACGCCAACCGTCCCCCGCCGTCGACGATCTCGGTTCCCGCCGGCGCCTCGATACCCGGTGCGATGGTCACGATGCGTCCGTCTGCGATCGCGATATCGGTGTCGACCGGTTCGTCGCTGTCAGGAGTGACGGCGCGGACGTTCTTCAGCAACAAATCCATGGGTTCGCCTTCCTAGTGGGTGGAGATGGGCCTAGTGGGTGGAGGTGGGTTGGTTGGCAGACAACGCGAACAGCGCCATCAGGTCGACGACTGACGTCGCGGCGCGCAACTCACGCAGCTGCGCCTCGATGCAGCCGACGCGGTCGGCGGGCAGTTCACCGCCAGCGTTCTCACGGAACTTGACGGCGAGCTCCTCGTCGGACAGCGGCCGATCGGGTCCGCCGCGGTTGGTCAGCACCTCGACGGTCTGCGTGCTCCCGTCGGTCAACTCCGCGGTGACCACGGCAGGGAACTGATGCGGAAAGATTGCCTCGCAACGCTCGTCGACGACGACGTCGACCAGCGCCATCAACTCGCGCCGGAGCGGATCGCGGGCCAGGTCGTCGCGGTAATCCGAGAGGCCGACGCCAAGACCGCCGCCGCCGAGCAGGCCGGCCACCAGCGCATAGGGTCCGCTGAACTGCGCCTGGTACCCGGTCTCCGGTGCCCGCTTGACCTCGATGGGCTGACCGATGGTCCGCAGCGGAGCCGATGCCACACCGAGTCGGAGGCGCCGAATCTGCTCGGGCCGCACGCCACGTTCCCGCAACGCCATGCCGGCGTCGATCGCGGCATGGGTGAAGTGGTTGGCGGGATAGGGCTTGAAGAAGATGCCCGGCACCGACCAGTCGACACCCAACCCGCGGGTGACGGCATCGAGGTCCACCTTGGCGCCATGCAGCCAGGCTTCGAAGAAGCCGAAGCGCCCCTCCAGCACCGACGGCGGACCGGTGAACCCCCGCCGCACCAACTGTGCTGCGGTGACACCCGATTCAGCCGCCCACCCGCAGTGCAATCGCTTCACCGTGCCACCAGTGCGATTGGCCTCGAGGATGCCCGACGCTTTCGACGCGGCCAGACCCAGGGTGTGCGCGAGATCGTCCGCACTGAGCCCGTAGACCATGCCAGCTGCGAGCGCCGCACCCATCGCGCCGCAGATCGAGGTGGCGTGCTGGCCGCGTTCGAAGAACACCGAGTTACCGAGATCCTCGTCATAACCTGCCATCCCGAGCCGTACGGCGACCTCGATGCCGACCGCGACAGAGCGGACCACAGTCTCTCCGGATGCCCCGGCGTCCTCGGCCGCGGCCAGCGCCGCAGGCACGATATTGGCACTGGGATGCAGCACCGACGGTAGATGGGTGTCGTCGTAGTCCAGCGAGTGAGCCAGCACGCCGTTGACGAACGCGGCCGCCGGCGCCGGTAGCAGACCAGCCTCGCCCACCGCGTGCGCACGCTGCGCACCGCCGGCATCAACGGCATGAGCGATCGCGGCGGCGCTGGTGGGCAACCCGCGCGCCGCGACACACAGACCGAGTACATCGGTCACTCGTTGAACCACACTGTGCGCGACGGGATCCGGGACACCGTCGCGGGCGACGACGCCGGCGAACTCGGCGAGTTGCTGGGCCAGTGTCACATCGGCCACGACTGGTTCAGCCACGAGCGACCACCGCCAGCGGACGCACCGGCGAGCCAGTCGCACCGTAGAGCGCCAAGGGCGAGAGCACGAACAGGAACTCGTGCACGCCGGCACCGGCCAGATCCTCGAGGTCCATCGCCTCGATGATGTAGATCCCGCTCTCCACCAGGAGGACCCGGTGCGCGGGCAGCAGTGCGTGCCCGGCCCCGGGCGCCAACCGCTCGAACGCGATGGTGTCGGCTCCGGCCGCACGCACCTGATGCTCGGCGATCCAGCGGGCGCCGTCCTCGCCGACCCCTGGCACACCGGACTCGCCGCCGACGTAGGGTGCGCCCTCGACGAATCGACGACCCCAGCCACTGCGCACCAGCACGACGTCCCCGGCAGCAGGTCGGGTGCCCTGCGCGGCCACCGTTGCCTCCAGGTCGGCCCGGGTGATCTCGTAGCCGGCCTCGCAACCCACCGGAGTGCCCAGCGCCGCAGGCACATCCAGGAGGACGCCGCGGCAGAACATCGGGGCGATGGTGTGGGCGCCGAGTTGGTCGTATCTGCCCCCGGCCAGCGCCTCGGCGGCATCGAGGCCGCCGTGCAACTTGCCGTCATGTGACACATGCGCCAGAGCGTCGATATGGGTTCCGACATGCGTGCCCATGCTGATCATGTCGTTGGCGGCCGACCCGCCGTCGCTGCGCACCATGTCACCGTGGCGCCGCGGCAGTGCGTGCCAGTAGGCGGGATGATTCGGCGATTGCGGCATTCCCACGGTGAGGCGTCGGCCGAGATCGAACACCTCGACACCGTCAGTGACGGCATCCAACAACCTCGTGGTGCTGGCGGGAGCGGTGGGGCTGGTCGGCACGGCAGGGGGTCCTTCGCTGTGGGGTGAGCGGACGGGCGGATGATCTCTCACGCGACCACCTGCCTACGACGCAGGCCGGCGATGTGCTCGGCGTCCAGGCCCAGTTCCTCGAGCAGGATGGTGTCGGTGTCGGCACCCGGCGCGCGGCCGGTGAAGCGGATCCGGCCCGGGGTCTGCGACATCCGCCACATCACGTCATGCATCAGCACGTCGCCCAGATCCTCGTCCTCGACAGTGCGCAGCATTCCGGTGGCGCGTACGTGCTCGTCGCTGGCCAGGTCGCGGGCGTCATACACCGCGGCAACGGCTGCGCCTGCGGCGGTGAACTCCTCGAGCACCTCGACCCGGGACCGTGCGCCGATCCAGTCGCCCACGTACTTGTCGAGCAGGTCGGCATGCAGCGCCCTGCTGTGGCCGGCGGCGAACCACGGCTCGCCCACGACTTCGGGATGTCCTACCAGTGCCATGACCTTCTCGGCGATCCGCTGCGCGCTGGCCGACACCGCGACCCACGATCCGTCGGCGGTCTGGTAGGTGTTGCGCGGCGCGTTGTTGGTCGAGCGATTGCCGTGCCGGTGCTCGATCGTGCCGTTCTGCTGGTAGTAGGTGGCGCCGGGCCCCACCGCGGTCATGATGGGCAGCAACAGGTCTGCGTCGATGACCTGTCCCTGTCCGCCGTTGCGATCGCGCGCCAGCAGCGCCATCGACACCGCCGAGGACGCCGCGATCCCGGCGATGCTGTCGGCCAGGCCGAAGGCCGGCAGGGTGGGCGGACCGTCCTCGTCGCCGGTGAGGTGGGCGAAACCACTCATCGCCTCCGCCAGCGTGCCGAAGCCGGCCCGCGCGGAGTACGGCCCCTCCTGCCCGAAGCCCGTGATTCGCAACAGGATCAGGCCGGGGTTGAGGTCGGCCAGCACGTCGGGTCCCAGACCCCACCTCTCGAGAGTGCCCGGCCGGAAGTTCTCGACGACGACATCCGCAGTGGCAGCGAGGGCGCGGAACACGGCCGCACCGTCGGGATCGGAGAGGCTGAGCCCGATTGTCCGCTTGTTGCGGGAGATCTCCTTCCACCACAGCGGCACACCGTCCTTGGACTGTCCGTGCCCGCGCATGCTGTCGCCTGCGGTCGGGTGCTCGACCTTGATCACCTCAGCACCGAAGTCGCCGAGTATCTGGCAGGCCAGCGGGCCGGCCAGGATCGTCGACGCGTCAACGACGCGGATCCCGGTCAATGGTCCGTGCTCCATGGTCCCTCTCCTAGTGCGTTATGGGTTCGCGCGCGCCGACCAGGTCCCAGATCACCCGGGCGAACCCGGTCGGGTCCTGTTCGGCGACGAAGTCCGTGGCGTCGGGCAACACCCGTTCGGTGGCTCGCGGTAGCCGCTGCCGGACCCGCTCGTGCATGAAGCCGATTCGGTCTAGACCGCCGGCGATCAGCGACGTGCGTATCCCCTTGCACTGCAATGTGTCCAGTGCAGCGTCGATGTCGAAGCGCCACACCGCCCGGTAGGCGGTGGCGAAGTCCGGTCCGGCCGCCAGATAGTCGGCGACGAGTTCGGTGCGTAACACGGCGTCGGCCCACGGATACTCACCGCTGACCCGGCGCCAGATCCACCCCAGATGTCCGCCGTCGGCATCGAGTACGTACGGCGGGGCGAACTCCCGCAGCCGGTCGGCCGCCTCGGCGCTGCTGTACAGCGGCATTCCATGCAGTACCAGGTGTTCCACACGTGCCGGGCGCTCGGCAGCCATCTGCAGCGCCAGTACCGCGCCGGTTGCGCGGCCCAGCAGCCGGACGGGGCCCGGCGTCAGTCCGTCGACCGCCGTCCACAGCGCGTGCGCCAACTCGGTGACCGTGGCCTCCCCCGGCAGCGCCGGTGACTCACCGTACCCAGGGGTGTCTGGCGCGAACGCCGCCGTCCGGCGTCCCAGCTCGGCCAGCAGCGGACCGAATCGCCTGGAGGACAACGGTGATTGGTGAAGCAGCAGCAGAGGCGGCTCGTCGCGCTGCGACGCGGGGCCGGCTACCGCACGCAGATGGATCGGCCCGGTCGGGGTCGCCACCACATGCCGCGTCACCAGCGGCACTGGATCGCTCACGACGACCTCGCCGCGGCATCGCGGTCCGCCACCTCCAGCTGCGCCCGCAGCCGGTCACCCGGTGCGCGCATCAAGCTGGCCGCGGGTCCTCCGCTGTCCACGCCGGCCAGCCGCAGACCCGCCCACAGGGTGGCGAGATTGCTGGAGACCACCGGGACTCCCAGCTCGTCCTCGAGATCGGTGATGCCGTCGAGGGTTCGCCAGTTGGTGCAACTGATCAGCACGGCGTCCGCGCCGCCGGTGTCGACCTCGCGGCAGAGCCGCGCACTGGCCGCCGGATCCAACCGGCCCTTCTCCAGATTGCTCAGTAGCCCCAGGTCGCGCCGTGCCGCCACCGAGAAACCGTTCTGCTCAAGGTATCTCACCGCGCCGTCGGCGACCGGCGCGATGTACGGCGTGACCACCGCCAGCCGCGACACCTGCAGTGTCCGCAGCGCGGCGACGACCGCAGTCGAGGTCGTGTACGACGGCACACCGCTGGCGGCCCGCAGCTCCGCGCAGGTCTGCGCGTCGACGTCCCGGCCCTCGAGAAAGCTGCCCGACGTGCACGCGTAGGCCAATGCCGCAGGCCCCAACGAGCCGAGCTCGGCGGCGGCCGCGGGCAGCCTGTCGCGCATCGCCACGATGCTGGCGACCTTGTCCGCCTCGCTGGCCACCTCGGCGACCGGGACGCGGGTCGCGTAGAACGCGACCCCGGCCGGCGCATGGGTGATCAGCTCAGGCTCGACAACCGAATTGGTCGACGGGACGATCAGGCCGATACGTGCGGTGACTCCGAACACCAGCGGCTCACCGAGCCTCGACGGTCAGGGGCACCCGGAAGTCGTCGGCCATCTCGGCCATCAGGGTGTCCAGCCGGTAGGTGTGGGAGATCTGCCGATCCAGGACCGGGTCATGCAACCGGAACGACCAGCGCGAACCGTAGGCGAGCTGGCCCTGCAATGCCACGATCGTCCCGGCGTAGAGCACAAACCCGTGGTCCGGTACGTCGGCGCGTTCCCGCAGCGTCTTGAGCAGGTCCTTGGGTGAGAGGAAGGTTCCGGCCGGCGTCTGCTGGTACAGGATGTCGTCGACCCAGGACTCGAGCACACACTCATCCCAGTGGTCGGCGACCTCGGAAAGCCGCCACAGTGTGGGCGCCAACACATTCGGGCAGGTCTGCTTGCTGTAGACGATGCTGACGCGTTCGAGTTCCCGGTCGGTGTGATCCGAGCCGACGCCGACATAGATGTCGTCGTCGGTGTCGCCGGTCACGACCAGCACGATCTCGACCTCGCCGGATGTCCTGTCGCCGTGCACCTCGACCACATCGGAGGTGGTCAGCGCGTACGGGGCGATTGGATAGATCCGCGGTGCCGGTATGTCGAAGGCGATGCGCACTCCGGCGGCGGCGACCTCCTCCTGATGGTGCACCGCCACCTGGGCGTCCCTGGTCGCCGAACCCAGGTTGTACATCCGGGTGACGTCGAAGACGCGCTTCTCGGATGTCCCGTCGGCGGACTCGACTGCAGCGGTAAAGGAATGCGGCATCAGGCGTCGCTCCCGGCGGTTGGCTTGTCCTGTTCGACCAGTCCCGTCCCCTGCAGCATCTCGGCGAACGAGATCGTCGCCGCCTCGACCGTCGGCATCCCGCCGGGCAGCCCGGACAGCAGAATCGCCTCCAGCACTTCCTGTTCGGTGGCGCCGTGCTTCATCGCGTTGCGGGTCGCCCACTCCACGCCCTCGCGGTCACCCTTGACCGCGGTGGTGATGCCGACCAATACCAGGAACCGCGTCTTCAGGTCGAGGTGCCGCGGCTCAGGGCCAAAGATCAGGTTGCCCGCCAACGCGTTATAGGCGCGCAGGATCTCCGGATCCACCGAAGCCATCACTTCGTGCACGGGCAGGGTGAAGCCGCGACGGGCCCGCACCTCGTCCAGCGCGTCGCGGCCGGCCTGGTCGTACTTCCACTCGTATGTGACCTTCGACATGTTGTTCCTCCTAGATTTCGCGGGCAGCCAGTTCGGCTTCCCAGATGGCGTTGAACACCCGGCGCGGCGATACCGCGTCACCGATCGCGCGGACCTCGACCCCGGCCTCCCGCAACCCGTAGTACAGCGCGTCCTCGGCCTTGCTGCCGGTGACCAGGACAACCGAGTCGACGGGTTCCCGCCGTTCGGTGTCGCCGGTGTGGACGTCGCGCAAAAGCACTGCGTCCTCATCGATTCCGGCGACCTCGCGGTTCGGGGTGAACACCACGCCGGCGGTCCGCAACCGCGTGTGCACCCACCCGACGTCCCGGGTACCGGCCAGCTCGGGTGCCACGGAGCTGAGCGTGGTGACGAACTCGACCTGGTGCCGGTTTGCCTGCAGATGCTCGGCGACGACCACGGCGTGCCGGGCGCCGAGGTCGTCGAACACAATCACCTGCGGCCCCAGCTTGGTGTGGTCGGCGAGGGCCTCCTGCATGGTCACGACGTTGAACTGGTCGGCGCCCGGGACTCCGTCACCGCCGCCCGAGGCCCAGCGCACCGGGTGGTTCATGCTCCAGCCGTGCCGCAGCGGAGTGGATCCGGTGGCCACCACAACCGCATCGAAGCCGCCTGCTCGCAGCGAGTCCACGGTCGCCTCGACACCGAGTTCGACCTTGACATTGGTGTTGCCGAGCTGGGTGATCAGCCAGCCGGCGATACTGCCCCACTCGCTGTAGCTCTCCGAGCGGGCGATCCAGTTCACCTGGCCGCCCAGCTCGTCGGTCCTCTCGAAAAGCGTGACCTCGTGACCGCGCTGACTCAGGGTCAGCGCCGCGCGCATGCCACCGGGGCCGCCACCGACCACCGCGACGTGCCGCGGTGTGGCGGTCAGCTCCAGTGTGCCCGTGCCCAATTCGGCCTCGCGGCCCACCGCCGGATTGTGGATGCAGGCGAGCGGCGCGCTGACGATGGATGCCATGCAGTGGTTGGCACCGACGCACGGGCGGATGTCGGACTCGCGTTGGTCGCGGGCCTTGTTGGGCCATTCGGGATCGGCGATCAGGGTGCGGGCCATACCGACAAAATCGGCCGCTCCGCTGGCCACCGCGTACTCGGCCTTCTCCGGCGACGTCATGCGGCCGGCCACCACCACCGGCAACTCGGGAACCATCTGCTTGATCTGCCGCGTTGCGTCGATCTGGTAGCCCTGCTCGCGGGGCGTGGTCGGGTAGATCAGCATCCGGTTCTGGTAGGTGCCCTGGGTGACCGACACGTAGTCGATGAGACCGGTGTCGGCGATGGTGCGGGCGATTCGCGCCCAGTGCTCGGTGCGCAGTCCACCTTCGACGTCGCCGTCGTCACCGTTGATCCGGACCCCGACGATCAGGTCTGACCCGACCTCGGCGCGGGTGCGCTCGATGATCTCCAGCACCAGCCGCAATCGGTTCTCGTCGGAACCGCCGTACTGGTCGGTGCGGTGATTGGTGGCGGGCGAGAGGAACTGGCCGAGCAGATATCCGTGCGCCAGGCCGTGGACCTCGACGCCGTCCAGCCCGCCCGCGGCGGCGTAGCGGGCGGACAGCGTGTAGCCGTTGAGGATCTCGGCGATGTTGTCCTCGTCCATCACGTGCGGCATCTCGCGGTAGACGGTGCAGGGCACACTCGACGGGGCCCATACCGGTAGCCGGTTGACCACTCCGTTGGTCTCTCGGCCGCGGTGCCAGGGCTGTGCCAGCAGCAGCGCGCCGTACTCGTGCACGGCCCTGCTCAGCTTCTGATAGTTCGGGATGACTGCCGGGTCGAAGGCGTGGATCTTGCCCGCGTACGGCTGCGTGGTCGGATGGGTGGCCATCGCCTCCATCGTGATGACACCGACGCCACCCTTGGCGCGCTCCGAGTAGTAGGCGACGTGCCGGTCGGTGAAGTTGTGGTCCTTCACCAACTGGGTGCTGTGTGCCGTCATCCAGATCCGGTTCTTGGCCTCCTTCGGGCCGATCTTGATCGGCTCGAACAGATGGGCATAGGGATGGGTCATCGGGTCGCGGCTCCTGACGTGACGGGTGCGGACGCGCCGGCGGGCTGGGCCGGCAGGAAGTTCGTGCCATCGGGGACCCGCACACAGGCAACGTGGTGGTCTTCCGAAACATGTTGGGCGACAGGGGGGCCGGTGACGCAGTCATCGCGACGCAACGGGCAACGCGGCGCGAACGGACAACCGGAGGGCAGGTCGATGGGGCTGGGTGTCTCCCCTTCGAGGACGTGGCGACGCCCGCGGGTACCCGTCTTGATCGGCAGCGCCGCCGAGAGCAGCGCCTGAGTGTAGGGGTGCTGGGGATTGCCGAGCACCGCCGCGGCGGGGCCGCGTTCCACCACGGTGCCCAGATACAGCACGGCGACCTCATCGGACATCGCCGCCACCGTCGTCAGATCGTGGGAGATGAACAGGTAGGTGATGTCGAGGTCGCGCTGCAGTCGCCGCAACAGGCGCAGCACCCCGGCGC
>WUUC01139679.1_pt1 | contig 10367 bp, 23 predicted proteins | sample 6278441 | NCBI WGS metagenome assembly WUUC01 (sample SAMN13675441, study PRJNA597444) | soil metagenome | isolation source: soil | place: USA: Washington | collected 2017-10 | reverse complement strand
TCCTACGAACTGGAACGCATACTAGGCTACGAGATAGGCGGCTGGTCCAAGCGTAAGGACCTAGAGAGTGTGCTGTTTACCAAGTGGTGGCACCAGAAAGAGACTATACCCCACGGCCTCAACTTAACGCAGCCCGTGTTGCGAGACTATCTAGCTAAAGAGTTGGACATACCCAAGTCCAAGGTGGACCCCCGTGACATAGAGATATTAAAGCAGGAGTGGGTGCGGGCGCAAACCCCTAAAGGTTTCACGGTGCAGACGGTTACCTCCAAGAATCTAAAGGGGTACTGGATGCGCCAGGGCCGGGGGCTGGAGGCCTGTCGCAAGCGCAACCCCAAGGGTGAGTGGGTGGTGACCACCAGCACACCCGACCTAATGAGTAAGCACTACCAGGACGAGTTTGTCTTGGAACTTATTAAGTGGCGCAAGTTGGAGAAGCTACTCAACACCTACCTGGAGGTCTACGAGAAGCGCAGCTATAAGGGTAGACTCTACGGGAGGTACCGCCTTAACGGCACGGTGACGGGGCGCATTAGCAGCAGCGGCCCCAACCTGATGAACCAGCCCAGCCGGGGTGAGTTGGGTAAGTTGGTGCGTGGCCTCTTTAAGGGGCGACTGATAGTGGGGGATATGTCGCAGCTTGAACCACGCATACTCGCACACTACTCGCACGACCCTGCTTTAATGAAGGCGTACACCACCGGCGACGACGTATACATGATTACTGCGGAGGGTATTTTCGGCAAACGCCCGGACGGCAAGGGCCACGCTAGAGACATAGCCAAGACCAGTTTCCTGGGTACTCGCTACGGTGCGGGGTGGGCCAAGCTGCTGCAGATTCTGGCGCTTAATGACTACCCGCTAGAGAGGCTGACCACCCTGCTGGGTATCCCTGGGCGCAGCCCTGAGTACACCGGCAAGCTATTGCTGAATCGCCTCGACCAAACCTTTTATGGCGCTAAAGAGTGGGAGGAGGAGGTTAAAACCATGGCGGCTAAGTACGGCTACGTCGATATGATTGACGGTCGCCGCCGCCACCTCCCCGACATAGGCGCCCCCAACTGGAAGGACCGGGGCTACGCCGAGAGGCAGGCGGTTAACGCCAAGATGCAGGGCAGCGCCGCCGCTATCATGCGAGAGTCCATGCTGGAGGTAACCCACGTCCTGCCTTTCTTTAAGACGCTAACGCAGGTGCATGACGAGGTAGTGTGGGAAGCTGACCCCGACATGACCACGACTGAGGTTAAAGAGTGGTTGCCGATGTTGAAGGACTACATGGAGAACGCCCATGGCTACGAGTTAAACGTCCCGTTGGTCTTTGACCCTGTTATTGCAGCAACCTGGGCTGATAAGGACAACGATGGCGGTGACGTGGAGTGGTTAGATGAATAAGGTTAGCTGGTGGACTAATTCGGAAACTGGTGAGGCAAGAGAGGTCCACTGGGACGACGAGACACACGAGGTTGTATTTAACAACAACGGCACTTGGGATATTAAGGAGAGGAAAATGCCAAAGGCCATACCGTGGTACGTTATTCAGTGGTATCGTGCGGATAGCGATACGTGGAAAGACCTAGATGTAGGTTGGTTGTCCTTGAAGTATGGCAACCGTGGCCTCCAGAAGTATAAAACCTTTAAGGCAGCGGAGAATAATGCTGTGGCCTACTGCGAGTGGCATGGTAAGGGTAAGACGGTGCGAGTGGTGGAAAGACTAGGCAGCAACGACTACCCGATAGCGGAGGTATAAGAATGCCAAGGCCTGTTGTGGTATTAACATCGTTTAAGCACTACCACGAAACCCTTTCTGAGGCTATGGAGGGTAGGTCCGTGGCGGTGTACCAACCCAAGTGGTACCCGCCGCTACCTAAGCTGGATGTATTTGACATACGGCAAGACGGTAAATGGACTAGGCCTCGTGACTTCATTAACGACAACCAACCTCTCGCTGCGTATGAGGCGGCGTTGTATGGTATGTACGTTGAGAGGCTGACGCCTTTATATGACCTGGAACTACCGGACCCGGTGGCCCTGTGCTGCTGGTGCCCGTATGACAGGGCAGCAAAGCGCCAGCTTAAAGAACACGGCAGCTTTGTCTGTCACACGGAGGTTGTTGGTACGGTCCTCAAAGAGTTGAACTTCCAAGTGCTTAAAGACGAGGACCGGGCAAGGATGAAGGTGCTTTAGTGCGGACAGACGACGAGAAACTACGGAAGTGTCCCACTTGCCGCAAGCCAATAGACGAGGACAGCGACCTGGGCAGGAGAGACTTCGCTCGTATTAATGCGAAGCTGCCCGGCCGGATGGGCATGATGGACATAGACCGGGTGCTAGAGAGGAAGGAACGCATCTACGTGGAGGAAGAAAAGCCCTGGCGTGACCCCGCTAAACCGGTCTGGATACCCTGGGGGCAACTCAGAACGCTTAGGACACTGGTTAGAATGGGCGCAGACGTGCTGGTTAGCTGCGGGCCAGGCCCGGAGGGACAGTACCGTGTGGGCTGGTTGGCTGCAGACTTCGATGTTAAAGACCCGGTGCCTGATACTTGGATAGTTAAAGACGACGACGCACTAGACGACATTATGCTAGCGTGGTTTGAGGAGGTGGACGCACAATAAGAAAAGCCCCCCGAAGGGGGCTTCTCCTAGCGTCGGGCGGGGAGACTAAACGCTGTGGCCGCTAGGCGGCTTAATGCTGACCTGCGGGTTGGCCTCGACGTGGACGCTGGCGCACTCCAACTCGCCGTTAGCCTTGACCACGAAGATGCCGATGTTGCCCTCGTCTAGCTGGTTCTGGAGGTTGTCGGCGTCGTAGCTGCCGTTGTTCTCCGCCAGCTGTACGACGTAGGCAGTAAGGTCCTCGACCTTTGTGTCCGGGGCGAAGAACTTGCCCTCGCCGCTGGCGATGCCGTACTCCCCGTAGCCAATGACCCAACCCTGAATCTTCTGGCTGGTGGTGGTGCGGGTGGTGCGGCGCCGCCTCGTGGTCTTGCGGGGTGTTGCGTCGGGCATTTGTTTCCCTCCTGCTAGTCCTGTGTTGCGGTCTGTGCTGCTGATTCTCCTAGTATAGCACTAACCCACCTTGCCGTCAACCCCTGTCCACACTACCTCGCCTGTCCCCTCAACCACAATGCGCCACCGGTCCCGCTGACCACGCTTAACTGTTTCTTCAATAGCTTTGTCAAGATTGGCCCAGGTGTAAATAAACGGGGTTTTCTTGGGGGCGTTATTAACCCAACCGTCCTCTAACATAGAGTTAAACTGCTGGGTGTAGCGCCGGGGTCCCTCGTGTTCCCGGTGCCACGCCTCGTGGGTGTCCAGCAAATCACCCAGGCCCAAACCTATGCCTATGGACCCCTGCCACCCGGCGTCACAGAATAGATAGTACCAGTCCTCGTCTGTTTCCACCAGTAACGTACACCCACTAATCGACTTCTGGTTGCTGCCTGTATAGGTGTGCGTCATTTAGTTTCTCTCCTGCCGCTGGTGCCACTCTTTGTGTTGCTCAATCATGGTCTGCTGCTCTCTGCCCTTCATAACGTCGATGGGGTGGTAGGACCAACCCGCATCACACCAATAGGTAGCGCCATACATGGGGTCGTCTTTGTCCCACTGAGTATCGACCCAGGCTTGACACCCGCTGACGTTAATGCCTTCAACCTTCATCCTACTCATTTCTTCATTAGCCTCTCGTAGTCGGGCTGCCCCGCCTTGCGCTTCCAGAAATCATACACCTTTGCGGCAGCCTTGTCTAGCTGGTCTTTGGGTAGCTTGGGTTTACGGGGTCGGCCTCGCTTCCCTGTTGGTAGCGACATTAACTCATTACCTTGTAATAGTCGGGGAACTCATGGTCCCGATGCCACTCGTCGTGTTCTCTTTTAGTTTTTGCGTACTCTGTATACGCCTGAAAGCCCGTAAACCCAGCGTCACAGCGCCACCACCAGCACCCAGGGCCGTGGTCCCTAGCTCTAGTAAAGCGAACATCGCAGCCGTAACTCTGCTCTCTAGCAAGCATAGTGTTGGGTTCGTGTTCGTAGTCGTACATTAAACGTCACCCTGTTCCTTGTGCCACTCGTAGTGTGCCCGCACTATGTCTAAGGCGCCGTTGGAACGCTGGGCGAACCCGGCCTCACACCAATAAAGGCTGGGTTCTTCGTACTTATCTTCGTACTTATCTTCGCACACAAAGTTACACGGCCACTCCCAACCCTTTGACCGTCTATCGTCCGGGTTGCCCCAACCACGAGGCACACCCGACCCGGTTCCTACTGGTCTAGGCATCCGTGTACTCCTGTTCATCGTGCCATGTCCGGTGCTGGCTACGGGCAACAATGTAACCCTCTAGCGTAGCCTGAGTCTGGCACGACCAACCGGCGTCACACCAATGGTAACCGTCGCACCAGAAAAAGGTGCAACCGAATACCGGCGCCCGCACTTGGCCTTCTCGTATCTCTGCCATTAGTTGAGTCCTATTAACCTCTCTACGTCGTCTGTCACTTCCTCGCCATACAGAATCATCTGAATAGCGAACATCTTTTTAGCCACCGTTAGTTGGTAGCTAACGGCTTGCTGTGTGATGCCTCTCTCTTTCGCTACTTCCTCTTGGGTCATGCCCTCCCAATATATCATGCGAAGCAACTCCGCATGTTCGGGCTGCATCTTGTCCATGACCCTCTCGACGTACACACTAATACGCCGCTGTTCTGGCGTGTTGGGTTCCGGCTTAATGACCGTCGCATTCTTCGGGCCGGGCGGGTAGAACGGCAAAACAGTCCGGCCCTTATTGTCTAGGTGCCGGTCCTGTTTATGCAGGTCAGGGTGCCTTTTCTCGAAACGCTTAACTTTCTTATCCATGTTTCTCAGCACTCCGCAACATATCCCCTACCAACTCTTTAGCGTAGTCGATGCCTTCGGCTCGACCCCATTCGTGTTCGCTGTCGGTGTAGGTATAATCAACCTCGTCCACCCACGCTTTAAGTGCAGACACCAGCTTGTCGTACTTTAGCTGTGTCGCTACCTTTTCTTCCTCTAACTTCATAATGATGCGGCCGGTGCGCTTTTCCAGGTCAAGCATTTCCGACATTAGATTATCGTACTTCTCTGCTTTTTCCTCTAGTGCAACTTTCTCTGCACGACTAATCGGGTACGTTGCCATTAGTGCCTCACTTTCGCCGCTGCCCGCATACCAATCCAGTCGTAGCGAATACCAAGGCCCACCACGACCAACTCGTACTCGTCGTAAGTGATAAGGCCGTCACGAAGGGCCTTATTGGCTATCTCTACCCTGCCCCAACCCTGGGGCGCACTCAGGCGGTCGTCAAGTGCATTAGTCATGGCCACCGCTTTAGCGAGGTCCCTAGTCCCCTTGGCGAAGATGTTAATGCAGTTGTCATACTGGCCACTAGACATGCAGGCCTTCTCACCAAACAAGCGATAGCCTAAACTCTGCGTTACACTAACGGTCTGCATTAACCCTCTCCAGTGTGTCGTGGGCTACGTTCACTATTGCGCCGCTAACAACGTACTGCACAAGTAGCGGGTGGTTCTTAGGGACTGCCACAACACGGGCTGCAACCCTAAGGTTGCAGTCTTTAACGACCACACGGTCGCCTTCCTTTAGTGGCTTCATTTCTTTCTCCGAATCTCTATATGGACTCTTGTGCCTAGCCAAATATGCCAGGCTTTGTCTGTCTTTTGTAGAATCCTCATGCTTCCTCTTTCTTACAGTGTGTGGGCTTGTGGTCTACGCCCTTCTCGCTTCTGCTACAGTCTACCATAACTGCCTCGACGTACATTTCACGCCGTTTGCTGCAGCTAGGGCAGACCCAAACCTCTTTAATCTCAGGCATTATATGCCCTCCATCTCTCTATGCCACTGGAAGTGGTTGGCCACTATGTTGCACCCGCTAGGGTGGTTTTCGTAGTCAAGATACCAACCGCAGTCACACCAGAATCTAGCGGGTATGTTAAAGCGGTGGGGCATGGGTGCCTCAGCCGTAACGTTGCACCCTAGGTCCTTAGTTGTTAGTGTTTCTTGCCACTCTTTAATGGCAGCATAGGGGTCCTCGTCGCCGGTACGGCCCACTATTTCCTCCTGCAGCCGACGCCGGTACTCTAGGTCCTCAGCGTGGTCCAACTCAGACTGCAGCCAGTCCAGGCTCATAGCCCGCACCTTGCGGGGCAGCCCTCCGGGACCGTAGGGGTTGCCAGGCCAGTTTCTACCCATTAGGTAGTAGCCTCCCCTAGTATAGCCTGCAGCAGCGGGGTCAGCTTCCACCCTTTAGTCTTAAAGCCCATGTCGTCCAACCAGTCGTGGAGGCCCTGCATTCCGTGTAGCTGGGCCGCCGCAATAGCGGAGGGGTCGTCCAGGTCCGGGTCGCCTTTGTCCTCGTGGAAATCCCAGGGGGTGTCGTCGTCCCGGTGTCCCTCCGGGTCCCACTCGTCACCTTCGCCACCCTCACCCTCGTCGCCACCGGGCTTATTACCGGGCTTGCCGGGGCTGTTCTCGTCCCCGAACATTTCCCAATTATCGTCCTCTCGGCCTTCGCCGCCGCCGCCCATTTCCTCGTCCAATTCCCCGGCATCGTCGAAGAATAGCGGGGTAGGCATACCTGCGCCGCCGCCCTCGTCGTCCTCGTCCCAATTAAGGGGTTCGTACTCGGCCAATACGTGGGGAAGGGTGCAAAAGCCCTGAATCTGCTTTCGGCCGTTCTCCCACTCGTCCTCGTCCTCAGCCTGCGACTTATAGCTGGACAGGGAATCGAGGATAAACTTGCCCTCGTCCAGGCTAATACGGTCGAGTGTACGGACCCAGGCGTCAACCTCTGTATTAAAGAGGCTTTCGTCCCGGAGGTCCGCACAGGTCAGGTCGGGCTTATTGTCCACCCGTTCTTGTATCTGCTCAATATGACCCAACTCGTGGTTCCGGCCAAGCTCTTTAATGCGGGGTCTGGTGCCGGGGCCATAAAGGATACGCACCGGGGGCGTCCCAACTAGGGGTTCCCCGAAGCCGACCTTCCCGAAGAATTCGTACCGCCGCCAGTATTCGGCCATGGCCTCGCCGGGCGGCAATTCGCCGTCCCGTATGGGCCTCTCTTTGTAGTCGTGGCGGGGTTCGTCTTTCATGTTAGCTAGTGTACCTCTTTCGCTGGTCCTCGTCAAGCAGCCGGAATTTCGGGTCGTCAATGTACTGGTGCCAATAGCGGTGAGAGTCAGCGGGGGCTACGTCCCGGTTCTCGCTGCCGTTAAAGTGCCAGCCTGCATCACACCACCACTGGCGAGAGGTGCCCGAGTCGATACAGGCGAAGAATCGGCAGCCATTAACACTGTTAATGGAAAACTCCCGGTTCTCTCGTTCCATTTAGGCTTGTCCTGTTTCTTCGTAATACTTGTGCCATAGGTCGTGGTCCTCTGCTAGGACCGCGCTGCTAATAGGCACAAAATCTTTGGCGTTAACATGCCAGCCAGCATCGCACCAGTAATAGCATTCCTGCGGAATGCCTGGCGTCAGGTGCCGAATAGTAGCGAAGCCATTACAGCCGTGGCCTCGCAGCCAGGGTACCTCTATCGGTTTAGACCATTCGTTAACCATTCTGATACGGGGGTGGGTTAAGCCCCCTCAGCCACCCTAGAGGTAGACGCCGGTACCTTCGTCCGGGTCAACCGCTTTAACAACCTGAAGCGGAGGGTACACGCCGGAGGATTTAACCGCCGCTGTTAACGCTGCCGCAAACAGCTTGTCCTCTTTCGGGGTTCTCTCGCCCTGGGGCTTTAGTGCCACCTTAATGGCAGTCCTGTAGCCTCCGGCAAACCCCAGGGTCATGGCAGCGTAACCAAGGGCCGCCACGCCCAACGCCTTTAATACTGTCCTCATGCTTCCTCCTCTTTCTTGTCCTGTCTTACAGTATCCCACGCTTTCTTCACGTCGTCAACTATCGCTTGTTCCTTTGGCCCGATGCGCTTCATTAGCAGCGCCCTAAGTTCGGGTGTTAGCTTAGGGTCCGGCATTAGTTGTAGGTCCTCGCCCAGCCACGCTTCGGCTGCGCCACCCTCTCTTGACCTCTGGCCATGTAGTCTCCACCAGTAGACCAAAACGGCCGGGGCTTGGTCTGCCCTCCGCCATTATTGAGGTAGGCTGCCCGACGCTGTTGCTTTAGGCCGGTGGTCCGGCCGCTGCCGCCGATAACATGGCGCTTACCGTGTTTCGCCCACTTGCCACTACCCTCGTCCTTAGCCATTAGCCGCACAGCCACAGAAAGAGGATAATACCGGCGACCCACAGGAATGCAGGCTGCGCCATAAAGACCACGCTGCCGACTGCGAACACCTCGACCATTAGCTGTCCCTCCCTTCGTTTCCTAGACCGTTATTGCTGATACTCAGGCCACACCTAGGCGCCGGAATAACCCGGCGCCGGGGTGACACTAATGAGAGTGTGGCCGTAGTCGTGAATAATGCGGAGGAAATCGTCCACCCCGCCCAGCGGGACCTGCTGGGCGCCCTTGCTCTTAGTGTGGACGTTCTCCCAAATAACCGTGTAGAACATTAACCCCTCACCTTCTCCACCTGCCAATTGCAGGCGAATGTCTCAGCCACGGCCACCCACTCGCCGTCCACCGGCTCGCAGATATCCGCTAGGTTGTGGTCCCGGCGCAGGACTACAAAGCCCTGACCGTCCCTCCAGGTGCCGCACGTCCACAGAACGTCAAAGCCCCATGGCATTAGTTGTCTCCTCTCTCAGCCCGACAGCTAGGACAACGCTGCCACGCTAGGTTCCACCTTATTTCTACCTCGTGTTGCCGCTGCGCTATTCTGTCCTGCCAGTGGCCGCACATAAACGGGACATTAAAGGCCACATATTCGTCGGCCGGGCCTGTCGTGCCGATGCTGCGAGGCGTGTCCATTAGGACAGCGCACCCGCAATAACCGTAACCAGGGCCTCCCCGTAGCGGGCGAGGAATTCGACTGCGAATGCCATGCGTTCCCTCCTAAGCTAGACCTGCGACTGCCACCTATTGGTGCTGATGCTGATACTCCCCCCAGGGTAGCACAGCTACCCCAGGGGTACAACCCACCACTAGCGGGGGTCTATTCCGGCCTCCACTAACCAGCGCACGTCCGACTCTGTGAAACCATACAGCAACCAGTGAATAAGCAGAATGTTTAATATCACCTTAGACCTCCCTCCAGCTAGTCCACTCCCAAAAGAGATTAAGCAGGACCCATACCATTAAAGTGTCACCCCCTCGTGGGCTATATGCCAGTTTAAATGGTCTATGCCCAAATCTGGCCAGTCTCTGGCGTCCATGTTTATTTCCAGGGACCACCCGGCCGGACAAAAGTAAGTAATAACGTCCGGCCAATCGAACGGGTCGTCCGGCATGGGCAGCCGATAGACATGCTCGCAGCCATTAATACGGGTAGCGCCTTCTAGCCATACTGCATCATATTCGGGGAGGCTAGGGTCCACGTCGAAGCGGCCCATTTAATGCCCCCCTTCTAGGCTGCCATTAAAGGACATTACCCGCTGGACTCTAAAGGCCTCCGGGCTAGCGGGCTGGGTGCTGCGCCGCCATAGGATAGTGACAACCCGGCCGCCCCTGATAATGGCATATAGATGGTCCCCGTTGGACTCGTCACTCCAGGGCTGCCCTACCATAGCGGCTACCTCAGCCAGCCTAACGGCCGTATCCCTGTCACAGCGCCCAGCCGCCCATGTAGCTGCAGCAAGCACCTTAGAAGGGCTTAGACCGGCCTTAGACGCCCTTTCAAGCGCCCTAGCGTGGGCGTGGGGGAGGCCCGTAGGCCTCCCCGGTTCGCTAGGCGTCCTCACGGTAGCCGGTCCTCCGGGCTAGCACGTCCGCTACCCATTTAGTTACTTTGTCCTCAGATACTTGGCCGCTAGGGGCGAATTCGTCGAAATCCTCCCGGCCGTAGCCTAGGTTCGGACTGCCGTACCCGCCGCCTTCTGGACCGAATCCAAAGTACTCCCGGACCTCTTTAGCTTCGCATTCCTCAATAGCAAACACGCTACGGCGGAGTGCTGAGGTATGCCCTACCCAATAGGCTAGGCGGCTAACGTCCACCGGGCGCCCAGCGTCCTGAATCTTTATTCTGAGGCTGTAGTTTCCGCCCCTGCTGCTGACTGTCTGGACGGCCCATACCTCGGTTGGGATACCGGCCAAGCGTAGGCCTTCAATCACGACCAGGACGCTACGCCCTACCCGCATTAATGTTTCCTCACTAATGGTCCATGCGGCCGCCCGGTCGACTGCAATCCTCACGACCGGCGCCGGACGTTTGCGGCTTACAACCTCGCCCATGCACTCAGGGACTCCACTAAGGAATGCCCCCATGTCAATCTGACTACCG
>WUUC01155684.1_pt1 | contig 10368 bp, 11 predicted proteins | sample 6278441 | NCBI WGS metagenome assembly WUUC01 (sample SAMN13675441, study PRJNA597444) | soil metagenome | isolation source: soil | place: USA: Washington | collected 2017-10 | reverse complement strand
GGACGGGTTTGTTGGCCGTGGTGCCAGGGTGGGCACAGGAAGGCGGACGGTTGCAGGCGGTTGAACGGCTGAAGGACCCGGCGCAACGCGCGCGCATGCGGCGCGAGATCGAAACCACGATGGACGGTTGGGAAAACCTGGTGGCGGCCGCGGGACTCGATGGGATTCAGATTGCGTCGCTGCCCCCTGAAATGGACCAGACCCTGCTCGGCAAGCGGATCACGCAGATCGCCCGGGAGCGCGGGCAGGATCCGTGGGACACGTTATTTCAGCTGCTGATCGAGAGCGAGGGGCAAGCCGGCGCGCTGTATCACATGATGTCGGAAGACGACGTGCGCACCGGGCTCACGTTCACATTCGTCACGATCGGAACGGATGCCGCCGCGGTACGGCCCGAAGGGGAGCTCGGGCGAGGGCAGCCGCACCCGCGCGCGTACGGCACGTTTCCCCGCGTCCTGGGCCGCTACGTGCGCGAGCAGAACGTGATCTCGTTACCGCAGGCGATTTACCGGATGACGGTTTTGCCCGCCCGTCAATTCAACATCCCGATGCGCGGCGAATTGCGGGAGGGACTGTTCGCCGACGTCGTGATCTTCGACGCGACGGTCGTGAGCGATCGCGCGACGTTCGAGAAGCCCCATCAATACCCGATTGGAATTGAATACGTGATCGTCAACGGCGTGATCACCGTCACACCGCAAGGCCATACGGGGGCCCGTGCTGGACGGCGGTTGGTGGGGCCTGCTGCGACGGGCCACGGAGGCACGTAGACACAGAGTTCAACTATCGGCGTACTCGCCGTGTCTCGCGTACAGGTGTGCCGGCGCTCACTGAACCCTGTTCCCTGCAACCCACACGGACTCAATCGTTCGCGTCGCGCGAATGTCCTTCGTCGGATCATCGTTGTAGATCACGAAGTCCGCGTTCGCGCCCGCGCGCAGGACACCGAGCGCGTCGCCTTTCTTCATGCACCGAGCGGCATCGCTTGTCCCCGCGACGATGGCTTCCATCGGCGTGAGCCCCGCCTTCACCATCATCTCGAGCTCCATGTGCTCGAAGTAGCCCTGGAACCGCGCCGGCGGTCCCGTGTCGGTACCCATCGCGATGCGCACGCCGCCGGTCTTCATCTTCTTGAGGTTGTCATTTGCGACGCCGAGCGCCACTTTGTACTTCTGCGCGGACTCGCTCTTTCGCATCCGCTCCTGGCGCGCCGGCGTCTTCAGTTCCTCCAGCATCTTCGCGTCGGCGTGGCGGAGGAAGAACTCGTCCGTGAACCAGGCTGGTGTCGATTCGTAAACGAACGTGGACACTTCGCGTGTCAGCGTCGGGACGACACAGACGTCGCGTGACCTGGCCAACCTGATGAACTCGTCGTCCACAGGCTTGTCCCGCACGCTGTGTGCCAGCAGATCGATCCCTTCGCGCAGCAAGTCCTTCGCATCATCGAGATAAAACAGATGCGCGGCTACCGGCAACTGCCTGGCGTGACCCATGTCGATGACCGTTTTCCAGGCAGCCTTCGGCATCTTCGCCGAGGCGCCGAGATTGTCGTCAACGCGGAACTTCAGCCAGTCCACGCCCATGGCCGCAATCTTTTCAACCTCCGCCGCTGCGCCCTGGGCTGTTGACGCGGTAATCACGGGGCCTGCAATGAAGAGCCGCGCGCGTCCGACCGCCGGCTGCTTGCGCAGGCCGGCGCCCACGGGGCCGTCCCCGCCAAGACTGAACACGGTCGTCACGCCATAGCGGGCGTACAACGCCAGTTGGCGTTCCAGGTTCTCGCGGGTGTAGAACTCAGGACCGGACTTGAGGCCGCTCGCATCGGCGACATGACCGTGCGCGTTGACGAAGCCAGGCATGATGGTCTTGCCACGCACGTCGATGCGCTCCGCATCCGACGGCACCGTGCCCGGTTCGGACATTGTCGCGACGCTGAGGATCTTGTCGCCGTTGACGACGAGAACGGCGCGTTCGAGGGGAGCGGCTCCGGTACCGTCTACCAGGCGCGCGCCCACAAAGACGCGGACGGCCGTGAGCGGTTGCGCGGAGAGCGCCGCCACGACGACGGCGGCACAGACGGAAACAAAAAAGGCCATGCGTCGCATGGCCAAAATACTACTCGGATCCCGGGGTTCGGGGTTCCGCGTTCTCGGTTCTCAGTTCCGGGTTCGAGTTCCGCGTTCGCGGTTCCGAGTTCGGTTCCTAGTTCCCCGTTTGCCCGCAGCGTGGGCCGGTGGCGTCAATCGTTTCGACGTGCAGCGTCGCGGGGGTTTCGTTCTCCTTGTCGCTGTGCTGCACGCGCCCGCTGACTTCGACCTCGCGATTCACATTGCGCGCGATACTCTCGGCATCGCCGGCAAGGCGGAAACGGCCCATCTCGGCGGATGGATTCTGTGCGTGCCGCAGGCGCTCGTCTTCGCCGCTGCGATTCGGCTCGTTCGGCGCCGACTCTGGATCGTCCCTGTGGTGACCCGACGTACCGGTTTCACGCTGGATGATGGCCTCGTCGCTGCTCGTCAACACATATCCATCGGGATCGGCTTTCGTGACGCAGCCGCTGATTGTGATCGATTGATCGCCAGTCCCGCTGGTGCCGGCCGTCTCGCCTGGGGTGACGGTTGGTGGTGGCGGCGTGTCGCTCTCGGCGTGGTCGCGCCCGCCGCACGCGATGGTGGCCGCCGCACACAACGCGAGCGCGAACCGGGTGACTGATGCGTTCATCCTCAACCTCCTCCTACTCACTTAGGGACTGCAGGATGCAGGCCACGTGGCCTCTGCTATTCTGGGGCGCGATGCAGCTGGGCCTGCCATTCGAGGGCGAGCCGCCACTCGAGTTCTATTACGTGCGGCATCGTCGAGCGCGGCGGTATGTCTTACGCGTGGACCTCGACGGACGCGTGCGCGTCACCATCCCGCGCGGCGGGTCTCGACGCGAGGCCGATGCGTTCGTGCAGCGTCAAACGGAGTGGATTCGCCGCCAGCAAGCGCGCAGTACGCCCCCGTCCCAAACGCCGGACGATGTGGTGCGATTGCGCAAGTTCGCGCGGCGCGTGCTTCCGCCACGACTCTTGGAGCTCGCCGCACGTCACGGGCTCACCGTGGCACACGTGAGCGTGCGCAATCAACGCAGCCGCTGGGGCTCGTGCGGTCGCGACGGGCACATCTCATTGAACTGGCGCCTTGTGCAAATGCCGGACTGGGTGCGCGACTACGTGCTCATTCACGAGTTAATGCACCTGCGCCGCATGGATCATTCGCCGATCTACTGGAAGCACGTGGAAGCGGCATGCCCTCAGTACAAGGCCGCACGGGCGTGGCTGCGCACGCATGGACGGTCGCTGCGGTAAGTGCAAGTGCGCGGGCCGGCGTAGGCCGGCCCCGCTCTGGCGCTATTCCGGGTTCTTTGTCGTTCGGCGACGCGGTTCTGATACCGGCGGATTGCGCTTCAGGTGACCCTCGTTGTCGTGCTTGTGGTCGGCGCCCGCTATGTCCCCATCAGTAAAGTTCGACGTCGCCTGCCCCCGTTCGGGGGTGACGGACCCGACTACGGGCTGGTCGAAATCCTGTTTTCGCAGTCGAGTCGAGTGTTCCGTGCGCTTGCCGTCCTTCTTTCGCTCGTGCGCCATCGGTCGCCTCCCGCTCATGGCCGATGCATGGGGCGGGCCGGGAACCGCCGGCAGGGCCCCCGGCATCTAAACTGGTGCGAGTATGATGTCGAGCCGCAGACAGTTCCTTTGTGCCGCCGGGTCCGCCTTCGGCATCCTTCCGGCGTTCGACTGGGTCTTACGGCCCCGCGCCACACCGATACACATGAGTGATGACAAGTTTCCTGTAACGAAGACCGATGAGCAGTGGCACGAGGCGCTCTCGCGGGAGCAGTACAACGTCCTGCGCAAGCACGGCACCGAGCGGGCGTTTACCAGTCCGCTCAATGCCGAGAAACGCGCCGGCACGTTCGTGTGCGCCGGCTGCGGACAGCAGCTTTTCTCGTCGAATACGAAATACGACAGCGGCACCGGCTGGCCAAGTTTCTACGAACCGCTGGAAGGTGCCGTCGGCACATCGACCGACCGCAGCTGGTTCGTTGTGCGCACCGAGGTGCACTGCGCGCGGTGCGGAGGTCACCTCGGCCACGTGTTCCCAGACGGCCCGCGGCCGACCGGTGAGCGGTACTGCATGAACGGCGTCGCCATGAAGTTCGAGCCGAAGCCATGAACCGCCAGCGCGGCATCTTCATTGCCGCAATCGTCCTCGCCCTCGGCTACGCGTGGCTGCGCGGTGGCTTCGTCAGGTTCGGGGCCGACCTCGAAGGTCGGCCCTTACAGCAATCTGTCGAAAGTAGACCCGTTCAGCAACCTCGTGACGGCCGGGCCACCCAGCAACAACCGACGGCAACAGCCACATTCGCCGCCGGCTGCTTCTGGTGCGTAGAGGCCGATTTCGACAAGGTACCGGGCGTCATCTCGACGACCTCCGGTTACATCGGCGGGCGTGTGAAAGATCCGTCTTACGAGCAGGTGTCGCGCGGCGGCACCGGCCACACTGAAGCGGTCGAGATCGTGTACGACCCAGGCAAGGTCTCCTACACGCAGCTTCTGGATCACTTCTGGAAGAACGTCGATCCGCTGAACGCCCATCGTCAATTCTGCGATGTCGGAGATCAGTACCGTCCGGCGATCTTCGTTCACGACCCGGCACAGCGCGAGGCTGCGGAGGCGTCGAAGGCGCGCGTCCAGCAACGGTTCAAGGACCCCGTCGTCGTCCAGGTCATCGACGCCGCTCCGTTCTATCGGGCAGAGGGGTATCACCAGGACTACTACAAGAAGAACCCGGTGCAGTACCGCTATTACCGATGGTCGTGCGGGCGTGACGCACGGCTCAAGGATCTGTGGGGCAAGTCATCGTGAGGCTTCACATCTCAGATGTGAGCTTCTGAGTGACGGTCCATCGTTGGAACGAGGCCATCGACGGCCCGTTTTCCGAGTCCGCGATGCGGCGCAAGCTTGAAGGCGCCGGCTACATGGTGGCGCGGTACACGTACCCTCCCGGAACCAGTTTCCCGGATCACGTTCACCAGGTCGATAAGATCGATGCCGTCGTGACGGGGCGGTTTCGGATGGTGGTCGCCGGGCACCTCGCGGTGCTCGGGCCCGGCGACTGGATAGAGGTGTTGCGCGGTGTTCGACACTCCGCCACGGTGCTCGGCGACGAACCGGTCGTGAGCCTCGACGCGATTAAGGTTTAGCGGCACACTCGCCGCCAATCGGATCGACCTCGCGCACCTGCAGCTTCGGCCAGGGCGTCCCATCGCCGCGATTGTCGGCCACCTTGCCAGCCACGTCACTATCCGGCCGCTCGCGCGCTTCCTCGCTTCGCGTACCCACCACGCGAACGCGCCGGTTCATGTATTGGTTGAAATCGTCTGGCTGCCCGAGCAGTTGATAGCCCGTAGTGGCGGGGCCATCCGTCGCCTCGGGTGTCAACATGAACACGCCCATCTGGCCCGGCACCAGGCAGCCGGACACGGTGATCTCCCCAGCTTCACGACCGCTTGTTCCCGTTGCCGACTGCGTCGCATCGCGATCGGGCGCGCGATCACCCGAACCGCACGCAATCGTCGTCGCAGCGAGCATTCCGAAAACGGCTATTGTCCAGGTTCCAGTCATGCCTGCACGAAGTGCAGGATGAGGGCCAAGCGCCTGGTAGGGCCGCCGTGAACGATGGTGATGTCTCGGCGTCTCTGATCACCCTCGCGCGTTCTCCGCGTCCTCGGAGGCCGTCCCGAGTTTCACCACGGTCTCGTTAGCGGTCCACGCGCAGCCGCAGCAACCGCGCTACTTGCGCCATCATTCGAACCGCGGCGCGTTCGCCCGGACCGGCGAGCACTTGTTCGTGGCGGTGCGTGTCGAGCAGCAGTGAACTGTAGAGCAGGGACGTCAGGTTCCGCGATCCGCGGATACGGTTCATGGCCGAGAGCCAGTAGAGGCGATCGAGATACCGTTCGAAGGCCAGCGCCGGTGTATGGACGACCCGGAACATGACGTTCTCTCCCGAACGGTTTCGGAAGGTGTGGACGGTTCGGGCGGGGACGGTCATTGATTGTCCGCCCGCGAGCGTGTGCCATTCACGGCCGACCAGCACGTCGAGCGATCCTTCAAGAACGGTCCACGCCTCCTGCTGGCCGGGGTGGATGTGTGGGGGTGGGGTCGCCGGGTGTGGGGGCAACGTGATCTGCAGCTCCGAACGGGCGCCGTTCGTGTCGCCGCCGGAGACGAGGATGTCGTAGAGCGAGCCATCGGGAAATTCGTACCGGCGTCCAGCCACGTTCCAAAAGACGGTCGCGACCCCCATCCGGTTGCCTGTTATCAACGAGTTTCGCGCGCAATCGTGCGCGAAGGACACACAGGAGGCGTGCGGCCCTGGCACGACCTGCCGTGAAATCCGCAACGGGGCGGGTGTGCGCACGGTGCACCGGACCCCTAAAGGTTTCGCCAACAGTCACCGAATAAACAGGTTAGCGCCGTGCGCACACGTGTGCAGCTCGACTGGAACCAGCCGCGCACATGGTGTGGGCGTTACCCAGAAATCGCTCGCATTTCAGGCACATCCCGAGAAGGGGTAAGTGCCCTAGGACTTCATGCAGACCCAACGTCCCAGACTCCTGGTCGTCGACGACGACCGCGCCATCCTCACGCTCATCGGAACAATCGCTCTGGCGGAGGGTTTCGACGTGGCCACCACGGTCAGTGGTGAAGACGCCATGAAACAGATCCGCCACCGGCCCGTGGACCTCGTCCTGGTGGACCTGCGCATGCCCGGGATAACCGGCTTGGACGTTCTCCGCGCCATCCGCGAGATCAATCCGCGCGTCAAGGTCGTGTTGATGACGGGCTACGGCACCATCGACACTGCCGTCGAGGCGGTGAAGCTCGGCGCGATGGACTACCTGACGAAGCCCTTCGACCTGCCGCGTCTCCGCCAGTTGTTGGCCACGGCCCGGGAAGAAGCGGAGCAGCGCCGCGCGGTGCTGACGATGGAGGGGGACCTGGCGCAGCGGTTGGAGTTCTGCGGGATGGTCGGCCGCGGACCCGCGATCCAGGAAGTGTTCGGGATGATCCGGCGTCTGGCCGCGCACGTGCGCACGGTGCTCGTGACTGGCGAGACGGGCACCGGCAAGGAACTGGTCGCGCGTGCGATGCACAAGCTGGGTCCACGCAGCACGAAGCGGTTCATCACGGTCAACTGCTCGGCGGTCGTGGAAACACTGTTCGAGAGCGAGCTCTTCGGCCACGTGCGCGGCGCGTTCACGGGTGCGACCGAGAACAAGGCGGGACTGTTCGAGGTTGCCGACGGCGGCACGCTGTTCCTCGACGAAGTGGGTGAGTTGCCCGCGACGGTCCAGGCCAAGCTGCTCCGCGTGCTGGAAGAAGGGGAAGTGCAGCGCGTCGGCTCGCTCGAGCCTCGCAAGATCGACGTGCGCCTGATTGCCGCGACCAACCGCGACCTCCGCGCCGAAGTGGCCGCCGGCCGATTCCGCAACGATCTCTATTACCGGCTGAACATTGTCGAGATCAAGTTGCCGCCGCTGCGCGAGCGACGGGAGGACGTGCCGTACCTGACGGCCGCGTTCGTCCGCAATTTCTCGCAGCGCTTCAACAAGCCGCTCGTCGGCCTCACGCCAGGCGCCGAGCGGCTGTTGAGCGATGCGCGCTGGGACGGCAACGTTCGTCAGCTGCGCAACGTGATCGAACGCGCCTGCATCCTCGCGGAAGGGGACTTCGTGAGCGAGGCGGATCTCGCCGGCAGCATGCAGGAGCTGCAAATGGAACCGCTCGTCGTGCCGGCGCCGCTTGCCGTGCTGCCGCACGCGCGATACGACGCGCCGGTTCAGAACGGTTCGTACGGGCGGTCTCCCACCGAACCGGCTCCACTCGTCGAGGTCGAGCGCGAGCACATCGTTCGCACGCTGCAGCAGGTGCGGGGTAACAAGGCTGTCGCCGCGCGGTTGTTGGGCATCAGTCGCCGCGCCTTCTATCGTCAACTCGAACGCCACGGCCTCCATCAGCGGATCCCGACCGGTTCGCGAGACGTCAGCGGCGCAAAAGCCGCGCTCCGCGAGTAAGGGCGATGACGTTTCATTCCGGCGTACCCAAGGTGCTCGTCGCCGACGACACCGAGACCGTTCGTACCCTGTTCGCGCAACTGCTCGGGAACGAGGGCTACCGCGTGATCACCGCGTGTGATGGCGAAGAGGCATTAGAGGCGGCGCGGGCGCACCGGCCCGACTTGTTCCTCCTCGACGTCCGCATGCCCGGCCATGATGGCCTGGAGGTGTGCCGCCGGTTGAAAGCCGCGGCGGAGACGCGTTTCGCCCCGGTCATTCTCATTACCGGCCTGGCCGACGCCACCGACCGCATCAAGGGCATCGAGGCGGGCGCCGACGACTTTCTGACCAAGCCGGTGAATGCGCACGAACTGCGCGCGCGAGTGCGCGCGCTCGCGCGGATGAAGCAACTGATCGACGAGCTGGACTCGGCCGAGGCCGCGTTCATGACGCTGGCGCTCACCATCGAAGCACGCGATCCCTCCACGAACGGGCACTGCGAGCGGCTGGCCCATTACGCCGTGCAACTGGGCACGGCGCTCGGGCTCGCGGGCGACGATCTCGCGGCGCTGCATCGCGGTGGATACCTGCACGACGTCGGCAAGGTCGGCGTGCCCGACGCCGTGCTGCTCAAGCCTGGTCCGCTGACCGCGGACGAAGTCGAGATCATGCGCCGTCACCCGATCATCGGAGACACGCTGATCGCTCCGCTACAGTCGCTGCGGAACGTCAGGCCGATCATCAAGCATCACCACGAGCGGCTCGACGGCACTGGCTACCCGGATCGCCTTCGCGGGGACGAGGTGCCGCTACTCGCGCGCATCGTGTCGATCGTCGACGTGTACGACGCGTTGACCACGGACCGGCCGTACCGCGCCGCGCTGGCGCACGGGGTGGCCGTGCAGGAGCTCGAAGCCGGTGTGCGGGCCGGGCACTACGACCCGCGCTGCGTAGAAGCGTTCCTCGATATCACCGCCGAACCCTTCGTGGCGTTCGCCCGCGCTGTCCGGAGCCCCGCATGACGGTGTCGGCGCGACGGGAGGTGCTCCGGCTCCTCGTTATGGACCCGGACCAGGAAACCGGGCACATGATCCGCGCGATCCTGCGCGGGCGACTCGACGATGCCTGCTCGACAGAATGGGTGGGTGACGCCGACGAAGCGCGGCGGCTCATCGAGCAGGGGCAGCATGATGTGTGGTTGATCGATCAGCGCTTCGACGAGGCCGAACATGGGAGCCTGGTGAAGGCGGTCGTGTCCGCGGGCTTTCCTCCGCTCCTATTGCTTGACGGCCATCGCAGCAGCAATGTCGAACAACAGGTCCTCGCGGCCGGCGCGGCCTCCGTCATCTGGAAAGAAGAACTCTCGGCGCCCCTGCTGCAAAGCGCCTTGCGCCACGCGCTCGACGTGCGCGACCGCGTGCGTCTCGAGCGACAGCTGCAGCTTGGGCAGCGGCTCGAAACCGTCGGCCGGCTGGCGGGCGGCATCGCGCATGAGTTCAACAACATTCTGACGGCGATCATCGGCTTCGGATCGCTGCTGGCGGAGACGGTGGCGAACGACGAATCGTCTTCGGCACAGCTCCGCGAGATCCTCTCCGGCGCGGAGCGCGCAGCGGTGCTGACGCGCGATCTGCTGGCGTTCAGCCGGCGCCAGGTCATGCGTCCTGCGCGGCTCGACCTGCCCGAGGTCGTCGAGCACCTCTCGCGCATGCTGAAGGGCGTGCTCGGATCGCCCATTACGCTGCGCGTCCGCTGTGCGGAAGGCGTGCCGCCGATTCATGCCGATCGCGCGCAGCTCGAACAGGCAATCACCAACCTCGCCATCAACGCGCGGGAAGCCATGCCGCGCGGCGGGGAGCTGACGATCGAAGTGGATGCCGTCGCGCTCGACACCGCGTATTGCGACGAGCACATCTCGGCGCGCCCCGGGGACTACGTGCGGTTGTCGGTCACCGACACGGGCGTCGGCATTCCAAAAGACCTGTTGTCGCGCGTGTTCGAGCCGTTCTTCACGGCGCGCGATGTGCCAACCGCCTCGGGCCTGGGCCTGTCGATGGTCTACGGAATCGTCAAACAGAGCGGCGGCAACATCTGGGCGTACAGCGAACCAGGAATCGGGACGACGTTCAAGTTGTACTTCCCGGTCTATGGCGCCGATCGCCAGATCCAGTCGTCAGCTGACACGCCGCGGCGGCAGCTTCGGGGATCGGAAACGATCTTCGTGGTGGACGACACCGAAATGGTGCGCAGGCTCACGCGCGACG
>WUUC01095449.1_pt1 | contig 10368 bp, 10 predicted proteins | sample 6278441 | NCBI WGS metagenome assembly WUUC01 (sample SAMN13675441, study PRJNA597444) | soil metagenome | isolation source: soil | place: USA: Washington | collected 2017-10 | reverse complement strand
ATACACTGTATTTTAACACGGGTGTGATCTGGAGCATGACGCTCATCCTGGCCGTGATGCTGTATTTTGAAGTGTTGCGAAAGATAATCGAGGCGTTGAGTAACATCTCTAATCCATTGCCGAAAAGAATGTAGTTCATGTTCTTCATTCTATCAAAGACGCTCAACTACCTGATTCAGCCGCTGGTTATCATCGGCATCCTGGTACTCGTGGGCATCCTGTTCAGAAAAGAGCGTGTAAAAAAATTTTCATTGCGGGCTGCCATCATACTATTCTTCTTTTTTTCAAACGATTTTATCGCGAATGAATTTGCCAGGATGTATGAAGAACCGGTGGTCCCCTTAGCCCAGATCACAAAAAAATATGACTATGGAATTCTGCTTACCGGCATTGCACGGAATCAGGTAGGCCCGGCCGACAGGGTTTATTTTGGAAGAGGAGCTGATCGCCTGACCCATACTTTGCAGCTTTACACAATGGGAATCATTGATAGAATACTGATCTCCGGGGGTAGCGGCCGGTTGATTGACATCGGAAGCAAAGAGGCCGACCAGTTAAAAGGATTCCTGTTAACAGCTGGTGTTCCTGACAGTGTCATCGTCATCGAAAACCAGTCCGACAATACCTATCAATCGGCAGTTGAAGTAAAAAAAATTCTAGGCGACATCGACCCCGCACCAAACTGCCTGTTGATCACCTCAGGCTATCATCTGCCCAGGGCAAATGCATGTTTTGAAAAAGCAGGTATCCACGCAGACCAGTTTGCCACCGATCCCCTCGCCCACGACCGTGTCTTTACGCCCGATGTACTCATCGTACCAACTATTGAAGCTTTTGCCAAATGGCAATCCCTGCTGAAGGAATGGTTTGGTCTGCTTGCCTACAAACTGGCAGGTTACATTTAATCGTTCGAATCAGGTGGTGAGCCACTTTACAAACTTTCCCCAAGCTGTTTTGGGACGTGGTGCAGCATCAACATCGGCTTCTACAACCACTTCTTCTTCTACCCTTCGCACAGCCTTTGTAGGAACTGACTTGACACGCTTCAGATAATTTTGAGTCCTTTTCGCCTTTGCCTCTTCCGCTTGCTCCTCGCGTTTTCTTTTCGCCTCGGCTTCTTCACGCTGCCGCTTTAGCTCCATCGGATTCTTCCATTGGCGCTGTTCCTTCCTGTCTTGCAGTGGCCCTCTCCTGGGCGGACGCGAATCGTCTGCATGGATCGTGCCTTCTGTTGCCGGCTGCTCGTCATCGGCTTTCTTTTTCGCTTGAGGCAGTTCAATCTTTCCGATGACTTTCAGTCCCTGCAACTCGACCTTGGCAGCCCTAATTACTTCTGCCGGATCTGGCGGCACATCCGCTTGAACGGTCTCTGTAACTTCGGGCATCTCAGCCATAACTTCATGGGTAGATGTCAGTTCATCTACGGGCGCGGGTTCCTGTGCAGGCTGTTCTGCTGGCTTAATAAATTCTTCGATTCTCGCGGGTGCAAAGTGCGAAACAACAATGCGAATGCGGTCGTCTTCCAATCTCCTGTTCGGATCCGACTCAACCTGTAAACCTGAAGCGGTAAGATGCTCTGCTATGGCATTCGGTGAAAGGCCGAGTTTCCTGGCCAATTGACCTAGTCTCATGTGTTAGAATTTGCGGCAAATATGGGATAAAAAGTTTGAAGTTTGAAAGGTTTGAGGGTGTACCTAGTCCTCTCATCAAACCTTACCTCAAAAGTTTCAAATTTCAAGTCTCAAGTCCACTCGACGTGAGTTCGGTCCGAAGAACAAGGCGCAGACTGAATTTACCGTTTGGTCAATTTGAAACTTTAGACTTGGGACTTTTAACTATTTAGCATCATTGATCTCCACCCAATAACCATCGGGATCAGTCAACCATATCTGTTTGACGCCGTCAACACGGTTAGTGATTTTTAGTTTTCCACCATCACGATCTTCCCACGGAATACTGTTCTTTTTCAGCAGTTCCGTGAACGCTTCGACCGACGCTACCCGAAAACAATTGTGCTGATTCTTATAATACTCTTTTTTCGCTGTTGACCCTTCAATGATATGCATGGCTACACCGGAACCGATAGAGAACCATGCATGCTTACCATCGTGAAACGGCTCAGGTATAGTATCGAGTCCAATGATATCGCGGTAGAATGATTCGCTCTTTTTCGCGTCCAGCACGTAGAGGGCCACATGATCGATCGTGGCGTGCGACTTTGTCTGCGCCTTACACGATACAAAGGCAACGAACAAGAGAAACACGAGAGGTTTTTTCATAAAAGTTTTTAGATTTTAACTGCCCGGCGCCGTACGGCCGTCACAATTAGATGATTTTTTGCAATCTTTAAAAGAGATCCTGATATGAAATCAATTAAAGGTAATGTTCGCTGGGGAATCATCGGCTGCGGTGATGTTTGCGAAGTAAAAAGTGGTCCCGCTTTCAACAAAGTAGCTCACTCTGAATTGGTGGCCGTTATGCGTCGCGACGCAGCCAAAGCTGCAGACTTTGCCCGGCGTCACGGCGTTCCAAAACACTATTCAGAAGCCCAGGACGTGATCAACGATCCGGACATCAATGCTATTTATATTGCTACGCCGCCTTACCTGCACGAACCGTACGCATTGCAGGCGATGGCCGCTGGCAAACCGGTGTATATTGAGAAACCGGTAACCCTCAATGCTGCTTCATGCGAGAAACTCATTAAAGGTGCATCGCAATATGACGCACTCGTTTCTGTTGCACACTATCGCCGGGCACTTCCCTTATTCAACAAAGTGAGATCGTTAATCAGAGATGGAGCAATTGGTGACGTGCGCATTGTTCGCATTGCAACACTACAACCAAAAGTCAGCAAGATCATTACCCAAACTTCCGACAATTGGCGTGTTAACCCTGAACAATCAGGTGGTGGATTGTTCCACGATCTTTCGCCGCATCAACTTGACATTATGTATTGGTTGTTCGGCGCACCGAATGAAGTTACTGCTCGCGGTGTAAACCAGTCCGACCTCTATCCTGCGCCAGACGTCGTGATGCTGAATGCTACCTATCCAAACAACATATGCGTTCAAGGCATGTGGGCATTCAACGTCGCGGAAGAAGCAGCAGCCGACAGTTGTGAAATCATTGGCGACAAAGGGTCAATCCGCTTCTCATTTTTCCGGAAGTCCACCGTAGAATTGGTGACTTCTGCCGGCACCGAAGTTATGGAATCTGATTATCCTGTAAATATTCAACAACCAATGATTGATGCCGTCGTTCGTTTTTTCCGTGACGAAGGATCCAACCCTTGCTCTCTGACCGACGCACTCGTCGTGATGAAGATGATGGATAAAGTGGAACCGAAAACAAACGCTTTGGTTTAATGCTCCTGCGAATACTCTTCACCATTACTTCTATCATTACACTGGGAATTACAGGTGGACGCGCGCAACCGACGGCAGTGCCTGCAGGTTATTGTCTATTAAGAGAATGAGCGTTTACGCGTTAGAAGATTAATACGCCCTACATGCGCTGGTGCAACGAACACAACCTGTTCGTACGGTATCAGTCACTTATCTAGCTCCCCTAAAGCAGATTTATTTTTCTTTTTTTCGTTAAATTTATTTTTCAACAACCCCTTATGCGACTGTTTTACTTTTCAGCAATAACCTTGTTATGCGTCTTGCCCGGAGCAGGGTATGCGCAGGATAGCCTCGTTTACCTTCGTGACCTCCGTTTCAATTCTGCGTTCGAAGAGGATGCGATCCGTAAAAATATTGCACTAAAAGAAAACGACCCCTTTGGGTTGCTGATGGCCAATGGATCACTGCTGAATGAAGAGCAGATCGCCAGGGCTAAAACGGATCTTTACGGCTACCTGAAAAATTTGAACACGGCAAAGTTTGCCGGAAAAAAATCAGAAGTCCGTGCAAAGGCTATGGTGAAGGGGATTCAGGAGAAGTATCTGAAAAAATACCAGGCAGGCAGCAAGTTTGAGGACATATTTCACGGCGGCAATTTCAGCGAAGTTTCTGGTACGGCCCTGTATTGCCTTGGATTCGAATACCTGGAAATTCCCTACGAGATCAAGGAAGATGCGAACAACACTTATGTCGTCGCATGTCCGGGTCCAAAGCAAATCATGGTTGAATCTACCTTTCAGGCACTCACGTTTACCACATTCGATGGTAATTTTAAAAAGCAATTTGTTGAAACCTTACGTGGTCAGAAATTGATCAGCGAAGGAGAATTCGCCAGAACCAGCATCGCCGACCTGTTCGACAAATACTACTTCAGGAGTAATCCTCTGTTTAACTTGCAGGAACTTGCCGCACGACAATACTTTGAAGAGGGTTCACGTCAGATCGAGCAACAAGATTTTTCAGGAGCATTCCAGAACCTCGAAAAATCATATTACCTCGCCACCACGCCAAGAACTGTTTACCTGTTGATGCACTCGGGAGCAATGGCTTTTGACAAACTGACTGTCAAAGATAATAAGCATGCAGTACTGTTGGGAAAGATCAGCCGGTACACTGGTGTTGGAATAACTGAGGAAATGATTGAGTCAGAATTCCTGAGAGTCATGCAGGACCTTGTGTTTGACAAAGGTCAACTGGAAAAGATGGATGAATACTACAAGGTGTTCATGACGACCTGCGACAACGTGTCTATCGAACATGCCGTGACATTCGTCTATCAGTCGGAGCTCGGTCGCTTTAAACACAATGACGCACGTTACAGGGACGCCCTGGTGCATTTTGAAGAAGCGTACCGGCTCAAGCCAACCAACCAGGACGCATCGAACCGGTTGATCAATTGCCTCGGCATGGTCCCCCATAACAACCTGGAGGACGAAGAGTTCGTGAAAATTATCGAGAGCTACACCACAAATCTTCCGGAAATCACTAACAACAATTTATTCAACGGGCTTCTGGCTTCCGTGTACCTGATGCACACGGCTATCAATTACGAAAGTGCACGTGCGGAAAAAGGCGATTTGTACAAAAAGAATTTCGAAGCGCTGTATAGCATTCACCAGGACATGAAGGTTAGCTCAAACCTGGTGGGAAGGGCATACTCGGCGGCCGCCATTCACTATTTCCGCAAAGGCATGACCAAAAAGGCAAAAGAATTCGTAGCAGCAGGCCTGAAGATCGCTCCCAATAATCATGAGTTGCTGGTGCGCCAACAAATGATGAGATAATCACCTGAATTCTACCGATACGTTATAGGGACGTTCAGTTATAAAAAAATTGCCCTGTACTGTTTTCACCTTGGCCACGAGGTTGACTGTCTCCATCAGAAATTGTCCCTGCGAAACATTAAATATCATTTCGGCCTTTCCTGCACCGGCCGCGGGAATTCGCTCAAGATCATAGGGACTAAAACATCCTTCGGGCGTTAACTTTCCAACAAAAAACTCCACGACATTACTGTCGTCCGACATTGACAAGCGCAAGTATACTTATTATTTCTCAGCAAAGTGTTCAACGGCTTCACCAGGATAGCTGAATACTTCTTTTTCTTTTCCCCCTTTAGCGTGTATTCCACAAGACCTTTGCAAACTTCATCAAAGTGATACTTCACCTCAGCGGCCAGTTTTCCATTGCCTCTGTACTTGAGTTGCACGCCATGACGCTTGCCGTCCTTATAGCTCGTTTCCTGGGCGATTATTCCATGCTCGTAATACTGTTTGGCCAAACCTTCCTTGATGCCATTCACATAGCTAACTTCCTGAAAAATCTTGCCGTCCTTATAGTATTCTTTTGCGAGGCCGTGCCGCTTGCCATCTTTCATCGGAATTTCGGCCTTCAGCTTCCCGTCTGGAAATAAAAGTTTCTTGATCCCATCCGCAACGACTGAATCGGCGGCCTGCGTGGAAGAGCTTCTGTCAGTGGAGTTCCCGGTACATGCCGTAACCATGACCAGAACAAGAAACCAGGTTTGTTTCATAGGAAGTCAGATCGACGCCACAAAATAATCATTAAAGAGTGGATCAACTCTTCTTTAATACCCCTGTCTGACTTTCGATCCACCGGTTAATTTTTGCCTCAAATATCTGTAGTGGCATCGCGCCGTCTTTCAACACCTCGTTATGAAACGCGCGCGCATCAAACATCTTGCCGAGCGCTTTTTCAGCTTTCCTCCTCAATTCCATGATCTTAAGCTCCCCCACTTTATAGGACAGCGCCTGACCCGGCCCGGCGATATATCGTTCTATTTCCTGTATCGCATTGGCTTCCGTGATCGGCTCGTTGTCGAGACTGTACTGAATGGCTTGTTCCCGTGTCCACCCTTTGTGATGCATGCCTGCGTCGACCACAAGCCGCACGGCGCGATGCATTTCGCCTTGCAACTGACCTATGCGCTGGTAAGGATCAGTATATAGCCCTAACTCCTTTCCCAGGTGTTCTGAATACAATCCCCAACCTTCCACATATGCTCCATATCGTCCGACTTTCTGAATTCCCGGCAAGTCCGTCTTTTCAGTCTGCAACGAGATCTGGAAGTGATGGCCTGGGATCGCTTCATGAAGAAAAAGGTCTTCCATTCGCCAGTAAGGATACCTGGTTGCATCGATAACAGGAAAGTAAAAAACGCCAGGCCTTTTACCATCAGGTGTGCCGGCCATGTAGTGCGCAGCGGATGTAGCCGCACGGTATTTCTCGATCGGACGTATCTCGAATTTAGTGAGTGGTATGGAACTGAACTGCTTTGCGATGTGCGGTTTCATTTTCTCGTAAATGGCATAGTACCCAGCTGTCACATCCTCCTCTTTGTTGAAAGGAAAAAACTTCCGGTCACTTTGCAGATGGGCAAAAAATTCTTTCAGCGTTCCGGAAAATTTGACTTCATCACGAATTTTCTCCATTTCGCTCGCAATGCGCGCTACCTCCTTTAAACCCATAGCAAATACTTCATCGGGAGTGAGGTTTGTCGTTGTAAATGACTTCACCAGGAATGCATACTGATCTTTGCCGTCGGGGAGTGCAGAGAGACCAACGAGATCGCGCGTATGCGGCATGTATTCAGATTCGATGAAAGTGAGTAGACGCTGGTAGGCAGGATTGATCTGCTCCCTGATTGCCTTTTCAAAAGAGGCCGTCAATCGCTCCTTGTCTTCGGTTGAAAAAGATACCGGCATGTTCTTTACAGGCTTGTAAAACATACTACTTGCCACATCATCGGTGACAATGGCTTTCAATTGTGGGATCACCTTAACCATCACCGCCCTTGGCTGAACAACTTTCTGAGCAATACCTTTTTTCATGTTTGTGATCGCTGTATCTGCGATCCCTACAAATGCGTTGACACGTTTCAGAAAGTCCTCGTAGTCTTTTACGGTGTTGAATGGGTGTGTGCTCGATCCAGAGCCCATCTGAGCGAATGACAACCTGAAGTCTCCGGTTTGCCGGACCGGCGTGAGGTAACGTTTGAACTGCATCTCTGTGAGATATCGATCAAGGTCATACTTGAAAATATCGTAACACAAACGATCGGTAGTGTTCAGCTTTTGATAGTTATAAGCTTTTAACGAATCCTGGTACTGGGTATAAAGTTGTTTCGCCGCCGCGCGGTGTGGAGCGCTGATATCATTCTCGAGACGGTCATTGTAGCGATAGTCGCCTTTGAACGACGCAGTCGATGGATTGAGCTTCAGAAATTCTTCATAGTAAGTGTCGAGCATGACTTGAAACTTACTCTTTTGTGTGATCTGCGCTGAGACAACCAAGGCGTTTGATGTGATGAGTACAGCAGCAATCAGCAGGCGAAAAATTTTCATAGCATGAATTTTTGTTGCAGAAATTTAGACGAATGTGTGGAGAGTATAACTACCGGCCATCTAATTCCAGTGGAAGCAAGTGGAATTACACAGAGGCGTCTTCGGCACTTTACAGAGATGACATAGAGCACCGCGGGAAGTTCGCCTCCAGCTTATTATTGCCGGTTACTTTTCCACATTTCAGCCGGTGGATGTCTTCCCCACCAACTCGCGAGCATTGACCCTGTGATGTTCATCAACGGACCAAACAAAGCAGGCGCCAGACCAACTGTTGCCACCTTTCCCATCTGTAGTGCGAGACCGGAAGCTAACCCACCATTTTGCAGTCCGACTTCAATTGACACAGTTCGGCAGTCCTGCTCTTTCAATCCTGCCAATTTTGCGGCGAAGTAACCCAGTACAAAACCTATGAGGTTGTGCATCACAACCGCGATGACAAGCGTAAATCCCACTGCCATCAATGCGTCTCTCCCGGCGGCAGTGATGATCGTAATGATTACAGCAATGCCAGCCATTGAGATCAACGGTAACATGAAACTCAATGTTTTGACAACACCCGGAAAAAACCGGTTGACCGTCAGGCCAAGAGCAACTGGAATGATAACCATCTTTACGATGTCCCATACCATCGCCAACACGTTCACTTCTATAAAAGCACCACCAAGCCAACCCATTAAAGTTGGTGTGAGTAACGGTGCAAGCAACGTGGCGCAGGAAGTGATGGTGATTGACAGCGGCACGTTGGCTTTCGCTATAAATGCCATAACGTTTGATGCCAGTCCACTCGGAGAACAGCCGATCAATATAATTCCGGCAGCAATTTCAGGCGGAAAATCCATGACATGCGCCAAAAAGAACCCAATCCCCGGCATGATGGTGAATTGACAAACAAGACCGATAGCCACAGCACCCGGCATACGGATCACGTTGGCAAAATCATTCCATCCCATTGTTGTTCCCATTCCGAACATAATGATCTGCAAAAGAGGAACAATCAGCGTTTTCAATTGAAACGTTCCAATTGAAATGAACCACGCGGGGAACACCATCGACACAACGACTGCGAAAATGATCGTAAGAGGATAGGCGAATCTTTTCACTTGGTGTACCCGACCAAAAATAAGTATTTTGATTAGCAGAAAATAATTGGTGACAAGTCTTTGTTGGATTAATTTCAATGTGTAAAGTCCAATCCCCGATGAAACCCATCATTAATTGTCATACTCACATCTTCAGAAGCACGCACATTCCACCCTATCTCGGAAAGACATTCCTGCCGCTGGGCCTCTATCGCATCTTTAACGTGGGTGTTATCGTCGGTATTTTCAGGTGGTGGTTCAATGGACCGTACCGGTGGCAATTCAAGACGTGGTACAAACGTTTACAGGTTATTGACAATAAGATCAATCGCAATACTTTCCTTCGCTCAGTCAAGATATTGCTTGCGCTGTATCTTTCTGTTCACGCCTTCTTCTCATTTTACGAATTGTTGAGTACTATTTCGGGCATAGAACCAGGTCCTTTGAAGAGAATATACCAATTCATCATCAAGTATCCTGCATTCTATACGCCATTCCTTGCACTAAAGGTCATCATCGTTGTTGTAGTAGTACTGTTCATTCCTACCGGAAGAAATTTCATACTGTTTATTCTGAAACTTCCATTCCGGTTCCTGAGCTACCTTCCTGGTAAGCAAACAAAAGCTTACCTGGCGCGCTATCTGAATATCGGGCGCTTTGCGTTCTATAAAGATCAACAGGACATCTTCGACAAACTAAAGGATCAGTATCCAAAAGGATCCGCCTTTGTGGTATTGCCCATGGACATGAAGTATATGGATGCTGGTCCGGTTAAGGATGACTTCAAACAACAGATGAAGGAACTCGCCTCCATCAAAGAAAAGGACGCTTACAAAAACATATTCTATCCTTTCGTTTTTGTTGATCCCCGAAGAATGGAAGAAGATCCGGAATATTTTAAGTACACGATCGAAGCTGATGGGAAGGTGACACTTCAACAATGTTTCATCAAAACCTACATTGTCGACAAACAGTTTAGTGGATTTAAGATCTACCCTGCCCTGGGCTATTACCCTTTCGATCGAAAATTGCTAGTTCTTTGGAAGTATGCTGCAGACAACGGTCTGCCCGTACTAACACATTGCATACGCGGAACAATATTCTATCGTGGTTCAAAAAAAGACGAATGGAACAATCACCCGGTCTTTAACCAAACCATGAATACCAAAGCTGGTGATAGATCAATCAAGCTGCTTTTGCCACAAATGCCAAATGCGGAGTTTAGTAATAACTTCACCCACCCACTGAACTATCTCTGTATACTCAAGGAAGAATTACTCAGGACGTGGGTCGGCGAATCGAAGAATGCGGATCTGATCAAAGCATTCGGATACACCGACCTGGCGACACCATTGAAACATGATCTCCAACACTTCAAACTATGCTTTGGTCATTTTGGTGGCGACGATGAATGGGCAAAATATCTTGAACGGGACCGTGACCAATACAGCCCATTGCTGTTGAAACGAGACGAGGGTATCAATTTTCTTACCACCACTCACGGTGAGCCTGCTGAAG
>WUUC01076969.1_pt1 | contig 10368 bp, 9 predicted proteins | sample 6278441 | NCBI WGS metagenome assembly WUUC01 (sample SAMN13675441, study PRJNA597444) | soil metagenome | isolation source: soil | place: USA: Washington | collected 2017-10 | reverse complement strand
GCTCCTGGTAGAGCGGCCTGCGGGCCTCCAGGATCAGCCCGAACGCGGCCAGGACCGCGGTCCGCAGATCATCCGGCAGGTCGGTCGCGAGCTGCTTGAGGCGCAGGGCCAGACGCACCCGGATTTCGCCAGGCTCGTCCTGATCGGTCACGCCGCAGAGCTCTCGCAACGCGGGTCCCACCCGGTCGGCGACATCGTTGACGAACAGGCCACGCCCCTTGCGCAACGCTTTCAGCTCAGCGATCAAGTCCCGTCGAACCATCTCGCCCCACTCATCGCCGTTTGAATCACCTGCTTTCAGGGCGACCCTCGACGTGTGTTCGGATTGTCCATCGTCGGTGATCTGTGGCGGAAGGTGAATCGGTGATGCTCCCGTTCCGCCGGACGTCCACAACACTGGCGGTTCGGGCGGACCTCCCGCCTTCTCACTCGCAATGCGGTCGGCCGTGGCACGTGCGCCCTCGATGAGGCGGTCAGCCTCCCCCTGAGCCGAGAGAACGAGAATCGCGGCATCACGTCGGGCACGGCGAACGAGATCAGCAGCCTCGGCGACCTCCTCTCCCAGGTCCTTCTCCTCTTCCACCCCCAACCCAGGCTCGAATGGGAACTGAGCCGAAGAAGCCACGATTCTCGGGGTCTTGAGAGCATCCAGGAGCGTGTCGAGATCCGAGAGCGTTTCTCGCGCGCCACTCGTCCCGTGGCGTGATGCGACGGACAGCCACCGACGCGCCGCGGCCAGATCGGCCCTGGCCAGGTGTTCCCGCGCCAACAGCATGGCCTCGCGTCCGAGGAGGAAGCGGTCGACGCGGACCGCTCGGAGTGCCTGCTCATCAGACTGTCGGTTGGCGAGGCGTTGCTTGATCACCTCGAGATCCGGTGCCGGCAGCGAAGGGCCAGGAATCTGATTCTCAGTCATCGACGCCCCCTCCGCGAGCTGGGCTCCTGCGCGGGAGGAAGTACATCCGGGTGGCTGAGATGGCGCTGAAGGCTTGTGAACGCCCGCTGAATCCGTCGCTGCAATGCGGACGGGCTTATCCCGAGCTGTTCGGCGGCTTCGCGCTGGGTGACGCCCTCGAGATAGACGAGGACCAGGGCTTCCCGCTGCCCGTGGTGCAGAAGCCGCAGCACAGAGTCCAGATCCATCCGCGCAATGAGCTGCATCACGTCATCCGGATCGTCGCTGCGACGGGCGTGCGCGAGGAGGAGTTCGTCGTCGATATCGGCGACATCCGTTTTGCGGCGTTGACGTTTGCGCCAGTGGTCGAGCAGGTCGTGTTTCGCACTGTTCTTCAGCACCGCGATCGCGGTGTCCTCATCGAGTTCGCCATCGGTGAGCCACTTGTGGACGAGATCTGCTGCCGCCTCCTGCATCAGGTCCTCGATCAGTCCGGGATCATCGGGAATCCGGCTCGTCAGGTACCGGCGCAACTCGGGCCACACCGAGGCGAGGACCGCGGTGAGCCGGTCCTCGCCGTCAGCGTCCGCCGGTGGGCCGCAGCTCACGCGAGAGGGTCCTGCCGGCGGCTGGTCACGGTGACCGACCAGCTCGCACCGTCGGGCTCGCTGGCGCACACCTGCCCGTCGGCGCCGAACGCCGCCAGTACCCGGGTCAGCTCGGTCATGGTCCGTCCGCGGATCCGGCTCCTGGCGGTGTGGCCGTGCAAGACCACCATCGTCTCGACAAGGCCGGCGGTGCGGTCACCCAGCACTTCGTGGGCCACTGCTCGCCCGGGTTCGTCGACTTGGTGGACCACGATGTCGTCCCTCTCGATCGGCGTCCCGGCGGCCTGCCGGCCGCCGACGCCAACTAGTTCGCGCGAACGACCACCGTCGCCACCCCCTGCGTCACGAAATGTGGGCAGTCGCGCATGTGGGCCTCCCCATCGTGGTGACCATCCGGTCAGGCGGGTGAGGTGGGTACCGCGGCGGGGGTGGTAGTGGACGGTCGCGGCTCACGACGGTCGGCGAGGAAGTCCGGGAAGCGGCGGCGTACGGGAAATGGGTGCGGCAAAGCGGGGGACCTGCGGGGCGGGGGTCGGTCGGGAGGCGGGGTCGGGAGGCGGAGGCGGCTCAGTCGGCTCGGTGGCGGCGCCTCCCGGGCGTAGCCCTGGATTGCTCCTGCCCCGCGGACGGCGGCTGCTCCTGCGGACCGGCGTGCGGCTCCGCCCGCTGCGCCATCTCGCGCAGCAGCTGGTCGAAGATCGGCGTCGACATCACGTTCTCCCGTGTCATGCGCGCCCTCCTAACGTGGATCCGCCTGATTCGGACGGTAACGCCCGGGCCGGCCCAGCCTGCCAAACCTCGGCCGACACGATCGGGCGATCTCGGTGCCCAGGTAGGACATACTGCGGGTAAGAATCAGGGCCGACCGAACGGGTGAGGATGGCCGCATGACCGAGAACCTGGTTTCGCTGAAGGTGGACATCGCCGACGGCGTGGCCGAAGTGACGCTGCTCGGCCCGGGCAAGGGCAACGCGATGGGGCCGGACTTCTGGCGGGAGCTGCCGCTGGTGTTCGGGGAGCTGGACCGCGACGAGGACGTGCGGGCGATCGTGCTCACCGGCAGCGGCCCGAACTTCTCCTACGGCCTCGACCTGCCCGCCATGTCGGGCAGCTGGGCCGAGATGCTGGGCGGCTCGTCCCTCGCGAAGCCGCGCACGAACTTCCTGGACGAGGTCCGCACGCTCCAGCGGGCGGTCACCTCGATCGCCGCCTGCCGCAAGCCGGTGGTCGCCGCGGTCAGCGGGTGGTGCATCGGCGGCGGGCTGGACGTGATCGCCGCCGCGGACATCCGGCTCGCGAGCGCGGAGGCGAAGTTCAGTGTCCGCGAGGTCAAGGTGGCGATCGTCGCCGACCTCGGCAGCCTGCAGCGCCTGTCCGGGATCGTCGGCGAGGGCCACCTGCGTGAGCTCGCCTACACCGGTCGGGACGTCGACGCCGCGCGGGCGGAGAAGATCGGCCTGGTCAACGACGTGTACCCGGACCAGGAGGCGCTCCTGGCGGCCGCGCGGCAGCTCGCCGCCGACATCGCCGCCAACCCGCCGCTGGTCGTGCAGGGCGTCAAGGACGTGCTCGGCCACCGGCGCGAGCAGGACGTCGCCGACGGCCTGCGCTACGTGGCGGCGTGGAACGCGGCGTTCCTGCCCAGCGAGGACCTCGGCGAGGCCGTGCAGGCCTTCCTCGAGCGGCGGTCCCCCAGGTTCAACGGCAAGTGAGCAGGAGGCACGACGGGTGAGCAGCGCAGCCACCGAGACATTCCGCGCGGCACGGGACTTCCTCCTCGAGCACCGCACCGACTACCTCCGGGCCAGCGCGGTGTTCGAATGGCCGAGCCTGACCGAGTTCAACTGGGCGCTCGACTGGTTCGACGTGGTCGCCGCCACCGAGCCGACGGCGAGCAGGCTCGCCCTGTGGATCGTCGAGGAGGACGGCAGCGAGCTCAAGTGGACGTTCGCGGACGTCTCCCGCCGGTCCGGCCAGGTGGCCAACTGGCTGCGCGGCCAGGGCGTCCGGCGCGGCGACCGGCTCGTCCTCATGCTCGGCAACCAGGGCGAGCTGTGGCTCACGATCCTCGCCGCCATGAAGCTCGGCGTTGTGCTGATCCCCGCGTCAACCCTGCTCGGCGCGGCGGACCTGCGGGACCGGGTCGACCGGGGCCGGGCCGCGCACGTGGTCGTGCGGTCGGCGGACGCGGAGAAGTTCGCGGACGTGCCGGGTGACTACACCCGCATCGCCGTCGGCGAGCCGGTCGAGGGCTGGCTCGACTTCGCCGACGCCGAGCGCGCGCCCGCGGAGTTCGGCCCGGACGACGTCACGAGGGCCGACGACACGCTGCTGCTCTACTTCACCTCCGGCACCACCGCGCGGCCGAAGCTGGTGACGCACACGCACGTGTCCTACCCGGTCGGCCACCTGTCCACGATGTACTGGATCGGCCTCGAACCGGGCGACGTGCACCTGAACATCTCCTCGCCGGGCTGGGCGAAGCACGCGTGGAGCAACGTGTTCGCGCCCTGGAACGCCGAGGCCACGGTGTTCATCCACAACTACGCGCGCTTCGACGCGGTCGCGCTGATGGGCGTGATGGACCGCTGCGGCGTCACGTCGTTCTGCGCGCCGCCGACCGTGTGGCGGATGCTGATCCAGGCCGACCTGACCGTGCTGGCGAACCCGCCGGCCAAGGTCGTCGGGGCGGGCGAGCCGCTGAACCCCGAGGTGATCGAGCAGGTCGGCAAGTCCTGGGGCGTGACCATCCGCGACGGTTTCGGCCAGACCGAGACCTCGGTGCAGGTGGCCAACACGCCGGGCCAGCCGGTGAAGCCGGGCTCGATGGGCCGCGCGCTGCCGGGCTTCGGGATCGCGCTGGTCGACGCGTCGGGCGTGCCGAGCGACGAGGGCGAGATCTGCATCGACCTGTCGCGGCGGCCGGTCGGCCTGATGACCGGCTACGCCGACGACGACGAGCGCACGGACGAGGCCATGCGGGACGGCTACTACCACACCGGGGACGTGGGCTCCCGCGACGCGGACGGCTACATCACCTACGTCGGCCGGGCGGACGACGTGTTCAAGGCGTCGGACTACCGCATCTCCCCGTTCGAGCTGGAGAGCGTGCTGATCGAGCACGAGGCGGTGGCCGAGGCCGCCGTCGTGCCGTCGCCGGACCCGATCCGGCTGGCCGTGCCCAAGGCGTACGTGGTCCTCGCGGCCGGGCACTCCCCCGACGCCGACACCGCGCGGTCGATCCTCGCGTTCGCGCGGGAGCACCTGTCGCCGTACAAGCGGATCCGCCGCCTGGAGTTCACGGAGCTGCCGAAGACGATCTCGGGCAAGATCCGCCGCGTCGAGCTGCGGGGCCGCGAGCACGAAGTCCACGCGGACCCGAACGCGCGCGTCGAGGGCGAGTTCCGCGAGGAGGACTTCCCGGAGCTGCGCTCCTGAGAAACTGCTAGCCAACTCCAAACTGAGAGCGTACTTTCATTTCAGTGTCAGCTACTGAAATGGAGGACACGTCATGCCCGGGGTCCGGAGGTGGTGGGCGCTCGGCGCGCTCAGCCTGGTCGTCGTCGCCGTCGCGCTGCCCGCGACGATCCTGGCCGTCGCGCTGCCGACGCTCGCGTCCGCGCTCGACGCCGACGCGGCGGAGCTGCAGTGGTTCCTCTCGGCGTACACGCTGGTGCTGGCGGCCGGGGTGCTGCCCGGCGGCCTGCTGGGCGACCGGTTCGGCCGCAAGAAGGTCCTGGTCCTCGCGTTGCTGATCTACGCGGCGGGCTCGGTGCTCGCGGCGACGGCGACCGGCCCCGGCACGTTCGTCGCCGCGCAGGCGGTGCTCGGGCTCGGCGCCGCGTTCGTCATCCCGCTGGTCCTGTCGGGCCTGACCGTCATGTTCACCCCCGAGGAGCGGCCCCGCGCCGTGGGCATCTGGGCCACCGCCAACTTCCTCGCGCTGCCGCTGGGGCCGATCGTCGGCGGGTGGGTGCTGTCGAACGCCTGGTGGGGGTGGATCTTCCTGATGAACCTGCCGGTGCTCGCGCTGGCACTGGTCGCGGTCCTCGTCCTGCTGCCGGAGTCCCGCAGCCCGGAGCGGCCCGCGCTGGACCCGGTCGGCGTCGCCACCTCCAGCGCGGGGCTCGCCGTGCTGACGTTCGGCATGGTCAAGGCCGGCCAGGACGGCTGGGGGTCGGCGGGCGCGCTCGGCGGGATCCTGGGCGGGCTCGCGGTCCTCGTCGCGTTCGGGCTGTGGGAACGGGCCCGCGGCAGCCGCGCCCTGGTCGACCTGGGCCTGTTCGCCGACAAGCGGTTCCTGTGGGCCACGATCATCGGCGGCCTCTGCATCTTCGCGTTCTTCGGCCTGATGTTCACCGCGCCGCAGTACTTCCAGGCGGTGCTCGGCACCGACGCGATGGGCAGCGGCGTGCGGCTGCTCCCCCTGCTCGGCGGCCTGATGGCCGGGGCTGGCGGCGCGGACCGGATCGCGGCCAGGGCGGGTGCCAAGGTCACCGTCACCCTCGGCTTCGCGATCCTGGCCGCCGCGCTCGTGCTGGCCACGGCCACCACCGCGACCAGCGGCTACGGCCTCGCCGCCGCGTGGACGGCGCTGGGCGGGCTCGGCGCGGGCCTCGCGCTCGCGACGGCGTCCAGCGCGGCGCTCACGGCCATCTCCGCCGACCGCGCCGGCGTGGCGTCGGCGCTGATGCAGGCCGTGCAGAAGCTCGGCACCCCGCTCGCCGCCGCGATCCTCGGCAGCGTGCTCAACGCGGGCTACACCGCCCACCTGACCCTGGCCGGACTGCCCGCGCAGGCGGCCGCCACCGTGCGGGAGAGCGTGTTCGCGGGCGTCGCGGTCGCCGACCGGCTCGGCTCGCCCGCCCTGCTCGCCGAGGTGCGGACCGCGTTCGTGGCCGGGCTGGACCAGCTCGCCTGGGTGGCGGCGGGGGTGACGGTCCTGGGCGCGGTGCTCACGGTGCTGTTCCTGCCCGCACGCGCCACCCCGGTCGCCCCGGCGGCCCGGCAACCAGCAGAATCGAGTCATGACGTCGTCGCCGGGTGAGAAGGCAGGCGGGCTGAGGGAGCGCAAGAAGGCGAGGACGAAGCTCGCGATCCAGCGGCACGCCGTCCGCCTGTTCAGCGAGCAGGGCTTCGCGGGGACCACGGTGGAGCAGGTCGCGGAGGCGGCGGAGGTGTCGCCGAGCACGGTGTTCCGCTACTTCCCGACCAAGGAGGACCTGGTCGTCTTCGACGAGTACGACCCGCTGATCTTCGCGGCGTTCGCCCGGCAGCCGCGGGAGCACAGCCTCATCCAGGCGTGGCGCGGCGCCCTGCGCGAGGCGTTCACCGAGATGACGGGCGAGGACGTCGAGAACCAGCTCCGGCGCGGCAAGCTGCTGCTGTCCGTGCCCGAGCTGTGGGGCGCCACGCTGCACGACACGCGGCGCTCGCTGGCGGTCATGACCGACCTCAGCGCCGAGTGGACCGGCAGGCCACCGGACGACCCGGCCCTGCGCGCGACGGTCGGCGCGATCTTCGGCGTGCTGCTGACCGTCGCGCTGAACTGGGTGGAGACCCAGGACCCGCGGGTCATGTCCGCGCTCGACGACGCGCTGGCACAGCTGGACGGCGGGCTGGTGCGGTAGAACTCCGGCATGGGGGTTCTCCGGCACGCGCGTTTCCGCTGGCTCGCCACCGCCCGCACCACCGGCTACCTCGGCAACGCCATCGCGCCGCTCGCACTCGCGTTCGCGGTGCTCGACCTGACCGGGTCGGTCGCCGAGCTGGGTCTCGTGGTCGGTGCGCGGTCGATCGCGAACGTGCTGCTCCTGCTGGTCGGCGGGGTGCTCGCGGACCGCCTCCCCCGGGCCTTGCTGCTCCAGGGGTCGAGCCTCGCCGCGGCCGTGACGGCGGGGCTGATGGCCACCTCGGTCCTGGCGGGCTTCGCCTCGGTGCCGCTGCTCGCGGCCATCGGGCTGGTCAACGGCGCGGTCGCGGCGGTCGCGCTGCCCGCCTCCTCCTCGATCACGCCCGAGACCGTGCCCGCCGAGCACCTCCAGCAGGCCAACGCGATCCTGCGGATCGGCTCGAACACCGCGGGGATCGCCGGCGCGTCCGCGGGCGGGCTGATCGCCGCCACCGGCGGACCCGGCTGGGCGATGGTCGCGGTCGCGGTGGTGTTCGCGCTGGAGGCGGTCTGCTACCTGCGGGTCGGCGGCGCACGGGTGGACCGGGTCCGCGCGCACCCGCTGACCGAGCTGCGGGAGGGCTGGTCGGAGTTCGTCTCGCGGCGCTGGGTGTGGGTCGTGGTCGTGCAGTTCATGGTCGTGAACGCGGCCATGGTCGGCGGCATGCAGGTGCTCGGGCCCGCGATCGCGGACGAGACGTTCGGGCGGGCCGCCTGGGGTGTCGCGCTGGGCTGCCTGACGGCGGGCGCGGTGGTCGGCGGGCTGCTCGCGGCCCGCTGGCTGCCGGACCGGGCGCTGTACTACGGCGTGGCGCTGGTGGTGCTGGAGGCGGCGCCGCTGCTGGCGCTCGGGCTGGCGCCGCACCTGGTGGTGCTGCTGCCCGCCCTGTTCCTGACCGGCATGGCGCTGGAGCAGTTCACGATCGCCTGGGACCTGTCGCTGCAGGAGAACGTGCCGGGCGAGAAGCTGGCCCGCGTCTACAGCTACGACATGATCGGCTCGATGGTCGCGGTGCCCGCCGGGCAGCTCGCGGTCGGGCCGGTGGCCGCGTGGCTGGGTCCGGAGGCCACGCTGGTCGGGTCCGCGGCGCTGATCGTCGTGATGACCGGCGTCGCGCTGACGAGCAGGCAGGTCCGCGAGCTGCGCCGGAGCTCACCGGTCGGCGAAGCGGTCCCGTGACGGGCCCGCGGCGGCACGGCGGTGCGCGAACCAGGCGGCCGCGGCCAGCGCCGCGGCCGCCACGACGAGCGCCGGGGCGATCGCCCCGGCCGGCTCCCCCACGAGGACACCCGCGACGTCCACCGCGCTGTACGTGCCGAGCGCTGCGGCGACCGCGAGCGGCATCGACGGCCTGCGCGCCGTCGCGACCGCCAGTGCGAACGCCAGCGCGAGGAGGACCAGCACGACCGCCGCCGCCTGGCCGTGGTCCCGCACGTGGGAGGCGGCGCCCCACGCGTCGGTGGGGGTCAGCGGGTCGAACGCCTCCCCGGTGGGCTCCCCCACGGCGAACCGGTGCGCGAGCTCCCACGGCACGAGGATCGCCGCGCCCAGCACGACCGCGCCGGCGGCCTGCGCGGCGGCCCGCGTGCCGTCCGCGGTCCGCGGGTGCAGGGCGAACACCGCCGCGGGCACCCCGAGGAGCACGAGTGGCAGCAGCAGGACCACGAGCGGCGCGTCGTCGAGGACGGCGAGGCGGGGCAGGGTGGTGAGCAGCAGGTACGCGGCGGCGGCGACCACGGCGGGAGTGGGGTGCCTGCGGGTGAGCGGCCAGATCGCGGCGGCCGCGGTCACCAGCGCCGACGGTCCGGCCAGGGCGTCGGCGGCCAGCAGGTGCCACGGCCGGGTCAGCGCCAGTCCGACCAGAGCCACCACCGCGAGCGCGGCACCGGCCGGTGCCGGGAGGAAGTGGGCGAGCGCGCCCGCGACGGCCACCGCGACCAGCGCGAGGACCCCGGTCAGCGGCCGGTCCGGGAGCGCCACGAGCGCGATGGCGACCAGCGCGGCCGCGGCGACGGCGGCCGCGCAGGCGGCGGTGAGCGCGCCGGACGGCGGATCCTCCCGCGACGCCGCCGGGACCCGCGCGAGCGCCGCCCGCACCGCGGGCAGGCGGAGGGCGAGGAGCGCCACCGCGGCGGCCAGCGCGAGGGGCGCGGCGAGCACCGCGTCCCCGGCGGGCACGACGAAGACCAGCGCGGCGAGGAAGCCGGTGGCGGGATCCCGGCGGAGCGCCGCGAGCACCACCAGCACGACCACGACGAGGAGCGCGCAGGCCCGCACGAGCGCGCCGGCGGCCTGGGGCTGCCCCCCGTCGTAGGTGAACCAGGCGAGCGGGAGGAACGAGGCGACCGGCGAGGTGCCCGCGCCGTAGGCGAAGGTGACGGTGGTGGCGGCGGCCGCACCCGCCAGGTCGCCCCTCGTGGACCCGGCCGGGGACGCCGCCACGACGGCCGTGAGCGGTACCGCCAGCACGAGCACGACCACGGCGACCACGCCGCGGTCCACCGGGAGGCCCAGCAGCACGGCGACGGTGGTCATGGCCAGGAACACACCGGCCCCCGCCACCCAGACCCGCGCGCCGGTGGCGGCGAGGCCCAGCAGCGCGAGCGTCACCAGCCCGTTGCCGAGCAGGGTGACGACGATGCCCGGCAGCACGACGATGACCGTGCCCATGGCCACGAGCAACGCCCCGGCGAGGAGCAGGGCCCCGAACACCAGCAGCCCGCCGCCGACGGCCCGCCGCGCGGGCGGCCCGCCCGGCAGCAGCACCAGCCCCAGCCCGCCCGCGGCCACGCCGATCGCCACGAGCACCTGGACGCCGCCTTCCGGCAGGGTCCGGAACGCGAGGAGGACCGCCGCCCCGAACACGAGTCCCGCGGACACGGCGAAGGCGGACACGCCGAAACGCTCCGCGCGGGCCCCGGTCATGGCCAAGTTCTAGCGCATCGCCCGCGGCCGCACAGCCCGTTCGGCATGATGTCCCTCGTGGACGCTCCTCCAGTCGCATACCGGCAGGTCTCGCAGGCGCCGACGTTGCCGGGCGGCGCGCCGCACGAGCCGGACTTCGACGTCGCGGCCCTCTACGAGACCCCGCTCGGCACCGGGCCCGCCGCCGGATCCGTGCCGCTCGACGAGAAGCTGCGGCAGGCGTACTTCTGGATCGTCAACCACGCGATCATCAGCCCGCACTACGACA
>WUUC01040434.1_pt1 | contig 10368 bp, 4 predicted proteins | sample 6278441 | NCBI WGS metagenome assembly WUUC01 (sample SAMN13675441, study PRJNA597444) | soil metagenome | isolation source: soil | place: USA: Washington | collected 2017-10 | reverse complement strand
ACCGCGGTGCTGTATCTGGGCCTCGCCGTCTCGCTGCGCGGCCATCTGCGCGCGTTCGTCACGTGGATGACCCAGGTCGGCGGAGCCTGACATGCATCTTCGCTCCCACCCCGTACGCGTGCCCGTGCCCGTGCCCGTACACGATCACGCCTTCTCCCAGCTATCGCGCACGGGCACGGGCACGTGTACGTGTACGTGTACGTGTACGTGTACGTGTACGTGCACGTGTACCGGCGAGACGCGGGCTTTCGCGCAAAGGGGGACGCACTAACATGCTTGCCGTCATCCTCGCGCTGGTGTTCCTGGCCCTGCTCTGGGCCATCACGCTGTTCTTCGGCCTGCCGGTGTGGATCGCCGGCGCGTCCACGGCCTTCGTGGTGCTCGTGCTCGGCGCGCGTTTTGCGTACACCAGGTTGCGGGCCAAGCAGGCCAGCCTCGAGATCGAGCGCTCGCTGGCGCGCCAAGCCAAGCAGTACGAGAACCGCGCGCGTCCGGATCAGCTGTCAGATGCGCGCGCGCTGGCCGCCAACTTCGACAAGGCGCTGGCGGCGCTCAAGTCGTCCAAGCTGGCGCGCGGCCGGGGCGGGGCGCTCTACGCGCTGCCCTGGTACGTGATCATCGGCCCGCCCGGCGCAGGCAAGAGCACGGCCATCCGCCAATCGGGGCTCAAATTTCCGCTGCTGGGTGGGCAGAGCAGCGTGCGCGGCATCGGCGGCACGCGCAACTGCGACTGGTGGCTGACCAACGAGGCGGTGCTGCTCGACACGGCCGGCCGCTACGCCACGGAAGACGACGACCGCGACGAGTGGCTGTCGTTTTTGGACATCCTCAAGCGCTCGCGCGTGAAGCGGCCCTTGAACGGCCTGATCGTCGCCATCAGCGCGGCCGAGCTTGCAGCTGCCAACGACAGCCAGCTGGATACGCTGTCCTCGAAGATCCGCGAGCGCGTGGACGAGGTGATGGGCCGGCTCGAGCTGGTGCTGCCGGTCTACGTGCTCTTGACCAAGTGCGATCTGCTGCCCGGCTTCATGGAGACGTTCGAAGACATGAAGCGCACCGAGCGCTCCCAGGTGTTCGGCTTCACGTTCCCGCTGGGCGACCGCTCGGAGCTGGGTCCGCGCGCCGAGCAGCAGTGGATCCGCCTCGAGCAGGTGATCGAGCGCCATGCGCTGTCGCGCATGGCCGAGGTGCGCAACGTGCAGGCGCGCCAGCGCATCTACGAGTTTCCGCAGCAGCTCGAGGCGCTGCGGCCCAAGGTGGCAGCTTTCCTCAGCGCCACCTTCGTCGACAATGTGTATCAAGACGCGCCGATCGTGCGCGGCGTGTACCTGACCAGCGGCGCGCAAGTGGGCAACCTGGTCGACCAGCTGATGGGCTCCATGGCGGCGGCCTTCGGGCTCACCCCGCCCAGCAGCGGCACGCCCAATCGCGCCGAGAGCAAGAGCTTCTTTCTGGGCGACTTCTTTCGCAACGTCATGTTTCCGGATCGCGAGGTCGCGGCGCAGAACACCACCAGCCAGCGGCGCCGGGAGCTGGCGCGCCTCTCGGCCGCGGCGCTGCTGCTGGTGGTCTCGCTGGGACCCGTGGCGCTGGCGCTGCGCGCCTACGCGGCCAATCGCAACACCATCCTGTCGGCCCGCAGCGAGCTCGCCAGCGCCATGGCTTACCGCGGTGAAGATCAGAAGTCCGCCGTGCCGCTGGCGGTGCTCGAGCCGATCCGCACGCGGCTCGCGCAGCTTTCGAAGTGGGAGGAGGAGGGCGCGCCCTGGTCGCACCGCATGGGTCTGTACGAAGGCAGCGAGCTCTTGCCTTACCTGCGCTCGTTTTACACGGCCACCTTGCGGCGCGTGCTGATGCAGCCGCTGGTGCTGCAGATCGCGGACGAGCTCGGCCAGTCCGTGAAGCGCAACGCGGGCCTGGGCCACGTGCCGTCGGTGCTGGACCAGGCGCTGACCTACGAGCGGCTGCGCGCCTACCTGCTGCTCACGGTGCCACGTGAGCCCTCCACCCCGCCGCTCGACGACGACGTGCGCAAGTGGCTGACGACGCAGCTGGTGGACGCCTGGGCCGCGCGCACCCAGGGCAGCGCACCTTCGCCCGCGGAGCGCGAGGCCATGGGCGTACACGTCGCCGCTTATCTGGCGCTGCTGGTACAGGATCCCAACCTGGGCTTCGTGCGCGATCCGGACATCGTCAACGGCGCGCGCGAGATGCTCGGGCGCGTGCCGGCGGTGAAGCTGGCGGTCGATCGCGTGGTCGCCACCGTGGAGCCGCTGGGCTGGGACTTGGGCCTGGAGCACCTGGTGGGCGCCTCGGGGTTGCCGCTGACCGCCACCGGACGCGTGCGCGGCGCCTTTACCCGCCGCGCCTGGGATGAGAGCCTGCGCGCGCTGTTCTCCAGCGATCCGCAGGCGCTGCTCGGCGATAGCTGGGTGTTCGCCAGCAGCGGCAAGGACGGCGACGACACGAACGAAACGCGGCTGTGTGCGCTGCGCAGCGAGTACTTCGGGCGCTACGTCGACGAGTGGCGCGCGTTCATCGGCACGTTGCGCATGGAAGAGCCGCTCGATCACGCGCGCGCCGCGGCCGTTTTGCAAGACCTCACGCGCGGCCAGCCGCCGCCGCTCGAGCGCGTGATGCGCGCGGTCGCGCACCACGCACAGCTGGGCGAGGAGAAGAAGAAGCCTTCCGAGGCGGAGAAGGTGGCCGAGAGCAGCGGCATGCTCGACAAGCTGGCGGAGCTGCGCAAAAAGGCCGAGGCCTCGCCGCTGGGCAGCCTGATCGCCAAGAAGAACCCGTGCCTGGGCGGCGAATACGTGACCGAGGCCAACGTGCGCTCGGTGCTCTCGGGCTTTTTTTCGTTCGGCGCGTCGCTCGACGAGCCACAAGCCGGCGCGCCCGCACCGCTGACATCGGTGCAGATCTATCAGGAGCAGCTGACCTACGTGCGCGACGCGCTGCAGGCCTACGTGGATGACCCGACCACCTCCGACGCGCTGCTCGGGCGCCTGCAGGCGGCGCGTACACGCGTGCGTAGTCTGATCGAGACGCAGGAGATCGGCTGGCGGCCGCGCTTCGACGCGCTGCTCTGGCCGCCCATCAATGGCGCCTCCATCAGCTCCAGCGCCGCGCTGGCCGGCGAAAAGGGCTCGCGCTGGTGTACCTCGGTGCTGCTGCCTTTCGCGCGTACGCTGCGCGATCGCTACCCCTTCGTGAAGAACGGCCAGGACGTGGCGCTGGCCGATCTGGCCGAGTTCTACCGGCCGAACAGCGGCGTGGTCTGGTCCTTCCACGATGCCGTGCTCAAGCGCGACGTGACGCAGGTGGGCTCGCAGTTTCAGCTGGCCCTCACCAACGGCACCTCCATGTACAACAACGAGCTGGTGCGCTTTCTGAACCGCTCGTTCGCGCTGACCACGGTGCTGTTTCCGGCGCGCGCCGAGAAGCCGCGCGTGGACTTCGAGGTGCGCGTGCGGCCTTCGCCGGGCATCGCCCAAGTGCTGTTGACCATCGACGGCCAGCTGATCGATTTCCACAACGGCCCCGAGAAGTGGATCCGCATCACCTGGCCCGGTGAAGGCGGCAAGCCTGGCGCGCAGATGCGCGTCAAGGGTGCCAACATCGACGAGACGCTGGGCCAGGACGGCGAGTGGGGTCTGTTCCGGCTGCTCGACAAGGGCACCATCTCGGCCAACCCCGGCGAGCGCTTCTTCACCGCGCGCTGGCGGCTGCACACGCAGAACGACGTGACAGTGGACATCCGGCCCGCGCGCTCCGAGAACCCGTTCGTGGGCCAGCGCGCATATCTGGAAGCGTTCCGGGCGGAAGGGGTGATGGCGCCCACGGTGATCGCGATCGGAGCTAAGCCATGCAGCGAATGAGCGGCACGGCGCAGCCAGCATTGTTCGGAAAAGTACCGTCACGCGGGGATTTTCAGCGCCTTGGGCAGGCGGATGCGGCGCTGGGCTTCGTGGAGAGCTGGCTGACCGCAGCCGTGGAGCAGAGCCGCGGACAGCTGGCTCCGGAGGCGGTGCGCTTTTTGGTCGCACAGGGGGAAGACGTTCTGCTCGGCTGCTGGGTGCCCAGCCGGGACGAGATCGGCCGCCAGTTTCCCCTCGCCTGCTTCGAGCGTGTCCCGCGTGATGTGGCGGAGCTGGGCTGGTCGCTGCTGCTGGGTCTGCACGACTCTTTTTTGGGCGAGCTCGAGGCGCTGCTGCGCCGCGCCTGCGCGGAGTCGGGCGCGCTGGCGCTGGAGGGCGTGGTGACGGAGCTGGGCGGGCTGGCGCGGCCACATCCCAGCGAGCTGGTGCGGGCGGCCTCGGACGCCCAGGCGCGGCTGGCCAGCGAGTCCGTCTCGACCTTCGAGCAGCGCGTGTTCGGGGCAGATGACTCGATGCCTTATGCGCTGTTGACCCTGCGCGAGGCGGCCCGGCGCGCGGCTGCGGATCCCACGCTCGACTTGCCGGCCGCGAGCGCGTTCGACCTGTTCGTGTGGCTCGAGCTGGCCGGCTGCTTCGCGGGCGGCGCGCCGCGCTTTCCCTCGTTGACCTGGTGCGCGCAGCAAACGCGCGCGCTGGTCGCAGCTTCCGCACCGTCGCTGTTGACGATGGCCTTCCTGGCCGACCGGCGCCACGCCTCGAGCAGCCGTTGGCCGGTGTGGACCGACCGGCCGGCCGGCGCGCAGGCTCTCCAGGAGCTCACGCCGGCGGTGCAGCAGGCGTTGGCCGCTCGCGTTACGCTGGCGGAGCTGATGAGCTGCTTGCGCGGGAGCCGATGAGCTGCTTGCGCGGGAACCGCAGCGCGAGGGGCTATTGCCGCAGTCCCTTGGTCGGGCGGTTCGGATCAGGATGAGAGTGCGGCACGGCTCGCGAGCGCGCTGGCGGTGTCCGATTTCCGGAGTTCAGGGGCCGGGTTCCGGAGCCCCTGCTGCACGCAACCTTCGGCGGACGATCGCGCAGGACCGCGGGCAGACGGCGATAGGGATGCATGCCACGTCGTAAGATCAACGCTCTCTTCGTTTGCAGCCGGAATCGCTGGCGCAGTCCGACCGCTGAGCACATCTGGCGCGACTCGGAGCACGTGAACGTCAGAGCGCGTGGTTTGAGTCCAAAGGCTGAGCGTGTGCTCGTCGACGCGGATGTGACGTGGGCAGACGTGATCTTCGTCATGGAGCGCCGCCATCGCACCCTGCTGCTCTCGCGTTTCGAAGGTCTCGTAGACCGCCACCGGCTTCACGTCCTAGAGATTCCGGACGAGTACAGCCTCCTCGATCCGGAGCTCGTCGACCAACTGCTGGCACGTGCAGGGTGGATTCTCGACCGCATGAGGGCCGAAAATGTCGACGCGGAAGGCACGTGAACGCCGCCGAGGTTCAGTTGCAGGCGCAGTCGCGCGGTAGTTCAGGTGCCTAGCGATGCAAGTGATTCGCCATGATCCTTCCTTGCGAGGAATGCTCCTTGCTTCGTCGACGGGGTGCTGCGGCAGCGCACAAAATGGCACATCAGGCGCGCGCGTGGCCGACGTTTGTGGCCGGAATTGGCGTCGTCGCCAGCTGGCCAAAGCGCGGCCGTACGGGGGCATAACTCCTGCATGAGACGCACGTCTTGCGTACACTGAGGAGGACGATGCGAGGAACCTGGTTGCGATCGCGGCTGTTGCTGGGCTGTCTGAGCTTTGCCGTGTGCGCGTGTGGCGAAGACGGCAGGCACGTGGACCCCCCGTGCGAGGAGGGCGACTGCGAGGACGCCGGACAGGCCGCGGATGCGGCTGGCCACGATGCCGCACAGCAAGGGCGTGAGGACGCCGGTCCTGGAGACGTGGGCGACGATCAGCCCGACGGGATGATCTCCGAAGACGCTGGTGAGGATGGCGCAGATACCGGTGAGGATGGCGAGGACGCCGGCGAGGACGGCGCAGACGCCGGCGAGGATGGCGCAGACGCCGGCGAGGACGGCGCAGAGGCCGGCGAGGACGGCGAAGACGCCGGTGAGGACGGCGAAGACGCTGGCGCCGTGCCTGGCGGCGACGCGGCCGCGAGCGACTCTGGTGGCGACGAGCCCGACGGCGCACCGCAGGACGCCAGCGCGCCCGCCGATGCGGCCTCCACTGCCGACGCAGACGCTGCCAGCGCGCGCGGTCCGACGGCGGGTTTTACGCTCTCCCCGGGCGCGGGCGTGATCCCACTCGTGGTTCGCGCGACCAGCACCGCGGTCGCGGGCGACGCGCCGATCATCTCTGTCCGCTACGACTTCACCGGCGCGGGCTTCGGCGCGAGCGACTCGCATCGCTACGCGGATCCGGGCTCGGTCAGCGTGCGTCAGGAGGTGCGAGACCAAAATGGACTGATCGCGGTCACCAGCGTGTCGCTTGCGATTGCGGACTTCCAGCCCGTGCGCTGGAGCGCCACCGATCACGACCCGCTCGTGTTTCTCTCGCCCGATCGACTGATGGTCGAGAACCGCGGCGAGGAGCGCGGCGGCGCGCGCTCGGATCGCGCCATTCAGCCAGGATCTGGCGTGTTCTATTTCGAGGCCGAGCGTCTGGCCGAATATCCGGGCGAGTGGGGCGTGGGCGTGGCCACCGCCGCCGCGGCGATGGATCAGCAGGTGGGAACGAACGCGCAGTCGCTCGGTATCGAAACCTACGGCAAGGTCAACAACGCGGGCGCCACCTGCAACGGCAGCGACGACTTCTCACCCGTGCAGCGCCACTACGGCTTCGTGATCGACTACCGCGGCGCGACCGCCAACGTGCACGTGCTGCTGGAGGGCGGCGCGCCGCGCAGCCCCGTCGTGCAGCGCTCGTGCGCCACCACGCTGCGCGCTCCGCTGTATGCGCTCTACGCAGGCTTGCGCCACGTCGTGGGCTACCAGTTGAAGCTCAACGCGGGCTCGGATCTTACCAACTTCCCCTTCCACTTCCGCCCGCAGGACGTGCGCGCGGCGCTGACGGGCGCCGGCCTCGCAGATGCGGCGGCCGCGCTCGTGCCGGGCTTCGGCCAGAGCCGTACGCCGCCCCCGGATACCGCGCCCGTGCTGAGTACCCCCGCCGATCGGACGGTCGCGGTGGGCACTCCGGTCGCGCTGAGCGCGAGCGCCAGTGATGCGGAGGATGGAAATCTCGGGGCGAGCATCGTGTGGCGCGTGCAGTCCTCGCAGCATCACGCGCCGATCACTGGGACCGGGCCCTCGTTCACCTTCACGCCGGGCGCCATGGGAACGCATCCGATCTTGGTCAGCGTGACCGATCGCGACGGCGTGCGCACCGAGCGCGTGGTCAAGGTGGTGGCGAGCGGTGCGCTACCGCAGGTCAATCCGGTGCGGCTGACCCCGGACGCGCTGAGCGGACCCGGCATCGTCCTGTCCGGCGACGGACTCTCGGCGCGCTTCGAGGGCTTCGGGAAGTACGGCATCCGCGCCAACCAGCCGATCTTCGGCCGCTACTGGTATTTCGAGGCGCACCGCAACGGCCCGCCCGGCAACATGGGCGTCGGCCTGATCATCGGCGATGGAGCGCTGAATCCGTACGACTTCGTCAACGTACCCTGGTCGTGCTCGATCAACTTCACCGGCAACAGCTGGCGTGACTTGATCTCACAGACCGACTGGGATCCCAACATCGCGCACTACGGCTTTGCCGTCGATTACCGCGGCGTGCACCCCGTGGTGCACATCATCGTCGGCGGGGTGCGACATCTCAGCATGCAGCTCGAGGACGTATGGGTGCCCATCTACCCGATGGCGTACGGCAACCCCCAAGGCAGCACGGCGCCTGCCATGGACGTCACCCTCAACTTCGGCGCCACGCCATTCCAGTTCGATCCCCGCGCCATCCTGAGCACCGCAGGCGAGGACACAACCGGCCTCGAGCTCGGCTGGGGCGACGCCAACACGCCCTGAACTGGCAGGTGTTCCGAAGTACGGGCGCACCTTTCGCCGTGGAGCTTCCATCGTACGTGCTGCGCGGTGGCACCCTCCATCAAGCAAGCAGGTAGGCCTCAGTACCGCGATGCCCTCCAGCAGGTCCTCCTGGCCGTCTTGCTCCAGCAGGTGACGCACGGCGCTGCGCACGCGCATATATGCCCTGTAGAAGAGCGTGTACGCCTTTTGGCGATCGAGGTTGACCTCGTCAAAGCCAATGGGCTTGGACTCACGCTCTGCGAGCGCACTGTTCAGGCGCGCTGCGACCTGAAATTGGCCGAGTGTCATCAAATGTCTCAGGAGGAGATTGATGAGATTCGGAAGAATCTAGGCTGCACTAGGGAGGACATCTTGCAGGATGTTGAAGACTTTCGCGAACCCCTGATCCAATGGACAAAGTTGAAGACTTTGTTGTTGAAGCGTTCCTAGGCGCGCTTGGAACGACTTCACCCAGTGGCTTGGCTTTTGAAAAGACGCATTGCGTACTCTCTCGTAGTCTGTGCCGTCCTAGCCGTCGGGTTGCTGTTGCGCAGCTTCTGGCCGCTCGCGCGAACATCCGTACGACCGTCTCGAGAGACTACGTGGTCGAGCTTGGTCACGTTTCGGAGAGGTGAGCCTGATTTTTCACTCGCGCTAGGGGTAGCGTCCGTTGGTGATTCCACGTTCGTGCGTAAGGCGCTCGATCGCGTGGTGCTTCCAGGGTCTGTCAACGAGGTTGGTCCACACGCTTGGTCTGAATTGAGTCACGCGCTTGCGATACCGACTTTACGTTTTCAGGGTACGTGGATTCAGCCGAGCTTCGAGGCATTGCGACTCCGCGAGCTCGTTCCGAAGTTGATGCGGCGGATGGCTTCGGAGTGCGGGAAATCGCGACCCCCGGGCGCGGAAGGAGCAGCCTTGATCATGCTTAGGCTCGCGAGGCTTATCTCTACGGCTAACGATACCATTCTCTACAACTTGCATGCGAGTGTCTCAGAAGCGGCAGCGCGCTGTGTTCGTGCAACGCAGGAGCCGACAGGAGCGCCTTCGAGCGTTAGGTTTGCGACGCCTGAGGAGTATATGGCATTGGTGCGCCTTATGTTGATTCAGGATTTACTAGATACGTATGGGCATCGAAATTTCTACGATATAAATGTTGTGCTGAGTCACTTCAATGCGGGCTTCGATCGGATCCTTCAGGGACATCGAAGCGAGCCAGCCGATCCAACTTCCCGCTGGCAGGCACTACTCAGAACGAGCGCCCAGAACCGCGAGATCTTCTCTGCGGCGGCTGGGAGAAAGCTGCTCTTCGTGGCGGTAGAAGAGTACGACCGGGCGAAGAGCACGGCGCGCCGCGCTGCTCGAGCATTGCACCAATTTAACGTACCGCCTTGACCAGCTGTGTTACACGGGACCGCGGTAGCCTTCTCATTATGGGGCTACGAGTCGCAGCATGAAGCCCGGCTTGCTGTCGCACTCCCAGTTTGTTGGGCTCCGGGCAAAGCGAAGGGTAACCAATGACTGGTCCGTCGCAGAATGACGAGCCATCAGCCCGGCGTAGCAACAGGGTGGATCCGATGATGCTTCCGCCTAGGAAGGGTGGCCGTGTTAGCAGTGAGCCCGAGGAAGGGCCTCGTTGGCTGCACTTTATCGCTGGATTGGTTGTAGGTTTTGTCTTGGGTGCCGCTTGTTCCAAATTTCTGCGACGGCGCTTTGGAATCGAGACAATGAACACGATAGCAGTATGTTCACTAACCGTTGGAGCCGCCGGAGCGGTGCTGAGGGGAAAGTTGTGGCGATCGTTGAGACTTTGATTTCTAGCGCTCGCTCTCGAGCGCATCGTCATGTGTGGCAGATCGCGGCATGCTCAGCAGGCCCGCATCAAAAAAGACCTGACCCCGGAGGGTGCGAGGTAGGCCCTCAAGGTCCTTGCTGGTAAGGATGCGCAGCTCGTTGAAGACGGTGGCGAGCGCGGCTCGAGCCACTCCGACACTTCGAATCGGTCCTGCGGAAGCGGTTTGAGCAGCGGCTGGTCAACGCGCTCGAACAGCTCGCGACGCGTGACCCCTCCGTAGCTCTTCATCGGACGCGCATTAAGGTCAGCGACCAGCTCTCGAATTCGCACATTCAGCGCCGCGAGAAGAACGTCTCGTTGCGTAGGCGCGCCCGTCTCGTGACTGAATACTCCACTGCGCTCCGACCAGAGCCAATGCACGATGAGGTCCTCGGCTGAACAACTGGCAGGGGACTTTCATGGCTCTTGGGCCATAGAGGCCGCTCGCGAACTCGCCCATCCGAGGTTTTGCGCGCTGCTGAAGGCGCTTTCAAAACAGGACTGCATAGAACGGCCGCATCATCAACGATTGTTGGAGGACGCGATCCGCAGCATGCTGTGAAGGTCACCCCCATCCCAGTAACCGAGCGGCGATGAGGAACCACATTGCTTGGCAGTGGCAGCACGCCGATAAGC
>WUUC01019113.1_pt1 | contig 10368 bp, 7 predicted proteins | sample 6278441 | NCBI WGS metagenome assembly WUUC01 (sample SAMN13675441, study PRJNA597444) | soil metagenome | isolation source: soil | place: USA: Washington | collected 2017-10 | reverse complement strand
GTCGAAGGAACCCTTCATGCCGCCGGCATGGGCGAAGTTTTTCCTTGACTCGCCCCTTTCATAGAACACATCCGTCACGGGCGCCTCCTTCGCGGTCTCAGGCGCGACCTGAGTCTATCGCAGCTCACATGTAAGCCGGAGGTGCCTGCTTCATAACATCACAACCGTAATAATAGTAGGAGTTCCTAACGATACCCTATGGCTTGCAGCCTGAAAAGCTCAGCGTACAAGCCGGCACGCGCGAGGAGCTCGTCGTGCGTGCCCTCCTCGACTATGGTGCCGCCCTGTAGGACGATAATACGGTCGGCCATGCGTACGGTCGAGAAGCGATGCGAGATCAGGATGGCCATACGCTCACGGACTAGTGCAGAGAAGCGGTTGAAGGCTTCATACTCGGCGCGGGCGTCGAGTGCGGCTGTCGGCTCGTCAAGGATAAGTACCTGGGCATCGCGAATGTAGGCGCGCGCCAAGGCGATCTTTTGCCATTCGCCGCCCGACAAATTAACGCCGCCTGCGAACCTGCGTCCCAGCATCTGCCTGTACCCTTTTGCAAAACGAGGCAGCAATGTTGCGGCCATTGACTTCTCCGCAGCCTTTATGATCGAAGGCGGAACAGGCGGCGCAGTCTTAGAGTTGCCGTTCGACGAGTATTCGTGGAGCGGGCTACGTCCGCTCAGGCGGGGCGCGGGCTGCCTCTCCATGTCCGGCCCGTCGCCCGGGTGCGCATCGTTGTCGTTCGCCTCATTCAGGTATGCTTCGACTTCATCGATCCGACCGACTCCGATATTCTCGTCTAAGTGCAGATCGTAGCAAACGAAGTCCTGAAAGATCACGCCCATAGACTGCCTTATCGAAGTTAGGTCGTACTCGCGCAGATCGTGGCCATCAAGTAGGATGCGCCCTTCGGTCGGGTCATAAAGGCGCGCGAGGAGTTTCGTGATCGTCGTTTTTCCTGCCCCGTTCTCACCGACGAGGGCCAGCCGCTCGCCCGGCCGCAAGGCAAAGCTTACATTGCGTACCGCCCACCGCTCGCTCCCTGGATAGCGAAAGCCGACGTCTTCAAACACAAACCCTTCACGGATAGGGCGCGGGGCGGCCCGCGCGCTCGAAGGTGACGTGATGGTGGGCTTCATCTCAAAAAAGTCGAACAAGTCTTTGAGGTATAAGCACTGCTCGTAGATGTTGCTCGCACCGCTGAGGAGCCGGCCGATGAGGTCACGGCTGCGCATGAAGGAAGCTGCGAGAAAGGTGAGCGTGCCAAGTGTGATCTTGCCCGTTGCCGCGCTCACAAGAATGAGAACGTAGGCTGCGTAATAGCCGATGGTACCGATGCCTGCCAGCAGGACGGCGATCACGCCCTTGCGGGTGGCTAAGCGCTTATTCTCCTTGTAAAATCGGGTTGAAAGCTTAACGTAACGATCCATCAACCAGCGGGCGAGGCCGAACATGTGAAGCTCTTTCGCGGTCTGATTGCTCGTGCCCAAGTATCGCAGGTAATCGAGCTGGCGGCGCTGGGGAGTCCAGCGGTACAGTAGCGAATATCCGAGCGCGGCGAAGCGAGTCTCGCTGAAGAAGCTAGGCGACACGGCAAGAGCTAGCAGCAGCAGCAACCATGGCTTGTAGACAAGCAACGCGCTGGCGAGCGAGAAGAGCGTCAGCGCGTCTTGGCCTATCGTGACCAAGCTCGTAATGAGCCCAATCTGATTCGCGATCTGGCGGCGTGCGCGCTCCAAGACATCGTAGAAATTCGGGTTTTCAAACTGCTCAAGGTCGAGCGCGGCCGCATGCTCCATCAGCCGCACGCTAATATGGATTGAGAACAAGTCGCCGAGCAAGCTCTCGGCAAGCGCCGAAGCGCGAGCGAGCACCTCACCCACAAGTACGACCAAGAATTCGAGAGCGACTAATTGCCACAATCGTCTGTATCCGATTTGCTCGGCAGCGCGTATGGCAACGACCTCATCAATGATCAGTTTGCCTACCCAGAACATCACCACCGGGGTGAACGCGCGCGCGATGCGCAAGCCGATTATCGCCACGGTGTAACCACGGTGCGTGGCCCAAACGAGCCGGATGAACATCGGGATATAGCGCATTGCCAGAAAGAACCCATCGCGCCGAGTTGTGGTTTCAGCCGATGAGCCCCCGGTTTTGAAAAACGCCGTCAGCATGCCATCTCACTTTTGCTACGAGTCTGGTGAATCCTTTCCCCGAATCTACGCCCGCGGTTAATAGACCATGCTCAACCTTTTCTCATGGTGTACAAAGAGGCGATCCAAATTGAACCCACTTCCGACTTCTTTTCGGTGAGTTAATCTATGAAGGAAATGACCGATTCCTGCGCCGCCCGTCCCATAATCGCAGGATATTCTTCGGAGCATGTCCCCCGGGAAAGCTAGCCCTTGATTCTTTTCGATCTTGAAGAGTGATATGCCAGTTGCCACTCTGTATGCACCCTCCAAATGGCGACTTTCGTTTGTGACCTGGTAGAGGTCTAGAAGAAATTCACCTAAGCCGGCCAGCCCGTTGAATAATCCTGGGAAAAGAGTATATTTCTTGTTCGTATCGAAGTAGATCAACTCAAGCATATCCTTATATTTTTTCTCACCTAGCAGCCGATAATATCTCAGCATTGCCATGCCAACACCTGCGGATCCCATTCTCCAATACGGGTACACGATGTTTCCTTGATCGGCGAACCTCATCCACGCCACCCCTACGTCTTTCGTGTAAGGGGTGGCATTATTCATGTCAAAATCTAAAGCCTTGATTCCCGCGTCGAGGAATCTCTCCTTGCCACTTGCTAAATAGAGATAGAGTAGGAATAGGCTAATCCCGCTCGCGCCGTGAGCGTATCCCAATGGAATCTTATCGTCGGACTTCCAGTAATAGCCTCTCGCATCTTCTGCGAGATTTTCCAACAGATGGTTGCCGGCCAGTTCAGCCTTTTGAAGGTAGATTTCATCCTGAAACGCCATGAAGAACCTTAGATTCGCCAGGCCCCATCCGGCCACACCAAAATAAATGTCGAACGAGTCGTATAGCAAAGGGTGGTCATGAGTAGACGAGAACACCTTCTGCGCTTCCTCATCTAACCCAAGTTCGAGCATTGCCCAGGCAATTCCCGCCAGCCCGATATACAAACCGGGGGGGATGAGCGTTACGTGCTTATTACACGACAGAATCCAACTAATCGCCTCCTGGGGAACTTTATGCCCGACCTTGTTCATGGCGTAAGCGACGCCACACGCTCCATAAGCGATGCTCAGAGGGTTCGTTTTGAAAATCGAGCCGTCGGAAGGGAAGAGCCTATCCCTTCTGTCATAAGTAGCCACGGCAAGAACGTACTTGAATGCTTCATCGGCATAGGTTTCATAAGTTGAATCGGCTTCCGGCCCATCGGCAACGAAATTGGGGGCGGTGACCTCATAGTCCCTCGTTAAGACTTCAATAACTTGGTCCGGCGTAGGTCTTTTCTCCGGCAACTTATCTATCAGGGCTGTTGCCAATTCACAAATGCTCTTGGGGAAGCCGATGTCCCTCGTCACATTCTCCATGAATGTGTACCTGGCTTTCGGGTTGACCAGAAAAATCTGGTTCACTGGCGAAAGAAAATAATGCATGATCGCGCCTATGGCGAAATAATCGCTCTCGACCGTTGAATTACGTCCGAACATCTGGTCCGCGGCAAACCCGGGCGTATAAAGTTGACCGGGTTTGTCTACACCAAGTTCATGAGCGCCTTCAAAATCAATTATTTTGAGTTCTAGGGTGTTCGGGTTAAGAATCAAGTTGGAAGGAGACAAGTCAGAAAACACAATCCCGCATTGATGTAGAGCTTTAACAATTTCCGCGAGTTGCAGGATGATGGTCTTGAAATTCCCGTAGAATGTCTTCGTGTCCTCAATTGTCGGGTTAAGGCGGAGGGTAATGTTATGTCGCGCAGAGTAGCTGTGAATGGCCCCTCCCTTTATGTACTCCTGAGCCAAAAAGAAATGCTCCCAGTCTTGGAATAAATCGAGAGGTTGCGGCGCAATTTTCAGGTGCGCAATCTTTGATAAGATCCGGTACTCTTTCTTCAAAAGCGAAACTGTATCCTCAATGGTGTCAACAAGCGGGCGGGCTTCTTTGATCACTACTTCCTGCCCTGTTTCCACATCTTGAGCAAGATACACCCCGCCTGAATTTGTGAAACTCAAGGAAGACTTGACTAAATACCTTCCTTCCTTGAGGAAGACTTCGGACGGCTGTGGCGGCCCCTGTGAATCTACCGGGGGACTGACTTCGAAAGGATCTTTGGCCCAGTCCGGCACATGGAAATAAGGGAACCTTCTATCGGGTACTCTTTCGCCCGAAGGTGAAATCATCATAGGCGTTTTTTCCCCTCTTACATTAAGAACTGTATAAGACGACATCCCGCCGTAACGATAAAACACTACCTTGCTATCTTTGTACCGCCTGTCAGAAAGTATATATGGGCCTTCGAACTGCCTGGTTGCCTGATAAAGTTGTTCTATAAGAGATACAAACTTATCTTCATCAAGCGGATAAATTGTAATGAACTTTCCAGCACCTTGCCGCACCCAGCGTTTGCTGTTCATCAATGAGAGAATCCTTACGTCAAGGGAGAACTTGAACTCCACATCGTTGCTAACCAAGATGGGAACCACAACCTTCAGAACATCCTTTGCACATGATGTTGAAGATGACACATGTATCTTCCATCCCTGTATGGGCGGGCGCTTTCTTCTTTCCTCAGGCGGAAAGCAGCCGAACCAAATTCCATTAGCTCTCGCAAACACCATGTCGCTCGGAACCAACGTTTTCACTAAGTCTAGAAACTCATCTTCTCGAGGCTGGAAATGGTCTATAGAATCATAGAACTCTCGATCCGTGAGGGTTTCGAGCATATTTGTTCCACTCATAGCTTCAGTCCTCCTTCTTTGAACTTTGAGAGCGTTGCGGCATTGAAATTCCTGGTTCGCACATCTCTAAATCAGGATTCAAAATGAAATCTCAGCCCCTTGGCGAAGCGGGGCTGAGATTTCATACGAGTTAGAACCGGGATTAGGCTGCATCACCTGTTTTGTTTCCTACCGGTTCTACCAATCCATCTCTTCAGACTCCCCACAGCCAATACTGCAACCGGAGTTGCCGGTGCCCGACGAGCTGGAGCAGCCGTTGCTTGCGCCACTACAGCCTACTGGTGCCGGGTCGCTTTCATCCGCAGATTCTGACAGAGCTTGTAAAGCTAGTACTCTTTCCATTTCTTTCTTCTCCTTTACTTAATTACGTCGAGCTTCATCTGCGTTGAGACAACAGAATGCTGTTTTCGCTAACGGGCACAGCATTCCTTGGTTTGCTCGCTCATTTGAAAACCGACGTTCGGGTGGGCGCTCAGCGGCCATCTGAAAACCCAGACGCACCTGCTGCCAGGCGGCAGCAACATGGATTGCATCTGACTCTTGCTTGAGGACTGCTAAGCAAGCTTCGACCGTACTCGGCACAGCCGATGGTATTCTGACCGGTTGTCAGAGTGAGGCAAGAGCTCTTTTCAAAGTTTGACTAGAAAACAAAAGGTACAAATGTACTGCTTAGAGCAGTGATGACTCTTAACCGTCGCGCGGGTATGATAATTTGCGCGGGCCGGGGCAGTTCCCAAGCCTAAGCTATGTTTCGTGTTATCTTTCGCGGCCGGCAGTCAGTAATCTCATCTGCACTGAAGATAAGTCGAGGAAACGAATCGTACTTACTCATGCCGGAGCGCAACTATCGGGTCCACCTTTGTCGCGCGCCGGGCGGGAATCCAGCACGCTAATAGCGCGACTGAAGCAAGCGCTAACGACACCGTGACAAACGTCAGCACATCGGTTGCGCTCACGTTATACAGCAAGCTCTTTATCACTCGCGTTAACGCGAGCGAAGCAATTATGCCAATCACCGTTCCAACTAGAACCAGCGTCATCCCCTGCTTCATTATCAGCTTCCGCACGTTGCCCGGTTGCGCGCCCAGCGCCATCCTTAGGCCGATCTCATGCGTGCGTTGCGACACGCTGTAAGCCAATACGCCGTAAATTCCCACTGCGGTCAGCAAAAGCCCCAGTGCTGCGAACAGGCCCATCAGGATCAGATTGAATCGCTGCGGCACAACCGAGCGGCTAACCAACTGTTCCATCGGATATAGATTCCTCATCGGCACGGTTGGATCGAGCTGGCGCATCTCGTTACGGATCGCGGCGCTCAGGAGCGACGGATCGCCCTGGGTTCGCAGAATAAAGTTGCATTGCCGCAATGTCCCTTTTACCCCTTCAGCAGCCTGTGTGAGTGGGACGAAAACGGCTGCTGGCGCGGCCTCGGACAGGCTTCTTTGCTTCGTCTCGTTGGTCACGCCGACGATGCGACGCATCGCCGGATCGCCGTATTCACAGCCGGCGCACAGTTGCTGGCCGAGCGGCTCAACCCCGGCGAAATTCGAGCGCGCGAACGTCTCGTTGACGATGGCCACAGGCTCAGAGCTAACCGTATCACTTTCATCAAACGGTCTGCCCCGCTGGATAGCCATCTTCATCACGCGGAAATATTCGGGCGAGATTACGCGGTATTGCACAGCACCGGCAAACTTGCTCTGGCCCACCAGCTTGTAGGGAAGGTTGAATTGCGCATCGAGAGGCAGTTTGTTGGTCAATGCCGCAGTTTCGACCCCCGGCAGGGCGCTGAATCTTTCCAGAGCGCGGTGATAGAAATCACTCAACTTCGCTACGCTATCGTAGTTTCTGCCTCTCGGTGAAATCTCGAAGGTCAGCACGTTCCGCGCTTGAAAACCCGGATTGACGCTGTACAGATTGACAAACGTCCTCAGTAACAAGCCCGCGCCGACCGAAAGCGCTAAGGCCAACGCGACTTCGACAACAACCAGTACACTGCGCAAGCGTCCGCGCCCAGGCCCCGCTCCGGTTCTACCTAAGCCTTCTTTGAGCGCACGATTCACATCTACCCGCAACATTTGCATCGCCGGCGCGAGACCGGAGATGATGCCTGTGAGAAGGCTTGCCCCTAGCGTAAACGCCAACACCCGCCAGTCCAGACTGATTTCGCTGGCACGTGGAATTATTCCTACAGGGGCCAGTGTTAGCAGTGCACCCACTCCCCATCTCGCTAGCAGCAATCCCAGCAAGCCTCCCACGAGTGCCAAAAGTATGCCCTCGGTCAGCAGTTGCTGAATCAACCGCCAACTCCCCGCGCCCAGCGCCCTCCGAATCGCCATTTCTTTCCGCCGGGCCGTCGCGCGCGTCAATTGCAGGTTAGCGATGTTAGCGCAAGCGATCAGCAATACGAGGGTGACTGCGCCAAGCAGAATCCACAGCAGTTCTCGAATGCTGGCTGTGATACTCGACTGCCAACTCATCAGGCCGAAGGTTTCGTTCTCTCTCACCCAGCCCGGATGAGCAGCCCGGAAGGTGTCAAACAGCAGCTTCAACTCCGAACGCGCTTGGTCCGCTGTGACACGATCTTTCAACCGCCCGATGACGTTATAGTTGTGCCCTTCATTCTGACTGGCCGGGTCGGTACGCAAGGGTACGAATACATCCTGAGGTCCTAAGAATTCAAAATTGGGCGGCATGATACCAATCACCGTATAGGTGAGGCTGTTAATCGTGATGGTCCTACCGATCACGCCGGGGTCTGCCCCAAATCGCCGCCGCCACAATCCGTCACTGAGAACCACCACGGGCTCGCCTGCGGGACTGTCCTCTTCTGAGGTAAAAGCACGTCCGCTGGCTGGCTGCACACCCAGAACGCGAAAGAAGTCAGCTGAGACCATCACGCTACGGATGTAGTCTGTTTGGTTTTCATCGGATAAATAGTCGGTTGGCCTTTCCTGAGTCGCAGCGAGGGCTTCAAATGACTGTACATTGTCGCGCAGAAAGATGAATTTCGGCTGGCTCAAATCAGAGACTGCACTTGTTTCTGCGAAATAGCGCCCTACTATCATCAGCCTTTCCGATTCCGGATAGGGCAGCGGACGTAACAACACTGCATTCACGACTGTGAAGATCGCCGTGTTCGCGCCGATGCCTAGCGCCAAGGTGATGATTGCGACCGCCGTGAATCCCTTCGTCCTCACCAGGCTTCGCGCGCCGTAGCGTAGGTCTTGCCAAATATGCATAGGCCCCCGTTGTTCTGCTCCACAGGCAGAGTGTGTGCAAAATCCTCCAGGAGAGACTACATGGCTACCGGGGGATCATAGAGGAAGGACTAATAGTGTCTAGCACAAAGTTCGCGCGACGCGTCAGTTGCGTGAACTTCGCTAACTTCGTTGGATACTTCAGACGCCCGACATCAACTCTCCCGTTTGTTCATCTTCTCTCTCAGATGTGCTTTCAAAGAGTCACGGACGACCCTGTATTTGCCGCCGACGGCTATTGCCCGCACCGCTCCGCTTTCGATCCAGAGTTGAATGGTGCGGACCGAGACGCCTGTGATCTCGGCGGCGTGTGCGGTGTCGATGAAACTCTCCCCGCGGCGGTTCGGGGATAGGGAAAGATAGTGTTCGAGCAGTTCTTCGTCCGTGAGATTTGACGGCAGAACCGGTGAGGAGGGATGAGGCATATCGTGTTCCTCCCTGAGAGGTAGGGCCAGAGGCGGTGCCGCCCGAGTTCCGAGAGACGCTAGCCGCGCCCGACCCGGCGGCGGCAGTCGCACTGGAACTCGACGAACTCTGGTTCTTCGTGCTGAAAAGAGCGAACAAGCACTGTGTCTGGATCGCCCTTATGCCGCGCCACCCGCCAAGTGGTCGCCTATGCCGTCGGTGACAGCTCGCACGCAACCTGCCAGAAGCTGTGGGCGGTGATTCCGTTACCGCCGCGGCCACTGCTTCAGCGACTTCTGGGAGGCGTACCGACTCGCCATCCCCGCCGAGCAGCACACCACGGCGGGGAAAGAGTCGGGTCTGACGGCGAACGTCAAAAGATGGCGCAACACATTGCACCAAAGGCTCGGCTGCTTCGTCAGGAAGAGCCTGTCGTTCTCCAAGTCCGACACGATGCACGAGCCGTGTCCACGACTCTTCCTGCATGATTATAACAAGTTACGGGCTCTCTCCTCCACTACCAGATTTGTTAAGAAGGGGGTGAGGGCAGCACTGGGCTACGGCTCGTTCGGCCCCGCGGATCGTACGATCCAAGGCGTCGAAGCGGTGAACATGAGGCGCAAGGGGCAGGTCAAGAGGTTGCATCAGAGTGATGCGATGGGGCAGCCGAAGTTCGTCTAGGGGCTGTTCGGGATTGCCACACAGCAGAGGTGGCACTCGCAACTTTCCTTACCTCTACTTGATTTTTGCCACGCAGCCAGAACGTCAACTATGGCTACATAGATCTTAGCCCAACCGAGGTCACTCTCACGCGAACAATGAGGCTAACAAGGAGGCTCTTATCAGCTGGAAATGAGTAGTCCTACATATACAAAGCAATACTCATACCAATCACGATGCCGATCTCCTCCGGCCTGTTTTAGGCGAGAAAGAGGCTTTTGTGTCCGATAGAGCAACAAGGTGTCTACTAGAGAGGACAGATTTGAGTAGCAGGCGAGGACTTTTGTTGAATCCTACATTCTATTCAACATTGAAAACAACAATTCAATCATCATTCTTGCAGAGTGGTTCTGCGGGATCCGCAGTTACCTCTCTTCAGTCAAGAAACAGGGGCAGCACCTCCTGCTGGCTCTTGAGCGGATCTTCGAAGGCCGATACAGAAGTGTTCACGAAGGAGCCGGACGTGAACCCTATTGTCTTCACAGATTTGGTGGCTGCTGTAGCTCATCAAAGCTAGAAGTTAGTGATGGGGTATAATCACCACTTGCAACACCTGAGCAGTAGGCCACAAACTGCCTCCCCTAGCAGAACGGTTAAGCACCCCCCGCGGATGATTTTGTTCCTTTGAAGTGATCTCAATCCAGAGCTTCCTTCAAGCGCCCGTTCGCTTCTATCGTCGCCAATGGGTTCAAAATTCACAAAGACCGATCTCCTGCAACTCACAGACTACGTGAAGTTCGAATCCTTCTGTCACAACCTCCTGACAATGGAGGGCTACGCGCACCTCGAGCCCCTCGGCGGGGGTAAGGACAAGGGGCGCGACGCCATCCACGTTGATAGGTCTACCGGGAAGACGACGATTTTCGCCTACAGCGTGCGCGAAGACTGGGAGGACAAGCTTGACGAGGACCTGGGGAAGATTCAAAAACACGGGCACCCCTGCGACGAGGTCGTTTTCCTCACTAACGGCAGCCCGACCGCCGGCGAGAAGGACAAGAAGAAGAAGGCGGTAAAAGAAAAGTACGGCTGGGGCCTCGAGTTCTACGACCTCGAGCGCA
>WUUC01241241.1_pt1 | contig 10370 bp, 5 predicted proteins | sample 6278441 | NCBI WGS metagenome assembly WUUC01 (sample SAMN13675441, study PRJNA597444) | soil metagenome | isolation source: soil | place: USA: Washington | collected 2017-10 | reverse complement strand
GGCGCGGCTCCGCGCCCCCGTCGTAGCCGAGCGGGGTGCGTTCCACCGAGATCAGGTCGCTGCCGTCGGGCGTGGCGAGGGGCGTGAGCAGGCTGCGCCGCCGTTCCGGCAGCCCGCCGGTGTGCGCCCAGCCCGGCGGCAGGCGGATGGCATAGCCGTACTGCACCAGGTGCCCGGCCGACGGGCCGGGATCGGGTGCGCGCGCAGGCAGCGCGCCGCCGACAGCAGCCAGGCCGGCGGCGCCGGCCGCGGTGGCCAGGGTCCCGAGCACCATCCGCGACCGGCGGTGTCGGGAGGGTGCCACCGGCGGCAGCCACGGCGCGGAGTGTTCCTCAGCGGTGGAGTTCGTCGGTCCCGCCGGGCTGGGCCCTGCCCGGCTCGGCGGAAGTCGCAGTGCGCCCAGCACGGCCGCGCAGTCCGGTCGCGGCGCGACGCGTACGTCGTTGACGCCGGCCGCGTCGAGCAGCTCGGCGAGGAGCGGCGTCCGCGCGACGCCGCCGATCAGCAGCACCGGCGGCGCTCGGCCGGCGAGCGCCAGCACGGCGCGCACGGCGTCGACCACCGATTGCAGCGGCACGGCCAGCGCCGCGCGCAGGTCGAACGCGTCCAGTACGCCCGGGACGCCCCTGGCCCGCACCGCGGGCAGCAGCGACAGGGCCTCGCGCACCCGGCGCGCCTCCCCCGGGGCCGCGCCGCCCAGCAGGTCCGCGGTGAGCGCATCGAGGTGGGCGCCGCCGACCTCGGCCCGCCGCACCTCCGTGACCCGGCCGGCCCGGACGAGCGCGACCTCCGTGCCGCCGTGCCCGACGTCCACCACCACGGTGTCCGGCACGGCCGCGCCGCCGGGCCGCGGCTCGCGCCGCACGCGACCGTCGACATTAGACCGCTCGCCCGGCCCGGTCGATGCCTCGATGCCCGCGACGGCCGCCACCGCCGCCGGCACGGTCCGGACGACCCGGGCGAGCCCGCCTTCCGCGGCGGGGCACCGACCCACGGGATGGACGACCAGCAGCTCGTCGACCGGCCCGCCGAACAGCTCGCCGAGCACGGTCGGCACCGCCGCCACGGGGCCTTTCCCGGCGGCCGCGGACACCGGCAGCTCGGCCGCCAGCACCGGCCGCCCCTCGTCGACGGCCACCCGCACCCGGGCCGTGCCGACCTGCAGGGCGACCCGGCTCATCGCACTCCCTCGCTTCGCTCGGTCGGCCCAGAGGGGTTCAACCCAGCGCGCAGGCGCTGTGACACTGATTCGCTCGCACGCTCGCTCATGGGGCCGCGTCCCCGCCCGCCGGCTCTGGCTCCGGCGGCAGCCAGCCGAGCTGCACCCGCCGGCTGCCCCGGCGCCGGTCGACCAGGATCGCCCGGCCGGGCGGCAGCGGCTGCGGCTTCACGGTGCCCACGAGAGCGCCCTCGTCCGGGTTCCCGTTCATCACCAGCCCCGGGACGGCCAGCTCGCGCAGCCGGCCGAGCAACGGGTCGAACACGGCCCGACCGGCGCCACCGCTGCGCCGGGTAACGACGACGTGCAGGCCGACGTCCTTGGCCTGCGGCAGGAACTCGGCAAGGGGCAGCAACGGGTTGACCGTGGCCGCCCCAGCCGGCGCCACGAGGTCGTAGTCGTCGACGAGCAGGTACACCTCCGGGCCGGTCCACCAGCTGCGGTCGCGCAGCTCGCGCGCGGAGACCTCGGCGCCGGGCAGCCGGTTGCGCAGCGACGCCGCCAGATCGCGCGCCGCCTCCGCCGCCGCCTCCGCCGTGCTCGCGTAGCCGACGAGGTGCGGCTCGGTGACAGCCCCGAGCAGGCCGCGGCGGTAGTCGACGACGACCATGCGGGCCTCGTCCGGCCCGTACCGCCGGGTGAGGGCGCGGGCCAGCACCCGGAGCAGCGTGGTCTTGCCGCTCTCGGCGTCGGCGAAGCACAGGAGGTGCGGGTCGGCGGCCAGGTCGAGCTCGACCCGGGCCAGCCCCTCCTCGTCGACACCGATCCCGATGCCTGACCCCGCACCGTCGCCGGGCGGAAGCTCGTCGACGTGCACCAGCTCGGGCAGCAACGCGACGGGCGGAACCGAGCGACCCGGCCAGGCGGCCGCGACGGCGGCCACGAGCCCGGCGGTGTCGTGTGCGGGACGGCCCGCGGTGCCGCTGGAGAGCCACGGCGCGGCAAGCACCGACGGCGCACCGTCGGGCGCCAGCCCGTGCCCCGGACGGGCGGGCACGCCGACGGCACGACGCCGGTCTACCTCCGACTCGGCCGGTTCGCCCAGGCGCAGCTCCAGGCGGCTGCCGAGCAGGTCCTTGAGGGCGGGGCGCACCTCCGCCCACCGATTGGCCGACACCGCAAGGTGCAGGCCGTACGACAGACCCTGCGCGGCCAGGGGCAGCAACCGCGCCTCGAGGTCGTCGAACTCGCTGCGGAGCACGAGGTAGCCGTCGACGACGAGCAGCAGGTCGGTAGCCGGCTCGTCCGCGAACTCTCCGCCCGCCCGCCGGGCCCGGAACTCCTCGACCGAGCCGATCCCCGCCGTCCGGAACAGCCGCTCGCGCCGCGCCAGGAGGGCTACCAGCTCCGCAACCGTCCGCCGCACGAGCTCGGGTTGCTGCCGGTCGGCGACCGTGCCGACGTGCGGCAGGCCGGCGAGGGCGGCCAGCGCGCCGCCGCCGAAGTCGAGAACGTGCACCCCCAGCTCCGTGGGGGTGTGGGTGAGCGCAAGGGCCAGGAGCGCGGTGCGCAGGGCGCCGGACTTCCCGGCTCGGGGACCGCCGACCACCGCGAGGTGGCCCGCGGCGTCGGACAGGTCGAGCACCAGCGGGTCGCGGCGTTGCTGGTACGGCCGGTCGACCAGCCCCACCGGAATCCGCAGTGCACCCCCCGGCAGCGGCGCAGCCAGCCCGCGGCCGGGCTCGGGGCGCGGTTCGCCCAGCAGGTCGTCCAGTGGTGGCGGGGACCCCAGCGGAGGCAGCCACACCTGGTGCGCGGGCGGCCCGTGCCCGGCCATCGCCGCGATCATCACGTCGAGCACGGTCGGACCGTCGCCGCCGTCGCTTCCGTCGCCGTCGTCGGGTCTCGAGAACGGCGCGGCCGTGGTCGGCGCCAGCGGCACCGCACCGACCCGGAACCGGTAGGCGCGCCGCACCGCCGGCGGGCCGTCGACCCGCACGCTCCGCCCCTGCACCGCCGGACCCGAGACGTAGGCGGCGCGGAAGCGCACCAGCTCCTCGGTGCCCGTGGCGAGAAATGCCGAGCCGGGGGCGGAGGGGAGCTGGTGAGCGTCGGGCACCCCGAGGACGGCCCGCGACTCGGCAGCGGAGAACGTGCGCAGCGCGATCCGGTACGACAGATGGGACTCCAGGCCGCGCAACCGTCCCTCGTCGAGCCGCTGCGAGGCCAGCAGGAGGTGCAGCCCGAGCGACCGCCCGAGCCGCCCGATGGTGCCCATGAGGTCGACGAGCTCGGGGCGCCGGGCGAGCAGCTCGGAGAACTCGTCGACGATGACGAGCAGCGCGGGCAGGGGCGGCAGCTCGGCCCCGGCCCGGCGGACGGCCGCGTACTCCGCGACACCGGTCAGGTTGCCCGCGGCCCGCAGCAGCTCCTGCCGGCGGGTGATCTCGCCGGCCAGGGCGTCGGCCATGCGGTCGACCAGGGTGAGCTCGTCGGCCAGGTTCGTGATCACCGCCGACACGTGCGGCAGCCCGGCGAGGCCGAGGAAGGTCGCGCCACCCTTGAAGTCGACGAGCACGAGGTTGAGCTCGGCGGACGAGTGCGAGGCGGCCAGCCCCAGCACGAGCGTGCGCAAGAGCTCGCTCTTGCCCGAGCCCGTGGCCCCGACGCACAGACCGTGCGGCCCGCTGCCGCCCTGCGCGGACTCCTTGAGGTCGAGCGCGACCGGCGCGCCGGTCTCGTCGACCCCGATCGGAACCCGGAGCCGGTCGGCGTCGCTGCGGGCACGACGCTCGCGCAGCCCGTCGACGGCGGCGGCGGTGATGCGCTCGGCGCCCCGGCCGGACCCGCCGAGCCCGAGCAGCGCGGGAAGCCCCGCCGCGGCCCGGGGACCGGCCGCGGCGACCGGACCGGACCCGGCGGGGCGGTACCGGGCGAGGCGGCGAGCGAGGGCCGTGGCCTCGGCCACGGTCAGCGCGTCGGGTACGCCGATCGCGGTGACGCCGCCGGCCCGGTCGACTCGCCCGAGCCGGCCCGAGCCCACCAGCAGGCGGACCACGGAGGGGCCGGGCCGCCGCCCCGGCGGAGCGCCGACGCGCAACACGGTGGTGCCGGCGGCCGTCGCCCACGGACCCGGACCGGCGGCCTCGTCGACGACCACCAGCAGGTGCGGCTCAGCGGCCCCGCTGCCGGGCGGGCGCCCGGCCAGCTCCGCGGCCCACCACCGACGCATGTCGTCGGCGTCGGCGCTGACCGTGCGCAGCGGCCCGATGGGGTCGCGCCGTCGCGGGTGCCCGACGTGCGGCAGCCACTTGACCCACTCCCACTCCGGGGCCAGCAGCGGCGGTGCCACGACGGCCAGCAGCGCGTCGGCCGGGCTGTGCCACAGCGCGTACTGGGCCACGAGGGCCCGGGCCAATGCGCGGGCCGGACCGGGGCCCGCACCCGGCTCGGGTTCGAGCCAGACGGTGGAGCTGCTGCGCAGCGACAGCGCGACGGGCAGGTCCGGGACGACGGCGTGGCCGCGCAGGAAGCGGCGCAGGGCCAGCGCGGTGACCGGCTCCATGCCCTCGACGGGCCCCGTCTGCGGCGCGACCAACCGCGTCGCCAGCCGTTGCGCACCACGGCCTGCGCGCAGCTGCCCGAAGTCGGCATCCGTGCCGCGGCGCTCCCAGAGCCGGCCCGCGGCCAGCACGGACGGCCAGGCCGTGGGGTGGGGGTGCACGTGTTCGAGGGCCGCCCGCTGCTCGGCGGCGACGGCGCGGACCCGGCGGCGCACCACGGCCAGGTAGCGGAGGTAGTCGCGGCGCTCCTCGTCCAGCGCGGCCTGCCGCTGGCCGGCGCTGCGCCCCCCGCCCCCGACGAGCAGCATCCCGACCGTCGACAGCGCGAACATGCCCCCGAACAGGAGCGATGACGGCTCGCGCGGACCGAGCGCCACGAACGCGACCGAGCCCAGCAGCATCACGGCGGGCAGCAGCCGGGCCAGGATCCCCGGCGGTACCGGCCGCTCGGGCTCGGGCGGGGGCTCGAGCGCGAGCTCGCCGCCGGGCGACCGCGGGACCGCCCGGCGCGGTCGCGACACCTCGACGGTGCTCATGCCCCCTCCGATCTCCCAGATGCGATTTCTCGAAACGGCCCCGCGGGAGGCCGGGGCGCGGCGATAGTAGGCAGCCGGACCGACAGTCCGTGGCCGTTCGGGAGAACCCGGCGGCCGGCCCGCGGGGAAGGAGGACCCGGTGCGTACGCCCGCCCCGCCCGTCTACTGCCGGCTGACGGTGCTGGCGCCTGGTCGGCGGGTCGACGTCGCGCTGCCGGTCGACGTCCCGCTCACGGAGCTGGTTCCGATGGTCCTGGAGCTGCTCGGCGAGCCCGGCCCGCCGGATGGTGCGGGAGCGCGACCCGACCCGTGGCAGCTCACGGGGGCCACCGGCGGTCCGCTGCCACCCGACGCCACGCTGGAGGAGCTGGGCGTGCTGGACGGCGAGCTGCTGCGCCTCGCGCCGGTGGCTCCGCCGCCGCCACCACCGGTGTTCGACGACCCGATCGACGCGCTCGCGGCGCTCGCCGCGCCCGAGGTCGGGCCGGATCGGCGGCGCCGCGGTGCGGCGGCGGTGCTCGCCGTCGCCCTGGCCGCCGCCACGCTGCTCGCCGCGGTGTCGGCGGGCGGCGACACCGGGCTCCGGCGCACCGCCGTCGCGCTCGGAGCCCTGGGCGCCGCGGTGTTCCTCGGCGTCGCCGCGCGCGTCGCGCTGCGACGCACCGCCCCGGACGACCGCCCGTCCGACGCGCCTCCCGCCGATCACCGAAGCGAACCGGACCGGACGGCCGCGGTGGTCCCGGCGTGCGCTGCGGTGCCCGTCGCGGCCGCGGCCGCCTGGGCGGGCTTACCCGGGCCGCCGGGCGCGGCGCACCTGCTGCTCGCCGTCGTCGCGGCCGGCACCGCCGCCGCGGTCGGCCAGATCCTGGTGCGCGTCGTCGCACCGGTGCTCATCGGGGCGGTGGTGGCTGCCGTGCTCGTCGGTGCGGCGGCATTCGTCGGCCTGCGCTTCGGCGTCGGTGCGCCGGCACTGGCGGCCATCACCGGGGCGGTCGCGCTGTCGGCCGGGCCGCTCCTCCCGCGTGCGGCGCTGCGGTTGGCCGGCCTGCCTAGGCCCGTGGTGCCGGCCGACGCCGCCGGGCTCGTCGCCGCCGACGATGGGCCTGACCTGCTTCCGCCGGCCGAGCTGGCCGAGCGCGCCGACCTCGCCCGCGGGCAGCTCGCCGGCATGTCCGGCGGGTGTGCGGTCGTCGCCGCCGTCGCGGCGCCGATCGCCGCGTCCCCGGGCGGGTGGACGGGAGCGTCGCTCGCCGCGGTTATGGTCACGGTGCTGATGCTGCGGGCCCGCGGTTACGCCGACCCCTGGCCGAGCCGCGTGCACCTGGCGGCGGGGATCACCGCCGGCGTCGTGACGGTCGGGCTCGCCGCGACGGCGGCCGGAGCCGACGGCCTGCTCGTCGGCGCGGTCGTGCTGCTCGCCGCGGCCGTCGTCGGGGCGGCCGCGCTCGGCGCACCGGTTCCGACGGCCTCGCCGGTCGCCCGGCGCGCGGTCGACATCTGCGAAGGGGTGCTGACCGCCGCCGCCGTTCCCCTCGCCCTCGCCGCGGCGGGCGTGTTCGCGGTGGTGCGCGCGCTGTGAGGCCGGCGGGCGCGCCGCTCGTCCTGCTCGTGGTCGCGCTGCTCGGCCCGGTCCTCCCCGCCCACGCGCTGCACCGGCAGGCATCTGCCGAGCGGCTGGCGGCGGCGTCCACCGCTCCGGCTGCGCGGTGCACCCCGCCGGCCGCCGAGCGCTCCCCCGGCGGCGAGCGGCCGGGCCACGCCGTCGCGCAGCGGCTGCGCCTCCCGGCCGTGCATACCCTCGCCACCGGTCGTGGCCAGCGCGTCGCCGTGATCGACACCGGCGTCGCGCCGCATCCCCGGCTCGCGGGCCGCCTCGTCGGGCTGGGCGACTACCTCGGGGGCGGCGACGGGCTCGACGACTGCGACGGCCACGGCACCGCGGTGGCCGGCCTGCTCGGTGCCGCCGCCGATCCCGACGACGACCTCGTCGGGATGGCGCCCGCCGCCGAGATCCTCGCGCTGCGCCAGTTCAGCCCGTCCCTCACCGACGACGTGGGCCCCGCCGGGGATCTGCAGTCGCTCGCGGCCGCCGTCGTCCGGGCGGTCGACCAGGGTGCCACCGTCGTGAACATCTCCGGCGCGGTCTGCCTGCCGACCCGGCAGGCCGAGGTGGCGGGCGCATCCGTGCGGGCCGCGCTCCGGCTGGCCGCGGAGGCGGACGTCGTGGTGGTCGCCGCCGCCGGGAACCTCGACAGCGGCGGGTGCGTTGCGGCGGAGGAACGGCCGGATCAGGTGGCACTGCCCGGCTGGTACGGCGACGACCTGCTCACCGTCGGCGCCGTGGAGCCCGACGACCGAGCGGCCGCGTTCACCGTGCCCGGACCGTGGGTCGACGTCGCCGCACCCGGCACCGGCCTGCGCTCGCTGACGGTCGACGGCGGCACCGGTGCTCCGCTCGACGGCACGAGCTTCGCCGCCCCGTACGTCGCCGGGCTCGCGGCGCTGCTGCGCGAGCGCCACCCCGACCTGACCGCGCGCGAGGTGGCCGACCGCATCGTCGCGACCGCCCGCCGCCCGGCCGGACCGGACGCCGCGGTCGGCCACGGCGTCGTCGATCCGGTCGCCGCGCTGACGGCGGAGCCGACGGTACTGCTCCCGGAGCCACCTGACCGGGCCGCGACCGTGCAGCTGGCCCCGGCCGCGCCGGAGCGGCCACCGGCCCCGGGATGGACGGCCGTCGCACTCGGTCTGCTGCTGACCGCCTCGATCGGGGCCGTCGCCATCCTGCGCCGGCGGCGACCGCCCGACCCGCGCTGAGCGCGCCGGCATCAGGGCTCGTCACTCAGGACTGGGCCAGACTCAGGACTGTGACTTACTCGGGTCTGGACCAGACTCAGGATTGGGCCAGCACGTCCACTGCACGGCCAGCGGCCGCGACGTCCAGCGCCGGGCCGGTGGGCAGCAGCCGCAGGGCGGCCTCCGGGGCGGGCTCGGCGGCGGTGATCCCCAGCGCGGCCGCCGACGCCTCGTCCGGCACCCCGTGCGCGACCCCACCCGACGAGACCACCCACAGCACGCCCGCATCGGCAGCCATCCCGGGCGCCGTGGCGCGCACCGCCCCGCCCGCCCCCACGGCGACGGCGTCGAGCGCATCCCCGGCACCGTCGGCCTGGGCGAGCGCGACTGGCGGCCCCGGCGAGGGCGGCAACCGTCCGAGGTGCACTCCGCCGGCGGGGTTGTTCCCGGACCACGTCCAGCAGACCGCCGGCACCTCGGCGGGCTCGCGGAGCCGCGGAGCGACGGCCGGCCACTCGGCCAGCTCGAGCCGGCGCACCGGCGGGACGTCCGCCACGACCTCCGGACCGACCTCGGCGACGGCCGTGCCCGACGCGGCCGCGAGCACGTCCGCGGCCAGCGGCGGCACCTCCTGGAGCCCGTCGGCGAGGACGGCGTAGTAGCGCACGGCACCACCGGCGGGGCGCGAGACGAGCACGTCGCCGACCCGACCGGGGACGCCGAGCGGCCCGCGGGTGCCGGCGCGGGGCACCTCCGGGGTGGTGAGACGTGGCCCCTCCGGCAGCGCCGAGACCAGGCCGGGCGACGCCGGGCGGGGTGTACGCGCCGCGAGACCGAGCGCGGTGCGCACGGCCGCGTCCGCGGTGTCGATACGGTGCCGGTGCCCGGCCGTGACCAGCCACGTGGCGCCTCCTCGCACGGCGAGCAGCACGCCGTCGGCCGCGTCGGTGGGCGGGGCGGGGTCGAGCTGCGGGCCGGTGAGCACGGTGGTGCCCTGCAACGTCGGGCTCGCCGACCCCGGCACGGACCCCGTCGCCTCGTCGCAGACCGCCCAGTGCGGCGCGACCGTCCGCCCCGGGTTCGCGGCCACCGCCCCCGGGACGGCCGCCGCCGGCGTGCGCGGGGCATCGGCGAGGACGTCGTCGTCGACGAGTACCGGCGCGGCGGAACCCGCGGCGACCGGCCGCAGCGCAGCGAGCACGAGCCGGCCGGCGACGGCGTTCGCGACGGGAACCAGCCGGTCGGGACCGTGCGCGACGGCGTAGAGGACCCCGGACGGCCGCCCGACGACGAGGTCTTCGCTCCGCCAGTCCGGCTTCGGCACGACGAGCGCCACCACCAGGGCGCCGGCCACACCGAGCGCGCCCAGCACCGCCCCCGCCGCGACGGCGCGGCGCTGGGAGCGGATCTGCTCGTGCAGCGGGACCGGGTCGCCCCGCACCAGGGCGGCCTCCAGCCGGCGGAGCCCGAACCGGTAGGCGTCGACCTGGTCGCGGGTGGCGGGCGCCTCCGTCGGCGCGACCCGCTCCGCCGCGGAGCCGGGGTCCGTCGGAGGTGCAGGGGCCACGCGGTGGACGCTAGCCGCGGCGCGGCGCGTTCAGGGCCGTTTGACGAAACTCCCCCGGGTCAGCGGCGCGCCTGCGGGATCACGGGCGGCGGCGGGTCGGGCACGACGGTCAGGTCGAGTGCGCGCAGCACGGCCTGGAGCTGCTCGACGGCGCTTCGGTCGCGGCGTTCCCGTAGCTGCATCGCGGCCCGAGCGACCTGGGACGACGTGACGGTGCGCGGCGCGGCCCGCACCGGCTCCGCCACCGGCTGGACGCGCGATGTGGTGTTCACGCCTTCTCCGATCTCCGCACCACCCGAATGGGTCGGATACCGGATTATCCGCCACTCGCGACGCAAAACCCCATCCTCACCCCACCGAGATCGCGTCGAGCCGCTCGCGGATGAAGGGCGCGCACACCACCGGGCTCAGCCCGCCCCGCCGGCCCACCGGCGGAGCCAGCGGCGCGACGACGGCGTCGTGGTCAAGCTCGTAGAAGAACACCAGCGACATCAGTTCCTCGTTCGGGTGCGCGGCCTGCGGCGGCAGCACCCGGTGCCGTCCCGAGCTCCAGCGCAGGCCCGTCCAGTGCGCGAGCAGGTCGCCGATGTTGACCGTGAGGGCCTCGGGGTCGTACGGGGCGTCGTGCCACCGGCCGGGCCCGTCCGGGTCGTCGGCCGCGGTGCCGGATGGTCGGCTCCCGGATGGTCGGCTCCCGGACGCAGTCCGCTCCTCGCTCGCTGGCGCTCGCTGCGATGCTCCCGCGTCCT
>WUUC01056554.1_pt1 | contig 10370 bp, 11 predicted proteins | sample 6278441 | NCBI WGS metagenome assembly WUUC01 (sample SAMN13675441, study PRJNA597444) | soil metagenome | isolation source: soil | place: USA: Washington | collected 2017-10 | reverse complement strand
CCGTCCAACAGCCGCGGGTATGCCGCATCTCGCTTCGGCGAGGCGCTGCGCAAGCAGTGAGAGAAATGACAATCACCGCGTCGCAAGACGCGCGCACAGAATCCGGCTTACCGGTCCCGAAGCTGAGACTTTTTCGAGGATGCGCAGTCTCTGAATAATGAAACGGCTTTGAATTTCCCACAGGGTTCAGCTGCCTCAGCGGCTTTTCCACTCTTGCGGCAGGCTATTAAAAAGCCCGGCGCGTTGGACATGCCGGGCTGCTGAAATGTGTTGGCGGCTCTGTGCTGCCAACTACCAAGTGGTTTCGGCCGCGGAAAGAAGTTCGCGCCAGCGATCTAAAACGAGAGCGGTGGATCCGGAATCGGCACCGGTGCCGAATGCCTGCTGCCCCAGCGCTTCATCATAGTGGAATTGGGCGTTACCGACTAAGGAGATATTCTTTGCTACCACGGACCCCATCACGTCGCCGTTTCCATTTATGGTAACGTTGCCGTTGGGAGCATAAACGACGCCGCTGAGGGCGCCGTTGCCAGCAATCTTGATTATCTGCGGCGTCGCATCCTTCGCCCCAGTACCCCAAAGTTTAAACATAGCAGGCTGCTGGACTGTGCTTGCCGTCATGGCTCCTGCTGATGGCCCTGATGTCGCCGGGGTGCCATTGGAGATGCCTTGCCCACTGATGGACACATCACGGCCGGCGTAAATTTCAAGACTGGCACCATTCGCGATGGTAATTGCGCCACTATTCCCTCCGATCGATATGTTATAAGGTGAGGGTGTGCTAATGATGACCTTGTCACTGGTGATCTTGACCGCCTTGTTGCGTAGGTCGATGCCGCTTGTTTTGTAGTAATATTTGCCGTCGTCTGCGGGAGTGTCCACCGAGCGTGGAAGGCTAATGCTATCGCCGACGAGACCGAGGTCTTTGTAGATAATTGTCACTACTGCATCTTTGTTGGTGGGTAGGATAGACGTGGTAGTGGTGGGCAAAACCACGTCACGGAGGTCTGTCGTGAAATCAGTCGCGATGCGGTTTGTATCTATTCTGGTGCCTGCTGGACTATCCTCGCCTAAGATTGAACCCTGTGGACCAACATTGTCAGAGATGGCTCGAATATCGTCTGTTGCAGTGGCGACGAAACCTTTGATATCCGCATTGGAAACGGTTACGGTATCGAGGGCTAGTTGAATACTTCCAACGAAAGCTCGGTCGTTTACTACTTCGGGCTTCGAGGGATCGTAGGGCTGAGTTTGGGCGCCCACCTGGTTCGGATCTGAGTTCCAGCTGTCAACGGTGCCGTTATTCCCTGAGAAGATGATGGTTTCCTTTGCGACGAGACCTCGGTGGTCTGCGCGTGGCTGGAGTGGAACTCCGGTTGAGGCGGCATTGAGCGTGATCTCGACCCATTTAGTGACAGGGGGTAAGCCGTTGGAGAGAGAGATGCGAGCCTCGGCCTTGACTGTTGGCGGTGCCGCCAGAGTCAAATTGCAGTTGGTGATCCGCACCTTGACATAAGTTGAGCTAGCAGTGCCGACGCTGAATTTATCGACGAACTCTCGCGTGGCGGTATCGCCCACTACATCCCATTGGGCGTAGGCGCCGCCTTTTTTGGCGCGCTGCTGGTTGATAGACCAGATGGCTTCTTCAAGGCCAGTTTCAGCGAGGTTCATCGCGGCGCTGGAGTGATAGCTGCGATGGGAGGAACGTAAATTGAAGTGAATCAAACTATGGTAGCTCGCCAGCATGACGGCGATGCCGATGGTGAGCAGCAGCGCCACGATGAGGGCAGAGCCGCGCTTGGCGCGCGATGCGCGTAGAGATGTTTTCATGATAACAGGTTTCCGGTGATTTAAGTGACGCGCTTGTTGCGCAGAATAAAGCGGGCAGAGATGACCTTTTGGCCGGTTTGGACTTGGGTGCTCTGGGTACGTCGGGAGCTGACGCTTAGCTGAAGTTGTTTAGTACTGTTGCTGATAGTGGCCCAAGGAATCGGCGGTGTGGAGGAGGTGTGAGTTTCAATGCCACTGATTTTATAGCCCATCACCGTGCACTCATCGATTCCGCTGATCAGAACCTTTGTCATGCCGCCTTCGCTGCGACTCAGGGTGCGTGCCGCTGCATCATATGTATAGGTGCAGGTGTGTGTGTGTTCGCTGGTGCTGTCATTTGGAATAGTCAGCGTGAGACTGTTGGCGTTGTGCCATTCCACCGCTTGGGCCATGCGGACGTCCTGACCGAACTGCTCCAAACTTTTGCGCGACTCGTTTTCCATGTCCGTGTATTGTTCAACCCGGTAGCCGGAGCGGGTTATCATCAGCGATGTGCTGAGAATCCCGCCCATAACTACGACGGTCAGAGTCGATGCGATTAGAACTTCCGGAAGCGTGAAGCCGCGGCGCTTGCGGACCGAATTAGTGGCTGGAGAAATAGTAATCATAGAGACCATTTTCAGAATAGCGGGTGACAAAGCTGCGCTTGTGAAAGATATTGCCGAGACCGGTCCATTCTACTTCTAGGTTAACGTTGACGATGCCTGAACGACCGTCGGTGGTCGCGAGAATAGTCTGCTTTAGTTTGAATCGAGCGGCTATATCAGCAGCGGAAGCGGGAACCAAACCGTCGACAGGCACATTACGATTTTCGCCGTAGTAACCGGTAACCGGGTCGGGGTTGTTGATAGCGGTCCAGTTGAGAAGCCGAAGCTGCTCGATCCGGCTCTGCATGATCTGGGCGGCGAGGGTGCTGCAGCGGGCGGAGTCGACGGCTTTGAAGCCGCTCTGCAGGCTCGTAAGACCTCCGCAAATACCCGCGATCAAAATGGTAAATGCCATCATCACCTCGACGAGGGTGAAGGCCGCGCGGCTTTTCAGGCGGCGGGGCGCCGGGCGGGCGGCGAGTGGTTTTCTGACTTTTTGCATGCGCTGACTGTAGCAGCATGCAAGTGACTAGTGTTAGAGGCCGATGGGCCTGTTTAAAGTACCTGCCGACTAGGCCAGCTTGGGCCTAGTGGAGCGAACTTGGGCTTGGGTATACAGGGCGGCGGCTTGGGAGCGGCTCTTGACGTTGAGCTTCTCGAACACGCTCCCCAGGTAGTTCTTTACGGTGTTGTCCGAGAGGCCGAGTTTGTCGCCGATTTCTTTGTTGGTTTTACCGAGGACGACTAGGTCCAGTACGCGTTTCTCCTGCGGTGAAAGGCTTGTAAACAATTTAGCCGGGTCGGGTTGGGCGTTGGCGCGGACGATCGCCATGACGCGCGCGGTCAATTCGGGGCTGATAATGGACTCGCCTGCGGCGACGCGGAGGATCGCAGCGATCAGTCCCGCCGGGTCGATCTCCTTCATCAAGTAGCCGTGCGCGCCGGCGGTGATCGCCTCGTAGATGTATTCGTCTTCCATGTACGAGGTGAGGACCAAGATGCGGACCTCGGGCTGGCGACGGAGGATCTCGCGGCAGGCGGTGAAGCCGAAGCCGTCGGGCAGGCGCAGATCGAGCAGGATGACATCGGGTTTGAGCGTGGCAGCGGTTGCGAGGGTCTCTTGCACCGAGGCGGCTTCACCGGCGACCACGATGCGAGGCTCTGATGTGTAGTGTTCGATGACGGAGCGAATGCCGTGGCGGACGAGCTGGCTGTCGTCGACGAGCAGGAGTCGGATCTCCGAGGGTAAGGCACTCATGCAGAAAAGCTGGAAGGAAGTGGATAACGGACGCGGATGCGAGTGCCCTGTTTGGGGAGTGACGCGATCTCGCAGACGGCGCCGACGAGCGCGGCGCGTTCGGCGATGCTGGCGAGACCGAGGCCCGCAGGCGTGGTGTCGGCGGGGGAGGCGGCGGCGCCGTCGTCGATGAGCGTGAGGATCGCGTTGTTGTTGGAGCCTTGAAGGCTGATCTGGAGACGGGAGGCGCCGGTGTGACGGATGCTGCTGAGTAGTGCTTCGCGGATAAGCTGAAGGGCGTGCTGGCGGAGCGCAGCAGAAAGGGTAAGCGCGGCGGCGGCGTCGATATCGATTTCGAATTCGCAGGAGCGGATCGAGCGCAGGGCATCGGCCAGAGCAGAGATGGCTTGGGCGAAGGTTTTGCCTTCGAGGGAGTCGGGCTCGAGGCCGACGATGAATGTGCGGACCTCACGGATGACCTGGTTGAGGGAGGCTCTGACCTGCTCGAGACCTTCTTCAACTTGCGCGGGAGAGGTGTGAACAACGTTTCGGGTGGCGGCGAGGCCCATGCCTGTGGCGAAAAGTGCTTGGATCACGTTGTCGTGAAGATCGCGGCCGAGACGGACGCGTTCGGCCAGGGTGTGGGCGAGCGCGCGTTCATTGCGCAGGAGCGTCTGCTGGTCGGCGAAGTGGGATCGCACGAGACGGGCGATGAGGCCGGTCTCATCCTGACGTCGGGTGAGCGGAGCGATCGGGGCGGGATCGCCGGTGCGCAGACTCGCGATAATACTGCGGACGGGCGCGAGCACCCAGCGGTGGATGCAAAGGGCGGTGGCCGCGATGAGCATGGCGCCTTGCAAAATAAAAATGAGGAGCTCGTCGCGGTTAAAGACTTCGGCCGAGTTTGAAGCCGCCGAGCTGTAGGTGAGTTTCAACGACGCGACGGGAAGACCATCGAGGCCGTTAAGAGGCCGGGCCAATTTTAATTGGCCATTGGGTCTGTCCGAGGAGGGAGCGACGTTTGGCGCCGTGAGAGTGGCGGTTGCGCCTGTGAGGTTCCCCAAGGTGGCGAGGTGAGCTTGGTCCCATCGCCACGCGGCCAGGAGCCAGCCGCGGGGATTGCTGGCGCGCGAGATGTCGCTGGAGGGCTGGATGGGACAGGCACGGATCTCGCAGAGTTCTCCGTTTATGCTGACGAAGAAGCGATTGAAGGGAGGGGTCGTTGAAAACCGCGGGAGGTCTTCGGCTTTAAAGGGCAGCGCGGAAGGCGGGGAGCCGGAACTTGGGGCGGACGTGTGAATTAATGTGCCGTCGGGGCGGAATACCCAAACGGCGTGCAGACGGAAGGTGTCGATACTCGCCTGAATATTGATGCGCGCCCAGTCGTCGGTCGGGTTTTCGACGAAGTCGACCATTTCGTCCCAGAGCGAATAATCGCGGGTAAATTGGCTGAGCGGGTAGCCGACGAGCGCGACGATTTCATCGAGCAGGCGGCTGCGCTCTTGCTGGGCCGAAAGGACGGCTTCAGCGGTTTCGGCTCTGTGGGTGCTGGTGAGGAGAAAAACTCCTCCGAGGAACAACGAGAACAGCAAACCGAGAAGCAGGATAAACCGGAGGTTGAGGGTCATGCTTGAGGCTCAAGCAGAGCCGAACACTCGTCGCATGTGGAGTTCCAAGTGACTGCGCCGGGTGGAACGGCTTCTCGGGCTGAGCCGGAATGCTTAGAGCCGATATTCCCCGCCCAGAAAAAAGCCGCGGCCATCACCGGGCAGGAACTGCGGCTGATCGAGCCCGGAGGCGTTTTCGATCACGCCGGTCGTGGCGGCGTAGCGACGATCGGCGAGATTGCGAACTTCGATGAACCATGAAACGCCGGTGGCGCGTCGCTGGCCGACGCGGAGACTGAGGAGCGCGTAGGCGTCGGCGGCGACGGTGTTGCGGAAATCGATGTAGGTTTTTTGTGGCGACCATTCGAAGGTCGGTCCGGCGTACCAGCCAGAAGTAGTTTCGCACGTGAGTTCGCCGCGGATTAAGTGACGGGGAAGGCCTGCGAGAACGTTGCCGGCGTACCGGGCGTCATCGTCGAAGCGAAAGTCGCCGTAAGTCCAGGCGGCGCGGAGAATGAGGCGGTGTCCGGACGTCTCCGGCGAGGAGACGGAAGAAGAAGTGCCGGAGTTTAGGGAATTGAACGCGATCGGGTCGCTGCCGAGGAGGTCGAGCTCGGTGGAAAATTCCACGCCTCGGTGGGTGGTTTTGTCGGCGTTAATCGTGGCGGCTGGGGTCGACGGGATGTTGTCGTGGTCGAGCGTGAGCAGTTCGTTTTTCAACGCTGCGGAGTAGAACGAAAGGTCCCAACGCAGGAAACGATTTGCGCCGCGTGTGCCGATCTCGGCGGTCGTGGCGGTTTGCGCGTGGCGAGCGGTGCTAAGCGTGAGCGTCTCGCTGAAAGAAGGCGGTTCGTAGCTGCCGGAGATATTGGCGAAGAGCTGTACGGTAGGAGTGTCCCAGCGGAGGCCGAGCTTCGGCATAACGCGGTCGTACGCGAGTTCGTAGCTGGAGCCGCCCGCGAAGATCTTTTCGTTTTTGCGTTTATTCGCGGCGGAGCTGACCCCCGCGACGACCGTGAAATCACGACCGAGGGGGAGTTGATTTTCCGCGAAAAACTCGAGGTTGGTGGCGGTTTGGTCGGCTTGGGAGACGAGCGGACCGCGCTGGCCAGAGTTGTTGAGGAAGTTGGCCGCATGCGTGAGTCCGCGCGTGAAAAAGATGCCGGCGCGGAGACGATTTGTGCGGTTGAGGAAGTCGCCGCTGTGCGTTGCGCAAGCGCCGAGGAGCAAGTCGTTGGAGAGCTGGTCGATGACCTGGAAGATCGGGTGGTCGAGATCTTTGTAGGTCCAGGCGGCGGAGAAATCCCAGAGTGTGGAACCGGTGCGGATGGCGGTTTTGTTCGCGAGCCGCAGGAGATCGAAGTCGCGGCGTTGATCGAGGATAACGTTGCCCGAAGACGCCTGGCGCGCGTTGGCGGTGAGCTGAGCGCGCGTGAGACTGCCGGGGAGCTCGGAGTCGGTGCGGACGGCGGCGATGTAAAAGCGCGTCTCGGCTGCGCGCGACAAGCGGATACCGGCGTTGGCGAAGAGACGCTGGTTTTCCTGTTCGGCGTGATCGCGGAAACTGTCCTGCGACTGGTGCGTGAAGGAGGCGTAACCGTCGAATCGGTTGCGCATGCCCGCAGTGCCGCCGGCTGCAATGGAGGCGCGGAGATAGTTCCACGAACCGACTTCGGTGCGAGCGAGCGCGGGGGCGTCGCGGCCGGTACGGGAAATGTAGTCGATGGCGCCGCCGAGCGTGGAAGCGCCGGTGGCGAGGGCGTTGCTACCGCGCCAGATATTGATGTACTCGGTGCTGAGCGGTTCGAGAGCTTGCATATCGAAACTGCCATCGGCGAGATTGAGCGGCACGCCGTCCTGGAGGACGCGGAGGCCGCGACCGTGGAACGTGCGTTGAAGTCCGGAGCCGCGGATCGAGAGGCGTGCTTCGTCGGAGCCGAAGCGCGATTGAGCGATGAGGCCGGCGGAAAGCGCGAACGTGTCGTCGACGGTGCTAGCGCGGCCGCGCAAGTAGCGATTGGCATCGATGACCTCGGTGCCGCCGGGAATAGCCGCGAGGTCGGCGCGCATCCATTCGATAGAAGGCGAAGTGAGAGAAGGACCGCGGTCCGCGCTGACCTCGAGTTTATCCAGCGAGATGGGCGACTCGTCGGTTGGAGGCGTGAAGTCGGAGGGAAGTGCGATCGCGGAAGCGAGCGACGCCGCTATGAAAAGGCAGGAGAGAGGAGGAAGGAAATTTTTCACGGACAAAAAATAGTGCGATGAAGTTACGGCGAGGCCGTTGGTGCGTTGGGTTCGGGGCTGCCCGGTCCGGTGGACAATTCGCCAACGCAGACGCGGAACACGCGGCAGCGATGCGGGCGGAAGACGACCGACATGCGAAGGCACGCGTGTAGTCGCTAACCGGAGACGTCGAAAATGCCGGCGGGCGGAGGTGCTTTAGGCCGCTGCGAATCGGGGCGGTAGAAGCGGCGGGGCGGCTCGTTCGGAAACTGGCGTGCGATGGTCGCTAAGCGACCACAGGGGCGTGTCCGGTATGGCGAAAATCACCGGCGAGCCCGGCTGAAAAGCAAGGAGGGTTTTGGCGTCGAGCGACGTACCGACGGGCAAAGCGGAGCCGCCGTTTTGCTGTTGCTGCGCGGCACTGACAAGTTCGCACACCCCGCACATGTTATCCGGCGTGAAGGTGAGGCGGACCGCTTCGCGCAGCGGCATCGTTTTCGCGTAAGCGGCCACCATGCGGCCCCAAGCGAAGGACTGAACTAGATGCCATTGCCCGCCGGTGGCGAGGAGCCACGTGAAGAGGATAACGGCGAGCTGGAAACGACGACGCATGCGGGAGGGTTGCTTGAACAACGCGCGCGCGACCGGCAAGCCCGCATTCCCCGACCGACGGTAGTGTCCTAATTTGGTTTTGGGGTGCCTTGGCTCAATCCAGACGTGCCCGCGCTATCGCTAGTCTCCCGCGAAGATCAGCGCCCGCAGGGATGATTTTAATCAGAAAACTCTTGGCCCAAATCCTTTCGCTAGCTGCGCTGGCGGACAGGTCATTCACAAAGGTTAGAGTCCTCAACCACGTGGCTTGGTGATCCATCAGCGCTTTTCGAGTGATTGGATCTCAGTTGCCTTGGTCACTCAGTAGCGTGGCATAGGCTCCAGCTAGAGCAAACCCGGTCCTGCAAAGTCAGGCCGGGGTTTTTTATACAGGAACTGACCCAATAACGGGCCACTGTCCTTTTGACCGTTTGGATCAAGTGGTTTTGTGAATAACATTGCTAAAACTTGGTAAAAAAGATTGTTTTGTAGGGGTTTCCTCTACATCCGGCATATTGTTGGGCTTGATATCCAAGATTCTATTAAGTCGTTATGGTCCTCGTCGCATCACCCACTTTAGCCGTCCGAAGCGTCCGAGAACTCCTGTGATCGTTCGCCTTTTCCATTTCAGCGTTTACCGTTTTAGCCGATTAGTCGGCTACCTGCCATGAAGCCAACAACCATCCATCTCGTAGATTCCGGCAATTTCAAGCCGTACGCCCTTGTTCCAAACATGGGCTCTACTTACGCGTCTACTGCGATAGACTCTGTTCGCGAGAATGCTCAGAAATACCGCGCCAATCTTCAATCTTTGGTCGGCAAAAAGAAGCCTGAGGCGCAAAAGAAATAATTGCCAAGAATTTACTTAACTGAATACAAAGCTCCTACGCTCTGCGGGGAGCTTTTTTTATGTCCTTATCCATAGGCAGCGTAGCCCCAATTAAGACGGAAAAAGAGACCGAAGTCCTGCGGGACGGGTCTCTGAAGCTGGCGCTTGTTGAGTGGAATGATGGTCCTGGACGTATATGGGGGCTGAAAGCAGTTTGGAACGACGACGCTTGGAATAACTTCCAAGGACTGGAAAAAGAACTTTTTGACGGGGCGTTTATATCTGATCAGCCCGGCCCTTTTAAGCGGCTGGGGGCGTTTTGTGTCCTCGTGCAGTATTTTCCGTTCTTCGATCTCCAGAAGCACGATGGATCGCCTTTGGATGATCCTGCGCGTTCCGAAGTTTTATGGCTTCCGCGGATCGCTGTATGGAGTCTTTCCCACGAAGCCTCTGTTTTGCGCCTGAATGACTCGCCGCTTCCGTTTACGCCTGGATTCCCTTCTGCGCACATGCTGGTCGATTTTATCGGCTACCTCCGGAATTTGAAAAACTCCGCGATTAAAAATCCGGATAGCATCCTCAAAAAGGACCTGCTGGCCGAGAGGGCGATCACCGTTGGAATAATACTTGAAGGGGCAACCTATGCATCCATCAGCCCTTCGGACTTGCTGCTCAAATTCACTCATAACTCGGCTAAATGCCGGACTGCTTTCAATGGAGAGCAGAAGGCGGATTTAGATACTCAAGACCCGGACTACGCCTAATGGCGTTAGAGTGCGGCCTCCGCTTTTAGGGTGGTTGTTATCCACTCCCTGAGTGTGACGGACGTTTGTTGCTATCGACCCAGAGACTAAGGCCGTTCCGGTTTTCCACGTCGGCAAGCGTACCGCCGCAGATACGAACACCTTTATCGCTCAGGTTGCTGCACGTACCAAAAACCGCATCCAGCTTTCGTCTGATGGGCTCAAGTTCTACGCGCCTGCGGTTGAAGCCGCTTTCGGCGGTGAAGTGGATTACGGGTATGTGGTGAAAACCTATCGCACCACTGACACGGAGGGCCGGTATAGCCCTCCTCAAATTGAATCTGTAAAGCGCACGCCCGTTAGCGGTGCGCCCCATCGCATCTCTACATCCTTGGTCGAGCGTCAAAACCTCACCATGCGGATGCACATGCGCCGCCTCACCCGTTTGACGAATGCTTTCAGCAAGAAGCTGGAGAACTTCCAAGCGGCCTGCGCTCTTCACTTCGCGTACTACAATTTCGTGAAGACGCATTCCTCTATCCGTTGCACTCCGGCCATGGCCCTCGGCGTCTCTTCCCGCTTGTGGAAAGTCGAAGACCTCGTTGCCCTGTCCGCCAAGTGAGCGATTACCGCACAGAGCTAAAGAAGGCCATTAGAGCACGTTCATTAAAACTGTAGCCGTAGCCGCGTCATTTAAGACGCGGAAACGTCTCGATACACCCT
>WUUC01197731.1_pt1 | contig 10371 bp, 7 predicted proteins | sample 6278441 | NCBI WGS metagenome assembly WUUC01 (sample SAMN13675441, study PRJNA597444) | soil metagenome | isolation source: soil | place: USA: Washington | collected 2017-10 | reverse complement strand
AAGTGAAGCCGGAGACGGTCAACGATAAAGAGAAAGTAGCTCTCGAAGCACGCAAAAAAGAATTCATTGCCAAGTACGACGGACAGGCAGCCGCATTCCAGAAGGCTGGCGTGAAGTTCGGATTTTCGTCGATTGACGTGAAGACTGCAAGCGTGCAGGCAAACCTGAGGAGGATGATCAAGGCAGGTCTGACTGAAGACCAGGCCCTGGCGGCACTCACAACAAGTCCCGCAGAAATACTGGGTATGTCCGACAGGCTGGGAACGATCGACAATGGAAAGATCGCGAACCTGACCATTAGCGATAAGCCTTACTTCAACGAGAAATCGAAAGTGAGATACGTGTTCATCGATGGCCAGCCATTCAAGATGGAAGTGAAAGACGCCAAGAAGGCTTCTGATGGAAAGGCTGAGATCGTCGGTACATGGAGTGTATCGGTTGAAACGCCTCAAGGTAAAACGTCATCGAATGTCACCTTTACGAAAGACGGAAGCAACTATGCGGGGAAGGTTTCTGGTGGAATGATGCCGGCTGCGATCGATATGAAGAAGGTTGAACTCGACGGAACGAATCTGAAATATTCTTACACGTTCACGATGGGTGGAAGCCAGCAGATCAATGTAGAGGTAGATGCCACCGTGGATGGTGAATCATACAGTGGCACGGCCAACGTCGGCAGTTTTGGAAATTTTGCCCTTGAGGCCAGGAAAGACCCAAAATGATTTATGAATTAGGATTTTAGATTTAAGAATTGAGATTATGAAAAAGATATTATTACTGATACTCGTCGTCGCGATATGCGGGAGGGTTCAGGCTCAATCGGAAAAGGGAAATGTTCTGATCAAGAACGGAACAGTGATCACGGTGACCAAAGGAACACTGGAGAACACAGATGTTCTTGTGAAAGACGGCAAGATCTCGCAGATCGCGAAGAACATCGCAGCACCGGCGGGAGCAAGAGTCATCGACGCTACAGGCATGTATGTGATGCCTGGCATTATCGATGCTCACTCGCACGCCGGACTGAGCGCAATCAATGAAGGCACTAACGCGATTACTCCCGAGGTGTTTACAGGTGACGTGATCAACCCGTTTGATGTGGGTCTTTATCGCGCCCTTGCAGGCGGTGTTACCGTATCACACGCTTTGCACGGATCGGCTAACTCCATCGGTGGCGAGTCGGAGACACTGAAACACCGCTATGGCACTACTGATCCTGAGCAAATGAAAATGGAAGGCGCCCCCAGGACCATCAAGTTCGCATTAGGTGAAAACCCCACCAACCATGGTCGCCGGAACAACGAACAACCATCGAGCCGGATGGGCGTGGAGTTCGTCATCCGCAAGGCTTTCAGTGAAGGCAAGGAGTATATGCAGGCATGGGACAAGTACAATAAAGACAAGACGGTGAAAGGTTTCCGCGGTGCTCCTCCCGCTTACAGCAAGCGCCTGGAAACAATGTCGGAAATCATTAAGGGAAACATTATCGTGCATTGCCATAGCTACCGTGCAGATGAGATCAACATGGTGTTGAAAGTGTGCAAAGACTTTGGTGTGAAGAAGATTGTGTTCCAGCATACCAACGAAGGTTTCAAAGTTGCTCCCGAACTGGCGGCGTATGGCGCCATGGCGTCGGTATTTGCCGACTGGTGGGCGTATAAACTCGAAGTATACTATTCAACAGCATTCAACGCCGCTATACTCACCCGCAACGGTGTGGTAACGACGATCAATTCAGATTCTGGTGAATTGATCCGCCACCTCTACCATGAAGCAGCCAAGACACAGAAGTATGGTGGGCTTAGTGATGATGAGGCACTGTCGCTTATCACCATCAACTCCGCAAAGCAACTGGGAGTGGAGAGTCGCATCGGTTCTCTCGAAGTAGGTAAGGACGGAGACGTAGCGATCTTTAAAGGACATCCCCTGTCGATCTACGCCATCCCAATGATCACCATTGTGGACGGTGTTGTTCGATTCGATCGTGAGAAAGACGCAGACGACATGCGTGTGTATGTAGATCCGAAAGCGGCCATCGAATCGCCTGTGTTTGTAGAACACGGTCACGACCACGATGCGTGTATGCAAGGTGCTGAAGAGAATTTTCAATCACTTTTTGAAAACAATAAATAACCGCGATTATGAAAAAGCCAATCATGAACATCATGAAAAAAACAGGATTGATCGTCGCGGTAATGATCATCTCGTGTGTGCAATTGTACGCACAGATTCAGAAGGCCAGGACTGGTGTGTTCGCACTTACGAATGCATCGATCCAGACAGTGACCAACGGAGTTATCAATAACGGAACCATCATTCTCAGTGGCGGTAAGATCACCGACATTGGTACTAACGTTACGATCCCACAAGGCGCTGTAACTATTGATTGCAAAGGCCTTTGGGTATACCCCGGCGCTATCGACGGAGGCACGAAGACAGGCTTGCTTGAGTTCGGCCAGGTAGACCAGGCCAGCGACGAGCAGGATGCCGGCCAGGTGATACCACAGATGAGAGCACTCAGCGCCGTCAACCCGAATACTCCGATCATTCCAGTTACCCGCGTCAGTGGTGTAACAACAGTGATCGTTTATCCCGGTGGTGGACTGATCCCCGGTACAGCAGCACTGATGAACCTGCACGGCTACGTGCCCGACCAGATGTATGCGGGCTTCGAAGGTATCGTTGTCAATTTCCCTAACACAGGCCGCAGAGGTTTCTTCGATCGCAGAACAGACGATGAGATCAAAAAGGCACAGGAAAAAGCATTGGGCCAACTGAACGACGTTTGGGATAAAGCCACACAATATCACAAGATCGATTCAGCGACCAAGGGCAAGAATTCCGGGTATTATCCCGAGCTACAGGCATTGATGCCAGCTGTTCGCGGTGAGAAACCTTTGATGATCGAAGCGAACGCAGCGAAAGACATAAGCGCAGCGCTGAAGTGGATCAAAGACAGGAAGATCAAGAAAGCGATACTTACCGGCGTAGCCGAAGGATGGCGTGTTGCCGACGAGATCGCGAAAGCAAACATTCCTGTTGTCACAGGTCCCGTGCTTGCAATTCCTTCACGCGAGTATGATCGGTACGACAAGGCTTATGCGAACGCAGGCCTTATGAAAAAGGCAGGTGTCAAAGTCGCCCTTCGTACCACGGACACAGAGAACGTACGTAACCTGTTCTACAACGCGGGCTTCGCTGCCGCTTATGGACTCGGTAAGGAAGAGGCTTTAAAAGCTATTACCATCGCATCAGCTGAGATCTTCGGAGTGGCCGATAGACTCGGTTCCCTTGAGAAAGGAAAGAACGCAACACTATTCATATGCGACGGTGATCCATTCGAGACCAAAACACAAGTAAAGCACGTGTTTATCGATGGATGGCAGATGCCGATGAATACAAGACAGACTGATCTTTATGATGAGTTCCTGAAGAGGGAGCCGGGGGTAGGAAAGAATTAAATGCAGTTCACGCAAAAGCGCAAAGAAAATTCACGCAAAGAAATACAAAGGTTTGCGCCTTTGCGGGGCCTTTGCGCCCCCGTAACTAGTGCGGGGCAGGCTTTTGCGTGAACTGTATTTATGTGTTTTTAAGTTTCAGAACATAAATATACGGCCAGAACTTCCCTGTCACCAGCAACAACTTCGTCTGGGGATGCCACGCAATTCCATTTAACACATCTACTTCCGGTTTGAGCTCTCGCGCCTGTTCAGTGAGCGGAGACAAGTCGAGCATTCCTGTTACCGCGCCCGTGTTCATGTCGATCTTAACCACTTCGCTGGTCTTCCATACGTTGGCAAAAATATACCCGTCGATATATTCCAGCTCATTGAGTTGACCTTCAATCGGTTTTCCATTTTGGGTAACCGCTAAAGTCTTTACCGGTTTGAGTGTGACCGTATCGAGAAAGTAGAGTTTATCAGTACCGTCGCTCATGATGAGGTTCTTGTTGTCAGTTGTCATTCCCCATCCTTCTGTGTCGTAGCTGAACTGCCCGATCTCCTTGAATGTCTTCAGGTCGTAGATGAATCCGGTTTTGTGTTTCCAGGTGAGGTAATACACCTTGTTGTTCACGATAGACATGCCTTCCCCGAAATACTTTTTGTCGATCTCTACCTTACGGTCGGCCTTACCGGTTTTGATATCGACGACGCCCACCCACGATTCTTTGTCACCCGTGCTTTCGTACAACTGTCCATTGTGGATCAATAGTCCCTCGATAAAAGCTGTTGTGTCATGCGGGAAGGAATTCACCACACTATAATTGATAACGGGAGCCGACGGTTTTTCTTCCGTTTTCTTTGAGCAGGCAACCAGGACAAGGAGGGAGAGAAAAATCAGACGGCGCATGGGGTGATCGTTCACGTAATATTGGGGAGAAAACTTAGTGCCTCAAAACTATTTTATGCCAGCTGGCATCATTATCACAACCATCCACGAAAACTTTCGTAATTAGAGAAACGCCAAGACACAACAACCAACAAAAACAATTACTTATGCTACGCAACCTGGTGAAGATAGCCCTTAGGAATCTGCTCAAAGATAAGGCCTATTCGGCTATCAACATTCTTGGTCTGACGATCGGCATCACGTGCAGTTTGTTCCTGCTGATGTACATCCTGGACGAATTGAGCTTCGACAGGTATCATGCCAATGCGAAGAACATTTACCGCGTGGTGTCGAACATCAAAGAACCCGACAATGCGTTTACCTGGGCGGTGGCACAACGGCCGCTGGGGGTGGAGCTTCGCGATAATTATCCGGAAGTATCGAATGCAGTGCGCTTCGATGGAACTAACAGGAATCTTTATCGCAATGGGGATATACAGTTCTACGAAGACAAATTTTTCCTTGCTGATTCCACCGTGTTCGATATGTTCTCTTATGATTTCATCGCCGGAGATCCGGCAACGGCACTCGATAATGCTTTTTCGCTGGTATTGACTGAACGCACGGCGAAGAAGTATTTCGCCAATCCAACTGATGCACTCAACCAGTCATTGCAAAACGAGCAGAACGAAACGTTCAAGATCACCGGTGTGATGAAAGACGTTCCACTGAACTCGCATTTCCGTTTCGACGGCCTGATGGCTTCGAGTACACGGGCAGGATTCAGTGGGAGTTGGGGCAACTTCGGAACAACCACCTACATCCAGTTGCCCGACGATTACGATCTCGGCAGAATGTATACGAACTTCGATAAGATCATCAATGAAAAAGTAAATCCCATCTTCGAAAAGTACGGCATCAAGATAAAGTATGAACTTCAGCCAATACTCGATATTCACCTCCATTCCAAAATCGCCGATGAGGCCGAAGCGGGAGGGGACATTTCTTACATCTATATTTTCTCTGCCGTTGCGGCATTCATGATATTGATTGCGTGCATCAACTACATGAACCTGGCTACGGCCCGTTCAACAAGCCGTGCAAAAGAAGTCGGCTTGCGCAAGGTGATGGGTTCCGCACGACGGTTGTTGGTCGCGCAATTCCTGACGGAGTCGGTGGTCGTCACCGTCATATCGCTCGCGTTGAGTCTTCTCCTGATCTACCTGACATTGCCGGGCTTCAACACGCTCGCCAATAAACAACTTGCGTTCTCTTACATTCTGGCAACACCGGTTTTGATTAGCCTTGTCGGGATCGTTCTCGTAACGGGTATCCTGGGCGGAAGCTATCCTGCTTTTTACTTGTCCGGGTTCAGTCCATTGTCGGTGCTTAAAGGAAAGCTCGCTTCGAAGGGCGGAAGTGCTGTTTTTCGAAAAATACTCGTCGTGATGCAATTCGGCCTTAGCATCTTCATGCTCATTAGTACACTTGTGGTGTTCGATCAGCTTCAATTCCTGCGTGAGAAGGATCTCGGCTTCGAAAAAGAGAACGTAGTGCGTTTGAGTGTTGATCCCCGGACTCCGCGTCCACGCATGACTGAGTTCGTTCAGCAGCTCCGCAAGATACCGGCGGTGGTTTCTGTCGGTCGGGCCAGCGCTTCTCCAGGTCAGGGCATCGGTAAAGCAATCTTCAAAGTAGAGGATGCCGAAGGCAAGATGGTTGACAGGGGAGTGGATCTGTACGGAGCCGACTTCGACTTTGTCGATGCTCTCGGAATGAAGATCGTTAATGGTCGGAATTTTTCTAAAGATAATCCGGGTGATACGTCGTTTGCCGTTCTCGTGAACGAAAGCATGGTGACGCGTATGGGTTGGAAAGATCCGTTGGGAAAGAAATTCCGTGTCGACAGTCAGAATGACAACGGTGATGGCTTCAACCGACAGGTGGTGGGCGTGGTGAAAGATTACAACCAGGCTTCCCTGTATGATCCCATCGAACCGCTGATGATCGTACTCGACATAAATCCGTTTAATGTATTCATACGTCTTGCCCCTGGAGATCCGCGTACTTCCATCACTACATTGGAAACCGAATGGAAGAGCATGTTCCCCAGCCAGCCTTTCCAGTACGACTTCCTCGATGCAGATCTCGACTCCCAATACCAGGCCGACAAAAAACGGAGCCAGATCTTTACCGCTTTCTCCGGCTTGACGATCGTTATCGCGTGTTTGGGTTTGCTTGGCCTCGCCGCATACACCACAGAGCAACGTACCAAGGAGATCGGCGTTCGCAAAGTTCTTGGTGCAAATATCAAAGGACTGGTACTGCTGGTCTCAAAAGAGTTCTTCGTGTGGGTGACAATCGGAACATTGATAGCTTTTCCCTTTGCATGGTTCTTTACCGATCGATGGCTGGAAAATTTTGCCTACAGAATTCAGCTCGGTGACGAATGGCCGACATTTGTAGTGGCGGCCGTTTTGGCCCTGGTGATAACAATGATCACAGTAGGATATCATGTGGTAAGGGCGGCTATCGCGAATCCTGTGAATGCGTTGCGCGATGAATGATATTAAAATTCAATTATGAAAGTCGATCCCTGATTCACCACACTCTGAACACTGATCTTTCCGCCAAGCGCTTCAATCTGCGTCTTGACCAGGAACAACCCAACACCATGGGCATTCGAGTTACCGTGAAAAACCTTTCGTAATCCGAAGATGTCTTTCCCGTGTTTGCCAAGGTCGAGACCCAGCCCATTGTCGTGAACTTTGAGAACAGGCCTGTCATTGACCGACAGTGTTTCGAAACGGATCTCGGGATCCCTGCCCGGGTAGCGATACTTCAGCGCATTGCTGAGAAGATTCAACATGATACTTTCCAGGTAGGGCTTATAAAAATTCACCTCCGGGCTTTGGCCAAAGTCGGATATGATCCACGCATTGGTGTTCAGGATCTCGCCCATTAAGTCTTCTTTCACTTTCGTGAGAATGCTGTCGAAGCGAATGACCGTCCTTTCTGTTTCGTGTTCTTTATTGACACTCAGCAGTTCAAGGAGTTCATTCAGTGTTTCACGGAGATTAACGGCCGTCTTCTGAAGGTTATCAAACACCAGTCGGAAGTCCTCGATCGTACTGTTTTCATGCAGCAATGAGATCAATGCCTGGATGTTGCCCACAGGTGCGCGGAGGTTGTGCGAGATGATATGAGCAAACTCGTTCAGCTGGCTGTTCTGTTGCTGCAGCTCCTGTGCTGCGGCTTCGAGGTTTACTTTCGACAGGAGCAGGGCTTCTTCGCTTTTCTTCCTTTCCGTGATGTCGCTGATGTATCCTTCAACCAAACGCGTTCCGTCTTTTCCGATGATACCTGAGCCCGATTCTTTCACCCACTTCACGATACCTGTCCGGTGAACGATCCTGTACTCCATCGAGAAACCGGTGCCGTCCTTAATGGCCTTTTTGAATTCGTCGTCGACCCGTTTGAAGTCATCGCGATGTATAAGGTCACCGATATCGGTAGTTCCGTCGAGGAACTCTGTGTTTTTGAACCCGGTGATCTTCTCGATGTTGGCGCTGATGAAAATATTGCTGAAGCGATCGTCTTCACGGCAGAGGTAGATCACACCGGGAACATTTTCGGTCATGAACCGGAAACGTTCTTCGCTTTCTCTTAAAGCCTGTTCTGATTTTTTCTGATCGGTGATATCTGTGGCGATAGCAAGAAAACCTGACAATTCACCGCGTTCATCCCAGATACTCGTTACCGACAAAGAAACACTCAGTGTGGATTTGTCTTTGCGTACATAAGTCCACTCGCGACGCTCGGTATTCTTTGTCGTCTTCACCTTTGAGATGATCGCCTCCACACCTGCGATAACGTTCGAACCTGTTTCAATCGTCAGCTCATCGGCTCGTTTCGCAAGTTCTTCCGCCACATGCGCAATCGCCAGAGTAAACTTTCCAATGAGTTCGTCGGCCTGGTACCCGAGAACCAGTTCGGCAGCTTTGTTCAGACTATTGATGACCCCGTCCTTTTGGGCAGAGATAACGGAGAGTTCGGTGGAATTTAATATAGTCTCGTGCAGAACATAAGACTCCGCGAGGGTATTGAGAAACTTATCTCTGGTTAAAAAGTCTTGGTCCGGTATGGATTCTTGCATCCCGGAAGGGGTTAGATTTTTAAAGGCATTAAACTTAAAAAAAATTATTTAAACCCACGTTGACGTCGGGCCTCAAAAACTACGACAGCTGCCGATGTTGAGACATTCATTGAATCTGCCTTGCCCAACATGGGAATAATAATGTTTGAACTTGCAACTTTTACCCACTCCTGCGACAGCCCGGTAGCTTCAGCGCCCATCACAATCGCCCCCGCCTTTCTGAAATCTACTTCAAAATAAGGATTTGAAGCGGGTAAATAAGTACACCAGATCGCTAATCCATTTTTCTGCAACCACGCTATGGTGTCTTGCGAACTTGCAATCGCAACGGTTTGCGTAAACAGGCAACCAATGCTGGACCGTATAACGTTGGGATTATACACGTCAGTCTGTGGGTCGCAAATAATGACCGCATCCACGCCCGCGGCATCCGCTGTGCGCAAAATTGCACCCAGGTTTCCGGGTTTTTCGACAGATTCCAGGACGAGATACAAAGGAGTGCCCTCGATCTTTACGTCAGACAGGTTGTGGGCCTTCATTTCCGCAACCGCAATCACACCACCGGTGTTTTCACGAACGGCGATCTTGTCGAAGACTTCCTGCGTAACGGGGATCACCAACTTATCTTTTACGAGTTCCGGTCCGAGATCTTCCTCCTTCAATTGATCGATACAGTAAAAGATATTCCCGATCCGGTACCCGGCATTTAGCGCCATCATGATCTCTTTGCGACCTTCGATGATGAAAAGCTGTTGCTTCCGGCGTTCACGGGGCTTATCCAAAGACAGAAGGAATTTGATTTTCGGATTGCTCGTGCTGGACAGAATGGTGCCGGGTTTCATGACACCAATTTAAAATTTTATATTACGGGAGCCTGCTAAAGCTATGCAAATACTCTTCCCAACCTATTGGAAGGATTACGAACTTATTGACAGTGGTGATTTTGAAAAGCTTGAGCGATTCGGGCAGTACATTCTCATCCGCCCTGAACCACAGGCAATCTGGCAACCAGCAATGGTTCGTGAGGAATGGCTGAAAAAGGCCCACGCTTGTTTCAGCCGCGAACAAAGGGACAAGTTCAGGTTCACCGAAGACGTGACCGGTGGATGGAAGAAGCTGCAACAAATGCCCGACAACTGGAATATAAATTACCAGTACAACGACCTCAACATAACCCTCAGGCTTGGCCTTACGAGCTTCGGTCACGTAGGGATATTTCCCGAGCAGGGAGAAAACTGGAACTTTATTTACGACAGCCTCAACGAATGTAAGCTCGATAAGCCTAAGGTACTCAACCTTTTTGCGTACACCGGCGCAGCGTCAATAGTTGCAACCAAAGCAGGGGCCGTCGTCACCCATTGCGACGCTTCGAGGCCTGGACTTAACTGGGCCAACCAGAACATGCAACTCAACGAGCTCGACGGGATTCGTTGGGTATATGAAGACGCTCTCAAGTTTATCCGTCGTGAGAGCAAGAGGGGAAATCGATACCATGGTATTATCATGGACCCGCCACCGTATGGACGCGGCCCCGAAGGAGAAAAGTGGACTCTCCTGGAAAAACTCAATGAACTCGTCGGTCTCTCGCAGACCATCCTTGAACCCGAATGCGGTTTCTTCATTCTTTCAATGTACGCGGCGGGCCTGCCCTCTATGGTTGGACTGAATGTGGTGAAGACACACTTCCACGAAGTCGATTTGCAGTGGGGGGAGTTCTGTTTGAAGGCTTACAACAGCAGGAATCTACCGATGGGCACCTTTGTGAGGTTTGCGCGATAATGTGTTCCGTAGCGTAAAATTCACTACCTTTGCGGCTCAATTTTGAGGCTCTGAGGATATGGAAGTTAAGAAAATCCGGAATATTGCGATAATCGCTCACGTCGACC
>WUUC01180203.1_pt1 | contig 10371 bp, 8 predicted proteins | sample 6278441 | NCBI WGS metagenome assembly WUUC01 (sample SAMN13675441, study PRJNA597444) | soil metagenome | isolation source: soil | place: USA: Washington | collected 2017-10 | reverse complement strand
TCGACCGCTTCCCGTCGATGAGGATGAGCGGCGGGGCGTGTGGCTGAGCATGGCGCAACTCGATCGTCGTCTGCAGTGGCCGGTGCAGCCCTGGATCGACGACCACGCCTTCCCCGCGGGCGTCGACCTGCATTGCGCCGGCGTCGATCGTGATCACGAACTTCGTCGGCCCCGACGTTCCGCGCACGACCTCGATGCTGGCGATGTCCTCCGCCTTGATCGCCAGCGCCTCCAACTTCGTCACCTCGCGGCCGTCGACGACGTAGAGGGCGCCCGTATCCGACCCGTGCGCCATCAGGCGACTTGCGCCATGCTCCGCGGCACGCACATCCAACGCCTCGATCTCGGTGCCCGTCGGCATCTCGGCCTCGCAGGCAACCAGGAGGGCCGCCGCGCCGAACGCGGCAACCACTCCGGCGCGAAGGCGGGCGTACCTGGTAACGGTGGGGTGCATCGCAAGAATCCTCTGGTGAAGGTGTGAAGGGCTGGGAGCGAGCGCCGGCGCGCCGAAGCGGAGCGGCGACGCTTGCGTCGCGACGTGGAGGAGGAGGGATCCGTAGGAGCCCGCGCTGATTCCGCGCCGGAGGACGCGCGCGTCGCAGTCGAGCTCCACCGCCAGACGGAGTCGCGAGAACATGTACCAGACGGCCGGGTTCCACGGCATGAGCGCGGCGGCGATGACTCCGCCGCCGAGTAGAAGCGTGTCGTTCGCGCGCACGTGCTCGACTTCGTGGGCGAGGATCATCCGCTGCTCGGTCGGGTCGCGATCGAGGATCCACCGCGGGACGACGATCTCCGGGCGTCGCACGCCGATCACCAGCGGCCCTGTGCCCGGAGAGACCCGCACGCGCTTCCCGTGCAGTTCGGCGACCGGCCACCGGCGCCGCGCCGCGCGCAGGCGCAGGTTCACGGCGGCGACGACACCGAAGAGCAACGCGCTGGCGATCCCCCACGCGACCGCCGCGATCAGCGTTGCCGACGGTGGCAGCTGCCGGCGCACGGCCTCGATCCCCGCCTGGAGCTGCAGTCCGTCGATCGCGATGTCGGTCTCCTGACCGGTATGCGCGGTGACCGACCCCTGACGAAGCGGCGCCACCGCGCCGAGGACGAACGTTACGGCGAGCGCGCCCACCCAGATCCACCGAATGGGGATTCGGACGGTACGAGCCACGAACTCGGCGCATCGCGCCGCGACCGCGACAAGCGCCCCAGCGATCGCGCAATAGAGTATCCAGGCGATCATCGCTTCCCTCCCGGCTTCTCGCCGAGTCGCTCGGCGATCAGTGCGCGCATCCGCTCGAGCTCCGGCCGGCTCACCTGCTTGTCGGCAACCATCTGCGCGAACATCCGCTCGGCGGAGCCGTGGAAGATCGCGTCGCGGATGCGGGCGAGCGCGCTCCCGCCGGCGCGTTCGGCCTGGACGGTCGGGAAGTAGCGGTACGCGCGCCCGTCCGGTTCGTGGCGGACGTAGCCCTTTTCCTCGAGCGTCTGGAGCGCCGAGAGGACGGAGGTGTAGGCGAGGTCCTCCTCGAGCGCGTCGCGGACCTCCGAGACGCTCGCTGAGCCGAGTCGCCAGAGGACGCTCATCACGGCGAGCTCGCGCGGGGGGAAATAGATGTCGGACACGGCGTGGCGGTTCGGGGATCGGACTCCGGCAGTCGTGGCTACGGAACTTTCCGTAGGATACCGCCGGCCTTCGGATTTGTCAACTGGTTTTGCCGTAGCTGTCTCGCCGTGCCATCTATGGCGTGAACCGAGGTCACCGGCGTCCAGAACTTGGCCGGAATCCGGCTTCAGGCGCGGTGCGGCGGTGAAGCGTGAGCGCGAAGATCGCCGTGTTAGCCGAACCGCCCCTCGTAGAAGAGGGGCTCGAGTACGGGCTCGACACCTTGCGCCAACGCGATTGGGCGCAAAGCAGCACCCTCGAAACGGATCCGGCCGTTCGCGAACGCATAATTCTGGAGCGGCGGGGCATACGGCGCGGTCGCTCCGCGGACGTCGCCAGAATGCTCATTGGTCGGGGATTGACGTGCTGAGCGAACGGCATTATATAACCTAACAACGTTATGTCGCCCGACCTGTGGCCGCCCCAATCGTTCTCAACTGGCCCGAGCCCAACACGATGATGCCGGTAAACCTGCACACGAAGCTCGCCACGTTCTCCGAGCACTGGGAGCCGAGGACCGTCGGCGAGTTCAACGGCCACGATCTCATGGTCGTGAAGGCGAAGGGCGAGTTCGTGTGGCACAAGCACGATGAGACGGACGACCTCTTTCTGGTCCTGAAGGGCAGGCTCACGATCGAGATGCGCGACAGGAACATCTCGCTTGGTCCGGGCGAGCTCTTCGTCGTGCCGCGCGGAGTCGAGCACCGGCCCGTTGCGACCGAGGAGGTGCATATGCTCCTCATCGAGCCCTCCGGCACGCCGAATACCGGCGATGCGGCGACGGCCGCGGCGCGCAGGGTGATCTGATGGGTAGTCGGGAGCGCCGCACCCGCGAGCGCGCCGAAACGCGCCAGCGCATCGTCGACGCCGCCCGAGGAATGTTCGTGGAGCACGGCTACGAGGCAACCACCATGCGAGCCATCGCCGACCGGATCGAGTACACCCCGACCGCCATCTACCACCACTTCCGCAACAAGGAGGAGCTCCTCTCCGAGGTGACCGGGCAGGACTTCCGCGCGCTCGCCCAGGCGTTCCTGCGCATCGAGCGAGTCGCCGATCCCGTCGAGCGGTTGCGGCGAATCTCGCGCGCGTACATCGACTTCGGGGTCGGCCATCCGATGCACTATCGCTTCATGTTCATGACTCCCCACCCACCGGTGAACTCCGGTGCCACCGGCATCACCCCCGGCGACACGGGGCAGGATGCCTACGCGATCCTTCACCAGACGTGCGCCGACGCCATGGCGGCGGGGCGCTTCCGCCCGGAGCTCACCGACGCCCACGAGATCGCTCAGATCCTCTGGTCCGGGTGCCACGGGCTGGTCGCACTACGGATCACCACCGAGCACGACGAGTGGGTGCCGTGGCGCGACCTCCGCACGGTCGGCGGCCGGCTTGCCGACGTGATGCTGAACGGACTCCTGCGCTGATTTTTTTTGCACGTTCACTTAACGCCGTTACTTGAAATGACAATGTTCCAACAATTCCTCGTTGTCGCCATGCTCACGCCGGCCGCGCTCCCCGCGCAGCAGGCTCACCAGCACCCACTCGATCGGATCGTCGCCGAGGCACTGCGCGAGAGCCGCACGCTCGACATCGAGCGGATCGCCGAGCGGAGGACCGCCGCCGATGCTCGCGCCGCGCGCGCGATGCGCTTCCCCAGCTTCTCGCTCGACGCGCGCTACAGCGAGCAGGCCGGCACCCTCGACTTCGGCGAGATCATCAACCCCGCCTTCGCGGCGCTCAACGAGATCCGCGGGACGAACGACTTTCCCACCGATCTGTCGCTGACCCTGCCGCTCGCGCACGAGACCCGGATGCGGGTCATGCAGCCGGTATTCGATGAGCGCATTCGCGGGAGCGTGCGCCTCGCGCGCCAGCGCGAGATCGCGCAGCACGAGCACCGGGCCGCCGCCGCACGCCGGCTCGCCGCGGAGGTGCAGATCGCCTACCTGTCGTTCGCCGCCGCGCGCGACGGCGCGGCGATCTATGACGCGACGCGCGACCTGGTGAAGGAGAACGAGCGCGTCACACAGCGCCTCATCGAGGCCGGGCGCGCGACGCCGGATGCTCTCTTCCGGGCGCGGGCCGAGCGAAGCAACGTCGAGCAGCAACTCGCCGATGCGCGTGAGCAGACGAATGCCGCCGCCCGCGCGCTCAACCACCTGATGGGACGCCCGCTGGACGCGTCCGTCGAGGTGATCCCCGATTCCGTGCTGCGCTTCGAGCTCGGGATCAGCGAGGAGGCCGCGCTCACCGCGGCGCTCGCGCGCCGCGAGGAGCTGGCCGAGTTCGACGCGGGGATCCGTGCGGCCGACGCGGCCGTATCGCTCGCCACGGCGGCGTTCCTGCCGAGCGTGGCGGTCGCTGTCGACTACGGCGCCCAGGGTCAGGAGATCCGCTTCGACCGCGACGCCGATTACTGGGTAGCGTCGGTCGTAGCGTCGTGGCGACTCTCCGGCCGCGGTGGAGATGCGGCGCGTCGCAGCGCGGCACGAGCCGACGCGGATGCCGCCCGCGTCGCCCGCCGCGATCTCGAGGCGCGGATTCGGCTCGAGGTCCGCCAGGCATACGCGGCAGCGCTCGTGGCCCGTGCCGCGATCGCGACCGCCGACGACCGGCTCGCCGCCGCGCGCCGGAGCTTCGAGCTCGTCCGCCGCCGGTACGAGGAGGGCGTCGCGACGCACATCGAATTCCTCGACGCACGCACGCAACTCACGAGCGCGGAGCTCAACCGCACGCTCACCCAGCATCGCTGGGCCATCCGCTACATCCACCTCGAGCGCGCGGCCGCTCTGCGCGACATCGACTGACGAAACGACCCCGGAGGACATGCGATGCATACACGCCTCATCGTACCCGCGCTCGCCCCCTTCCTCGCCGCCGCCTTGCTTGCCGCGTGCGGGAGCGCCAGTGGACGCGCAGCAACCGAGGACGGTGATCTCCCTGCTCCCGTGCGCGTGGCGCCGGTGTCTCGGGAATCGTTGGCGCCACCGATCGTCGCCACTGGCACACTCGGCGCCAAGGAAGAGATCACCCTCGGGTTCAAGATCGGCGGGGTCGCCGATCGCATCCTCGTCGATCCCGGCGCGCGGGTTGGCGCGGGCGACACGCTGGCCGTGCTCGATCTGCGCGAGATCGATGCGGCGGTCGCGCGAGCACGGAGCGCGGCGGAGAAGACCGCACGCGATCTGGCGCGGGCCCACCGCCTGTACGCCGACAGCGTGGTCGCGCTCGCGCAGCTCCAGGACGCGGAGACGGCGAATGCGGTCGCGCGCGCCGACCTCGAGGCTGCGCGATTCAACCGGCGCTACGCGATCATCGTCGCGCCGGCCGCTGGCGTGATCCTGCGTCGGATGGCCGAGCCGGGGGAGCTGGTCGCCGCGGCCGCGCCGGTGCTCGTCCTCGGCAGCATGGCGCGCGGCATGGTTCTGCGCGTCGGGCTCACCGACCGCGACGTCGTTCGGGTGCGCCGCGGCGATGCGGCGACCGTGCGATTCGAGGCGATCGCCGATCGCGAGCTCGCGGGGGCCGTGTCGGAGATCGCCGCGGCTGCCGATCCGATGACGGGGACGTATACCGTCGACGTGCGACTGCCCACCGCAGTGACTCTGGCGACCGGCCTCGTGGGCCGCGCCGAGATACGTCCGTCGTCGGCGGGCCAGGTCACACTCGTGCCGATCGAGGCGTTGATCGAAGCCGATGACACGGTGGGAACGGTGTTCGTCCTCTCCGCCGATGGCGCTCGCGCCGAGCGGCGGCGGGTGTCGATCGGCTTCCTGGCCGGCGACCGCATCGCGGTGAGCGGCGGACTCGAGGGCGCAAGCCGGGTGATCACCGACGGCGCCACATATCTGGCCGACGGTCAATCGGTGAGGGTCCGGCCATGAGGCTCACCGACTTCTCGGTCCGCAACTGGCAATTCACGGTCATCCTGTTCGCGATGCTGGCCGCGGTCGGCCTCGCGTCGTGGCACTCGGTGCCGCGACTCGAGGACCCACCGATCGACTTCCCGACGTTCACCATCGTCGCCGTCTATCCGGGGGCGGGCCCGACGGACCTGGAGCGCCTGGTAGTCACCGAGCTCGAGGAGCAGCTCGAAGGGCTGGAGCACGTCAAGCACATCGACAGCCGGATGCGCGATGGCGTGGCGACGGTGCGTGTCGAGTTCGAGGAGGACCAGGACGTCGAGGAGAAGCACGACGAGGTCATCCGCGAGGTGAACGCCCTCCGACCGAAGCTGCCTGCGGAGCTGACGAGGCTCGACATCAACAAGGCGACGACGCTGGACGTGAACATCGTCCAGGTCGCCCTTGTCTCAGCGACGGCAAGCTACCGCGTGCTCGACTCGCTCGCCGAGGCGCTGGAGGATCGGATCGCGCGGGTGCCGGGCGTGCGCGAGGTCGAGCGGTGGGGTGCGCCCGACCGCCAGGTGGACGTCGAGCTCGATCTCGGCCGCCTCGCCGAGCTGCACCTTCCGATGGGCCTCGTACTCCAGTCGATCGGCGGTGAGAGCGTGGACATCCCGGGTGGCAGTGTCGAGGCGGGAACGCGGCGCTACAGTGTGCGCACGTCGGGGAGCTATGAGACGCTGGATGACGTGCGGTCCACGATCGTCCGTTCCGGGGAGGGGCGGCTCGTGCGCGTCGGCGACATTGCCCGCGTACACTGGAGCCACGCCGACTCGACGCATCGCGCGCGGTTCAGCGGACAGCGCGCCGTATTCGTGACGGCGAATCAGCAGAATGGGTTCACCACGAAGTCCGTCCGCGACGGCATTTATGCGGAGCTCGACCGCTTCGCGGAGACGCTGCCGGCGGCCGTGACGCTGGAGCGCGGCTTCGACCAGGCAGCGAACGTGTCCCTGCGGCTGTCGAGGCTTGGGGTGGATTTCCTGATCGCGGTCGCGCTCGTGCTCGTCACCCTGCTTCCGCTCGGAGGGCGAGCCTCGCTGATCGTGATGATCTCGATTCCGCTTTCGCTGGCCATGGGATTGACGGCGCTGCACTGGCTCGGCTTCACGCTCAATCAGCTCACCATCGTCGGCATGGTGCTCGCGCTCGGGCTGCTGGTGGACGACTCGATCGTCGTCGTCGAGAACATCGCGCGGTTCCGCCGCCGCGGCTTCAGCCGGGTGGAGGCGGCGATCGCGGGGACGTCGCAGATCTGGGTCGCGATCCTCGGCGCCACCGCGACGCTGATCGCGGCCTTCCTGCCACTGCTCATCCTCCCCGGCGGTCCGGGGCGGTTCATCCGTTCGATGCCGGTGACCGTCGTCGTGACGGTGCTCGCGTCGCTATTCGTCGCCGTGACGATCATCCCATGGCTGGCGAGCCGCCTGCTTCCGGCCGTCGCCGATCCCCATGGCAACCGGATCCTCCAGGCGTTCGACCGGACGATTCACCGCACGTATGCACCGCTGCTCGAGTGGGCGCTGAAGCGCCCCACCATTGCGCTCGTCGGGGCGGCGGCGTTCGTCGTGGCCGGTGTCGCGCTCGTGCCGCTCGTCGGGTTTTCGCTCTTTCCGAAGGCCGAAACACCGCAGTTCTACGTGAACATCACCGCGCCGGAGGGAACGAGCATCGCCGTGACCGACTCCGCGGCGCGATTCGCCGAGCGGGTGATCGGGGCGCGACCGGAGGTGAAGGCGATCTACACGTCGGTCGGGCACGATAACCCGATGGTCTACTACAACATCGTCCCGCGCGTGGACGATCCGCGCGTCGGCCAGCTGTTCGTTCTGCTGGACAGGTACGATCAGCGGCGGACGACGCCGATGCTCGACACCCTGCGCGCCAAGCTGGCGGACTATCCGGGGGCCGAGATCGCGCTGCGCGAGTTCGAGAACGGGCCTCCGGTGGATGCGCCGATCGCCCTGCGCATCATCGGACCGGGCCTCGACACGCTGCGGGCCCTGGCCGCCAAGCTGGAGACCATCGTCGAGGCGACACCGGGCACGCAGTACGTCTCGAACCCGGTGCGGGTGGCGCGCACCGACCTGCGTGTGGCGATCGATCGGGAGAAGGCGGGACTTCTCGGAATCCAGACGCTCGAGATCGACCGCACTGTGCGACTCGGTATCGCCGGCCTGACCGCCGGTACGTTGCGCGACCACGACGGCGAGCAACGGGCGATCGTCGTACGCCTGGCGAGCAATTCGCGCCCCGCGCCGGGCGACCTCGATCGCGTGCACGTGGCGTCCGCCGCCGGCCGGCTCGTCCCGCTCACGCAGATCGTCGCCGTGCGCCTGGAACGCGCCGTTCCGGAGATCCAACGCTACGACGGCGAGCGAACGGTGACAATCGCGAGCAACGTGCGCACGGGGTTCAACACCGATCGCGTGACGAAGGCTATTCTCGGTCAGCTCGATGCGCTGGAGGTGCCGCCGGGGTATCGCATCGTCGCTGGCGGTGAGATCGAGGCGCGCGGGCACAGCTTCGGGGGCGTCGGGAGCGCGGTCATCGTCGCGGTGTTCCTCGTGATCGCGATTCTCGTGCTCGAGTTCCGGACGTTCCGCTCGACGCTGATCGTGGCGAGCGTCATTCCACTCGGCGTCGCCGGGGGGATCGCGGCGCTATTCCTCGCCGGCGACACGCTGAGCTTTACCGCGACGATCGGATTCGTGGCGCTGATCGGGATCGAGATCAAGACCTCGATCCTGCTGGTGGATCGGACGAACCAGCTCCGTGCGGAAGGAGAGGAGCTGGATACCGCGGTTCGAAAGGCCGGGGAGGAGCGGTTTCTTCCGATCGTGCTGACCAGTCTGACCGCGATCGGCGGTCTGCTGCCGCTGGCGCTCCAGGGGAGCGGCTTCTACGCGCCGCTGGCATGGGTGATCATCGGCGGGCTCGTATCGAGCACGCTGCTCGCCCGTATCGTGACGCCGGTGCTCTATCGGACGCTCACCCCCGCCGTCTCACCCATAGCGACGGCATGAGAGGAACCTTTACTCCAGGAGCTCGCTCGTGTACTCGCTGCTGATTCTGCTTCGGCTGTCGCACATCGTCCTCGGCGTGCTGTGGGTCGGCATGATGGGGTTCAGCGTGATCTTCCTGACACCGGCCCTTCGCGAGGCCGGCCCACCCGCCCAGTCGGTGATGGCCGCGCTCGAGCGCCGTCGGGTCATGATGGTCATGCCGCTCCTCGCGCTCGGCACGATCATCTCCGGAATACTGCTCATGCACCGCCTGTATGGCGACATGTCGATGCTCGCCTCGACGCGGATGGGGCTGGCGCTGATCGTGGGCGGCGTGGCATCGCTGATCGCGTTCATTCTGGGGGTCGCGGTCATGCGCCCGTCGATGACACGTGCGGCGACGCTGGCACAGTCTCTGGCCTCGGCAGCGACCGAGAATCAGCGGGCAGAGCTCGGCGCGCGCATCCAGACGCTCCGCGCGCGGGGATCGGTCGTGGGCCAGCTCGTATTGGGGCTGTTGCTCCTCGCCTCCGGGGCGATGGCCGTAGCCCGTTATCTCTGAGGAGCCAGAGCGGCGCGACGGCGCTCGGCGACATGCACGTGGTGAACATTGTGGAGCAGGGTGAAGAACGCCATCTCTCGCACGGTGAGCTTGCCGAGGAGGGGGTGCGGAAGCTGGTAATGATCGAGCGCGTCGTCGGGCCACTTGCCAAGCGCATCGGTGAACGCCTCCACGGCGACGGCGTGGTTGCCCATGACGCGCGCCCGCCCCGCCTCGGTCTCGTCGGCCGCCTCGAGCGGGCGCGGGGCGAAGCGGCCAGCCCGGCCGCCGCGCGAGAGCACGTTCTTGTAGTCGGCTCGGAGCGCGTCCAGGCTGCGCGACCCGCGATCTGGCCGCCGGAAGAGCAGGAGAAGCACCGGCCGCGGCAGTCGAAGGCCCTGTGACACGGCGCGAATGGCCTTGGTGAGGTGCCGGACCTGGTCAGCGGCGGTCCAGACCTCAGGTGCGGGGCGATGAAAGAACGCGGCGGTGGGATAGGCGGACCAGTACCGCACGCTCGCCGCGTGGATGCGACGAGCCTCCGCCGTGAGCTCGGCAGGTGTGGTCGGCGCGTCGGCAAGGTCCGGCAGCGGGGCTAAATCCACCCCGGCGTGGGCAGCACTCATGGTGACATGATGCGACGGGCGACGCTCGGCGGCCAGCCCGGTGTCGGCGATGCGCCGTGGACGACGGCCGCGGCGCACTCTCACCCGTTTGACTCCTCGGACCGCGGACGTTACGCTACGGCCTCGGCGTTGCGGGACGCCGCCCGTCCGCGGAAAGGGCCAAGCCCACCTGACCGAAGCTGCACGCACACAACCCCGATCTTCTTTCAGCCCGATATGCGGACACGGGCACTCGTGAAAGGAGATCCCATGTCCGACCCGCCCTCCCGGCTCCCGGCACGTCCGTCGCTGGAGCGACTCCGCAAGCAGGCGAAGGAGCTGCTGCGCCAGGCTCGCGCCGGCGACAGCGCCGCCACCGCCCGATTCGACGCCGTCATTCCGGCGCACGCGTCCGGCGGCGAGCCACGCAACGTCATCCTCGCCGACGCGCAGCACGTCACGGCGCGGGAGTACGGGTTCGAGAACTGGACGTCGCTCGTCCGCCACGTCGAGGAGATCACCGGCGCCGGGCGCGCGTCGGCGGCGCGGCCGATGATCCGCCCGCTCGAGCTGCGGAGCGCGCGCACGCTCACGCTCCGCGATGGAACCACCGCCGCCGCCGACACGGTCTGGAGCATCTTCG
>WUUC01084963.1_pt1 | contig 10371 bp, 6 predicted proteins | sample 6278441 | NCBI WGS metagenome assembly WUUC01 (sample SAMN13675441, study PRJNA597444) | soil metagenome | isolation source: soil | place: USA: Washington | collected 2017-10 | reverse complement strand
GCGTGCAGGTGCACACCTACGACGCCGAAATGGGACGAACCGGCGGCGGGGTGTTCAACACGACCGCAAAGTCAGGTTCGAATAGCTGGCATGGTTCGGTGTTTTTCCTTAATCGACCTGGTTCGCTCGTCGGCGACAACTTCTTCGACAAGATTCGCGGCGACGAGACGGCCGAGCAGTTCTGGCGGAATGGCGGCGGTGGCATTGGGGGGCCCGTTCTTCGCGGCAAGACGTTCTTCTGGTTCGCGGGAGAAAGCTACCAAGACGGGCAGGCGCAGAACTCGGGTTTACGCTACCCGACCGCAGCCATGCGCGGGGGCGATTTCCGCGGCGTGACCGATGCGCAGGGACGTCCGATCATCATCTACGATCCCCTCACCACGGACGCGCAGGGCAACCGCCGGCCGTTCGACAATAACATCATTCCGCAAGACCGCATCAATCCGGTCAGCCGCACGTTGCTGGCGGGGTTGCCGTTGCCGATGGTGGACGTCGACAACGGTCAGGTGAATTACTTCGGGACCGACATCGTCAAATCGACGGCCAAGCAGATGTCGTTGAAGCTCGATCACCATTTCAGCAACAACATCTCGCTCAACGGCGTGTACTTGTTCCAGGATTCGTCCGAGCCGGATCGCAACTTCTTTCCGACCGAAATCAAGTACGCGGCGCCAAGCTATCAGCTCGATCGCGTCGTGAATGTGCTGGTGCTGAACAACACCTACATTTTGACGCCAAGCACGGTTGCGACATTCCGCTTCGGCATGAATACGTTCGGTGACGACAATAGCCTGCCGTTTGAGTACGACTCCAATCAGCTCTGGGGGCAGACTGCGCCGGGGTTTGCGAATTCGATCCCGGTCAAGAAGTTCCCTTCGCTGACATTGTCAGGGGCGGGCGGTTATGGCGGCACCGGGTTTACCGGTGTAACTGATCGCGACTACTACTCATGGGGCCTCAACGGCGCGCTGACTAAGTTGGCCGGCTCGCACAGCTTCAAGGTCGGCGCCGATTACCGCATCCTCGGCGTCGAGGCGTTGAGCTATGGCGCCTCCGCGGGAACGTTCACCTTTAACGGTCAGTTCACCGGCAGCAACGCCAGCAACCCGAGTGCCACCAGCCGCAATTCGATTGCGGACCTGCTGCTCGGATATCCGTCGAGCGGCAGCCTCACGCTGAACAGCCAATTCAACAACTTCATCAAGTACTACGGCGGGTTCGTACAGGACGACTGGCGCGTCACCGACAAGCTGACGATGAATGTTGGCGTGCGCTTCGAACATGAGACGGGGCTTCGGGAGAAGAATAATCAGTTGGCTGTCGGTTTCGATCGCACGGCAGTCAGCCCTTTGAACGTCACGATCCCGGCCGACCCGGTCGCCGGGACGCCGGCACGACAGGTTATGGGCGGCCTCGTGTACGCCGGTCAGAACGGCGCGAACGAGTCCGCAGGCGATCCACCGGCCATCAAGTTGTCGCCGCGCGTCGGCATGGCTTACAGCGTCAACGATCGGACGGTGGTTCGCGCCGGCTATGGATTGTTCTGGGCGCCGTGGAGCTCGGGCTTCGAGAGTACGCCCGGGTATTCACAACAAACTGCCTTGCAGCAGGACACGCTGCGGCCGATCACCTCGATTGACAATCCATTCCCGAATGGGCTCACAGCCATTTCCGGCAATCAGAACGGGCTGGCGACGGGCGTCAGCAGCAGCATCTCGTTCATCGACCCGGAGCGCGATGCGCCACGCGTGCATCAGTATTCGGTCGACATGCAACGTCAACTCCCCGGCGACATGAGCTTTGGTGTGACCTACATGGGTTCAACCGGCAGTCACCTGACCTGGGGGACCAGCGTCAACATCAATCAGGTCGATCCACGGTTCATCGGCCTCAACAACGTGAACGGCGTAAACGAGCTCACACGTACGATCCCGAATCCGTTCTTCGGCAATCCGGCGGCCGGTGCATTTGCCTCACGACAAACCATCGAGCGCCGTCAGCTGCTGCGACCGTTCCCACAGTTCGACAACGTGACGATGACGCAGAGCACGCTCGCCCGTTCGCAGTACCACGCGGGCGTCATACAGCTCACCAAGCGCGCGACGGGCTGGTGGGGCGGGCGCGTGAGCTACACCTACAGCCGCCTGTATGACAACCAGTTCGGGCAGGGCAACTACTACTCGAGTGCCCCAGGCATCCTCAACCAGTACACGGCGATTCCGTGGTCTGACTACTTCAATCCTGACGCCGAGTACGGCCGCAGCTTGCTCGACTCACCGCACAAACTGGTGGCGAGTCCCATCATTCGCATCCCGTTCGGCGAAGGGCGCCGCTGGCTGAATAGCGGCATCGGCAACTGGATCGCCGGCGGCTGGACGGTGTCGTTCGTCATTCAAACTCAGAGCGGATTTCCAATCGGCGTGAGTCAGAACGTCAACAACACCAACCTGCTCGGCGCCGGGCAGCGGCCGAACATCGTGGATGGCGTTGCATTCCGCGTGCCGGGTAGCATCACCGACCGCCTGCGCGCGAACCCCGATGACGATCGGTTCCTCGATGGTGCGGCGTTCACGCAGGCCCCGCCCGGCACGTTCGGTAACGCCCCGCGCATCCTGCCGGGCGTGTATTCACCCTGGCGCAATTCGACCGACATGGCTGTCAACAAGGAGATCCCGCTCGGTGGCGAGCGGCGCGCAACGATTCGCGTCGAGATGATCAACGTGTTCGACAACCCGTGGTACACCGCGCTTGCGAGCACGGCGGCCGGCAACACCAACTTCGGCCGCGTCGACGAGCAGGCGAACTACTCGCGCACCGTTCAGTTCACCGCGCGGTTCTCCTTCTAGGCCGCACCCGCCTGGTAGAGTCCGTCGTCTAGAAAATGCGGGCGGTTCGGAGTTATCCGGACCGCCCGTTTGCATTTCGATCAGGAGGCATGGATGAAGGCAACACTTTTCGTGATGGTGGTGGTCGCAGGATCGCTGCTTGGCGCGCAGCAGGCGCCGCCGCAGGGGCAACGGCCTACGGCGTCAGTCAACTCGCAGCCACGCGTCGACGTCCGCGACATGCCGCGCCCGATCGACATGCACGACAGCGTGTGGATCGAAAACCTGACGATGTTGGAAGTGCGCGACCTGATCAAGAGCGGCAAAACGACGGCGCTGGTGTTCACCGGCGGCATCGAAGAAAACGGTCCCTATCTCACCACCGGCAAACACAACAACGTGCTCAAGGCGATGGGCGAATCGATTGCGCGGGCCCTCGGCAACGCACTGGTGGCACCTATCGTCACGCTCGAACCTGGCAACCCCACACGCGCCAATATCTCCCCGGGAACAATCTACTTGTCGCAAGCGACCTTCCGCGCCGTGTTGAGCGACATCGGCAACAGCCTCAAATCCCAGGGCTTCACCGATATCGCGTTCATGGGCGACAGCGGCGGCAATCAGAACGGGATGAAGGAAGTCGCCGAAGCTCTCAACGCGGAATGGAAGACGCAGGGCGCCATCGCCTACCACGTCCCGGAGTTTTACAACTACGCCGACGTCGAGAAGTTTGAAGAGGACGTGCTCGGCATCCACGAAAAGCTCGAGGGGTATCACGACGACTACTACATTTCGTCGATCATCGCGACCGTCGATACCAATGGCATCCGCATGCCCGAACGCGTGAAGGCCGGCAAGTTTGTGATCAATGGCGTCCCGCTGGCGCCAATTGAAAAGACCATTGCCAACGGCAAACGCATCGTTCAATTCCGAACCGAGGCCGCCGTAAATGCGTTGAAAAAAGCCATGGCGGCGGCACGCACGCCAGTCCCGCAAGGCGCCGGGCAGCCGGCACAACCACCGACGGATACAGTCACGCCGGCGATCCCAGGGGTCGTGGCCGCGGGAACGAAGGTCGTCGTGATCAAATCCGGCTTTCTCGGCACCGAGGGGCCGATCGGGATGCCCGATGGCAGTGTCATTTTCACCGAGACGCAGGCCAACCGCATCACCCGGATTGCGCCCGATGGCACCACCAGTACGTTTCTCGAAAACACCAACGGCGCGAACGGTCTCGCGTGGGATGCAAAAGGGCGGTTGCTTTCGGTGCAGACGACACCCGGCCAGACGAAGATTGGCGTGCTTTACCCAAAGGGCAGCGAAAGCGTCCTGTCCGACAATTTCGACGGCCGACCATATGGACGTCCGAACGATCTTGTCGTCGGTATGAGCGGCGGCGTTTACTTTACCGAGCCGGGGCCAAACGCCGCGCCAGGTGGAGCATCACCGGCGACGCCACCGTTACCGCCCGCCGTGTACTACATTCCGCCGGGCGGAAAAGCGATGAAAGTCGCCGACGGGATCGCGCGCCCCAACGGCATCATGTTGAGCCGCGACGAGAAGACGCTGTATGTCAACGATTCGCAAGGCGAATACCTGCTCGCCTTTGATGTCAAAGCCGACGGGTCCCTGGGCAATCGCCGCAACTTCGCCAAGTATCAAGGAGTCCGGCGTAGCGATAACGGGGCAATCACCAGCGGTGCCGACGGACTCGCGATAGACGACGAGGGACGTGTCTACGCGGCCACCATGGCCGGTATCGAAGTGTTCGACGTCAAGGGCACGCACCTGGGGACGATCCCGCTCTCGCGAGCGCCGCAGAATATCGCCTTCGCGGGCAAGGACAAAAAGACGCTTTACATCGTTGGACGCGGATCGGCGTTCAAGGTTGATCTCTTAACGGCTGGATTCAAAGGGCGCGCAAAATAAGGCGGTGAAATTTCGCTTCGAATACTTGTTCGTGCTGGTCGGCCTTGCCCTTCTGGCCGGCGGTGGCCTGTGGTACGAATTCGAGGTGCGTCGTCCGGCGACGTGGCCCCGGGTCGAGGCGCTGGTGGTCGCGAGTCGCGTGATCAACCCGGGAGGTCCCAGCGACTACACACCTGAAATCACTCTCAGATACGAATCCGGCGGCACAGTCAGGGAACCGGTCATTGTGCCGTCGTGGCAATCGAGTTCATATGACATGGTGCGCAGCCATGTCGATCAATATCCCGCCGGCAGTCGCATACCGGTAGCCATCAATCCAGACGATCCCGATGACGCGCGTTACCAGATTGGTGCGGTCGGCATGAACTTATTCGGGCCTGCGATTTTCACCACGCTTGGCCTGGTGTTTAGCGGTATCGGCCTCATCGTTGGCAGGTGGAACCCGATGCGTGCCAGACGACGAGCGCAGCTTGGCGACTTTCGCACGCATGCCGAATTTGGTCCGACCCGTGACCACGCATTGACGAACGCGATCAAAATGGCTCGTCTGGTCGGCCAACTATTTTTTGGCGTGGGCATTGTCATTCTGGCGTTTGGGATTGCACTGCTGTGGAACGACATGAAGATGGTCGAGGAATGGCCCTCGGTCGAAGCCACAGTCGTTCAGGCGCGTGTCGTTCCTGCGGGATCGACTGGTGAACAGGGCGGATCTGAGGCGCTCTTCGATACCGAAGTGACCTTCAGCTATGTCGTCAACGACCAGACTTACGAAAACCGCACGACTTATGGGAGGGCGACGACGAGCGAGGCGGCTGCGGCGAGACGCGTAGCCGAATACGAGGTCGGCAGTTCGCAAGTCATACAAGTGATGCCCGGCGACCCAAACATTATCCGCTTCGATCTCGATGGCGCAGGCGCGTTCGTGTTATCCGCCGCGATCATCGCGATGGGTTTGCTGTTCATGACGATCGGGGGAGCCGTCTGGCGGTTGTCGCGTTCGGGAGCGATGCGTGTTCGATCACCGATTGACATTGAGCGCGAAGATGCCGAGGCCGACCGCTTTCGTCCGCGTGTCTAGTGTCGGCACGCGATCACGCCGTTGATTAGTCGCGGTCAGAAACTAGCGGTTCGCAGCCGTGTGTCGGCTCAGAAGGTCCAGGCGATGCGCACCGAGCCGCGCAGCCAGTTGTTGATCTCGTCGCCAATCGAACCGTAGTCGTAACGGAGGTCCGGCGCCACGACAAGATGGTCAGTAAGGACGAAGGCGACGCTGCCACCCACTGTCAGCCCGCCGAGGTTGCGGCTCCAGCGTGACTCGGGTGCCATGCTGCGATTGACTTGCTCCAAAGTCACACCTGGCGGCAGTCGCAGGTGCTGCAGCGCCTGGCGCTCCTCGACGTGGTGATTGGCGACGCCGACAAACAGGCGCGGCGTCCATCGGCCAATTGGTTTAGCGGGATGAAACGAGACCCCTACCGAGATGATCGAGCTCGTGCGGCGCTCGTTGCTGAACTGTGTGAATACAAACGTTTGATCGATCTCTTCACGCGGGGTACCCGGCGGAAACGGGCCGGCAAACGAGATGCTCGTCCCCTCGTATTGCTTGGAAATCAGGCTGCCTGGATGCAAGTATTCGGCTTCTACCGACAGCCGCGGGAGCACCCGCAGCGACGCGACAACCCCGACGGCCGATTGGGAACCTGTGACGCGGTCCGCGTCGGTGTACGAGTTGCCAAAAATGACGCCCACCGCCGCACGATCGAGGCCCTGGCCGAGGGCGGGATCCGCCAGCGACAAAAACAGGAGCGAACCGACGACACCGAATGGAACGCGGCTCATTTCCTTCTAATGTGCAGTGACTGGTGAAACGGGCTCACCCCTTGTTTCCGTGGCGGGAGCACACGGCACCGAGCGTGGGATTTGGTCACCATCATCGTCCCACGGACGTGTTGTAAAGTTCGGAAGGCGGAGGCCTTGATGTCCAGTCGTATGCAGCACCGTTCGTCGTTGAGCGCCGGTTTGATTGTGGCGAGCGCATTAGCCCTTGTGGTTCCGGTGGTCGCGCAGCAAGCCGACACGGCCCGGCGGGCCCTGACCGCAAATGACTATGCACGGGCCGAACGGTTCATGTCGTACAACACGCAGCCCCTGGTATTCCGAACGGCCGTGCGTGCAACATGGCTTGCCGAAGACCGCTTCTGGTATCGGAACACGGTCCCGGGCGGTGCCGAGTTCATCTACGTCGACCCCGCGCGCGCCACGCGACAACCGGCGTTCGATCACGAGCGCGTAGCCGCGGCCCTTTCGACCGCCGCCAATGCCAAGTACACCGCGCTGACGCTACCGTTCACCGATTTCACTTACTCGACCGACTTGCAGTCGATTGAGTTCACCGCCGCGAAACGTCGCTGGACATGCGATCGCAATGGCACAACCTGCACCGCCCGCGGAGACGCACTTCCGGGCGGCGGTCCCCCCGGTGCATTCGGCGGGCTTGGCCGCACCTCGGTGACATCGCCCGACGGTACGCAGTCTGCCTTTGTTCGCGATCACAACCTGTGGGTACGCGACATCGCGACCGGGCGCGAGACGGCACTTACCACCGACGGCATCAAGGATTTTGCGTATGCGACCAACGATGCCGGGTGGACGCGCAGCGACGTCCCCGTAGTGGTGTGGTCACCCGATTCCAAGCGGATAGCAACATTTCGGCACGACTCGCGCGGCGTGGGTGAGATGTATTACGTCAACACTGTCGTGGGTCATCCGACGTTAACGGCGCACAAGTACCCGCTCCCGGGCGACGACAAGATCTTCATGATCGAACGCGTGGTCATCGATGTCGATCAGAAAAAAGTGGTCAAGTTCAAGATGGACATCGACCCGCATCGCTCGACGTTGTGCGATCACATCGTCTGTGGCGGGACGTGGTCTGACGTGCAATGGAGTCCCGACAGCAAAGAGGTGGCGTTTGTGTCCACCTCGCGCGACCACAAGCGAGAGGACTTACGCGTTGCCGATGCCGCCACCGGCGAAATTCGCAACATCCTGTCGGAACGCGCCGAAACGTTTTTCGAATCAGGGCAAGGTCGCGTCAACTGGCGCTACTTGCCCGACAGCAAAGAAGTGATCTGGTTTTCACGCAAGGACGATTGGGGTCATCTCTATTTACACGACGCCGGCACCGGCTTTCAGAAAAACCGCATCACCACCGGCGAGGGCAACGTCACGCAGGTGCTGCGTCTCGACGACAAGACCCGCACGATCTACTTCCAGGGGGTCGGGAAAGAGAAGGGTCGCGACCCGTACTTCCGCAGCTTCTACAAGATTGGGTTCGATGGCAAAGGCCAGACACTACTGACGCCGGAGGACGGTGATCACACGATCGATCTGGCACCGTCGGGCAGGTATTTCGTTGACACCTATTCGACGCCGCAGACGCCGCCGGTCTCGGTGCTTCGCGACATGACGGGCAAAATCATCGTCTCCCTCGAGACGGGCGATATCTCGAGACTGGTCGCCGCGGGCTGGAAACCGCCAATGTCGTTCACCGTCAAAGCACGCGACGGCAAGACGGATCTCCACGGTCTGCTGTTTCGGCCCACTGATTTCGATCCGTCGCGGCGTTACCCGATTATCAACAACATCTATCCGGGGCCGCAGACCGGCAGCGTGGGCGGCCGCGGTTTCTCGCCCGCTCGCGGCGATGCACAGGCAATCGCCGAATTGGGATTCATCGTCGTGCAGATCGACGGGATGGGCACACCTTGGCGCTCGCGCACGTTTCACGAGGCGTACTACGGCGATATGGGTGACAACACCTTGCCCGACCAGGTGGCCGGAATGAAGGAGTTGGGCACGCGCTATCCCTGGATTGACCTCGATCGCGTTGGCATCTACGGTCACTCCGGCGGGGGATATGCCACGGCTGGGGCGATGTTCCGGTATCCCGACTTTTTTAAGGTGGGCGTCTCGCAGGCGGGCAATCACGACAATCGTGTTTACGAGGACGATTGGGCGGAGAAGTGGCAGGGCCTGCTGACGAAGAAACCCGACGGCACCTCGAATTACGACGACCAGGCCAATCAGACGCACGCAAAGAACTTGAAAGGGAAGTTGTTGCTGGCACACGGGACAATGGATACGAATGTGCCGGTGTACAGCACGTTGCTGGTCGTCGACGAACTGATCAAAGCGAACAAGGACTTCGATTTGATCATGTTCCCCAATCGCGGTCATGGCTTTGGTGGCGAGCCCTACATGCAGCGTCGGCGCTGGGACTATTTCGTGACGCATTTGCTCGGCGCCACACCACCGCCCAATTATGAAATGCGCGCGAATCGCCCTAGCTAGGCTAAGCAGATGAAAGATTTCCTCTTTGGCGGCGCCAGACTCAGCGTCGTGAGCGGTGATGTTGGATTGCTCGTCCTTCGCGTGTTTGCCGGTCTGTCGGTGGCCCTCGCGCACGGGTTCGACAAGCTTCCTCCTCCGGCGGGGTTCATGCAGGCCGTTGAGGCGCTTGGCATGCCCGCTCAGGCAGCGTGGCTGTCTGGTGTCGCCGAAGGACTCGGCGGCATGGCGTTGGCCGTGGGATTGTTGACGCGACCGGCAGCGCTGATGCTCGCCGTCAACTTCGCCGTCGCGTCGTTCATGCAGCATGCCCCAGACCCATATACGGTCAAAGAGCTCGCCTTGCTGTTCCTTGCGGTGTCGCTGATGTTTGCATGCGTGGGGGCAGGACGGTTCAGCCTGGACCGCATCATCAGGAAATGAATGCTGCACGTCGCAATTGTCGTCACGCAGCTCGCTTTAACGCCGTGCGGACCAATGGCGATCGCGACGCTGCAGGCTGCTTCGAGAGAAATGCTTCGTGGCGAGAGTGACGTCACCGGCACGTTGCCCGACTCGTGCGCCGAGGCGGCGGTGGCACGTCTCGCGCTACAGGGGTGGCACGCCGCGCGCGCTGTTGCACCCAAAGGCGGCGCCGCGGAATTGCTGGAACCTGCGCGCGCTGCTGTAAAGGCACTCGATCAGTTCGCGGTGACGAATTTGACGCTGGAAGCGCAATACGCGCAAACGGTGATCAATGCCGCAATCGCGGCCGCCCAGGATGAGCGCGGCGACCTGCAACTCCTGCTGACGCACGCGCGGGACTTGTCGGAGCGTCTCGCGACGCGGGGCCGCGCCGCGATGTGGCCGCGATCATTCAACCTCCTGGCGGGTGAATTGTGGTTTGAGGTCGATCGCTTCGCCGACGCGCGCGCCGCGTTTGAGCGGGCGATGCGGGTCGAGCCGACGGCGCTCGCCGCGGCCGGCCTGGCGCGCGCTGCGGCGCGGCTCGGCGATCACGCCGCCGCCTGTGCCGCATATCGTCTGATACACGATGCCGCGGCTTCACTTGCCGACGAAGCGCGCGCGTTTCTCGCGCGCTGCCCGTGATCCGCTACAAGCGCGCGATTCTCGACGAACTCGCGCGCCACGGTCTTCGGCCCGGCGCCGATACGACGCCTGACAAATTGCGGGAGCAAATTAACGATCTCTATCGCGTCGAGATTCGCAAGCTGCGCGATCGCTGCCGCGCCGGCGAAATCTCAACGCGCGAGTTGCCCGCGCAGGT
>WUUC01082548.1_pt1 | contig 10372 bp, 14 predicted proteins | sample 6278441 | NCBI WGS metagenome assembly WUUC01 (sample SAMN13675441, study PRJNA597444) | soil metagenome | isolation source: soil | place: USA: Washington | collected 2017-10 | reverse complement strand
TGGCAGCGGTGCGGCGGCTGGAGGAGTCCGACGTCGCCGACATCGCGGTCTCGGTGCGCCAGCTGGTCGGCGAGCTCGGCGAGGTGCCCCTGATCGGCTTCGCCGGCGCGCCCTACACCCTTGCCAGCTACCTGATCGAGGGCGGCCCGTCCAAGGAGCACGCCCGGACGAAGGCCCTGATGTACTCCGAGCCGGCCGTCTGGCACGCCCTGCTGGGCCGGTTGGCCGAGATCTCGGCGACCTTTCTGCGGGTGCAGCTCGAGGCCGGCGCCTCGGCGATCCAGCTGTTCGACTCGTGGGTGGGCGGCCTGTCGGCTGCTGACTACGCCGAGTACGTGCTGCCGCATTCGCAGGCGGTGTTCGCCGCGCTGGCCGACCATCAGGTGCCCAAGATCCATTTCGGTGTGGGCACCGGCGAGCTGCTGGACCTGATGCGCTCGGCGGGCGCCTCGGTGGTCGGCGTCGACTGGCGGATCCCGCTCGACGTGGCGGCCCGGCGGATCGGCGGCCAGACCCCGGTGCAGGGCAATCTCGACCCGGCGGTGCTGCTCGCGGACTGGCCGGTCATCGAACGCTCGGTCCGCCGGATCGTCGACGAGGGCCGGCGGGCGCCGGGCCACATCTTCAACCTCGGCCATGGCGTGCTGCCCGACACCGATCCTGCCGTGCTGACCCGGGTCGTCGAGCTAGTCCACTCGCTCTAGCGATGCCCAGGGTTGCCGTGATCGGCGGCGGTGTCGCGGGCCTGAGCGCCGCCGCCCGAATCTCACGAGCGCGCCCGGACGTCGAGGTGGTGCTGCTCGAAGGCGCCGGCCGGGTCGGCGGCAAGCTGCGCCGGGTCCAGGTGGCCGGAGCCTGGGTCGACGTCGGCGCCGAGGCGATGCTGGCCCGCCGTCCCGAGGGCGTGCAGGCCGCCACCGAGGCCGGCCTGGGCCACGAGCTGATCTGGCCGCTGACCACCTCGGCGCTGCTGCGCAGCCGCGGCGCGAACCACGGCCTGCCGGCCCGGACGCTGATCGGGGTGCCTTCCGACGTCGCGGCGGTCCGCGCCAGCGGCGTGCTCAGCGCTCAGGCGCTGGCCCGGATCGAGCACGAGCCGGCGGCCGGGCCGTACCCGCCGCTGGCGGGCGACGTGTCGGTCGGCGACCTGGTCGGCCAGCGTTTCGGGGCCGAGGTGGTGGACCGGCTGGTCGACCCGCTGCTCGGCGGGGTCTACGCAGGGCAGGCCCGGCGGCTCTCGCTGCAGGCGGCGCTGCCGGCGCTGGCCGGCCGGCTGATGAGCGAGGGCGGCTCGCTGCTGGAGGCGGCCGCGGCTGCCGTCGGTCAGCCCGTGGCCGGGCCGGTGTTCGCCAGCGTGGCCGGCGGGCTGGCCCGGCTGGCCGAGCAGCTCGCGGTCGCCGGCGGCTTTGAGGTGCGGACCTCCACGACGGTGCGCGAGCTGCGCCGCACGGCCACCGGATTCGAGCTGGCCCTGGGCTCGGTGCCCAGCGGCCAGTGGCTGACCGCCGACGCCGTGGTGGTGGCCACCCCGGCAGGCAAGGCGGCAACCCTGCTGGCCCAGCTCGCGCCGGCCGCGGCAGCCGAGCTCGCCTCGATCGAGACCGCCAGCCTGGTGATCGTGACGCTGGCCTTCGCCGGCCTGGCGCCGGACGCGCTGCCAGCCGGCAGCGGGATCCTGGTGCCCGCGGTCGAGGGCCTGGCGGCCAAGGCCATCACCTTCTCGTCGCAGAAGTGGCCGGGCGTCGGCTCGCAGGCCGGGGTCGTGCTGCTGCGCGCCTCGCTCGGGCGGGCCGGCGAGGAGGCAGCGCTGCAACGCGCCGACGCCGAGCTGCTGACGCTGGTGCGCCGGGAGCTGGCCGAGATCACCGGGGTGTCGGCCGAGCCGGTCGACAGCCATGTCCAGCGCTGGGGCGGCGGGCTGCCTCAGTACGCCGTCGGGCACCTGCAGCGGGTGGCCCGGATCAGGGCCGACGTGCACCGCGTCCCCGGCCTGGCGGTCTGCGGCGCCAGCTATGACGGGGTGGGCATTCCGGCCTGCGTCGGCTCAGCTCACAAAGCGGCCGACCGGGTGCTGGCCGGTCTGCGGCCGTCAGGACAATGACAGTCATGGTCGACGGCAAGCAGGCTCGCGAGCTCAACGATGTCATCCGCTACACCGCCTGGTCGGTGTTCACGGTCAGCCAGCCGCTGGGCGATGCCCCCCGGCCCGAGTTGGCTGCCGAGGTGGAGGCGCTGTTCGCCGAGCTGGCCGGCAGCGACGTCACGGTCCGGGGCAGCTATGACGTCTCGGCTCTGCGGGCCGACGCCGAGCTGATGATCTGGTGGCACGCCGAGACCGCCGAGCAGTTGCAGCAGGCCTACAGCAGGTTCCGGCGCACCAGGCTCGGCGCCCACCTGCGTCCGGTGTGGTCGGTGATGGCGCTGCACCGGCCGGCCGAGTTCAACAAGAGCCACATCCCGGCGTTCCTGGCAGAGGAGGAGTCCCACCGGTTCATCTGCGTGTACCCGTTCGTGCGGTCCTACGAGTGGTACCTGCTGGAGGACAAGGAGCGGCGCGCGCTGCTGGCCGAGCACGGCAAGATGGCCCGCGACTTCCCCGACGTCCGGGCCAACACGGTCGCGTCCTTCGCCCTCAACGACTTCGAGTGGATCCTGGCGTTCGAGGCCGACGAGCTGCACCGGATCGTGGACCTGATGCGGCACCTGCGCGGCTCGGAGACCCGGCGGCACGTGCGCGAGGAGGTGCCGTTCTACACCGGCACCCGGCGCACCATGGCCGAGCTGGTCGAGTCGCTGCCCTAACCGCGGGGTGGCCTGGACAGTCTGGTCCTAGGAGGCCACAATTGTGGCCATGGGAATCGAGTCGTTGCGGACGGTCCGAGATCATCTGAGCGAAATGGTTGACCGAGTCGAGCACCACCATGAGCGGCTGGTGGTGACCCGCAATGGACGGCCGGCTGCTGTGCTGATCAGTCCAGATGACCTTGCTCAGCTTGAAGAGACGATCGACGTGCTGAGTGACTCCGACGCGTTGGCCGACATCCGTGAGGCTGATGCTGCCTATCAGCGCGGCGACGTGGTGCGCGGCGTTGACGCTGTTCGCCACTTGCGCGGGTGAGCTCGCGCCAACCGTACGAGCTGGTCGTCACGCCGCCGGCCCAACGAGCGATCGCCAGCAAGCTGCCCGAGGCGGTGGCCGTTGCTGTGCTCGACTTTCTGACGACTGCCCTGATTGAGAACCCGCAACGGGTCGGCAAGCAACTGCGTGATGACCTGGCTGGTGTCTGGTCCGCCCGGCGCGGCACCTACCGAGTGCTCTACCGGATCAACGATGAGCTGAATGAAGTTGTCGTCCTGCGGGTCGAGCACCGCCGCGATTCCTATCGGTCACAGTGACGGCCCGCGATCAACAGGGCAAGGTCGATCAGCGACTCAGCTGTCGTCGCTGAACCGCAGGCTGATCGAGTTGATGCAGTACCGCAGGTCGGTCGGCGTGGCGTAGCCCTCGCCCTCGAAGACGTGCCCCAGATGGCTGTGGCAGTTCGCGCACAGCACCTCGACCCGGCGCATGCCCAGGGTGGTGTCGACCCGCTCCACGATCGCGGAGCCGGCCAGCGGCGAGAAGAAGCTCGGCCAGCCGCAGTGTGAGTCGAATTTCTGGTCCGACCGGAACAGCTCGGCGCCACACGCCCGGCATGAGTACACGCCGGTCTGGTGGTTGTCGGTGTACTCGCCGGTGTAGGGCCGCTCGGTGCCCGCCTTGCGCAAGACCGCGTACTCGGCGGGCGACAGCTCGGCTCGCCACTGCTCGTCGGTCTTGGTGACCCGCGGGGTGGTTTGGTCGGTAGTCATGCCTTCAACAATACGCAGCGCAGCGCAGCGCGGGGGACTCACAAACCGGTCAGGATGGCCAGCACACTGAGCACGATCGGAGCGAGAATCAGCAACACCAGCAGGATCGCCATCGGCCGCGAGACAGCGCCTCGGCGGCTCAGGCCGGAGGCGAAGTCACCCATCATCTGGATCTCGCCCTCGGGCGAATAGGGACTTACCGCCCGATCCAGCTTGGGGTCCAGGTACACGATGTGCCGCCCGGTGACCGGTGGCCGGCGCAATTCTTCATCCACCTGCACAGCATGCCTTGTTTTCGGCTTCGGCGTCAGCCGTACCGCTCAGCCGTACCGCTCAGCCGTGCCGCTCAGCCGTGCCGCTCAGCCGTGCCGGTCAGCCGTGCCGGTCAGTCGGTGAAGGCCAGCGCCCGGAACCGGGACATCAGCGCCTCGGCGGCCTGCTGGTCACCCGAGCTGCCGGCCGTGACCGGCAGCGGCACCCGGCCGTAGAGCCACAGCAACAACTCCGAGGCGGTGCCGGTGACCCTGGGCAGCCCGGGGCTCGCCGGCGCGGTGCTGAACCTCACGGTGCCGGGCACGCTGTCATCGGTGAGCGTCCAGGCCAGGCCGGCGTCGCTGGCCGCCAGCACCAGCGTGCCGTCCAGGCGCGGCAGGGCGGTCTCGGGTGGGTCGTCCACCGTGTACATCAGAAGGTCAGGAACTCATCGATCGCGTCGGCCGACATCGCCGTCCCCAGCGCGATGTCGTGGCCGGCCGCGTGCTCGGCGTCCCAGTGGTGCACCGCGGCCTCTTGTACCTGGTGCCGAAGGACGAAGCCGGCGTTCTGCTGGGTGGGCGCCCAGGTCCAGCACGCGGCGGCCGGGTCGGTCTGGCCCAGCACCCGCACCAGCTGAGCGGCGCCGGCCGTGAACCGGCTGACCAACTGGTCGGGCGGCGGCCGGTCCGGGCCCGGCTCGTCCTCGGGCCGCTCGGAGGGCAATTCGGCCACGATCTTGGACCAGAACCAGTGCACCTCACTCACGTGCCAGACCAGGTCGGCCACCGACCAGCCGGGGCAGTGCTCGACCGGCGCGTCCAGGTTGGCCTCGGCGGCCCTGGCCAGGCCGGCGCTGTGCTCGGCGATCTCGGCCAGCGGGTCGAACCCGGCGAAGTGGTGTGCTCTGGTCACGGGGTGGAAAGTAGCGGCCGGGTCCGACATCCACCACCGAATATCGCCTACCGTGTCGGATATGGCATCGCCGTTCATCGAGCTCGAGGTCGGAGACCGGACCGTCAAGATCACCAACCCGGACCGGGTTTACTTTCCGGCCACCGGCGCCACCAAGCTGAACCTGGCCGAGTACTACCTCGCGGTCGGCGACGGCATCGTCCGGGCCTTGCGGGAGCGGCCCTGCATGCTGCACCGGTTTCCCGACGGCACCGGCGGCGAGCGGATCTATCAGAAGCGGATTCCCAAGGGGGCCCCGGACTGGGTCGAGACGGTGCAGGTGCGCTTTCCGTCCGGCCGCGCCGCCGACGAGCTGTGCGTCACCGAGCTGGCCAGCGTGATCTGGGCGGTGCAGATGTCGAGCGTGGAGTTCCACCCGTGGCACTCGCGCCGGGCCGACACCGAGCGCCCGGACGAGCTGCGCATCGACTTGGACCCGCAACCGGGAACCGACTTCGCCGACGCCGTCGAGGTGGCAGGCCTGGTGCACGAGCTGCTGGACGAACTAGGCGCCGTGGGCTGGCCCAAGACCTCCGGGTCCAAGGGCGTGCATATCTACCTGCGGATCCATCCCGAGCACGGCTTCACCCAGGTCCGCCGGGCCGCGCTGGCCTTCGCCCGCGAGGTCGAGCGGCGCGCTCCGGCGCTGGTGACCACCAAGTGGTGGAAGGAGGAGCGCGGCGAGCAGATCTTCATCGACTACAACCAGAACGCCCGGGACCGCACCATCGCCTCGGCGTACTCGATCCGGGCCAGCACCGGCCTGGTGTCGGCGCCGGTCAGCTGGGAGGAGCTGACCGAGGCCCGGATGCAGGACTTCACGATGGCCACCATGCCGGCCCGGTTCGCCGAGCTGGGTGACCTGCACGCCGGCATCGACGACGCGCCCTTCGACATCGCCGAGCTGCTGGCCTGGTCAGAGCGCGACGAGCACGAACTGGGCCAGGGCGACGCCCCCTACCCGCCGAACTTTCCGAAGATGGAAGGCGAGCCGATGCGGGTTCAACCTTCGCGCGCTAAGCGGCCCGTCACCTGAGCGCGGTCACCTCAGGTGGGGCAGCTGTGATCGTCTTCGTTGATCGGGTCGAGGCCGGCCGGCGGCTGGCCGATGAGCTGGAGTTCCTGCGCTCGCAGGACGTGGTGGTGCTCGGGCTGCCCCGAGGCGGCGTGCCGGTGGCCTTCGAGGTGGCCAAGGCGCTGGCCGCCCCGCTGGACGTCATAGTCGTGCGCAAGCTCGGCGTCCCGTACCAGCCGGAGCTGGCGATGGGTGCGGTGGGCGAGGACGGCGCGCGCGTGGTCGCTGCTGAGGTGCTGTCGCGCTCGGGCGTCTCGGCTGCCGAATTCGCTGAAGTGGAACGACGCGAGCGGGCGAACCTCGAGGCTCGAGTCACCCGGTTGAGGCAAGGGCGAACGCGCATCGACCTGACGGGCCGGACCGCCGTGCTCGTCGACGATGGCATGGCGACCGGAGCCACCGCCCGCGCCGCGTGCCTGGTAGCCCGCCAGCTGGACGCCGCCAGGGTCATCGTCGCCGCCCCGGTGGTTCCGCTTGCCACCGTTCGAGATTTCCCCGAGGCCGACGCCGTAATCTATGTCAGCGCCCCTGACCCGTTTCGCGCTGTCGGCGCCCACTACCGCCAATTTCCGGCTGTCAGCGAGGACGCGGTCCTTGAACTGCTCGACGAAGCCACCCGATGGAGTGAATGAGATGTTGTTCCCGCCGATGCCGCTGGCCGAGTGGCGCGACACCAAGCAGACGCTGCACCGCTTTCTGCAGATCGCCGGCAAGGTGCGCCTGGAGCAGAGCGCGCTGCGCAATCACTGGTGGAACGTGCCGTTCCATCTGACCGCCCGCGGGCTCACCTCTCGGCCGATGGGCGCCGACACCTTCTTCACGATCGACTTCGACTTCGTGCAGCACCTGCTGCGCGTCGAGTGCAGCACCGGGCAGCAGGTGTCATTTCCGTTGACGCAGCTGTCGGTGGCCGGCTTCTACCGGCAGCTGCTCGACGCGCTGGCCTCGGTCGGCTACCAGGTGCAGATCACCCAGCCGGTGCCCTTCGACCTGGCCGACAGCACGCCGTTCGCCGAGGATGAACAGCACGCCAGCTACGTGCCCGAGCACGCCAACCGGTACTGGCAGATTCTGGGCCAGGTGTCGCTGGTGCTGGAGGAGTTCGCCGGCCGCAGCTATGCCAAGACCAGCCCGGTGCACCACTTCTGGCACACCATGGACATCGCGGTCACCCGGTTCTCCGACCGCAGGGTCGACACCGCCGGCGTCGACCCGGTCACGCGCGAGGCGTACTCGCATGAGGTGATCAGCGCGGGGTTCTGGTTCGGCGACGACGAGTTCGACGAGCCGGCGTTCTACAGCTACACCGCCCCGGAGCCGGCCGGCCTGGCCGAGGAGCCGCTGAGCCCGGCGGGGGCCAGTTGGATCCCGAGAGGCAGCTCGCACCTTGCCCTGCTGCGTTATGACGACGCCCGGGCCACCGACGACCCTCGGGCCACCGTCCTGGAATTTCTGGAGAGCGCCTATCTGGCAGGAGCCCGCCGGGCCGGCTGGGACATCGACGGCCTGCGCCATCCGCGGGCGTCGCCTGTCGGTGCCGGCTAGCGGGTCAGCAGCACGACCGCGGCGGAGGGATTCTGTCGTAGCCGGCTGAGATGGTGCGAGCGTCATGAGCCCTGACTCCCGATCGCGCCGCAAGCCAACACGCCCCCGCGCTCAGCCACAGGTGCGGGCAGGCCCGTCTCCGGACGACGTGCATGAGATTGTGTACTTCCGGCGGCATCAGGATGACGACCCCGCTTGCAACGTTCCGGGTCGGCAGTTTCTCAGCGAATGCCCGTTGAACGTGCGTGCCAAGATTGTTGCCGTGCTGGCTGCTGTAGCTGCGGCACCGCCAAAAAGGTTCGCCGGTGGGGGCTACTGGGAAGCGATGCATGGGGAGATGACGGGCTGGTTCGAGGTGCGTGTCGACGGACCGCAACGTAGTCACTATCGGCTCTTCTGCCTTCTGGACTACGAGGCGCTGGGCCGCCATAAGCCGCTGCTGGTGATCGTGGATGGGCGGAGCAAGGCGTTTCGCGCGACGCTCAATGACGCGGACTACGCCCAAGTCCGTGCGCTTGGCCAGGAGTACTGGAGCCTTAATCCGCGCAGTGTTGTCTAGGAGGCGACAAGTTTTTTCGCCTGCCCGCGTCGGCTGAGGTCTTCCTTCACATCAGCGTCGTGTGACCTGGCAGGCAGCTTCTCCACTGTGATGCGTAAGCCCAGTGCCGCCGCGACCTCGGCAAGGGTTCCCAGAGTCGGGTTCACCCGAGCCGAGCCAAACAGGCGTCTGATCACCGCCGGCTCGGACCCGACGGCACGCGCCAGGTCGGCCTTGGACAGGCCCTCAGCCTCGCGCGCCTCGTCGAGTGCGTTCACCACGGCGTCGATCGTCGCAATCCGTGCCGACTCGATGGCGTACTGACGGGCGAAGGACGGATCCTTTAAGTCCTGTGCGAGGTCGTTCCAGAAGGCTCCTGGCTGCTGACCGCTCATCTGTGTCTCCGATAGCTCGACGTATCATAAATGTTACGCCTCGGCGATGTGCTCGTCCACTCATCGAGCTGTGACCCTTGAGGAGCTAGCGGGTCAGCAGCACCACTGCGGCGACGGCGACGCCCAGCCCGACCCGCTGCACGCCGCCGGTGCGCTCCTTCAGGATCAGCACCGCCAGCAGCACCGTGCCGGCCGGGTAGAGCGCGGTGATCACGCCCGACAGCGACAGCAGTCCGTGCCGGCTGGCCAGCAGGAAGGCCAGGTTCGCCGCCGCGTCCAGCACTCCGGCCATCGCCGCCAGGCCGAGCACCGGCCGCGGCATTCTGACGAAGCCCGCCGCGGCGGCGGCCAGCGGCACCAGCAGCAGCGCCGCCACCGTTCGAGACAACACCACCGGCCACATGCCGGAGTCGTCGTCGGTGCGGGCCAGGCAGATGAAGTAAGCGCCGAACCCGACCCCGGCCAGTACCGCCATCGCCAGCGGCTTCCAGCCGATCGGCCCGTGCGGGTGATCGGCCGGCTGCCGGGAGATCAGCGTCACCGCCACCAAGCCGAGCAGCATGCCGAGCCAGGCCAGCAGGTGCGGCCGCTCGCCCTGGGCCACCCCGCCCATGATCGGAACCACCGCCGACATCACCGCCGTCACCGGTGAGATCACGTTCATCGGAGCCTGTCCGAGCGCGGTGTAGAGCAGCCCTACCCCGACCAGGCCGGCCACGCCGCCGGCCAGGCTCCAGCTCAGCGTGCTCGCCGAGATCGGGCCGCCGTACGCCGGCAGCGCCGCCACCATCAGCACGGTGCCGATCGGGTAGCTGGCCAGCAGCACTGTGATCGCCGGAATCCGGCGGGACGCCAACCCGCCGACGAAGTCGCTCACCCCGTACGCGGCGGCAGCGAGCAGCGCAAAGAGAATCGCCATTTAAACGCAGTCCCCGCCTCAGCCGCGCGGGCAGCTGTCACCGTTCGCCGGTGGCGTGGCGGTGATCAGGTAGCTGTCGACCTTGCTGGTGATGCAGGCTGTCTTGGGATAGGCCGTGTGGCCCTCGCCGTTCCAGGTCAGCACTATCCCGGAGCCCAGCGCCTTGGCCAGCACGCCGGTGGCGGCGTACGGGGTGGCCGGGTCGTGCAGGGTGCCGATCACCAGGATCGGCGGCGCGCCGGGTGCTGAGGCCGGCGGCAGCGGGTTCTCCGAGCGCGGCCAGGAGTAGCACGAGTACAGCGAGGCGGCCGCGTTCGGCCCGAAGATCGGGTACTTCGAGATCCACTTCGAGGCCACCGTGGCGACCAGCGCGTCGGTGACCTGCAGCGTCGAGTCGTTGCAGTTGATGGCCAGGTTGGCGTCCAGGATGTTGGAGTAGTGCCCGGTCTCAGGGTCGCGCTCCAGGTACTGGTCGGCCAGGGTGATGATCTGGCCGGCGTCGCCGTCCTGGGCCTGGATCAGCGCCTGCCCCAGGTCGTTCCACTGGGATTGGTCATACAGCGCCGAGGCGACCCCGATGGTGACGATCCCGCCGGTGGCCCGCCGGCTCGCGAGCTCGCCGCTGCCCGGGATCGGCTCGCGGTCGGCGGCGGCGATCAGCGCCCGGACGGCTGAGCGGGGATTGCCCAGCGTCGCGCAGGCCGGCCGCTTCAGGCAGTCGGCGGCGAACTGGTCGAAGGCGTCCTCGAAGGCCTTGGTCTGGCGCTCGCTGACGGTCAGCTCGTCGGCCACCGGGTCGACCGCGCCGTCGAGCACCGCCGTCCGGATGCGGGTGGGGAACT
>WUUC01233685.1_pt1 | contig 10373 bp, 17 predicted proteins | sample 6278441 | NCBI WGS metagenome assembly WUUC01 (sample SAMN13675441, study PRJNA597444) | soil metagenome | isolation source: soil | place: USA: Washington | collected 2017-10 | reverse complement strand
GGCGCTTCGCCCCCTTGCGCCGCGTTTGCTTCTGATCGGTCGGTGCCTCGACGCGCTTCCGCCAGTTCCTGACCGTCGCCGCGCTGACCCCGAAATGGCGAGCTGCTTGAGCGTCGTCCCAACCATTGATCTCGATGATATAGAGATCGCGCTCCGCTTCCGCTCGGAGATCCCTCTTGAACTGTCGATTCGCGAGCCCGGTCATCACGGCCGTTTCCGCCTCGTCCTTGTCGCGCCGAATAAACCCGATTTTGCCAGGTTCCTTCTTAAGCTTCAACCGAAGCAAGTTGGCTATGCGCAGCGCGAGCACCGTGTGGCGCCCGTCGTTCACGATCGCGTAGGATCGTTTACCGCCGTGCTGCGCGAGAATCGTCCGGTTGTTCGGCTCGTGAAACAGGGACAGGATGAGCCTCTCGAATTCGACCGGCTCTTTGGCGCCCCAATCGAAGGCCGGATCCCATCCAACCCCCCGTTCGAAAGAATCGTTCGGCCCAACGAAGTCGCCAGGGCTGAACGTATGCTCAATATCGCCCAACGTCACCATAATAAGGTGATTCCGCGCCGGCTTAGGCGCCACGATCGCGAGCAGGAACGGATCTGTCCTGAGCTGCTCGCCAGCCGTAGCACCCTTGATACCTGTGCGCGTCTCGAATTGATTAGCCACGTCTCAACCTCCTATTTGACCAAGCGCAGCAACTCGGCCGTGTTCCCCTCGGCCAGCGCCGCGCCCATGCGCTCTGCTAGCCATTTCGCGTCGCGTATCCGGTCCATCTCCGCCCGGTGCACGTTCGTGCACGTGAAGCACGGGTAACAGGTCTTGCTCCCGTGCTCGCAGCGCTCCGTCCAGGCCTTCACGTTGCGGGCCGCGTCCTCTCGCATCCTGGACGCCTGCGCTTTCCAGACCGCTAGCGCTCTCAAGCAGGCCGTGCACCGGAACCATTTAGTCAGCGGCGTCCGGTGAGCGCACCGGAGAATTGGCTCAAGCCTCGCGATCTCCCAATCCAACATCCACCATGGCCTTGGCAGGTGACGGCACGACATCCACTTGGTGGGCCGAAAGCCGATTGTCGCTCGCCAAGGCCATCGGTGACGCAGTGTCACGGTGCGTCGCGGCCTTTGCCAGCAAGCACGCCGAGCTGGAAGCCAAGTTCGACGGGGCTGCACGATAGCCATTCCGCTATTCTGGCAACCAACCCAGGCAAGTCGCTATCATCGGAGGCGTGCCAGAATAAAAACATCGTTCCCTTGACCCACGTTTCCCCATCGCGAACCCGTGACGGATCGACCTTCCATCCGTCGGACAGAAGAAATCGTCGCACGAGGTCTATGTTCAATTCAACGCTCAAGCTAACCTCACCGTCTGTTGCGGAACTCTGCCGAGCCGTCGCGTGGCCTCCCGTTCGACACCCTGTCCGTGGCAGGTGAATGCGATAGAGACTACAGGCTCAAACGAACTGGCCATGTAGACGCGCTCCTGTTCAGCGTCGCCATGAGGGTCCCAGATGCGAGACACGGGAGGCGGAATCGGAGGGCAGCGCGGGCAATTAGGCACGGTCTGCCTCGACAAGCACGGCGCGAAGCTGATCGTACACGCCGGAACGAAGATCGTTAAACCCAGCGCAGGCTCGCCATTCGACAAGAGCCCGCTCTAGAGCATCCGCCAGCCTCGCGATCTTAATCTCGTCCGATGCCCATTCCGGGACGGATCCTTCGAACCCGTCGATCAGCGCCTTCTCTCGCGGCCCCATCACACGCCCTCTTCTGACGCGACTTTGCGCAGCCTGCCGATATCGACGGTGCGGACGATAGCTCGCTCGACCACATTCTTGTGCCACTTAACGTCGACGCCTGGACGATTTCGCTCTTTCGATTCGGCGTCCTCCAACGTGTAGAGGCCAGCGTCATCGATATCGGGCGTGTACCCAGCGCCGTTGGCTCGCCACCAAATCACCGCATCTCCGGCGTAGGAGCGGGCGCATTGAATGTAGTAGTCCGCGCTCATGGCTGTACGAAAACGTTGGTACCGTCAGGAGGCACGATGACGCCAGCGCAGCGCTGGTCCGAAGTCTTCTGCTCGGCCGTCCCATACACCTGCACCGGATCCTTGTCCCCCTCGCGCTGGGTCACCCAGGACAGGAGACCGGTCAATTCGAGAGCCTGACCGACCTCGTTCTGCGAGCCGCCAACGCTGGCCATCAGCCCGGGAACAGTAGCTGGTCCCGAGTTGGTCACGAAGGCGAGGATCTGGCTGGCACGCGCTTTGGTTTCGTTGTTGGCATCGGCAGGAGAGGCAGCCTTGCGGGGCTTACCCTTGTCCGCACGCGTCTTGCGCGGCGCCGATTGCTCGGGAACGACGGGCGGTGCCGCTCCCACGGCCCCAATTAGGACCAACATCGCCTCTTTCTGCGCCGGGGTAAGCGTCTCCGTGTCCAACCCCTCCCTCATGCTCTCTTGCCATGATGCGAGACCATCAAACAGCACGCGATGATCGGCCGCCGGATCTGCGTCGTAGGCGTCGCGAAGCTCCTGCATCGACCGGGATGCGCGCAGCATAAACGCAACGATCGCTTCCGCATCAGAGGCCACGCGCTCGGCAAGAGCTTCGGTGTCGAAAGTGACCTTGATGAATTCGCTCGGTTTCATTCCGGTAGGTCCTCTGCCATCTGGCGTAAGCACGAGATAAATGTTTCCAGGTCTGTCCTGGTGCGGGCGATCAGGACCTCATCGCCCACCCAATCGCGCATCCACAGATGACCGTCCCTGCTGCCAATAAATAAAAACTCGCCGTCTTCGAGACGTAGGAGCTTCATGACGCAACCCTGCCAGAGTGGCGCATTGCTGTCAACAACTTGTGACTTGACGTGACAGATTTTTCATGCCAGTTTTCATGGAGATGACGTTCGGAGATCTGGCTAAGGCTCTAGGCGGGCGCGCGCCCGCTGTCGTGAACTATCTCGATGCTGCCTCGCTGCCTTTAGCGGAAGCTAGTGAGAGGTTCACATCGCGCGACCTCGCTAGAGCGAGGGGCGGCGGACACAAAACGGTGGGGCGAATTATGCATGCCATGCAAGCGGCCGGTTTCGCACTCAGGGAGACCAGGGGCCAATCCGAACCGAGGTCGTCGAGCGTCCAGGTGCGCTTGTCGGAGGAGACGTATGCTGAAGCCTCGACTGAGGCGCAGCGTCTGCGCCTCACGATGGTTCAGTTGCTCGATAAAGCCTGGGGCATTGCTGTGCCAGAGATCCGGAAGGCGAAGCCGTGACGCTGATTCAAGTGGTCATTGTTGACCCAGTGGACACCTATTGTTGTCCAGCCTGCGGCCACGTCGGGCTTAGCTCCGACTGCCATCGCGTGCTCGAGAGCAGCCCCTCAGCGCCTCCTGCTTGGTTCTGGGGGTGGGGCAATGGTCCAAGCTGGTGGAGGTACGGCAGGCAACCGCTCCCGGTGCTCCGGCCGTACTGTCGCGGCATAATGCGGCCAATGATTGTCATACCGCCCCAAAATTCACTCCCGGTGGGACGTTGATCCGCCGGTCCAAGCGAGGCTGGTCGGCCCGTTTCTTGGCCATGATCCGCGCCAAGAAACGAGACGCAAGGCGACCCATGTCCGTAGCTCCGACCGAGACGCCTGAGGGCTGCGTAGGCGTCCAGGTGTGGGGACCGCTGCCAGCGAAGCCGCCTGGGGGGAAGCGGTGAACGATCACGAGCCGGAAGAAGCGCGCCTGAGGGCGCTATTAAAGGAGGCTATGGGCGATTGTCCGGTGTGCCTCGCGGAAGACGCAGATCGAATTCCAGCGGACCAGATCCTCATATGGCTGCAGTCCCACGGCGTCGCGCCTGAGGGTAGGGATGACTAATCTGGACGAACTGAACCGGGCCTTAGCGATCGCAGAAGCGGAGCGATCGGCCTGCTGGGCTCACATCGACGATTGCCGTGATCCGATGGTAGACGCTGCGCACACGCTCCCGAATGCGGTCCGCCTGCTTGTCGCGTCCAGCAATGGTGAACGGAGGAGACGGCAGGCGATGCAACGCGAGGTTGAGGCTCGGGACAAAATTGGTGAGGCCGTGGCAGCTCACTTCGCCAGCAGATGGGGCGACATCGGCTTCGCGAGTGACGCGGCGCTCAAGCAGGCCCTTGGATGACCATCAGCCTCAAACGTTGGAAAGCCGAAACCGACGCTTACCCCGGCGACACGCCAGAGGAACGCTGGTTTCGGTGGCTCGAATCGCGTTTGGTTGCCGCTGGCGAACCCGCTACGCCGTGGTGGTGGGATCAGGAATTGGTCCGCTTCTGGCGCAGCGGCAAGCGTGTCTTCTATGGCGGGGTGGGGCTCCGAGGGCTCAAAAGCAGCGTAACCACTAGGGCGTCTATCAGCGCGGCGCTCTTCCGCGAGCGTCGATCCGTAATGGGAGGCATGCTCGTGCTCCCGATCTTGAGCGCGCTGAAGGTCGAAGGCGGCGGACGTATCGCCAACATCCGTTCGATTTTGCGAACGCTCACATTCAGGGAAAAGGAGCGCAAGGGAAAGGGCGAGGAAGCGGCAGAGGTGGTGCCTCCTGGCGAATACACCTACAGCCTGAACGCCTCCAGTGGGCTCGGGATCATAGATTTTCGCGACGCGTCCGACAACATGGTCACGTGTTGGGTGCGCGTCGCAGGTTTGGGAGGCGTCCGCGAATACACCGGCATAGGCGGCATCTTCGACGAATGGGATCACGTACCTGTTGTGGGGGACGACGGCCGCGAACCCCAATACGGTGGTGCTCACCGGATCCTCGATTACGGCATCGCTCGCATGACGGGGCAACCCGGCGCGCAGGCCTTCGTGGTGTCAAATCCCACGACCGAGACCGCGTGCCTCTCCGCAGCCTGCATCGCGGGAGACGGCCATCAGAGCCACATCGCGCGGTTGGGCGATCGTGGAGCTGTCGAGCTGGAGCGCGCCTTCGCCGAACTGGTCAAGTTTCTCAAGTGGTCTGGGGATGACGATCTTGCAAAGGACGAGCGGCTTCGCGAGCGCCAGGACCCGCAGGCGTGGCGCATACCGTCGTGCATCGGCCATGCAGAGCCGATCGTGGCGATCATCGAACACTGGAAACAGTCGTGCGATTCGTCACGCCGATCAGGGGAGATCGACCGCATGGGGACATTCTTTAGGATCTACTGCGCCCGCGCCGTAGGTGGTGAGGGTGCGAACTACATCGATTCGCTGATCGCACGCGAAAACGGACAGAAGAGCCTGTGGGATGCGGCAGTAAATGGTGAGTTATGACGATAACGACGGTCGAATTCATCCTGATATTCACGCCAGTACCGCTGTGGATACTTTGGGTTATCTACAAGTCGTTTACGCATCCTAAATGAGATACGCCGCCGCAGACCCTGGCACGTCTCAAAACGCGTTCGCTTTCGCGATCGTTGAAGAGATGCCCCAACGATCGGGGCGCATCGTGTGGGGCGTGATCTGTCTGCGCACATGGCAGGGCAGACCGGGCTCGCCCCTTGACACACGGAACGTGGTTGGAATTGAGTGCTGCAAGATCGCGTTGGAGCACGGTTGTGAGAGCCTGCTCACGGACATTCACGAATGGGCTGGCATGCAGCTAGCGGGTTTCGATACCGAAGTACAGGTGGAGCTTGAGAAGCTCCGACCAGGTGAGCTGGCACAACGAGAGAGTGAGCAGGATGCGCTTTGCTTTGACGCGAAGGTGGTCAATCACGAGCGCCGCCTGGTGTACGACCCTCGTCTTGGTCAGGCTCTAATCGACCGTGTTACGAGACAGTTAGGCAGCATCTCGACCCGGTACACGGAGTCTGGGCGTATCCTGCGCTGGCCTACGAACGGGATGGGGCACGGCGATGAGGCTCGTGCCGTCGTGAGGGCGCTGCGGCACGGGCGAGCAGGGCAACCGCGGAGGGGCGGAGCGTCCAGCCTAGAGAATTTAAATCGGTGTATGCCTGTATGGGGCAGCGATGCGGAGGTTGAGGAAGGTGAGTGAATTGTAATGCGTTGCAAGACAAGACCAGTGGACGTGTACGTGCTCGCGCGAGCGACTGTCACCAAGCCCGGTAGGTACGCCAACTTTCCCGCCGGGCCGCTCCCGCCTGGTGGAACGGGCGAGATACTCTTCGGCTTGAAGGGATTTCCAGGGTCGCCCGTGCGATGTCTCGGCCACCGGGTGCGCATCGCGCGCGGCGATCGGGTCGGCCGGCGAAAACGCGCTTGACATCTGATCCGGTTTGCGTCTCGCCTAACCCATGGCTGAGACATCCCCCGCCTCGAACATCCGCCCCCTAAAGTCCGCCCGCGATGCGCCTCGTCCTCAAGGCGGTGCGACGATGCAGCCGTCCTCGGTTTTGACAGGGTGGTGGACGGTACGGCGCGTGCGAGACGCGCTCGATCAGAGCGACGCGGGCTCGTTCGCGATGATCGAAATGCTTCGTAAGACGATTACGAGGCACCCGAGGATCGGCGGTCAGGGCGGCGCGCGCGGCCAGAGGATAGCTACGCCGCTAGGAATCAAGCACGAGATCGTTTTGCCAGAGGGGTACGGTAGCAGCGATCTGCGCTCCCCAGTTGCACGCGTCCGAGACGAGGTGACAGACGTCTTTAAGCGGTACTACGGCCACGGAATGAGGGCGTACCTAGAAGGCGAGCTGGCAGACTTCGGTCTAGGTTTCGCGTCGATCACGTGGACGCCAACGGGCGGCGGCGGCGCTGTAGTGCCCGTCGTGGCGCCCTGGCCAATCAGCGCCGTTGATCTCGTCGAAGGTCGCCTCATGGCGATGCTTGCAGACGGAAAGACGGAGCCGATCGTGCCGGGTGACGGACGGTGGATCATGATCGCCGCATCGAAGCACGAGCCTTGGACGGAGGGAGCGATCCGCTGTATCTCGGAGCCGTTCCTATCCAACACGCAAGCGCGCCGCGACTCGGATCGGCTGAGCGAGGCAACCGGCCAAAATCCGGTGATAGGCAGCCTGCCAGCCGAGGAACTCCAGGGCAGCAAGAATGAGATTGCGTTCAGGGGCACGCTAGAGGGCATCGCCACGGGCAAACAGGTCGTGTTGAAGCGCGACGGGTACAACGTTGAGAGGCTGCGCAGCAACGGCGCCGAGCACGTCAAGATCTTCGAAAGTAACTTCACGGTGCGGCATTCTGACATCGCGCACGCCTATCTCGGCCAAGATGGCACCGCGGAGAAGGGCTCGACGGGGACCTACGGAGCGGTGGCGGTGCTGGATGGCGTGCGCCAGGACATCGTGATCCGTGACTGCATGTCGCTCTCCGAGGCGGACGAGCAGGTGATCATCCCCTATTGCTGGTACAACCACGGCCGGACGGATATCGCCCCCAGGTCTTGCTACCTCGTTCCCGACGCAGCGGCAGAGGCGAAAGCTAAGCAGGAGCGGGAGGAGACGCGATCGGCTCGCAAAGCTTTTCACGAGGAGCTGGCCTCCTTCGGAGACGGGCTCACACCCGAGATCGTTCTGGCCGTCGCAGAGGAACACAGGGTCAATTGCTCGGACGCGATGGCTAAAGCGCTAGCAGAACGATCGGTTGTTCCTGCCGCATCAAAAGCCATCCCGATGCCAGAAGCTACATCTTTGCCTTGACACGTTGCCGAACGTGTGCTCCTGATGGCATAGCTCCCGCACGGACCGCTAAGCGCCTCTCGCGCCTCGCGGCGCGCTCATACGGCCCTAAGCCGCGCGGACGCTGCCTACCTGTCCCAAGCTCCCCACATCGCCGCGACCGCGCTGGACGTCGACAAGGTCGTTGCCGCGGTTGGCGCTCGCCTGCGAGGCGTCCCCGTCGCGCTGCTGGCCGAAGCCGCATCCAACCCGCTTGGTTTCCTCGACGGGTTAGGCTTTGGCGAGGAGCGGGAGCCGTTCGAGGTCGCTGACGATGTGGCGACCGTCGACGTTTCTGGCGTCCTACTCCAAGAGGCGTTTTCACTCTGTGGATTCACCATTGCGGACGGCTACGATGCGATTGGCGCGCGGTCGAGGGCGGCGTTTGCGTCCAACACGGTAGGTGCAGTTCAAGTCAGGATGAACAGCCCGGGCGGCGTTTGCGTGGGCGGTCACGAACTCATGCTGGAATGGCGCGAAATGTCCGCGCAAAGCGGTAAGCCGCTCGATGTGTGGGTCAACGGCTCCGCCTATTCGATGGCCATGTGGCTGAGCGCGGGAGCTGGCGAGATTTTTCTGCCGGCAAGCGCGGGAGTGGGCTCGATAGGCGTCGTGACAACCGATGTCAACGTAAGCGCCGCCCTAGCCGCCGAAGGCATCGTTCCGATCGTCGCTGCAGATCCGGAGGAGAAGATTTTTAGCTACGGCGCCGATCTGCTGCCCCCGCAAAAAGAGCAACGCGACCGGATGCAGGCACACGTTTCCGCCATGATGGATCTGTTTGCGGATGCCATAGGCGAGGCTCGCGGCATGAGGGCAGAGGCTGTGCGTGGACTCAAGGCCAAGACTTTTATGGGCAGAGCGGCGGTCGAGGTTGGTCTTGCCGACGCGGTTATGGGACGCAAGACGGCGCTCGATCGCACGCGCGCAAAGATTAAACGGAAGGCGTATTCGATGCCGAAGGACGAAAAAACGAGCCCGTACGGCTCCGCCCTGGTGAAGCTTTTGGGGCTGGATCCCAAGGGGGACTACACCTCGGAGCAAATCGAGAAGGCGGCGCTGACTCGCAACGATCTGGCGGAGCTTGGCGCCTACGCCCTTCAAGCCACGGGCGCGCCGGAGGGCAAGGACGCCGCCGAAATTATCGGTTTGTGGCAGAAGTCCCACGCGTCGCTCCCCAAGGTCCAGCGCGAGCTTGCCACGCGCGAGGTGCAGCTTGCCGTGTCCACGGGCCGAATTCTCCCCAAGGACGCCTACGCGGGCGATGCAGCGGACCGCGAGTATCCAGCACTCCCAGCGCTGCATGCTGATATCGCAGGCAAGAGCGTTTCGGTGCTCCGCGCGCGTTTTGAGGGGGGAGGAGCGGCCCCCGAAACCATCCCCACCGGAAAGCCGCGTCCCCCTGCGGTGGCCAGGGGGATCAGCGAGGCGGAGCGAGCGGGGCTCAAGCGATCGGGAATGAGCGAAGAGGAATATATTGCTCATATGGCCAAATTCAACGATTTGAAGGAGTCCGACGATGACGGCGATCGCTGATCTCGATCACAATATCCTGCTTGGCGACCCACTGCCTCCCGGCGTGACGCTCCCAATCGTGAATGCTGCTACGTACTACCACGGCATAATGATTGCTGACGTCGCGGGGGTTGCAACGAAAGTGACCGCGGCGTCCGGGCTCAAGATCTGCGGCTACTGCGACGCAATGAAGTTTGTCGCGGACACCACGAAGGTGGGGCTCGATAGCGTTTCGATCCGGTTCGGAATTTTCGGCTACGCAATCTCGGGAACGGATCCTGTGACGGTCTCTGACCAACGCAGAATCGTATACGCCGAAGGCGACAACATCATCGCCCGCACAAGCGCGGGCGGAACGCTTTCGCCAGCGGGCATCCTGGAGCGCGTCGTTGGGGCGCGGGCCTACGTCAACGTGGGCTATTTTGGCGGTGACTCCGCCTCGGTTGCTGCAACCGCCTCGTTCGGCGGAGACGTCGCTAACACGGCCGCCCTACAGGCCGTTCCAGCGGTCGACCGTTTTAATGGTCAGAAGCGTCTCAAGCTCGACACGGATGACGTGTGGACCTTTGATAGCGGCTCTGCGGCAGCGGCCTCCGATTGGGTGATCGTTCCCGACGCGGGCACCGGACGATGGCTCCGAAAGCACATCACCCTGATCGATCTGTCTGCTACGACGACAGCGCACGGCGCGGGGCTCATCGGAATCGAGGACGTCGCGACGATCTTCACGGCCACGACGGTCGAGGGGGCGCTCGCGGAGACCAAGGCGCTTGTCGACGCGGGCATGACGGTGCTCAAAAAGACCGTCACTGTCGGGCATGCAGACCTAACGGATGCGGACGGGTCGCAGGCGATCAACATCGGTACGGCTCTACCGAACAACGCGCGCATCGTGGGTGTGGACATGCGCGCGTTGACCGCGTTCTCCGGAGGCACAGCGAGCGCCGTCACGGTGGACGTGGGCACGTCCGGTGACGTTGACGCGCTCATCGACGGCGCAGACGTGTTCGCGGCGGCAGTCGACGGCGGCCCGGCAACCATGCCCGCCGGTATTCGCCCGAACAAAATGTTCGCCAGCGGGGGTCAGCTCATCGCGACCTTCGCGGCAGACGACGACGTGGCCGATCTCTCCGCCGGTTCGGTCATAATCGACGTCCTCTACACCGTCCTCGCATAACGGGAGCTGAATACAGATGGCTAACAATCCCTTCTACGCGTTC
>WUUC01053106.1_pt1 | contig 10373 bp, 9 predicted proteins | sample 6278441 | NCBI WGS metagenome assembly WUUC01 (sample SAMN13675441, study PRJNA597444) | soil metagenome | isolation source: soil | place: USA: Washington | collected 2017-10 | reverse complement strand
GAGATCGGGGTCCCCCTCCGAGACCTCGAGCACGGAGCCGTCGGCGGTCGCGAGCTCGATCGCCGCCACCTGCGCCGAGACGTTCTGGAAGCGCTCGCCGGTGCCGTGCGTGCCGGTGGCGATCGAACCGGCCACGCTCTGGCGGTCGATGTCCCCCAGGTTCTCGAAGGCGACGCCTGCGGCGTCCAGCGCCTCGCTGAGATCGCGCAGCACGATCCCGCCCTCGACCTTGAAGAGGCCGGCGTCGCCGTCGTAGGCGAGCGGACGGGTGAGGTGGTCGAGGCGGACCATGACCTCCTCGGTGAGAGCGATGTCGCTGAACGAGTGGCCCGAGGCCGAGGGGCGGACGCTGCGATCGCCGGCGGCGGTGATCGCCCTTTGCAGCTCGCCGAGCGAGCGCGGGCGCTCGATCGCTCGGGGACGGCAGCGCTGGTCGCCGGCCCAGTTGCTCCAGGTGGCCACGCGCGCCACCCTATTGCGGCCCCGCGCTACGGCTGCGCAGGGGCTGTGTGCGCAACGTCACACATGCTGCCGGTCCCGCCCCGAGATGAGACAGGGCCGCCCCGACGGACGGCCCTGTCTGTGCCCTGTCCCTAGAACAGGTGAGCTGCGCGTACCCCTTTCGCCTCGCCCGAAGCGCGCGCGGTGAGAACGGTTCGGAGCGCCCGCGGTGCGCAACCGGGGCCCAGAACGGGACGAGGCCGCCTTCGCAGGCGACCTCGCACCAATGGGGTGAGCCAGCGGACGAAGCGCCTTAAAGACTCCAAAAGGCGGCAAGTGCTGGCCTTTCGGAAAAATACCCGATTCCAAGTAGATGAACCAGGGAGACCTCGCTGTGGCTACGCTGCGTCGGCGCCCACCGGCGCCGAGGAGGGGTGGCAGAGCGGTCGAATGCGGCGGTCTTGAAAACCGCTGACCGGGTTCACCCGGTCCGGGGGTTCGAATCCCTCCCCCTCCGCTCGTTTTCGGCCCCGCAGGCAGGGTACGTGTGCCGGGACACCGACTCTGGAAGGAATCGAAATGGGAATCACCGACAAGATCACCGGCAAGGCCAAGCAGGCCGCCGGCGACATCACCGGCGACAGCGAAACTCGTCGAGAAGGGCTCGACGAGGAGCGCAAGGGCGAGAAGAAGGAGGAGCTCCAGAACGCCGAGTCGAAGGCCGACCGGAAGGCCGACGAGGTCGCCGACCTCGAGCGCCGCACCTGAGCCTGGCGCGAAAGGCAACTTGACGAGGGCCCGGCGATTCGCCGGGCCCTCTTTTTTCGCCCAGCGCCGACGATCTCGCTACCGTTCCCCGACGAGCGCTGCCCGGGCGGGGAGGGGCCGGCGCGTTGCTCCACGGGATGGTGGAGCCTGAGGACAGGCGATGAGGGCGCCCACGACCGCAGCGCGAAGCTTCAACGTCCGTTTGGCGGGCGCGATTCTCGCCGCTGCGACACTGGCGGGCGCGCTGAGCGCCGAGGCGATTGCCCGCCCCTACCTCCCCGATCGGGGAAAGCGCTATCACGGCGTTTCCGACACCGCGGACAACGCCGACTTCAGGCACTTCCGAAGGCAGGTGGGCGCCCACCCGGCCGTTCTCCAGGAGTTCTTCCACTGGGACGTCTCGCTCACCGCGAGCGGCGCCGTCAACCGCTGGGAGGCCATGGACACGCTGGGCATGGTGGCGGTGTCGACGAAGTTCCCCGCGACGGGCAAGCCGCAGATCGCCACCGAGTCGATCGCCCGCGGGCGGGGTGATCGCTACATCCTGCGCTTCAACGAGGTGCTCGGCAACCTCAACCAGCCGACGTACATCCGCCTGATGCCCGAGATGAATGGCCACTGGAACCCCTACTGCGCGTTCAATGCCGACGGCTCGCCCCGCGGCGGCAACCACACCACCAGCGATTTTCGGCGCGCCTGGCGGCGCTTCGTGATCATCGTGCGGGGCGGCAGCCGGGCGAAGATCAACCGGCGGCTGCGACGGAACAACCTCGCGCGGATCTACCGCGCGCCATCGAACAACGCGGCGGTCTATGACCGCCGCGACGTCCCGAAGGTGATGGAGAAGCCCAAGGTGGCGTTCCTGTGGGTGCCGCAGACCAGCGGGTCGCCCAGGGTCGCCGGCAACCACCCTGGGGCTTACTGGCCGGGCCGCAACTTCGTGGACTGGGTGGGGGTGGACATCTTCTCGGCCTTCGAGCACGCCGCGTTCCCGGCCATGCAGCAGTTCTACAGCCGACACAAGGGCATCCCGTTCATGATCGGCGAGTACTCGCCGTGGGACGGCGATCCGGGCGGGGAGTTCACCGACCGGCTGTTCGACTGGGCCGAGCGCAAGCGCCGGGTGAGGATGCTCGTGTACTACCGCAGCGTGAGCGCCCAGAACCCCCACTACATCAACAACTACCCTGCTGCCCGGCGCGTGCTGCGCCGGCACCTGAACAAGCCCGGCTGGGACCCCTGGGCCCCGGGCACGCGCGACTAGCGAATCCGCCTACGTTCCTCGCGACTATCGCGAGAAACGTCGATCAGATCGGGTCGGCCGCAAGTGGCGCGGCCGTGTCTGGGTCAGTGAGCGGCTAGAGCCGCGCGCACTGATCCTCCTTGTTGCCCTGGACCGCGTTGCTGCCGCCGACAGGCCGCGGGACGTTCTCCTTGCACTGCAGGTTCCCGTCGATCACGTTGTGCGAGACCTTGACTCCGCCGGTGTTCTGGAACGCCTGCACGTCTCCACCGACACGGTTGCGCAGAACCTCGAGGTACGCCGAGTTGTCGTCATAGAGGATGTCCGCGTCAACGCGGCTGTCGGCCACTCGGGCCGCGCCGCCCTGGACGACCTGCACGCTGCCGCCGACCTTCGAGTTGGCAACCACGTTGACCCGGTGGGCGTTCTCGCCCTGGACGTTGCCGATTACTCGGACGCCATTCGCGCGAAGCGTCGCGCCACGCTCGACCTTGACGGTTCCCTGGGCTTTGGTTCCGTTGAGCGTGCACGTAGCGCCCTGCGGAACGCGGATGTTGTCGTGGGTCACGGCGCCGATGATGCCGCGGCACGTCTTCTCTTCAGCCATCGCCGTGGCCGGCAATGCCGCGCATGCCGCGATGCTCAGCGGCAGTAGCCAGATTTTCGAGTTCAGCCTCATGTTCATCTTCCTCTGATTGGGTGATGCCCATTCCACCGCACGCCTCTGGGCCTGGGCTGAGAGCTGGATGAGAGTTCGCTCAGAAACGTGGGCCGCGCCCCGCCGCGCCGCGGCTATCAGTCGAGCAGCACTCCGAGCTGCCGCAACCTGGCGCGCCCTTCGGCCAAGCAACGATTTGTCTTCGTGTAGGTCCAGCCGGTGATCGCTTGGATCTCGGCGTAGGAGTAGCCCTGCGCCTGCAGGACGAGGGCGCGGCGCTCCTGCGGCTTCAGGCGGGCGAGCAGCCGGGTGGCTCGGGCCAGGCGATGACGACGCTCCAGCAGCTCCAGGGGCCCTGGTGCCTCACCGGCGATCCGCTCGAGGGGATCCTCCTGCGGAGGACGCGGTGGCTCCGTGCCGAGTGCTCGCTGGCGAGCTCGACGGACCGCCAGTGCCTCCCGCCCCACCACGACCTGCATCCACGCTACGAGCCGGTGCGGCTCGATCGCGGGGGCCTTCCGCAGGAGGATCTCGGCGGCGCGCTGATAGGCGTCGTCGGCGTCGTCTGCGCAGAGTGAGAAGCGCCGGGCGCGGCGCAGGAAGGCGGGGCCATGGGAGGCGAGCAGGGCGGTCGCGCGGTCGCGGCGTTCCCCCGCGTGAGCGTCTGTGGGCGCCACTGCCTGCACGACAAACCCAACCCCGCGCCCCGGGCGCATGCCCCAGCCCAACCCGGCGCCCGCCTGGTCCGCCGCGTGCACGCCGGTCGCACGCCCATAAGCACCTCACCGCGCCGGTATTCTCGGGCCCTCGAGGGGGAATCCAGCGATGAGCACCTGCATAGTCACCGGCGGGGCCGGATTTCTGGGTTCCCACCTGTGCGACCACCTGCTCGGCAACGGCCACCGGGTGATCTGCGTCGACAACCTCGACACCGGGTCGCTGCAGAACATCGAGCACATCTCCGGCTCGAACTTCCGCTTCCTCAACGTGGACATCACCGAGCCCGTCTTCTTCGAGGAGGAGGTGGACTTCGTCTATCACCTGGCCTCCCCGGCGAGCCCGATCGACTACGCCCGCCTGCCCCTGCACACCCTCAAGGTCGGCTCCTACGGCACCCATCACATGCTCGGCCTCGCGAAGCAGAAGCGAGCCAGGTTCCTCCTCGCCTCGACCTCGGAGGTCTATGGCGACCCGCAGGTCCACCCACAGCCCGAGGACTACTGGGGACACGTCAACCCGATCGGCCCACGCGGGGTCTACGACGAGGCGAAGCGCTACGCCGAGGCCCTCACCATGGCGTACAACCGCCAGCAGGGAGTGGACACCTGCATCGTGCGGATCTTCAACACCTACGGGCCGCGGATGCGCCCGCACGACGGGCGCGCCATCCCGACCTTCCTGCGCCAGGCCCTCCAGGACAAGCCGCTCACGGTCTTCGGGGACGGCAGCCAGACGCGCAGCTTCTGCTTCGTGGACGACCTCGTCCGCGGGCTCGTCGCCCTGGCGTCCTCACAGGTGCACCTGCCCGTCAACGTTGGCAACCCCGACGAGTTCACCCTCCTGGAGCTCGCCGAGGCGGTGATCGAGGTGAGCGAGTCGCGCTCCGAGATCGTGTTCGAGGCGCTGCCGGTGGACGACCCGCAGATCCGCCAGCCGGACATCACGAAGGCGCGCGAGCTCCTGGGCTGGGAGCCCCAGGTGGGCCTGCGCGACGGCCTGCGGCGCACGATCGAGCGGGCCGGGGTGCAGCACCTCGTCGGCGCGGTCAACTAGCGCCGCTCTCGTAACGTTCGCGCGGCCCTGTACCGGATCGCCCACCTCACCGCGACCTTTCCTCCGTACGCCGGCGGTGCGGGCAACACCGCCTTCCGGTTTGCCACCGAGCAGGCCGCGCGCGGGCATCACGTGGAGGTGTTCACCGCGCCGGCGCCGGGCACGCCGCCCGAGTCAGGCGGGATCACCGTGCACCGGATCGAGCCTGCCCTCTCATATGGCAACGCCCCGCTCATCCCCCGCCTCGCGCGAGTCTCGGAGTTCGACGTCGTCCACCTGCATTACCCCTTCATCTTCGGCGCGGAGCTAACGCTGCTCGGGCGCCTGCGACGACGACAGCGCGCGCAGGCGCTCCTCGTCCACTACAAGAACCGCCTCGTCGGCGGCGGCGTCCGCGGCGCCATGTTCCGGGCCTACGAGCACACGGTCGCGCCGACGCTCGTACGCGCCGCGGACCGCGTGTGCGTGCTTTCCACGGACCACGCGGAGTCGGTCCCGTACCTGCGGCGCGCCCGCGCCCGCGACCCCGAGAAGCTCATCGAGATGCCAAACGGCGTGGACGTCGAGGCGTTCTCGCCCGGCCCCGATAGGGGCTGGCGGGGCTCTGGGCAGGGACTGCGCGAGGCTCTCGGCATCCCGCCCAGCGCGGCCGTCGCCGCCTTCGTCGCCACCCTCGACCGCGCCCATCGTTTCAAGCGCGTGGACATCGCGATCGAGGCGCTGCAACGGGTATCCGACGAGGAAGTTCACCTCGTCGTCGCAGGCGGCGGCGAGCTCCTGGAGCAACACCGGGCGGCTGCGGTCGCCGCAGGGGTCGGCGGCCGCGTTCATTTCCTCGATGCCGTCCCGCACGCCGAGCTTCCCGCTGTCCTGCGGGCGGCCGACCTCTTCCTGCTCACCACCGAGCCGCCGGAATCCTTCGGCATCGTCCTGATCGAGGCCATGGCGACGGGGCTGCCGGTGATCGCCAGCGACTATCCGGGCGTCCGCGCCGTCGTGGACGAGGGCAAGACCGGGATGCTGGTCCCGCGCGGGGATCCCCACGCAGCGGCGACGGCGCTCGAGCGGCTCGCCGCCGATCCCGAGGCGCGCAAGCGCATGGGAGTGGCGGGGCGGGCCCGAGCACAGGAGCGATGGAGCTGGCCGCGGTTGGTGGAACACATGGACGACGCCTACCGGCAGGCGATCGCGGCGAGGCGGGAGAAGGCGCGCTCGTGACTTCACGCAGGCTCTTGCTCGTCTCCTACTTCCACCCTCCGAGCCGCGACACCGGCGCCCAGCGAGCCGCGTCCATGGCGAAGTGGCTGCGGCGGCTTGGCCACGAGGTGGAGGTGCTCACGACCTCCGCCTACGGCGACGACGGAAACGAGCACACTCACCGCACACCCGACGCGCAGCTCTGGCGGGCTCGCCTGCGCGGCAAGGAGCGGATCGATGCGCTGTTCGACGCCGACACCTACGCCGGGCGCCCGCATCTCCTCTCGAAGCTGGTGGTGCCCGAGCCGCTCCTCGTGGCCTGGGCGCCGTTTGCCCGCGGCGCGGCGCGGCGCCTTCACCGCCAGGATCCGTTCGACTGCGTCATCACCACCTCCCCGCCCGAGTCCATCCACGCGGTCGGCAGGTCGCTGCGGCGCCTTGGGCTGCCGTGGGTGGCGGACATCCGCGACGCCTGGACCTTCGAGTCGCTCCGCCCGCGCTTTCCCACGGGTGCGCAGCGGCGCCTCGACGCCCACCTCGAGCGCCGCTGGCTGCGAGCTGCGGACGTCGTGGTCTGCGTCTCCGAGCCGGCCGCCCGCGACCTTCGCGGCCGCAAGGTCGCCGACCCGCTCGTGGTGCCGAACGGGTGGGACCCGGAGGAGCGGGCGCCCGAGCCCCCGCCCTCCTCCGAGCGGCTCGACCCGCAACGGGTCTCGCTCGTCTACACCGGCCGCTTCGGCTCCTACGGTCGTGATCCGCGTCCTCTCGTGGAGGGGTTCGAGCGGCTCTCGCGCGAGAACTCCGCATCGGCGGCGCGACTTGAGCTGGTCGTCGCGGGACCCCTCAGCGAGGCGGAGGCGAAGCTCTTCGCCACCGATGTCTCCCCCGCGCGAATCGTCGTGGCCGGAAGCCTCCCCCGCCCCGAGGCCCTCGCGCTTCAGGGCGAGGCCGACGCGCTCCTCCTGCTTGCGCAGCCCACGCGCTCGCAGCTCCTCAACCTGAAGCTCTTCGAGTACATGGCCTCCGGGCGACCGATCCTGGCGCTCGCGGCCGGGACCGAGGCGGGCCGCATCGTTTCCGAGCTCGGCGGCGAGGTCACGCGCGCGGACGACCCGCAGGCGATCGCCGCGGCCCTCGGCAGGCTCGTGGAGGCGCCGCCGGCTCCTCCTCCCGCGGAGGCCCTCGCCCCCTACACCTATCCGGCCCCCGCCGAGGGGATGGCCGATGCGATCGAACGCGCGATTGCCGCGGCCGGACGCGGACGCTGAACCGCACCTGGTCCTTGGGGCTTGGCGCGAACCGCTCCCGCGAGGGCCACGGCAGGCACGCCCGCCGTATCCTTGCGGGCATGGCGACGCGCCCCGCAGGCGTCTCGCGGCCCGACGGCCGCGCCGACGAGAAGACGGAGCGCGCCGTGGCCGAGGACGCCGACCGCTTCGTCGCCCCGCTCGTGGGCGCCGACGACGAGCGTGTCTTCACCGACTCTGGGATCGCGATCGAGCGGGTCTATGACGCGGGCGACGTGGCGCCGGGCCTCGAGGAGCGCCTCGGCGAGCCAGGCTCGTTCCCCTTCACCCGCGGCATCCACGAGGGCATGTACCGCGACCGGCTGTGGACCATGCGCCAGTACGCCGGCTTCTCGAGCCCGGAGGACACCAACAACCGCTACCGCTACCTGATCGAGCACGGCTCGACCGGCCTCTCCATGGCCTTCGACCTCCCCACGCAGCTCGGGCGCGACTCAGACGACCCCCTCTGCCGCGGCGAGGTGGGGCGCACAGGTGTCCCCATCGACACGATCGAGGACATGCGGATCTGCTTCGAGCAGATCCCGCTCGACGAGGTCTCCACCTCGATGACGATCAACGCCCCGGCGGCCATCCTGCTGCTCCTCTACGAGCTGGTCGGCGCCGAGCAGGGCGTGGCGCCGGAGAAGCTGCGCGGCACCGTCCAGAACGACGTCCTCAAGGAGTACGTCGCCCGCGGCAACTACATCTACCCGCCAGAGCCCACCATGCGGCTCACCACGGACATCTTTGAGTACTGCGCCGAGCGGGTGCCCAAGTGGAACACGATCTCCATCTCCGGCTACCACATCCGCGAGAAGGGCTGCTCGGCGGTGCAGGAGGTCGCCTTCACCCTGGCCAACGCGATCGCCTACGTCAAGGCGGCGCTCGACCGCGGCTTCGCGGTGGACGACTTCGCCCCCCGCCTGGCCTTCTTCTTCAACTGCCACAACAACGTCTTCCAGGAGATCGCCAAGTTCCGCGCCGTGCGCCGCATGTGGGCGCGGATCATGCGCGAGCGCTTCGGGGCGAGCGAGGAGCGCTCGCAGATGATCCGCTTCCACACCCAGACCGGAGGCGTGACGCTCCAGGCGCAGCAGCCCGACGTGAACATCATCCGAGTCGCCCTCCAGGGCTTCGCAGCCGTCTGCGGCGGAACGCAGTCGCTCCACACCAACGGGTTCGACGAGGCGCTCGCGCTGCCCACGGAGCGCTCGGCCCGGATCGCCCTGCGGACGCAGCAGGTGATCGCCCACGAGTCCGGCGCCGCCGACACCGTCGACCCGTTCGCCGGCTCGCATTTCGTGGAGGCGCTCACCGACGAGATCGAGGAGCGATCCTGGGAGCTGATCGAGAAGGTCGAGGAGATGGGGGGCTCGACCGCCGCACTGGAGTTCATCCAGCGCGAGATCGAGGAGTCGGCGGCCTCCTACCACGAGCGCTACCGCTCCGGCCAGGACATCGTGGTCGGCGTCAACAAGTACGTGACCGACCAGGTGGACGACGTGGACATCCTCAAGGTGGACCCCGAGGCCGAGCGGCGCCAGCTCGAGCGCCTGGCGGCGTTCAAGGAGAATCGCGACCAGGCGCTGGTGGAGCGGCGCCTCACAGAGCTCCGCGACATCGCCGGAGGCGAGGGCAACCTGCTTCACCCGATCCGGCAGGCGCTCGCCGACGACGCGTCGATCGGCGAGGTCTGCGGCGCGATGCGCGACGTCTTCGGGGAGTACCGTGGAGGGGCATTCTTTTGAGCCGGCGAGCGTGGACAATCGGGATGGCAGCGGCGGCCGCAGCGCTTTGCGCCCCCACTGGCGCCGGCGCCGCCATCAGCTTCGGCGGGTCGAACGAGTACGCATCGGGCCCGGGGACCAGCAGAGTGGAGACGCTGGACGTGAACAGCGACGGAGACCGGGACCTCGCGGTGAGCGCCCAGCGCCTGAACGTCCTCCTCGGCCTCGGGCCGGGCGACTTCGGCCTGTTTACGCCCCTCGACGCCCAGGTGGACCCCGCCAACGGTCTCGTCGCCACCAGGCTCAACGGCGACCGCGACCAGGACCTGGCGATGGTGGACGACCAGTTCGATCCAGCAAGGGTTACCGTGATGCTCTCCCGCGGCGATGGCACCTTTCGCGCCCCGCGTCACAGACGCGCCGGCGGCGGTCCCTTCGATCTCGCGGCTGGCGATTTCGACGGAGACGGCAAGCGCGACCTCGCCACCTCCGACGGAACGCAGAACCGCCTCTCCGTCCTCTTCGGCAGAGGGGGTGGCAGGTTCCGGGACGCACGGCGGGTGAACGTCGGGAGCGAGACTGCGCGGATGGCAGCGGGCGACCTGAACGGCGACGGGCGCGATGACCTGGTGGCGGCCAGCTTCGCCGGCGAGCCGGTGCTGTCCCTGGCCTACGGGCGCGCCGACCGCAGCTTTCGCACCCCTCCGGACCCAGAGCTGGACGTCGACCCCTTCGCAGTCGATATCGCGGACCTCGACGGGGACGGGCGGCGGGACATCGTCGTGACCAACCCGGACTCGGAGACCGGAGATGACTCCGTCTCGATCCTGTGGGGCAAGCGGCGAGGCTTCACGCCGCCCGCGACTTTCTCGCTTGGTGCGGCCACCATTCCCCAGTCGCTCACGCTCGAGGACCTCAACGCAGACGGGCGCCGCGATCTGGCGGTAGGCAACGTAGGGGATTCCGTTTCGGTATTCGAGAACACCGGCCCGCGTACGTTCGCGACTCCGCTCAGCTTCCCGGTCGGGGACGGACCGCAGGACATCGAGGCCGCGAGGATCGACGGGGATGCCCTGCCCGACCTGGTTACGGCGAACGACAGCAGCGACGACGTCTCCGTGCTGATCAACGGGCCCTGAGGTCCGCCGGCGGAATGCCCGCGGCGTCGACCTGAGGCCAATAGGGGAAGGACTCGTAAGCGGGTGGTAGAACCCCCGCAGGATGGAATCGAAGACGAAGCGAACGCTGGTGAAGTCCGCTCCCGAGCTGTGGGAGCT
>WUUC01014820.1_pt1 | contig 10373 bp, 7 predicted proteins | sample 6278441 | NCBI WGS metagenome assembly WUUC01 (sample SAMN13675441, study PRJNA597444) | soil metagenome | isolation source: soil | place: USA: Washington | collected 2017-10 | reverse complement strand
AAAGTCCCCATTCTGTTGATAGCGGCGATATCCGGAAGACGCAAGATTCGTTTACGAATCAGGCACATAGCAGGAAAATTCTACAGAATTGGTCGATGTTTCAGGGACTTAAGGAGCAGAGGGATCGTTCCGTCAAGCTAACGGAATTCGCTGAGGGCGGTGCGTAGCGCTGGCTACCGCTCTTCCTCTGCTCCGGGGCGATAGAGCTGGACGCGAAGGCCGCGTTGGAGGAGGCTTGGCCGCATTTTCGAAAGGACGGGATCGAACTTCATCGCCAGTCGGCAGTAGCGGACCATAGCTGGTGTGAGTCCGAGCGCGGCGCCGGAGAGGGTGTCTAGACGGTCGAGCGCCGCTTCAAAGCGCTGTGCAGCATCCCCTCCTTCGGCACAGTCAACCTCGGAGAGGAGTCGTTCGCGATCGATTGTCGCGACGGGCGAGACGGGAAGGTCGAGTACCTCGGCCTTCGTCATCTGCGATGTGTCGGCTTCTTCGGCTCGTCGGAAGTGATAGAGCAGAAGTCGGCGTAGTTCTGGCGGGGGTACGACTAGGCGAAGGAGGATATCGTCGCCAATGATCGTTTCGCCCTCCTCGCGGGCGCCCTTGATCGGCACTGATCCAGACTCGAGGCTTCCGAGGTCGAGGCCGGCGGTTAGAGGAGAGTCCTGTACCAGGAGATCGCGCAGTGTGGCGGTCCCGGGGGTCTGCAGTAGCTCGGTGACGTGCCGGTGACGGTCTGCAATGTCGCGATCAGCCCGAATTGCTTCACCGCCGGCCTCGTTGATGGCTGCGACGAGCTCGGCGTGCCGTTCTCGTGGTATCGGGATGAGGACGAGCGATTTCTTGTACCAGTGGGCGCCCAGGTCCTCGATGATCGTGCTCCGGAGCAGGCGCGCGGCGTACCATTGTATGACGCGCGAGAGCAGCCACCGGTCGACTGGGAAATCTTCAGCAAGCTGGATTAGAACGGCTGAATTCTGGAACGCGGCGCCATCAGGTACCGGACAGGCCGTGGGTAGCTGCGAGATGTCGCGGACAGCATAGAGGCGATTGTAGTCGAAGAGCGACGCATATCCCATGAGGCCCTTCCGGGGCACGTGGCTTACCTGCTCGTCCCAGAAGCCGCCGGCGATGGGCTCTCCCACTACCCCGCCTGGGAAAATGTTTTGGCCTTTCCAGATAGGGGCGCCGGAGGGAGCAAGGCCTCTTGGCCCGCCGACCTTCACTCCCAGGCCAGCCAGCAGCTCGCGACGCCACTCGGCCTGTGGGACCCCGGAGGGCAGTTCTTCGACGACGGCCAGAGGGGCGCGGTTCCGTCGCCAGCAGGTTTTGATGATTGAGCCCAGGCGGGTGGCGTCGCGCAAGTGCGATAGAATCCGGGAGTCGGCGCGGCTAATCTTCGAGACGAACGGGCCTCCGGCCACGTCCGATCGACGCCGGACGCTTTCACTCCATTCCTCGGGTACCTCTGGAAGGTAGGTGCTGGCGAGAAGGGCCGATGCGGGAAGTTCACTTTGGTGAGCGCGGGAGAAGTCGATTCGGTCGTGCTCTTCATCATATGCCTCGGGGCCTAAAGTCGAGCTGCGAACAGGTCGATCGTCTGGTTCGGCGCCGTCGGCGAGCCGCTCGAGTACTAGGATGACTACGACCCGCTTCACGCCGCGGAAGACGACCTTCGCCACGCCTTCAAGGTCGACGATCTCGACAATGCGGCACTCTCGCATGACGGCCCGAAGCCGGGCCGCGTAGTCGGCCTCGAGGATCGCGTAAGGAACGACGACGGCCAGACGGCCGCCGGGACGGACCCACTGTCGAAGCGCACGGTAGATGAAGAAGACGTAGAGGTCCGTCTGCCACTCGGCGATCTCATTGTAGGTGTCGCCATATGCGAACGAGGACTGGTTCTCCGCGCTGACATAGGGAGGGTTCATGCACACGACGTCATAAGAGCGCCGACCAACGCGATAGAATCCGCGCGGGACTACCGATGCGGCTGCTCGGCGCTCTGTCGCTTGGGTATTCATCAGGAGTGAACCTTGACCGCCGCCGCTCTGGATACGGCCGAAAGAGAGGCCCATCGGATGCAGGGAGGACCAGCCGCCGTGGATATCGATCGCGGGGATAAGGCGTCGGCAGGTCTCTCGGACTTCGGCGGCACTGCGCCCGGCGAGGAGCTCGATGATGTGCCATAGGACTTGGATCTGTGCGAGGACGACGGCGAACGGGTTTAGGTCTAGGCCAGAGAGCCTGCTGAGAACGCTCCTTAGCGCTTCCACATCGTCCGCGGCACCTGCGGCGCGGAGGCGCGCGAGCTCTTGGCCAAGTGCCTCGACAAGAAACGTGCCCGTGCCGCATGCAGGGTCGAGTAGCGATTTGCCGGGAGCGAAACCGGCAGCCGCGAGCATGTATCGTGCGACTTCCGGTCGAGTGTAGACCTCCCCAAGAATGCGTCGGCGAGCCGGCTCAAGATACCGGTCGTAGACACCCGAGAGCAGGTCTCCGCGGACGGATCGGAAATCCCATCGTGAGAGGAGGTAGGCGACTGCTAAGATTTCGTTGGACAGTGCCTCGTCGTCACTGCCCAGGGCCCAGTCGAGGAGGGTTGGAGAGAACAGTTGCTCGAAGAGCTGGGCAGAGGCACGGTTCGTCTCGATGAGCAGGGCTTGGAGCGGTCGCCGGAAATGGCTGGCGTAGGTCGAAAACACGGTGATGCCGCCGTTCGAGATGTAGCGGCTTTCGAACAGGCCGTGATCCTCCCCAAAGCGCACCATGAGCATGCGCGCGAGGATAAGCGCACCAGTCTCATATGAGAGGTTTTCGACTGCTCGTCCCGTTGGCGACGGCTTGGAGGCTGTGCCACGCGCCTTCGGGAGAGAGGGTTCGTCGATGCCGAGGCGCTGTGCATAGCTAGGCAGGAGTTCAGTCTCGATTCGCCAGGCATCGAGATGTGGGCGCATCTTTGTCAAAAACGTATCGTACTCGTCTTCGTAGCGGGCGATATCCTCTGGCGTTAGTTGCGCTGCTGCGGACGGGTCGACGATCCGCGCGAAGTCGATCGGTGCCTCGGCGTGCGTCCAATCCATCGTCGGCTCGCCCCAGCGGCTGGCCATGTTGTCGACGAGTTCCCGGGCAGCGCGAACGCTGTTTGTCAGAGGGCCGTCCACTAGGGCTCGTATGGCGGAGGAAAGGCGGCCGCTCGCTTCCGAAACCGTTCTTGTGAAGGCAGGACGTCCGAGCGTCTCGACTGACAGATAGGCGAAGCGCGTATGCCCCTCGCGGAAGCGCTCCAGAGTTGCCTCGAAGCGGAGCCGTTCGGCAGAGATCACGCCGAAGGCGTCGAGATGGGTGTCCGGCCCACGAAGGCTCGGCCAATCCCAATCTCGGACGATGCCCTCTTCCAGGTCGTATCGGCGCAACTGCCGCTGATCGATGATGTAGAAATAGCGGGTTGCCGGCTGGATATAGGCGCGCTTGTCCCGCCAGACATCCTGGACGGTGCGTTGCAGCGCGCCTTCCTTCTTCATCTCAATGATGGCGAAGAGGTGGTCGGGCTGTTTGAGCGGCATCGCGGCCAAGGTTTCGTAGATAGCGAGGTCGGGACGTCGCCGGCTCTCTGGAAGAACCGCTGAATCGACGACGACTTGGCGGGTATCGAGGTTAATTCCGTATTGCGGTCCTGTGATCAGGTCCCGGACGTGTGCGGTGACGTCCGCTTCCGCGGTGAGGAGGCCGATGATGGTGTTGATCTGCCTGGAAAGAGCGGTGGCGTTTACAGGCAAGGGAATCCCTCGGCGAGCTGAATGTAGGTTTCGCGCGCACCTTGGCCGTCATTAGGTGTTCTGACAACTCAATCCAGGAGGCTTCTCGGCAGCTGAATGTCCGCGGCTGCGACTGGCGTAGGAGCCTCACCTCGGCCTTCGGTGACGGCGGCGGGGTGGGCATATTCGCAGCTCTCTTGTCACAAAGTAGATGCACCAAGGGCCTTCCCTGAGGCTAAGAGAACTCTGGGATGGCTTCCGGAGGAGACAGCTAGTGGCCGCCGCCAAGTGGTCGCCTTGGAAAGGAATGGTCGCGGCCGCGTTGCTGCTCACCATCTCGGCGATTCTGGTCTATTTGGCCACGGCGTCTGCCATGGATGCTGACAAGGGCGCGTGGGGTGTAGGATTGGTTCTCGGCGTCGGAGTTCTCACCTTCGCAGCCACGCTCGTGATTACGGACTGGGTTCCGCCAGGATCTGCTCATTGGGCCGACTGGTTGCAGCGTCGGCCGTTGGCAGCCGTCCTGGTTGCTCTCGCCGGCGCTCTGGGAGCGGTTACTGCTGCCCTCGCTCTCATCCAGCCACGAGCGCCCACGGAGAGCCGCCCAGGAGCGATTGAGAAGGCAGTCGATGATATCAAGGCAGCGGTGACCCCGGCGAAGGGACGGCCTCGGGTACAACGAGCAATCGAAGGCCTTTGGGGCGAAGTAGGTTGTGCTGTGGTGTATCGCATGGACGTCCGCGAAAATGCCTTGGTGGTGGAAGCCGTTCGCCGGCCACCGGGAGCGGGAGCATATCGCCTCGTAGCCACAATCGTTCGAAGTGACGGCGATGTGATGCACATCGTCGGTGACGAGCCTGATGTCGCACGCGGCATGGCGGCGACCTTCACCTACCGAACAACCGGGGCGACGGAGCGGCTCATGTGGCACGATCGGGTCCGTTCGGTGCCGCTCGAGCTGGAGCGCTGCCCGTGAGCGTTCGTTGTCGCTTATTGGCGGCGATGTTGGTCCCTTCGGTGGCCCCCATCTTTGTGCCGTCCGCAGTAGTGGCGCAGGGGACGCAACCGGAATGGGGTCGGCCATTCAGTCCGGCCGAAGGACGCGAGTTGCGCGCCGAGATAAAACGGCTCTCGATTCGGCTGAACGTTCGGGAGGATACGCTTGCCGCAATAGCGCGCGCCTTGGGGTCCAACCTGCGGGCGATCACGTTCGACGAGCTCGTGCGGTTAGTCGCGTCTCAAGCTACTCGGGCTGCTCAACTGCAGGAACAGTTGACGGATCTGCGAGAAGAGGTGCGTAGGCTGCCGGATCCGCGGCTTCGAATGCCCGCGGAAAGAGCCCTCGCTGAAGCTACGCGAGCATTTCAGGAGGGACGGCTGGAGGAGGCCGACCGTGCGTTTTCGGAATTGGAGGCGCTTCGACGGTCGGAGTCGGACGCAACGAGAGCGGCCTGGGTGGATGCGGTAGAGGCTCGCGCTCGCATCGCCGAGCTTCGGCTTGACTACGATGCCGCGGAAGGCCTGCGTTTGGTGGCTGCCCGGGAGGAGCGACGTCTTTCGACCGCCCGTCAGTGGCGACTGATCATGCGGGCGGGGCAGGCGCGATACGACGAGGGCGAGATCACGGGTGACAATGACGCGCTCCGGCGTGCGGTGGTCCTTTTTCAAGAGGAGGCGTTGCCGCTCGCTCCGCGCGATGAGCGTCCGGAGGACTGGGCGGCGACGAAGCACAATCTGGCTACTACGCTCTCGGAACTGGGAGAGCGTGAGCGGGGTACGCAACGTCTGGAGGAAGCAGTCCACGCATATCGCGAGGCTCTGGAGGTGTACTCATTGGACCGCCACCCGTCTCACTGGGCGTCTACGCAGAATAATTTGGGCACGGCCCTAGCTATGTTGGGAGAACGTGAAGGTGGGAGCCGCCGCTTAGAGGAGGCTGATCAAGCCTTCGAATCGGCACTTCGTGTAACGACTCGGGAGAGTGACGCGTACGAATGGGCGCGATTGCAGCTGAATCTAGGAAGCAATCTCACACAGCTAATCGACCGCCTGGGAAGTGCCGGACTCATTGAGCGCGCCATTCAGGCTATAGAGGCCTCGCTCACGGTTTGGAACCGGGATGAGACGCCACGTGAATGGGCTACCGCCCAGAATAGCTTGGGAATTGTGCTCAGTCACAAGGCTGAACACGAAGGTCGTGCGGAGATTTTCGAGAGTGCTGTCCGAGCTCATGAGGCAGCACTTCAAGTGGTGACCCGTGAAAAGGCGCCGCTTCTGTGGGCGCTTACCCAGTATGGCTTAGGTAATGCTCTGGTCCTTTGGGGCGGACACGCTGGAGACCGGAAGCTTACCGAGCGGGGGATCGCTGCGTATCGCAACGCGCTGCAGATATTTTCGCGCGACAACGCACCAATCCACTGGGCAACCGCGCATAACAGCTTAGGGGTTGCGCTCCAGCACCTTGGTGAGCTGGAAGACGACACCGCTCGGTTGCGAGAGGCGGTGCAAGCCTTTCGCGCGACCCTTCTTGAGTTCACTCGAGAGGATGCGCCCCTCACCTGGGCGTCGGCCCAAAGGCATTTGGGGCTTGCCTGGCTGCGGATCGGTAAGCGGGAGCGGGATTCTTCTATCCTTCACGACGCTTTGCGCGCCCACGAAGCAGCTCTTGAGATCTACAAGCCGGGCCTCGATTCGCTCGAGCAGGCCCGTGCTCAGGTTGGGCTCGGACAGGTACTTTTGGAATTGGCCGATTTGGAGAAGAACCGTGGATACGTGGATCGTGCTCTTGCAGCGTTCTCCTTGGCTGTGAACGCGTCGGTGCGCGAGCATGACCCTTCGGTGTGGGCGAACGCGCAGCAAGGGATTGGCCTCGCCGCCTCGCAAATAGGATTCGCTGAGAAGGGAATCGCTCGTCTCGATCAGGCTGTTCAAGCATGGACCGCAGGCCTCGAGGTCTTGCGACCGGAAAAGCAAGCAGTGGAGTGGGCTGTTACCAAGGGCTATCTCGCCGCAGTGCTTTGGGAAATCGCGTTGCGTACGAAGCAGCGCGAGCCATTGCAGCAGGCACTTGCCCACGCGCGGGACGTTGCCGCGTTGCCGCGGACGCTTGCGATGGCGTCGACGATCGATCTGTCGATCGGTCTTGTTCAAGTGCTTGAGCAAGCGCTCGCCCAATGGCCTACTAAGGCAAAGTCAGACTAGCTCCGTTGCTCGCTGGCTCGTCCCGCCGTCGGGGCAAAGTGCCGGATGCATGGCTCGCGAGTATCGCGACCGTATGGCTGAGTTCAAACTTGTCGCGTGTATGTCGTTTGGAGAGAAGCAATGGGCCGGAGGCAACGCGCGAAGGGAGCAAGGCCGTCGTCAAATCCAACACGAAAGGCGCGGCAAAGGGGCGAAGGTCGTGGCTGGCGGGCTATGCTTGGTCGGACGCCTTGGCTCACGGTGTTGGTTGTCTTTGGCGGGCTCTGGCTGATCTATTTCGCGACGGCGTGGTTCAGCTTCACGCCTACTCCGCTTCCTCTTAAGCTAGCGATAGACAGGGCGGGATCGACGACGCTGGTCTACCGTACGACGCCGATGTCGTTGATGAGCCCTGCCTGTGGCTGCGCTCGCGACGAATCGACAAATTGGCGCGGCGTGAGCTTCCTGAGCCGCCGTTTTGAACTGACACCGCCCCAGGCGGTCGGCTTCGACGCGGCGGTTTATACCGTCTTCGCGCCGTTTCCCGGGCCGTTCGATTACCTCCCCAACCAGTTCCGCCTAAAGGTCATTGAATTTGATGTCGCGGTGCCCGCCGGACTTCCGTTGTCGATCCGTGTAGGCCGCGAGGGACCGCCGCAAGCCGGTTCCGAAGCAGTGGTGAAGCCGGTCAAACGCGGCGATCCGCACCTCTATTTCTTCGTTACACGGGGTCCGATAACTTTCGAGACGACAGGTCCGTTGCCGGTCGGAGCATGGATCCCGCTCAAGGACTCGACGGTCCAACTCGATTCTCGGACCGACCCGCGCGCGCTCGGCACGACTACGTATTCCCTGGTGGAGAAATATGGCCCCGACCCTCATGTCTCGAACGAGCAGGCTCAAACGACAGCGACGTTCGAGGCCGGCTATCCGGCCGTCGATTTCATCGGTCCCGTGATCTGGGGCTGGTCGCGTGTACCACCCGAGCAAGCGGAGACTGACGGAAGAGACCATTACGCGGTGACGCGGATCGAAACGCCCTATGCCGCGCGGATTGTCGCCGAGCCTTCTAATTTGAATGAGCGGGAGCACCGCGTTTACCCTCCACGCAAGGTGAAAGGAAGCGTCAGCCTCAGCTTCGTTAAGACCGAAGCCGATGTCGCCGCGTACGAAGCATTGCGGTTGAAGATCGCGAACGATCCGCTCGACATCACGACCGGTCAGAACCTGCAGTTTAGAAGCTCGGATGGATCTGTCTCTAAGGAGTCTATGTTCATGACGATGATGGCGCCGCCTGCGCCGCTGAGCGATGGTTTCAACGCCTTCGGCGATATCGAGAGCCTCGCGATGTCGAACGCGGATGGAACCGTCATGATCGGCGCGAACCGCTGGGAATTTCGCAACGCTGCGCTCAGCCTGGCGCACCTGACGAAATTCGTTCGCGACGGGATCGGCAGTTCGCTTCCGATTCAGATGGAGGGAGATGCCATTCGCAGCACTGCCGAGTTCGGGGCGGTCGGGACAGTAGAGATCAACGGGGAGAGCATCACCACGCCAACGCGCAAGTGGGAGGAGTTTCGCTCGCAGGTGGACCTCGTCGCGTTGCTCACAGGGTTGGCCGGCGCGCTGCTCACGTTCTTGACCTGGGCTTGGATGCGCTTCCGACGACAAGGAGTCCGCAGCCCGCGCTAGATCTTCCGAGATCGGGCTTCTCCATCCACTTAGGAATCGCACGACCGGAGGCAAATGGCCAACGCCGACAGCGCCTGCATTCGACTTACCTGGACGGAGCGGTTCCGAAATGTTTTCGGATAGACTGGCGCGACTTTCAGATCATCAGAGTGACCGTCCAGCGTCAATGAGTGTCAGGGCGCCTTTGCAGGAGGCATGTCATTTGGTTGAACGCGGTGTCGGACAGGGTGACGATCGCCCGACCCAATTCGCTGCCGGCATATAGTCGCTCAACGAGGCCGTGTTCCTCCAGGAGGGTGAGCCAGCGCGCTGCCGCTTCCGTCGACACTGAGGCAGCGATGGAAGCGGCGATAACGGAAACCGGTCGCACCTCGCTGGCCGCGATATATAGATCGAGGAGTAAATCCCACGCGGGTTCGCCGAAGAGGGCCGGGCCAAAGGCTTCGTCGCGCATGCGGCGCTGATGATAGAGGCGTCGGGCTTCTTCAACTGCGGCTCGGGAGGCGTCTGGCGCGCAATGCATGTGGGATCCGTCGAAAGGTCCATTTCGTATTATACGAATCCGTGGACGTGTCGAGTCAAAATCATCGCTAATGCAAAAAATCACGATGCTCCGGAGGGGGCGTCTTCGCCGCCGCAGCAATTCTCGAGGAGATACCCAACCAATGCGTTCATCGCTTGCAGGTCGGCGCTGTAGATGATCGAGCGGTATCGCCGTTGCCGCCGGACGAGGCCTGCTCTGTTCAGCTGATCAAGATGGAACGAGAGCGAGGACTTGGGGGCAGCCAGAGCTTCCGCGATCGCGCCGGCCGACATTCCTTCTTCGCCCGCCCGCACGAGCAATCGGAAAAGGTTGAGACGCTGCTCCTGCGCGAGGCCGCGGAGCGCCATGGCCGCGGCCTTCGAGTCGCTGCTGCTCCCAGTTTCCACGGTGGTGAAATAGGGCTCGAGGACGTGATTAGTCTACCGTGAGCTCGAGATGCCCTTAAGAGTGGGTGGGCCTAGACTTCGACTTTGTCCGGCAGCTTGGCGATGAGCTCGCGAAAAGCGTGCTCCGGATCGACACCAAGCGCCTTCATGATCGCGTAGAATTGAATGACGTCGACGCGTCGCTCGCCACGTTCAACGAGCGAGATGAAGGGCTGCGGGCGGTTCACCCGCCTGGCCAGCTCGGCTTGGGTGACATCGGCACGTTGTCTCGTCTCAACCAGTTGGTCGATGAGGAGGCGATAGTGGGCGGTGTGGGTGCTTCGGGCCAAGCGCAGCTGTTCCGAAATAATTGGACCTGGCCATTCGTATGGGACGATTGCTTCCTCGATACTGTTTCGATATAGATCGAATCGGTTTGCTACGGGGCTGGCGGGGACTCCCCTCGTCGCCGACCAGCTCCCGCTGGGGCGAGGCCGTGGGGAAGAGCATGAAGCCTGTATCGACGAGATTGGCGGTTGCGGCTCTGATAGCGGCAGCCAGCGGTGGATTACTGAGCTCGGCGGTGGCTCAGACTCCTCGGCCCGCTTCGTCGAGCTTGTCCACGGTCCCGACCCTCGGCGTCAAAGCGCCCTGGAGCATCGCGGGCGTGGGCTTGGGAATGGGTCCGCGGGATGTAGGTGCGGCGCTGAAGGCGGCGGGCTACACTCTGGACCGTCGCTACATGGGCCGGTCTTGGCAGGGCGAGGTCGCGAACCAGGTCTCCAGCCTCTGGGCAATTAGCATTTCCGAAGGCTCGGAAGTGGTGAGCAAAGAGGA
>WUUC01080477.1_pt1 | contig 10375 bp, 8 predicted proteins | sample 6278441 | NCBI WGS metagenome assembly WUUC01 (sample SAMN13675441, study PRJNA597444) | soil metagenome | isolation source: soil | place: USA: Washington | collected 2017-10 | reverse complement strand
TCTACGGCGCGACCGTTCGCGAGGCGATCCCGAAGGTCGAGGCCTCGGTCGGCCTGCCGTTCAAGCAACCGCCGGCGTTCGAGCTTCGAACCAGGGAGGAGGTCCGCCGCTACGTCGAGCGGGAGCTGGCGGACTCTCTCGCCCGGGCCCAGGTCGCCGGACAGGAGGCCGCCCTGAAGCAGCTCGGGCTCATTCCCGATACGATGTCGCTCGCCGCGCTGCTGCTCGACATTCTCGAGGAGCAGATCGGTGGGTACTACGATCCGGGCACCAAGGTGCTCTACATCGTCGAGGGGTCGGAGGACGAAGTGGTCACCATGACGGTGACGCATGAGCTGATTCATGCCCTCCAGGACCAATACATCGACCTCGATTCGGTCGTCCGCGCCGTCGGCAACGATGATCGAACGGCCGCCGCGCAGGCGGTGATCGAAGGCCAGGCGACCTTCGAGCAGATGCGGATCATGTTCGGCGCCGAGGTCCCCGGCGTTCCCGGAGGATGGGATCGTGTTCGCGAAGTCATCCGGACCGAGCGCGCGCGGTGGCCCGTGTTCGCGGGTTCGCCGCTCGTCGTTCAGGAGATGCTGCTCTTTCCGTACCTGAGCGGTGCCGAGTTCGTGCGGGCTGTGAGGGCGGCGAGTCCACAGGCGTCGCCACTCACCGACATGCCTGCGTCGACGGAGCAGGTGATGCACCCGGCATCGCGCTACATCGGGACCCGTGACGCGCCGGCGGCCGTGACGCTGCCTCCACTGCGCGGCATGACCTCGGTCTACGAGAATACGTTCGGCGAGTTCACGACGCGGCTCTTTCTGTACGAGCATCTGCGCGACCAGCAGGGCGCCGTCGCCGGCGCCGGGGGCTGGGACGGCGACAGGTTCGCCGTCGTGCGCACGCCACGCGGCGATGGCATCCTTTGGGTCTCGGTCTGGGATTCGCTGACCGACGGCGCCGAGTTCTACAACCTCCTCGACCGCACCACCGACCGGCGGTACGGCCCGTCGTCGGCGCGGACGCTGGCCCCGCCGCGGGCGGGCGCCGGCATGACGGCGGCACGGGTGTACGACGTCGGTGGGCGCGCGATCGCCGTGATCACCGGCGAGATCCGTGGGCGGGCCGTCGTCGTCTACGTGAACCTCCCCGCGGGGGAGGACCCGATGGGGTTCGACGCCGCCGGGATCCGGATCGAAGAGTAATCCCTACCGGACCGAGTTCGCGGCGACGCCTTCGTCCGGGGTCGCGCTCACCTCGCCGCGCGGGGGCGTGGGCTCGCTGCGCGGCCCGCCCGGCTCGGCGCGCACAGTCACTGTCTCGCCACGTGCCGGCTGGTCGGCCAATCCGCGCTCGGGCGCCGGCAGCAGCGCCAGACGCAGCACCTCATCCATCGTCGACACGAAGGTGAACGCCATCGTGGCGCGAACCTCCTCCGGCACGTCGCGCAGATCCTTCTCGTTCTGCTTCGGGAGAATCACTTCGCGCAGCCCCGCGCGGTACGCGGCAAGCACCTTTTCCTTGACGCCTCCGATCTCCAGCACCTTGCCGCGGAGCGTCACCTCTCCGGTCATCGCGACGTCGCGACGCACCGGCCGCTTGGCGAGGACGCTGGCGATCGCCAGCGTCACCGCGATCCCCGCGCTCGGCCCGTCCTTCGGGATCGCGCCGGCGGGGAAGTGGATGTGAAGGTCCGACTCGCGGAACTCCACCTCCTCGATCTTGAGGAGCGCGGCGCGCGAGCGCACGAACGAGTACGCGGCGTCGACTGACTCGCGCATCACGTCGCCGAGCTGGCCGGTCACCGTCATCCGGCCGGCCCCCGACATTCGCAGCGCCTCGATCGACATGAGGTCGCCGCCGGTGGACGTCCATGCGAGCCCGGTCACCGCGCCGATCTCGGGCTCCTTCTCCGCCTCCTCGGCCGAATAGCGGGGGACGCCCAGCAACTCCTCGACCCTCGCGTTGTCGATGATCCACGCGCCCTCTTCTCCGTCGGCCTTCTTGCGGGCCCGCTTGCGCATGATCGCCGCGAGGTTCCGCTCGAAGTTGCGCAGCCCCGCCTCGCGCGAATAGCGGCTCGAGATGTAGCCGAGCACCTCGTCGGTGAACTGGATGTCCTTGTCCGTGATCCCGTGCTCCTCGAGCAGGCGCGGCATCATGTAGCGCCACGCAATCTCGACCTTCTCCTCGATCGTGTAGCCGGCGATCCGGATGACCTCCATCCGGTCTCGCAGCGGTGCCGGGATGTCGAATATGTTGTTCGCCGTGCAGATGAACAGCACCGCCGACAGATCGAACGGCAGATTGAGGTAGTGATCCACGAATTCGTCGTTCTGTGCCGGATCGAGGACCTCGAGCATCGCGGCCGTCGGGTCGCCCGATGGACCGCCACTCGACATCTTGTCGATCTCATCGATCATGAGGACCGGATCCTTCACGTTGACGCGGCGCAGCGCCTGGATGAGCAGCCCCGGCATCGCCCCCACATAGGTGCGGCGGTGACCGCGGATCTCGGCCTCGTCGCGCACGCCGCCGACCGAGATTCGATAGAACTGGCGGCCGATCGACGTCGCGATCGCTTCGCCCAGTGAGGTCTTTCCCGTCCCCGGCGGTCCGGCGAAGCAGAGGATCGGCCCGTGCGGATCACCGCCACGGAGCTTGCGCACGGCGAGGAACTCGAGAATCCGCTCCTTGGCTTCCTGGAGTCCCCAATGGCGGGTGTCGAGCGCCTCCTCGACCTTCGTCAGGGCGATCTCCTCGTCGCCCGATCGCTTGTGCCACGGAAGGGAGAGGATCCAGTCGAGGTACGTGCGAATGACCTGGTACTCACTCGACGCGGGAGAGAGCATTCGCATCCGCTCGGTCTCGCGGCGCGCCTCCTGGGTCACCTTCTCGGGAAGGTTCGCCTCCTCGATCTTCTTCAGGGTGTCGACCGCCTCCTTCTCACCCGGATCGGCCTCGCCGAGCTCGGCCTGAATCGCGCGCAGCTGCTGGCGAAGATAGAACTCTCGCTGGTGTTGCTCGATCTTGATCTCCGTCTGCTTCTTGACGTCCTCCATCACCCGTGCCCGCGCGACCTCGCGCTCGAGACGACCGAGGATGAACCGGATTCGCTGGCCGATGTCGAGCCGCTGCAGCACTTCATCCTTGTCGGAGATCCGGAAGTTCATGTTCGTCGCCGCGAGATCGGCGAACCGCCCCGGATCGGAGACGTTCATCTTCAGGATCGCCGGGACCTCATCCGGAATGCGATCGATCAGCTCGGCCAGTGTCTCGGCGGCGGCCGTGACGCGAGCCACCAGCTCCTCGAGCTCGGCCGGCTCCGCCGGGGTCTCCTTCGCCGGCTTGATGAAGGCGACGGGATAGGGATTGGTCGACTCGACCCCCTCGATCGTTATCCGTCGCAATCCCTGGAGTGTGATCTGGACGGTGTCGCCAGGAAGGTTGATCCGCTCATGTACTCGCGCCGCGACGCCGACCTTGCCGACGAACCTGTGGGGATCGATCGGCTCGTCGTGCTCGCCGCTGGCGACAACCAGCGCTACCGTGAGCGACGCATCCTCGTTCGACCGGAGCAGGGCGAGATTCTCCGGCGCGCCCATCTGGACGGCGATCGTTCCGAGAGGGTAGACGATCGTCGAGCGCAGCGCCATCAGCGGCAGCGTGGACGGAAGATCAGCCTTGAGGATGTCGTCTTTGCGCTGGGTCTTCGACATGGGCCGGGGAGAAGGGTTCGGCGAAGGCGGGGAGGAAAGGTAATCGGGGCCCGCGATCGAAGACGACTCCCTGGTGGTCTTCGGTAACTGGACGGCTTTGCCGCGCCAACCCGTCGGGTATACCGTTGCCTGCGTAGCCCTTGCCTTGTCCGCATCACAACCCTCCCCTAGCTTCAAGGGCTATGTTCGACGAGCTGAGCGAAAAACTCGAGGCCACCTTTTCGCGCCTGCGCGGGCGCGGCGTCCTCTCCGAAGCCGATATCAAGGAAGGGCTTCGCGAGGTTCGGCGCGTTCTGCTCGAGGCCGACGTCAACTTCCAGCTGACGAGGGAATTCCTCGAGCGCGTCGAGAAGCGCGCGGCCGGGGTCGCGGCGCTGAGAACGGTCTCCCCCGCTCAGCAGCTCGTCAAGATCGTCCACGACGAGCTCGCCCAGATGCTAGGCGAGCGGCGAGAGGGACTCAGGCTCGGCAGCGTTCCACCGACCGTCGTGCTGATGGTCGGACTGCAGGGTTCGGGGAAGACGACCACGGCGGCCAAGCTCGCCCGGAAGCTGAAGGGCGAGGGACGCGCTACCCGGCTCGTTGCCGCGGACGTGTATCGCCCGGCCGCGATCGATCAGCTCGAGACGCTCGGTGCCCAGCTCGATGTGCCGGTCTACGCCGAACGCGACCAGCTCGACGTCGTGAAGATCGCGCGGGCGGGCGTCGACCAGGCCAAGCGAGCACGCGATCGCGTGGTGATCATCGACACCGCCGGCCGGCTGCAGATCGACGACGAGATGATGGGGGAGCTGTCGCGCCTCAAGGACGCGCTCCACCCCGATGAAATCCTCCTCGTCGCCGACGGCATGACCGGACAGGACGCGGTGCGGATCGCGCAGGGATTCGATCAGGCGCTCGGTGTGACGGGCGTCATTCTCACGAAGATGGATGGGGACGCCCGTGGCGGCGCGGCGCTGTCGATTTACGGTGTCACGAAGAAGCCCATCAAGTACATTGGTGTCGGCGAGAAGGCGGATGCGCTCGAGGAGTTTCACCCGGAGCGGATGGCCGGGCGGATCCTGCAGATGGGCGATATCGTGTCGCTCGTCGAGAAGGCGCAGACGACGTTCGACGAGGCGGAGGCGAAGCGTCTGGAGAAGAAGGTCCGCAAAGAAGGAATGGATCTCCAGGATTTTCTCTCGACGATGAAGCAGATCCAGAAGCTTGGCCCGCTCGAGGGGGTCCTCAGGATGCTGCCCGGCGTGGACGCGAAAATGCTCAAGCAGGCCAAGGTCGAGCCGAAGCGAATGGCTCACATCGAGGCGATCGTGCTGTCGATGACGCCGGCCGAGCGGAAGAACCCCGGTATGATCACCGGGTCGCGACGGGCGCGGATCGCCAGGGGATCGGGCCGCCCGGTGAGCGAGGTCAACCGGCTCCTGTCCCAGTTCCGCGACATGCAGAAGATGATGAAGAAGATGACCGGCGGCGGAATGCGCATGCCGCCCGGCATGCTGGGGATGCGCTAGCTCCCCGGCGAACCAAGGGTGCGGCTCGGAGATGCCGAGCACGCGATGAGCCCGGATGTAGCCAGTTCACTCAGTCACTCGGAGCAGTACCATGGCCGTGAAGATTCGACTCCGCCGCGTTGGGCGGAAGAAAGCCCCCACGTATCGCATCGTCGTCGCCGATTCGCGGAGCCCTCGCGACGGCAAGTACATCGAGATCGTCGGCCAGTACGCGCCGCGGCAGACGGAGAACGCGCTGAACCTGAAGAGCGACCGGGTGAATCACTGGTTGAACGTCGGCGCTCAGCCGACCGACACCGTTCGCTCGCTCCTTCGGCGGGCGGGTGTGCTCAAGGCGCGCCACCAGGAGCGCGCCGCCAGGAAGCGCGGCGCAACGGCGGTTCCGATCCGCGAAGAGTAGAGTGGCGACGCCCGGCTACGCGATCGTCGGGCGGATTCGAAGAGCGCACGGCATACGCGGCGAGGTTCTCGTCGAGCCGATCACCGACACGCCGGGTGCGGTCTTCGCGCCCGGCCGTCGACTTCTTGCCGGCACCGTTGGTGGGGATCGCGCCCGCGATGGCGCCGAGCTCTCGATCGATGAAGTCCGTCCGTTCAAGGATGGTCTGCTCATCCGCTTCGACGTGATCGCGGACCGCACGGTCGCCGAGCAATGGCGCGACCGGTACCTGCTGGCGCCGCTCCATGAGCTGGATCCGCCAGCCTCGGGACAGGTGTACCTCCACGATCTCCCGGGCATGCGCGTCGTCGACCGCGAGGGGCGCCAGATCGGCGACGTGGTCGAGGTATACGAGCTTCCGCAGGGGCTCGTCCTCGACGTCCGGCGGGGGGAGGGGAAGGAGGACGTCATGATCCCCTACCGCGAGGGGGTCATCGTACGCGTCGACGCCGCCGGGAGAACGCTCGAGGTCGACCCGCCGGCGGGACTCCTCGACTGAATGCTTCGCATTCACGTGGTGACGATCTTCCCCGAGTTCTTCACCGGGCCGCTCGCGCTCAGCATCCCGGCGCGGGCGGCGGCCGCCGGGCTCGTATCGTATCACGTCGTCGACCTGCGCGACTACACTCACGACCGTCACCGAACCGTCGATGACTACGCGTACGGGGGTGGAGCGGGAATGGTGATGAAGCCCGAGCCGTTCTTCGAGGCGGTGGATGCCCTCGGCGTCCGTCCGCCGATCGTGCTGATGTCAGCGCGCGGGCGGTGCTTTGGTCACGCCGAGGCGGTCCGGTTCGCCGAGGGCGAGTCGCTGACGCTCCTCTGCGGGCATTACAAGGATGTCGACCAGCGCGTCGCCGACCACCTCGCCACCGAGGAGCTGTCGCTCGGTGATTTCGTGCTGAGCGGCGGCGAGCCGGCCGCGCTGGCGGTGATCGACGCGACCGTTCGCCTGCTGCCGGGCGCGATGTCCGACCTCGACAGCGCGCGGGCCGATTCGTTCTTCGACCGCGAGCTCAGCGCGCCGAGTTACACGCGCCCGCCCGTGTATCGGGGGCATGCAGTGCCGGATGTGTTGTTGTCGGGGGATCATGCGCGGATCGCGGCGTGGAGGGAGGAAGAGGGGCGAAGGTTGTCGAGAATCAGGCGCTCGGCGGAGTAGCGGAGCAGATGATGCCAACCCGACGCTGGCATCGGACCAACCGGCGGGTTAGCTTATCGGTCTCTCCACCCCAAGAAGCCTCGATTCGGGCCCGAAACCCAAGCCCAGAGCGTACATATGCATCCGTTCATCGAAACCCAGAAAGAGTGGCTCCGCACGGACATCCCCCCATTCAGGGCGGGTGACACCCTCCGCGTCAACGTGCGCGTGAAGGAAGGCGACAAGGAGCGGCTCCAGGCGTTCGAGGGAGTGTGCATCGCGCGGCGTGGCGCCGGAGTTCACGAGACCTTCACCGTCCGCAAGGTATCGAACGGCGTCGGCGTCGAGCGCATTTTCCCCGTGCACAGCCCGATGATCGGCGACATCGTCGTCGTGCGCCGGGGCCGGGTGCGGCGCGCCAAGCTCTACTACCTCCGCCACCTCACCGGCAAGGCGACGCGGATCCGCGAGAAGAAGAGCCGCGCCGTCGTCGTGCCGGGCAGCGAGGCCGAAGTCCAGAGCTGACGTGGTGCTCCGCCGCCGTCGCCGCTGGAGCAGAATCGAGCGCGAGCTGCGGGAGTCCTCCGGCCCGTTGCTCGCCGGAGTCGATGAAGTGGGACGGGGCCCTCTCGCGGGCCCCGTCGTCGCATGCGCCGTCATCATGCCCCCCGACGAGCGCGCGATCAGTGGCGTGGATGACTCGAAGCGGCTTCCGGCACGCACGCGGGAGCGGCTCGCCGAGCGTATTCGCGGGCGCGCCCTCGCCGTCGGCGTCGGAGCGGCGTCGGTGCGCGAGATCGACCGCCTCAATATCTACCACGCCAGCACACTGGCGATGCGGCGTGCGCTCCACCGGCTCTCCATCTCGCCGGACCACGTCGTCATTGACGGACGAGCCATCCGCACGCTCGAGATTCCGCATACGGCCATCGTGCACGGGGACGCACGCTGCTTCAGCATCGCCTGCGCGTCGATCATCGCGAAGGTGACCCGTGACAGACTCATGACGGCGCTCGCCAGGCGCTACGAAGGGTACCGGTGGGAGCGTAACTCCGGCTACGCGACCGCCGATCATTTGACCGGCCTCACCGTGCGCGGGATCACCCCGCACCACCGGCGAAGCTTCTTTCGTGTGAGTCAGCTCTCCCTCGACCTCGACGCGCCGGCGAACCACCTCATCTGGGACGTCGTGGCAGGCCCCGGCTCGGCCGTCGAGATCGTGCTGGCCGACGTCGCCGTTCCCGAGGCCGAGGAATTCACCGGGATCGCCCCTGTGATGCCGCTGATCGAGGTGGCCGATCTCCGGCGGCCGCCCGGCTCAGCGCCCGACTCCGGGCCCTCGTAGGACGCGACCACCGAGCGTGTCGGTCAGCCGACCGTCGTCCACCGCCAGCGTTCCGTTGACGAGCACCCACCGCATCCCGTCGGCAAGCAGCAGCGGCTGCTCGTAGGTCGACTTGTCGGCGACGGTCCGCTCGTCGAAGACGATGAGGTCGGCGAAATACCCCTCGCGGACGACCCCGCGCTCGCGGAATCCGAACGTCTCGGCGGGCAGACTCGTCGATGCGCGGATCATGAACGGGAGCGTGATCGTCTTCCGGTTGTAGACGTACTCGCGCAGCTTGCGCGGGTATGTCCCGTACTTCCGAGGATGCCCACCGGATCCGTCGGAGCCGGTCATGACCCAGTCGCGTTTCATGAACGCTTCGATGTCCGGCTCGCTCATGTTGAACGACGCGACACTGCAGCAGCCGTCGAGGATCAGCTGGAGCCCGGCTTCGACCGGCGCTAGCCCGCGCTCGCGCGCTATCGAGTCGAGCCGCTTGCCGCGAAGGGAGTCGGGGCCGGCGACGAGGAGAAGCGACGCCGCACCGCCCCGCCGGCGCATGTTCTCGGTCATGTCGGCGAGCAGTCGCTGGCGCGTCGCGGGGTCGGCGACCCGTGCGCGGAGCGAGTCCCCACCCCCCGCCTCGGCCCACCGCGGCAGCAGCGAGGCTCCGAGACCCGTCCCCGACGCGGTGTACGGGTATTGATCCGCCGTCACTCTCACGCCATCGCGGCGCGCCGCCTCCACCATCGCGATGGCGTCGGCGCTCTTCCCCCAGACGTCGACCCCGAGGGCCTTGATGTGCGAGATGTTCAGCGGAATCCTCGCCTCGCGCGCAATGCGGATCGACTCCTCGATCGATCCGAGCAATCCGATCGTGTACGAGCTCTCGTCGCGCATGTGCGTGTCGTAGATCCCACCGTACCGCGCGGCGACGCGGGCCAGCTCGATCACCTCGTCGGTCTTCGCGAAGCTGCCAGGCGTATAGTAAAGGCCGGACGACAGGCCGAGCGCGCCCTCGCGCATCGCGGCGGCGACCAGCGCCCGCATGCTGTCGAGCTGCGCGGCGGTCGGCGCGGCCGATGACTGTCGCATTACCGCGCCACGGACCGTGCCATGGCCGACGTACAGCGCCGCATTGGTTCCGATACCGCCGCGCTCCCATCCCTCGAGCGTCCGGCCGACGGTCACCGGGCCGCCACCGTCGTTTCCGGTGATCACCGTCGTCACTCCCTGCATGAGGAACGCGCCGTTGCGCCGCCCCGTGACGCTCGACAGATCGCCCGACGTGTGGGTGTGCGGATCGATGAACCCCGGCGCGACGACCAGCCCGGTCGCGTCGAGCGTGCGCGTCGCCGTCACGCCGCGCGCACGAGCGTCACCGACGAAGGCGATCCGGTCGCCGCGCACGCCCACATCGGTCACGCGTGGATCGGCGCCGGTGCCGTCGACGACGCGGCCGCCAAGGATGAGCAGATCGACCGCCATCTGTTGGGCATCGACGGCCGGTGTCGCGATCAGCGCGAGGGCGAACGAGGCGACGATCTGGGTCAGCGACCTTCGCATGGGATCCGGGTGGAAGCCGCGGCGAGGGCGCCGCGTGGAAGTGGCCCGCGAGCACGTACCGCGAGCCGGCTAACGGATGATGCGTTGCGCCGCAGGCGGAGTGAAGACCGACCGATCAGCCCCGGACCTGGCGGGCCCAATCCTCGGGGTCGGCCGGCCCGTGGGGGATCAGCGATCGCCACAGCTTGAAGCGCAGCTTCCTCGCCCCGCGAAGCGGTGCGCCATCGCGCACGAATGGCACGAGCCGCGATGCCCGACGGGCAAGGCGGCCCCGACGCCGACGAAACCACGGGGCACCGCCGTCCGCCGTGCGATGCTGGGCCCAGGCGATCGAGCCGACGAATCCGGCCGGCCCGAAATCATCGGAGGGAAGGATCTCCTCAGCGAAGACCCGGATCGGTCCGTCGAAGTTCGACAGCGCGTCGTGCAGGGCGACGATCGCGCCGTCGGTGAGAAATGGACGGTACAGCTCGAAGTCGAGCTTCGCGCCGCCGTAGGTATGGTCGCCGTCGATCCAGAGAAAGCGGATCGGTCGCCGCCATGACCGCGCCACTTCGCTCGACCGCGCCTGATGTACCTCGACCTCCGATTCCAATCCCGCCGATCGCAACGTCCGCTGAAAGTCGTCGAAGGACGACGCCGCCCCGCGCAGGTCGGGGTCGGTCGATGACGGCGCGGTGA
>WUUC01056800.1_pt1 | contig 10375 bp, 7 predicted proteins | sample 6278441 | NCBI WGS metagenome assembly WUUC01 (sample SAMN13675441, study PRJNA597444) | soil metagenome | isolation source: soil | place: USA: Washington | collected 2017-10 | reverse complement strand
TGGCGATGCTGCCGTTCATCGGCTACCACGCCGGTGACTACTTCCAGCACTGGATCGACACGGGCAAGCGGGCCGACGCGGACAAGCTCCCGAAGATCTTCTACGTGAACTGGTTCCGCCGCGGTGAGGACAAGCGCTTCCTGTGGCCGGGCTTCGGCGAGAACTCGCGCGTGCTGAAGTGGGCCATCGAGCGGCTCGAGGGCACCGCTGCGGCCGTCGAGACGCCGATCGGCTACGTCCCGACCGCCGAGGACCTGGACCTCGACGGGCTCGACACCCCGCGCGAGGACATCGAGGCGTCGCTGCGGTTCGACCCCTCGGAGTGGCGCAACGAGATCCCGCTGATCGAGGAGTGGTTCGACAAGATCGGCGAGAAGCTCCCGACGCTGCTGCGCGCCGAGCTGGACGCACTGAGGACCCGCCTGGGCTGAACCGCCTCCGGCGCAACGGGGACCACCCACCGGGTGGTCCCCGTTTCCGTACCCGAGTTGTCCACAGGTTGTGGACAGACCTGTGCACAGCCTGTGGAACCGGTCACCGCGATGACCAGCGGACACGGTGCGGTGCCCGGTGGCGCACCAGGGTTGTCCACAGAGGAACGCTCACCGGCACGCGGCCAGCTGCCGCAGGAGGAACCGCCGGGTCGGCGCCGAGCACGGGCGCTCCAGCCCCGCGCGGAAGAGGCCCGCGGCGATCCCGGGCTCCCCGGCGCGCAACCAGAGCGCACCGAGGGTGGCGTGCAGGAGGTGGTAGTCGCGCAGCGCGGGCTCGTCCCGCAGGCGCCGCAGCTCAGCGGGGTCGGTGCGGCCGGCCATGGCGACGGCGACCGCCCGGTGCAGCGCGACCACCGGCGACGGCTTCAGCACGAGCAGGTCGTCGTAGAGCCGGACGACGAGGTCCCAGTCGGTCTCCGGCACGACGTGGCACAGCGCGATCGCGGCCTCGGCGTGGAACGCGGACGACTCGCCGCCCACGCAGGCCCCGGCGAAGGTCCGCACGCCCTCGTCGATCATCCGCCGGTCCCACAGTCCCCGGTCCTGGTCGGCGAGCAGCAGCAGGTCGCCCTCCGCGTCGACGCGGGCCGCCAGCCTGCTGCCGTGCAGCAACATCAGCGCGAGCAGCGCCCGGACCCGGGGGCGGTCGGTCCGCGGGTCGCCGACGAGGAGCCCGCACAGCCGGACGGCCTCGAGGCACAGCTCCCGCCGCACGAGCGCTTCCCCCGCGGGCGCGTCGTACCCGGCGTTGAAGAGCAGGTAGAGCACGGCCAGCACGGCGTCGAGCCGCGCGGCGTCGCCCGCGGGCACGTCGATCCCCTCGACCCCCTCGAGCCGCAACACCCGCTTGGCCCGGACGAGCCGTTGCGCGACGGCGGCCGGGCTGATCAGCAACGCGGCGGCGATCTCGTCGACCCCGAGCCCGCCGACGGTCCGGAGCGTCAGGGCGACCTGCGAGACCAGCGGCAACCGGGGGTGGCAGCAGAGGAACACCAGCGCCAGCTCGTCGTCCCCCGTGGGGAGGTCCACGACGCCCTCCGCCGGGGCGAGCACCGGGAGCCGGGCCCGCACGACCTCGTCGTGCCGGAGCGCGGCGAGGACGTGGTTCCGCGCGACGGTGAACAGCCACCCCGCGGGGTTGTCCGGCACGCCGACGAAGGGCCACCGCTGCAGTGCCCGGAGCAGCGCCTCCTGAACGGCCTCCTCGACGAGGTCGAGGTGAGCCGAACCGAGGCCCCGCACCAGCGTCGCCGTGATGCGCCCGGCACTGCGCCGGAAGAGCCGCTCCACGACCGCGCTCGAGTCGTCCACACCCACTCCCGGAAGCTGAAGAACCGTCGGTGTCCACCGGTAGCGTGGAAACCGGGGGCCGGAGGCCGGCCCCCGGGCCGCCCGCCTCAGTCCTCGCAGCCCTGTTCACCCAGCTTGCGGACCTCGATGGTGCCGAACTCCAGGTGCGGGTGGTCCGAGAACACCTTCGTGGCCTCGTCCAGGGACGTCGCCTGGACGGTGATGAAGCCGCCAACCACCTCCGAGCCCTCGGCGAACGGGCCGTCGGTGATCTCCAGGCCCCTGAGCACCCGGCCCTGCCGGGACAGCCCGCCGCCGCCCGGTGCCGGTGACAGCGCCGCGTTCCACGCCAGGTAGCGCTCCAGCGTGCGCTGCGCCTCGGCCGGGCTGAGGTCCGGCCCCGGCCCACCGCGCAGGAAGCCCACGTACTCGGTCATGCGTTCTCCCATCCTCGAAAGCCAACACCTCCTAGATGCGCGGGCCAACCCACAATCGACATACGGTGGCGGGCATGGTCGACGCCATCAGCCGGTTCCCCGTGCGGGAGCCCCACGAACTGCCCGATGACCTGCGTGAACGTGTCGGCGCGATCGCCGACCGCTCCGGGTTCGCGCCCAACGTGTTCCTCGCGCTCGGGCACCGGCCCCGCGAGCTGCGGGCCTTCCTCGACTACCACGACGCCGTCATGGAGCGGGAGGACAGCTCGCTGACCAAGGCCGAGCGCGAGCTGGTCGTCGTGGCCACCTCGGGGGCCAACAGCTGCACCTACTGCGTGGTCGCGCACGGGGCGATCCTGCGGATCCGGGCCAGGGACCCCCGGATCGCCGACCGGGTCGCGACCAACCCGTGGACCGTGGAGCTGAGCGACCGTCAGCGGGCGATCGTCGACCTGGCGCTCGCGCTCGCCGTGGAGCCCGCGACCTTCAGCGAGACCGACCTCGAGGACGCCCGCGACGCCGGGCTCACCGACGACGAGATCTGGGACGTCGGTGCCATCACCGCGCTCTTCGCGCTCTCCAACCGCATCGCGCACCTCACCGCGTTGCGGCCGAACGACGAGTTCTACCTGATGGGGCGCCTCCCTCGAGACTGAGCCGCCACGTCTGGCCCGTCAGCTCGTGGCCGAACCGCCGCGCGGTGTCCTCGTCGACGAGGGTGAACCCGGCGCGCTGGTAGATCCGGCGCGCCGGGGCCAGGAGGGACACGGTCCACAGCTCCACCGCCCGGTACCCCGCCGACCGTGCGAACCGGATGCACTCGTCGACCAGCGCCGACCCGACACCGGCGCCCCGCGCGCCCGGCTCGACGTGCAGCAGCCGCAGCCTGGCCACCCGGTCACCGGTCTCGTGCCGCACGCAGAAGACGGCACCCACCCGCTCGCCGTGCAGCTCCGCGATCCACGCGCGCTCGCGGTCCGGGTCGTGCTTCTCCAGGAAGCCGGCCACGATCCGCGCGACGAGCCCCTCGTAGGACGAGTCCCACCCGTGTTCGGTCGCGTACAGCTCGCCGTTCCGCTCGATCACCCAGCCGAAGTCACCGGGGGCGGGCGCGCGCAGTGTCACGTCCGGCCGCCCGGTGGGGCGGTCGATGCGGTTGCGGATCATGTCCATCGCCTCGACCAGGCGGACCTGCTCCTCGTCGGTGAGGTCGGCGAGCAGCTCGCGGATCTGCTCCGCGGACTTGCCGTCGAGCACCCGGAACGTGTCCCGCCCCTTGTCGGTCAGCCGGATCACCTGCCGCCGCGCGTCGGAGCCCGACCGGTCGCGCCGCACCAGCCCGCTGTCCTCGAACCGGCCGAGCAGCCGGCTCAGGTAGCCCGCGTCCAGCTCCGTGACCCGGCGCAGGGCCGACACCTCGGTCGCGTCCCGCTGCCCCAGTTCGAACAGGACTCTTGCCTCAGTCAAAGAATAAGGTGTGCTCAACAGGTGCTCGTCCAGTGCGCCGAGGAACCGGGTGTAGCTCCGGTTGAAGGCTCGAACAGAGGTGACGCGCTCGTCAGGCACCGCGATGGTCATCTAGACCTCGTTTCCCGTGAAACAATTCTTTGACTAGATCAAAGAATATGCCAGGGCGGCCGCGCCGTACAGCCCCGCCGACGTGCCGAGCTCCGCCGGTTCCACCCGCAGCTCCCGCAGGTACGACAGACCGGCGTGCACGGCCACCGTCCGCCGCACCGGCCCGAACAGCGGCTCACCCACCTGGGAGACCCCGCCGCCGATGACGGCCAGGTCGAGGTCGCACACCGCGGCCGTGGCCACGATCGCCAGGCCCACCGCCCGTCCGCACCGCCGGAACGCCTCCGCCGCCACGGGATCACCGGCGTGCGCGGACGCGGCCAGCGCGAGCCCGTCGGGCCCGGTCCACCCGTGTGCCCGCGCCCACCGCACCAGGTGGGGTCCGCTCGCCACCGTCTCGACGCAGCCGCGCCCACCGCAGGTGCACGGCTCGCCGTCGGGCTCGACCACCACGTGCCCGACGTGCCCGGCGTTGCCGCTCCGCCCGCCGAACGGCCGCCCGTCGAGCACCAGCCCGCCGCCGACCCCGGTGGACACCACCATCCCGAGCATCGCCGACGACCCCCGCCCGGCACCCGCCCAGTGCTCCCCGAGCGCCATGCACAGCCCGTCCCCGGCGAGCGAGACCGGCGCCCCGACCAGGTCCCGCACGGCGGCCACGAGCGGAAAGTCCCGCCACGCCGGGATGTTGATCGGCGCGACCGTCCCCGCGACCGCGTCCACGGGCCCCGCGCACGCGATCCCCACACCCCCCACCGCACCCACCTCGAGCGCGGCCACCACGTCACACACCACCGCGAACGGATCGCCCCCGGTAGGCCGGCTGACCTGCCGCAGCAACACACCGCCCGCGTCGACCACCCCACCGGCAACCTTGGTGCCCCCCACGTCCAACGCAAGCACCACCACCAGGACCCTCCCTTCTAATGCTTGTGGGTGTTGTCCGGTTGGGCGGGGTCGCCGGGGTGTTCGAAGCCCGGTGCGAGGCGGACCTGTGCCGCCGCGTGCCGGTCGAGCCACGCGGTGAACGCGCGCCGCCGCGCACCCGCCAGCAGCCACCCGGTGATCTCGTCCCGCACCTCCTCGAGCGGACGTGTCCGCGCCGCTCGCACCTCCTCGACCACCACGGTGTGCACGCCGAGCGGGTCCCGCACCGGCCCGGCCACGTCTCCCGGGGCCGCCGCGAACACCGCGGCCTCCACGGGCCCGGTCAGCTCGCCGCGCCGCAACGTCCGTCGCCGCGGTGCCGCGTTCCCGAGCGCGTGCCGCACGACGCGTTCCTCGGGCACCCGGAACCGCTCGGGGTTGTCCGCGTGGAACCGTGCGACGTCCGCCGCGGGCACGGTGACGTCGGCGGTCACCGCCACGAACACCGCCCGCGCGACCGCGCCGCGGGTCAGCAGGTCGGCGGCCACGCTGCCCAGCCCGAGCATCGCCGCCCGGTCCGGCGCGAGCGCGGCAAGCGGGGGCGCATCGTCCGGAGTGATTCCGCGCGCGGCCGCCTCGGCCGCGACGAGGCGCTCCGCCACCAGCACCTGCACGATCCAGCGCCGCAGCTGCCTGCCCTCGCTCGTGTGCTCGCGCGGCAGCGCCTGCCCCACCGGCCCGGACCGCAGCCCGGCCTCGCGCGAGTCCACGTCGGACACCCCGACGGCCGTGCCGCCGACCCAGGCGACGGCCGTCACGGCGTCACCTCCAGCGGCACCGCGGGCGAGTACAGCACCCGGCCCGCACCGGCCACGCGGACCAGCGCCCACCAGCTCCCGGGCGCCACCCACGGCGGCACGCACACGTCGAACACGAGCTCCACCTCTCCCTTCGCAGGCAGTTCCGCGCCGACGGTCCGCGGGCCGACGAGCTCCCAGGTGCCCCACGGGCTCACCACCGCCGCCTCGAGCGCGACCGGTGCGCTCGCCGACGACGCCACCCGCACCGCCAGCCTGCCCCGCTGCCCGCGCGCCAGCCGCACCGGCTCCGGGTCGGCCGACAGGCGGATCAGGCTCGCCTGCTCGATCGCCGCGCCGACCGTGAGCACGGCGACGTCCTCCACGACCTGCTGCCAGCTCGCGGGCAACGCGTCCCCGGTGGGTTCCACCCGCACCCGCACGGGATACCGCCCCGGCTCGACGTCCGCGGGTGCCGTGACCGCCAGCCCGCCGGTCAGGTGCCCGCCCGGCGGCAACCCGAACGGCAGCTCGGCGGGTTCGGACCGCCAGCCGTCGGGCACCACGAGCCGCACGAACCCGTGCAGGTCCGCGTCGGTGGCGTCGGACGCGACCGACACCGACAGCGGCACCGTCGAGCCGGGCGCGATCTCGGCCCCGGCCGGGTCGACGTGCACGGCCAGCGGCAGCCCGCCGAGCGGCGCGGGCCCCCGGTTGTGCAGCCAGTACTTGGCGTACAGCGGCTGCACGGGCTCTTCCTCCGGGCCCAGCACCCCGCCCGCCGCGGTGGACCACCCCGCGGCCGGCCGGGCCAGCACGGTCACGGCGTCGCACCCGGCGACCTCGATGGCGCCCGGCAGGGGAGCGCCCGGCTCCTCCAGCACGTTCGACGCGGCGAGCGCGGAGAAGGTGACCACGTCCGACGACAGGGTCGCGGTCGCGGGCACGCCGGTGTGCGCGACGACCCGCACCGCCAGGCTCTCGCGGGGGTCCGGCCGCGCCGCCGAACCGCGCGGCAGCGGGTTCCCGGCCGCCTTCACCGCCCCGACCCGCACCAGCTCGGCTGGCTCCGCGCGCAGCAGCGAGCCGCGCGGCGGCAGGCCCCGCTCGCCGCCCTCCTCGGTGACGACCGCGTGCAGCGGACGGCTGAACTCGGCGCTGTTCTCGGCGATCCCGGCCACGCGCCAGTCCCCGTCGCCCGCCGCGATCGCGTACCGGAACTCGTGGGTCCAGTGCTGCAGCTGGAAGTTCGACCCGTCCGGCGCGGTCCGGCGCGGCGGGTCGATCCACACCCCCGACGGCCAGCCGGTGCACGACCGCATCAGCGACGCGTGCAGCGTGCCCGCGGTGTCGACGGCGAACCCGGGCAGGCCCCGGTTGAACAGCGCGACGGTCCGGCAGGCGTACTCGTCCTGGCCCGGGGCCCCGGCGCCCACCTCGATCACGTGGTCGGCGAGGTCGGCCACCACGGACGCGACCCGGTCGACGGGCACCACCAGCACGCCCAGCGCCCGCGCGTCCCGCAGGTCGGCGCTGGGCACCCACACCTCGTCGAGCGGCTTCTCCGGCGGCACCCAGAAGACGCCGTCGCCGCTCATGCCGGACCGCTCCAGCACCGCCGCGGTGAACGCGTTGACCTCCGGTCCGCCGAGCGTGATCCGCACGTCCGGCAGGTTGGAGTCGACACCGAGGTCGCCGTACCGCGCACCCTCGGCGCTGCTGACCGTGGCCGTCACGCCCGACCTGGCCAGCGCGACCGCCAGGTCACGCGCGAGCGGCGCGGCCTCGGCCTCGGTCGGCACGATGATCTCCGCGACGCCGATCGACCGCAGCGCGCCGTCGGCCAGCCGCAGCGCCGCCGCGGCGGACAGCCCGAACCACGTGTGGGCCGGGTTGTCGAGCGTCCACGGGTGCCGCGCGGAGTCGACGTCGACGAGCCCGAAACCGCGGCCCACCACGGCGTTGCCGACCTCGCTGACCGGCAGCGCGCCCGGCACGGCGCACGGCCACCGGACCCGCAGGAGCTGATCGGCGCCGGTGAACTCGTCGACGGTCGTGGTGCAGTCGACGCGGTCCACGCCGTGCCACAGCGTGGAGGTCTGCGTGTAGCGGACGGGGCCGACCCGCCCGGTCGCGACGACCCGCTCACCGACCGGGCTGCGCTCCACCACCACCGACGCGGCGGAGTCGGCGGAGCTGACCACCGGCCCCTTGGGCAGCAGGTGCCACGGACCCTCGCCGAACGCCGGGTGCTGGTGGTACTCCTCGTGGACCGCGAGCTCGTTGCCGACCGCGCCCGGGGTGATCAGCTCCTGCCCGCTCGGGAGGTCGACCAGGCTGCGCACCCCGCCGCCCCGGCCCGGGTCGACCACCATGCTGAAGCGGTCGCTCGTCGCGGTCTCGCCCTCGACCGCGACCCAGCCCTGGTCCTCCCGCGCGGCCTCGGCGACCCGGAACACCCGCCACCCCAGCGGCGGCACGTCCACGGCCAGGAACGTGACCGTGCCGTCCGCCACCAGCGCGGGCAGCTCGGCGCCGGTGTCGTCGGTGACCACGGCGCCCGCGACCGGCCCGGCGAGCCGCACGGTGGCGGTGTCGGTCCGCGCGTGGTTGAGCGGGTTCCACACCACCACGGGCCGCCCGCCGCCCGCGGGCAGCTCGACCAGCCCGGACAGCACGGTCAGCGCCCGGTCCCGGATGCCGGCCGCCAGGTCGTGCGCGTCCCGCCAGCCGGTGAGCAGGTCCAGGTAGACCTGGTCGGACTCGGAGCCGGTGATGGCGTCGTGGTGCGCGCCGTACGCGAGCTGCACCCAGGCCTTGGCCAGCGCCGCGTCCGGGTAGTCCGCGCCGGCGAGGATGCCCGCGAACGCGGCGAACGCCTCCGCCTCGAGCGCCGCGGCCTCGGCGGCGCGCTGGGCCTGCTTCGTGTCGATGTAGGAGACGTCCTTGCCGGTGTAGATCGGGTTCATGTCCCGGGTCTGCGGTGTCGGCGCCACGCCCCGCTCGGCGAGTTCGGCGCGCACCCCGGCGAAGAAGTCCCTGGGCAGCGAGCAGACGAACCGCGGCCACACGTACCGCCGCGCCCAGTCCCCGTGCAGTTCGGTGATCCACTTGTTGGGCGGGGTGTAGTCGCCGCCGACCGGCAGGAGCACGTGCCTGGCCGTGGCCACCCGCTTCAGCTCGAGGAACAGCCGGTAGGCCGCCTCCCCGGCGGCCTCGAGGGTGGCGGCGGAGTCCATCGCCCAGCCCGAGCCGTAGTGGTCGGTCATGTACGCGGTGAGCAGCCCGCGCCCCGACGGCGAGATCCACTCGAACTCGCTGGGGAACTGCATGCGGGTCGGGTCGCCCTTGCCAGCCGCCGTCCGCTCCATCGGGCCCCACTGGTGGAACGGCCCGCGCGCCCAGGAGCTGGAGGTCAGGCCCGCGTCGGCGGCGAGGCCCGGGAAGGCCGGGTCGTGCCCGAACGCGTCGAGCTGCCAGGCGGTGTCGGGCCGCGCGCCGAACACGTCGCGCTGGAAGCCCATGCCGTGCACGAAGTTGCGGACGGTGGTCTCCGGGTCGGTGAGGTTCGTGTTCGGCTCGTTGTAGGTGCCGCCCATGACCTCGATCCGGCCCTCGTCGAGCAGCCGCCGCAGCACCGCGCGGTCCTGCGGGTAGGTGTCCCAGTAGGGCTTGAGGTAGTCGATCTCGGCGAGCACGAACCGGTAGTCGGGCTCGGCGAGCGCGAGGTCGAGGTGTGCCCGGACCAGGTCGAACCCGGCGAGCTGGCGGACACCGCGCGGCGAGCCGGGGAAGTCGAGCTCGTCCCACGCCACCGTGTAGGCGGCCTGGGTGTTCCACCAGACGGGGTCGTAGTGGAAGTGGGAGACCATGTGCATGGTCCACCCCGGCTCGGCGACGACCAGCTCGAAGTCGATCTCGGCGCGGTCCGCGCCCGCGATCACGACCCGCGCCGGAAGCCGGGTGCCCGGCGCCGCTCCCGCGGTGTCCACCCCGATCTCGACACGGGTCTGACCCGCGGCTGAGAACTCGGCGGGGACCTCGGCGGGGACCGGCGTCGCGACACCGCGACCCTCGACGTGCACCAGAGCGGGCCCGGCCGCGTCCCACGACACCCGGACAACCTGAAGCGGAGCCTCGACCGACCCGGTGAACAGCTCGGTCGACTCCACGGAGACAACACCCATGGCTCGACTGTGCTGCCTAGATCAAGTTGGCACAACCCGGCCGCCGGAGATTGTCCACCGGTTCGGCGCTCTCCCCGAAACTCCTTCACCCGACACGCCGTAGCTGTTTCTGGCTCAATATCGGGATCCTGCTAGAGAGCCGGATACCGTCTGATTCGTGGACCCGGTGCGCAACCCGTTCGCCCCCGGCGCTGGCCAGCGCCCGCCCGAGCTCGCAGGGCGGGAGAAGGAGGTCTCGGCGTTCGACGTCGTGCTGGAGCGGGTCGCCCGCGGCAGGCCCGAACGCAGCCTGGTGCTGACCGGACTGCGTGGCGTCGGCAAGACGGTGCTGCTGGGTGAGCTGCGCTCGATGGCCATCCGGCGGGGCTGGGGCGCGGGCAAGATCGAGGCCAGGCCCGACGCCGGCCTGCGGCGCCCGCTGTCGGCCGCGCTGCACCGGGCCGTCCGCGACCTGGCCGTGCGCCACCGCGCGCCGGACCGCGTCGAGGAGGTGCTGGGCGTGCTGAAGGCGTTCGCGCTGCGCGCGAGCCCCAGCGACTCGAAGCTCCGCGACCGCTGGCAGCCCGGGATCGACGTGCCGCCGACGCAGGGCCGCGCCGACTCGGGGGACATCGAGATCGACCTGGTGGAGCTCTTCACCGACGTCGCGGAGCTCGCGCAGGACGTCGGCACCGGCGTGGCGCTGCTGATCGACGAGATGCAGGACGTCATGGCCGACGACATCT
>WUUC01168550.1_pt1 | contig 10376 bp, 12 predicted proteins | sample 6278441 | NCBI WGS metagenome assembly WUUC01 (sample SAMN13675441, study PRJNA597444) | soil metagenome | isolation source: soil | place: USA: Washington | collected 2017-10 | reverse complement strand
ACGCAAATTCAAAACCTAAATGATGTTTAGTTGTAAAATGAAAATTTAAAAATCTAATAAAACAAATAAAAATGAAAATACTACCAATAATAACATGTAGACCATGTAATCCTGTCAAAGAAAAAAAGGAAGAACCATAAACACTATCTGTTATGTTAAAAGGCGCATTTAAATATTCTCCTATTTGTAATAAAGTAAATATAACAGCTAAAAATAAAGTTGTAATAAAACCATAATATACTTGTTTATATCTACCAACAATTAAACCAAAATGCACTCATGTTATTGATAATCCAGATAATAATAATATTACAGTATTTAACAGAGGAATACTTCATGGATTTAAAACGATAATATTAACTGGAGGTCATATTAAACCCAAAAAGATAGAAGGAGATAAACTTGAATGAAAAAAAGCTCAAAAAAATCCTCCAAAAAAAACTACTTCAGATCCTATAAATAACATAAATCCAAATTTTAATCCTTTTTGTACTATCATAGTATGATTACCTTGATATGTAGATTCTCTAACAACATCTCTTCACCATAAATAAAATGATAAAATAGTAATACTTAATCCTAATAAAAATAAAAAAAAGCCATTATGAATACGATTCATATAACAAACTAAACCTGTTGTTACAAATAAAAGACCAAAAGATACAGTTAAAGGTCATGGACTTCTATCAACTAAATGATATAAATGACGTTTCATAATTAATGTGCTGCTAAATGTAATGAATCGTTCAAATACAAACAAAATAAAATAATGAATATATATGCTTGTAAGATGGCAATTCCTATTTCTAAAATTAAAATAGCTAATAATAATAAAAAAGGAAAAATAACAATTAAACTTCTTATATTACATAACATAGCAATAGAACTAGCTAATATATGCACTAAAGTATGTCCCGCAATTATATTTGCAGTTAATCTAATAGCTAAACTAAATGATCTAATAATATAAGATAATAATTCTAAAATTATCATTATTGGATATAAAAATAATGGTACTTCTGGTACAAAAAGTTTAAGAAATTTTATTTGATATTTAAATATACCTAATAAAAAAATACCTAAACATAAACTTAAAGAAAAATATAAAGTTCAAATTAAATGACTAGTAACAGCAAAGCCATATGGTAATAAACTCAATAAATTTAAAAATAAAATAAAAGTAAATAAAGAAAAAATTAAAGGGAAATATATTAAACCTTCATTTCCTGTTTGTTGTTTTATAATTCTAAAAACAAATAAAAATAAAGATTCCAATACAATTTGCCAATTTCTAGGTATTAATTGTTCATTAAAAAAAATATATAAAATAAAAATACCTAAAAATAAAGTAATAATAACTGTTAAACTTAAATTTGTTAATGATATTTCATAATTTCCTCAAAATAAAGGCATAATACATATAACATCAAACTGTGCTAAAGGGGAATTAATCATAACTGTCATTATTTATCTATCTATTTCACCAAACACAATATCTTGTGTACCTATAACTGTAACTAAATCTGCTAACATTAATCCTTTTGTCATAATTTCTAATCCTTGTAAATGTAAAAAACCAGGAGCTTTTATTCTACATCTATATGGTCTACTTGTATCATTTGAAACTAAAAAAACACCAAATTCACCTTTTGGGGCTTCAGTTTGATAATATACATCACCACGATCAATAGAAAAACCTTCACTATATAATTTAAAATGATGTATTAGTGATTCCATAGAATATTTCATATAAGCTCTAGTAGGTGGAACAATTTTATTAGATTTTACAGCAAAATTATTAATTAAATCTAAATATCTAATTAAATATAAAACTTGTTTCATTATATATAAACTTTGTCTCATTTCTTCAACTCTTAATAAATATCTATCATAACAATCACCGACATTACCAACAGGAACAAAAAATTTTAATAATTCATAAGAATCATATTGATTAACTAAGCGTAAATCTCAATTGACACCTGAACCTCTTAACATAACACCAGTAAAACCATAATCAAAAGCAGTTTTAATATCTACAATACCTATATCTCTTAATCTAATATTTCAAACTCTTGAATTAGTTAACATATCTTCAATTTCATTAATTCGTTTATCAAATTTTGAAACAAACATAGAAATATCTCAAAATAATGTATGTGATATATTTCGCGAAACACCGCCTGGTCTTATATATGCTGCATGCATTCTTGCTCCTGATACACGTTCATAAAATTCCATTAATTTTTCACGTTCTTCAAAAGCTCATAAAAATGGAGTCATAGCACCTACATCTAATGCATGTGTTGTCAAAGCCAATAAATGATTTAAAATTCTAGTAATTTCACAAAATAAAACTCTTAAATATTTTGCACGTAATGGAATTTCACATGCTAATAATTGTTCAACTGCTAAAGAATAAGCATGTCTTGAGACATCATCGATACATAATCTAATCTATCAAAATAAGGTAATGCTTGTAAATAATTTTTATATCAATAAGCTTTTCTGTACCTCTATGTAATAATCCAATATGAGGATCAACTTTTTTTATAATTTCACCATCTAATTCCAATATTAAACGTAAAACACATGAGCCGCCGGATGTTGAGGGCCAAAATTTAATGTCAAGTTTTTAATTTGTTTTAATGGCATTATAAAACTATTTTCAAGGATTTTCTAATCTAAATTCCCTTAATTCTTGAGATAAACCAATAGGTTCAACTAAAACTACTTTCATATCTTCATCATATCTTACTTCTAAATAACCATTTAAAGGAAAATCCTTACGTAATGGTGAACCTAAAAAATTATAATCAGTTAAAATACGTCTTAAATCAGGATGATTTTTAATAAAAATACCAAACATATCTCAAATTTCACGCTCTAACCAATTAGCAGAATTAAATATTTTAATAATTGAATATAAAAATTGATAATATTTAATATAACCTCTTATAAAAATTCTAATATTTAAATATGTACTTAATAAAACATAAATATATTCTCATCTATAACCATTATTTAAAAATTCAATTCTATCAACAACTGTTATATCTAATAATTGATTACAAAATGTATAAATAGAATTTTTCAAAAAAAAACAAACTTCAAATATATTATCTTTATTAATAAAAATATGTAATTGAAAATTTTTTATAAGAATAAAATTTAAATATTTTTTTAAATTTGATAAAATAAATACAGATAAAGTTTGTAAAAATTTCGTAGAATACAAATCAACATTAATATAAACATAACGCTTAGAAATATAATTTAATTGAATTAACATTTATTATTCTCAATTTAAAGCTCCTTTCATTAATTCATAAAAAAAACCAATAAATAAAATAAATAAAAAAATAATCATAGAATAAAAACTAATATATGAAATAAAATTAAAACTAACTATTCAAGGGAATAAAAAAATTATTTCTAAATCAAATATCATAAATAAAATTGCTACAATATAAAAACGAATTTCAAACTTACTTCTAGAATCACCAAAAGGACTAAAACCACATTCATAAATAGATATTTTTTCATAATTTGGATTTTGATAAACTAAAAAAAAAGAAATTGATAATAAAAGTAAAGAAACAAAAAAACAAAAAATTAAATATTTAAATATTAAAACATATTCTACAAACATTATAAACCTCAAAAAAAAAAATATATTGAAGAAAAACTATAATCAAACAATACATTAGGATATAAACCAAAAAAAATAATAAAAAAAAATAAAGAAAATAAATAATAAAATTCTCTTCTACAAATATCAGAAAAAAAACGTATAAATAAAATTGATAATGTACCCATACTTATTCTTGTATATAAAATTAAAGAATAAATTAAAGTAAAAAATAAACCCATTATACATAATAAAATAATATAACTATTTACAATAAATGAACCAATAAAAATACAAAATTCTCCAATAAAATTAACTGTACCTGGCATACCAAAATTTCCTAAAATAAATACAAAAAAAAATACAACTCATAATGGCATCAAAAAAACTAAACCACCATAATAGAATAAAATTCTTGTTTTATATCTATCATAAAGTACACCTATACTTGAAAAAAGAGCACTTGATACTATTGCATGTCCAAACATCATAAAAAAAGAACCTAATATTGCAATTAAATTTCCACTAAATAAACCTATTAAAGAAAAATTCATATGCGAAATAGATGAATAAGCTATTATTTTTTTAATATCAATTTGTGATAATGCAGCAAAAGAACTAATATATAATCCAAATAATGAAATTATGAAAATAAAACTCATGAAAAAATTTAAAACTTCAAAAAAAACAAAAACTAAAATTCTTAAATAAATATAAAAACCTAATTTCAAAACAATACCCGCAAGAATAACAGAACCAACAGTAGGAGCTTCAACATGAGCTTCAGGTAATCATATATGTAATGGTACAATTGGTACTTTAACTGAAAATCCAATAAATAAAAAAAAAAATAATAAAAATTGATAATGATTTAAAAAAATTAAATCAAAAAAAAATAAGAAATTAGAAGTTCCTTTACTAAAATATAAAAAAATAAAAGCAAATAATGTAAAAATAGAACCAAACATTGTATAAACATATAGCATATACGAAGCATAAATTTTACGATCTCTTGAACCTCAAACACCTATTATTAAAAATAAAGGTAAAACGATACATTCAAAAAAACAAAATAAAATAAAAATATCAATAGTTAAAAATATATTAAATAAACAAAGTATTAATAAAATCAAACAAAAATAATATAAAAATGAATGATAAATAAAATATCAACTAATTAAAATACATATTAATAATAAAAAAATAGATAAAATAATAAAAAAATTAGATATATTATCAAATAAATAATAAAATTTTATATTGATTCAATTGAATTTTAAAATTTTTAAAAAAGCTAAACTACCAAAAAAACTTTTATTAAAAAATAAAAAACTACAAAAAAAAAATAATAAAAAAAAGTTTAAAAAAAATTTAGAATATAAACGTAACATCAAAAAAATAAGCGTAAATAGAAACTAAAAAAAAATAAACAAATGATATAGGTAATAAAACTTTTCAACCAATATTCATTAACTGATCATATCTATAACGAGGTAATAATGCTCTTACTAAAATAAATATAAAAACAACGAAACATACCTTTAAAGACATTCAAAATCATCCGGGAATAAAAAAAAAAAAAAATGGTAATCAACCACTAAAAAAAAATATACTTATTAAACAACACATTATTAAAATATTGGAATATTCAGAAAGAAAAAATAAAACAAATGTAGTAGCAGCATATTCCACATTAAATCCAGAAACTAATTCTGATTCAGCTTCCGGTAAATCAAAAGGAACTCTATTTGTTTCAGCCAATGCTGCAATAAAAAACATAAATAAACTTGGTCAAAATGGAATAAAAAGTGCTATATTTGTTTGAAATTCTACAATATATGTAAAGTTTAATGAACCTATATTTACTAATAAAACCATTAACATAATACCAATTACAACTTCATAAGAAATAAATTGAGCAGCTGAACGAAGAGATCCTAAAAAAGCATATTTAGAATAGAAGATCAACCCGATATTATAATACCATAAACAGATAAAGATGAAATAGCAAATATAAACATTAATCCCAAAGAAATATCAGATAAAACATTACCATAATTAAATGGAATAACAGCTCAACTTAATAAACTTAATGAAAATGTAAATATAGGTGCTACAATAAATAATACTAAATTAGATAAACCCGGAATTATTGTTTCTTTAAAGATTAATTGAAAGCATCAGCAAACGGCTGTAATATACCAAATAAACCAACTACATTTGGTCCTCTTCTTCTTTGCACTGCAGCTAAAATTTTACGTTCAAAAAGTGTAAATAAAGCAACCATTAATATAATAGGTAATACAATTGGAATAATTTTTAACATAAAAAATGTAATATATATCTGGCTTTTATAGGACTTGAACCTATACCTTTAGATTCGAACTCTAATGCTCTACCAAGTTAAGCGAAAAAGTAAAAATAAAAAAAATTAATTATATATAATTATATGTTTTAAATAATCTAAAGATGCTAAATGTAAATTTTTAGAATTACGCGAATAAATATCTGTTTTGTAAAAATTAATAATAATAGATGAAAGAATGTTATTTTCAATAAAAATATTCCTTTTTAAAAAAATATCAGTTTTGAAAAAAATATTTTTAAAATCATATATAATAAATTCAATATTTAAAAATTTAAAAAATTTTAATACTTTAAAAAAGTTTTTAATAACACAAAAATTATTAAAAAAATATAATTTATAAAAATTTATTAGATAAATATAAAAATCATTAACTATTTCAAATTCATTATGTATAATTTTTTTTGCATTACATAATATACCATAACAATTATAATGATAATTATTAGATTCAAAAAATGTTAATGATGGAAAAATCAAATTTGAAAATTTAGCACCATTTTCAAAGAATGAACCTCTATAAACAATAAAACTATTATTTAAAAACTTGAATTTATTTAAAAATGAATTATCATCAATCATATCAAAAAAAATAAATTGTGTTTTTTTAAAAAAAAAAAACTTTTTATTATTTCCTAATAAATAATAATTAATTATACCTATACTATTAAATAAATTAGTACAAAAACTATTTATAAAATTATTTTTTATAAATTCTTTAGTTATATTAAATAAATAAAAATTATTATTTATATTATAAAAAGATTGTCCAAAAAAAAAACAAATACCATTAATTTTATTATAATAAGCATATATACTATTTATAAAAGATTTGTAAAATATATTTAAATTAAAACTGCTTTTACCTTTTAATATATCAATAAAATTTAATAAATTATTACCAATATTTTTTATTTTTGTGAAAGTATATGAATTTAATAAACCAATATTAAAAAATTTAATATTGTTATATTTTAATAATTTAGAATTTAAAACTGGAATTTCTAATCTTAAATTTATTCCTAAAAATAAAACATAATTTAAATTTTCAAAATTTATTAAAAAATCAAAAATAATATTATTTATAAAATCAAAATTAAAAAAATATTTATTTTCAGTTAAAATAATTTCACTGCCAATTAAATTAAAAAAATTTTTCATATTAATAGTATTAATAATATCACTTAAATTACCTAAAAAACTTAAAATATTAGAATAAGTCCCATATTCATATAATTTCATGAAAAAAATATAAAAAGCATTTAACCATGATAAAATTACATATTTATTATTTAAATTTATCACTGGATATTTAATTCTTTGATGTAAATTAGAATCATAAACAAATCTAATTTTATTAGAAATTCAATCTTCATTAATGTTTTTATTATATATAGGTAATATTCTCATTAATTTATTATTTAAATAATCTATTCTAATAGAAGAACATGCTGAATCTAATATATCTATACTTTCCAAAGTATTTAATTCTCAAGATCTTGCAGAAAAGGAATAAGGTAATGATGTTAAAGCGCCAACAGGACACAAATCTATTACATTAGCTGATAATTCATGTACAATAGACATTTTTACGTATGTAGTAATTTCGCTCATAACTCCTCTTCCTACAATACCAAAATCTTTTATACCACATATATCTTCTAAAAAACGTATACAACGTGTACGATGAATACAACGGGTCATTATCATTTTAATAAAAGGTCCAACTTCTTTATCAAAAACAGCACGTTTTTCATATTCATAAAATCGACTTTTATCTGAACCAAAAAATAATGTTATATCTTGTAAATCACATCACCACCTTGATCACATATAGGGCAATCTAAAGGATGATTTACTAGTAAAAATTCTAAAACACTTTCACGTGCTTTTTTTACACGTTCTGTTAAAGTAAAAATTTTCATATCATTCATTAATGGCATTGCACATGAAGCAACTAATTTTGGACTATTAGCTATTTCAACTAAACACATACGACATGATCCTGCAATATTTAATGCTTCATGATAACAAAAAAAAGGAATATCAATTCTTGCTTCAAAACATTTTTGAATAATATTTTTATTTATAATTTCTCCTTGAAAATATTTTCCATCTATTCAAAAATCCATTTTATTATAAATAATTTTTTTTTTACCTGCCCAACATCGGACTTGAACCGATACCCTAAAAGGACTAAATTTTAAATCTAGCGTGTCTACCATTCCACCAGATGGGCAGAAAAAAATTTTAATTTAAAAATCTAGACTGAGTTAATCTTGAACAAGCTATTCTACGGCTATAAGAAAAACTTATAACTGAATGATCTAAAGAACTTAATAAATATAATAAAACATCAAAAAAAAGAATAACATCATAAATTTTTTTACGTAAAACTATTGAAGATGTTAATAAATCCATTTTTTTAGATCTAAAAGTAATACATATTCCCTCCAATACTTTTATTCTTCCATTAGATCTACAACTTATTATTAAATCTCTACCTATTAAAACTTTATTTTTCTTATGCGTATAATTAAAAACATTTTCACCCCATAATAACTTCTTATTTTTTTGAAATTCTATCATAATTCTAAAATATTTTTAATAACGATGATTACGCAATTTTTCATATTTATAATAACAATAAAAATAATTTAATCAATAAATAATAAATATAATAATACATAATAATATAATTTTTAAAGATAATAAAACAGAAATGGATGGTTTAAATCCATAAAAATAATTAGTTGTAACAATAAAAACAAAAATTAATAGTATATTCAAATTTAATAAATAAAGAAAAATATGTCTAAATATTCAAGTATTTTGAACTTCATAATTAATTTGTGTATATCATTTTATGTGATCACCAGAATTATTTCATTCAATTTTTGATTGTTTCACATAATAGTATATTATTGAATATATAAAATTAAATAAAAATAAATATATTATAACTAATAATGAATCTTTAAAAATATTAGCTAAAACCCAATACAAAAATGGTATAAATATAATTGCTAGATTAATTTTCATAAAATACACTGTAAAAAAAAATACCCAATAAAAAAATAAACAAAAACAATATATACGTTCAAATCTTATGATAAATGTTTTTAATAAAAGATCATCATTAATAAATTGGCTTAATTTTTTAAAAAATGGCATTTTTATAATTTATTATAATTTGTTTCACCTTTAGAAATAATACCTACCAATCAAGATGGTTTTGACTTTATTATAGCTCCTTTATTTAATCAAAATCCTAATCGTTTTAAGTTTATAGAACATATAATTTTAATTTGTCTTGAAAAATATATATCACTATTATAATGTGTATAAACACCTAATTTTTCAATAAAACCTCCATTAGGTTTTGATGTATTATAACCAACAACAATTAATTTAGATTTTTTTTCTAAAGAATATTTTCTCAATTTACATAATTTTATAATTAATTTCTTTTTCATTTTTATTACATTATTAAAAATGAATTTATTATACTAATAATAATGAATTCATTAAATAAATCAAAAAAAAAAAACATAAATAAATTTAAAAAAATTAAAATAATAAATAAATAAGAAAATTCTAAAATTTTTATTTTTCTAAATTCAATAATATTATTGAAAAAAATAAAACGAACAATACGTATATAATAAAATCCAGAAATTATACTAAAAATCAATAGGAAGAAAAAATAAAGATAATTATTATTATTAATTAAAGAAAAAAATAAAAATATTTTTCCTAAAAAACCCAATAAAGGAGGTATACCACCTAAAGAAAAAAAAGAAAAAATTAGAAAAAAAGCTAATTGTTTATTTGAACTTGAAAAAAATGAGAAATCTATTAAATTATACATTTCTTTATATAAATAAAAACGAAAATTTAAAATAAAGAAAAATATAAATAAAACAATAATCAAATAACTAAAAATATAAAAAATACAAACTAAAAAACTGTCAATAGTATTTTGACTTAATACAAATAAAATAAAACCTATAGACGATATAGAACTATACGCTAAAAATCTTTTTGATTTAAATTGGTACATTGCATTAAATGTTCCTATAATTACAGAAAAAAACCCAAAAAAAAAAAAAAATAAACTAAAAAATCTAAAATCAAAAAAAAATAATATATATGAAAATTTTATTAAAATAAAAATTAAAACTAATTTTGGTATTAAAGAAAAAAATAATGTTATTATAGTCATAGAACCTTCATAAACATCAGGAACCCATCAATGAAAAGGCGCAGCTCCTAATTTGAACATTAATCCTGAAAAAAAAAAAAAAAAAGAAAAAAATAATAATATATCATATAAAAAAAAACTATTATAATTAATTAAAAAAAAAATACTATAAATGT
>WUUC01086013.1_pt1 | contig 10376 bp, 8 predicted proteins | sample 6278441 | NCBI WGS metagenome assembly WUUC01 (sample SAMN13675441, study PRJNA597444) | soil metagenome | isolation source: soil | place: USA: Washington | collected 2017-10 | reverse complement strand
GCTCCTGGCGATCCACATCGCGGCGCTGTTTATCGATCGCTCCGCTGCCGTCGAGCGGCTTACGAGTGAGTTCATTGGCGTAATCGGTGCGGCCGGGTCGGATGCGATCAAGCAGATGCTGGAGGCGGCTGGCACTTCTGAGCCGGAAGGTTGGACAGGACTTCTGGGTACTGCTCTGCTGATATTCGCGGCCGCAGGCTTCGTCGGCTCGCTCCAAAGTGCTCTCGACAAAATCTGGAAGGTGGAGGCTTCGCCTGGCGGGCTTTGGTCGTTTATCAGGACAAAGCTGCTTTCCTTTACGCTGGTCCTCGCTGCCGCCTTTCTCCTGCTTGTTACGCTTGTCTTAGCGACTGCGATGGCCGCTTTGACTGGCCGGTTCACTACCGTGCTGGGTTTGCCGGATGAAGTTTTGGCGGCCATTGTAGCCACAGCGGACTTTTTTCTTTCCGCCTTGATTTTCACTGCCATCTTCAAATTCGTGCCCTCGGCTCGGGTGAACTGGCGTGCCGCGGCAGCCGGTGGATTGTTCACAGCGGTTCTGTTCGCCGCCGGACGTTTCGCCCTCGCTTGGTATCTTGGGCGGGAAGCAGAAGCGTCGGCTTATGGAGCGGCAACGTCCCTCGTGCTGCTACTCATATGGGTCTATTACTCCGCCCAAATACTTTTTCTTGGAGCGCAGTTTTCACAGACCTTCCAAAGAAACACCGAGCAGCGTCGTTGATACATGCCGGGTCAGCTTGGACCAGCGAACTCCTCATTCTTGACATCAGGAACAGGGGAGGCGGATCGTCTCATTTGGATGAGCTTTGCTTGATGCAGATTGCCCTTTCTGGTTCCGCTCGACAGGGAGTTTCATACTGCTCACTCCGGCATCGACAATTATCGAGGCGGAACAAGTTCAGTAAACATGTCTAAATGACCTATGTTTCGAGACGCTCTTTCCGAGACAACGCCAGCATTGCTGCGAGCTCAACACGAAATCCTATAGAAGGCGAAATGTCGTACTCGCCGTCTCACCGCAGCCGGGATGAAGGCCCCAATGAAAGGTTTCCGTCGGCTGACTACTCCGTCTGTCGCATTCACTGGGGGACGCTTAGCGGAAGCCGGCGTCGCTAAGACTTCCCTGGAACAATAAGCGGCGCCGCGTTGTTCTGCTCTAAGCAAGCTCTTCAAAAGCTTTCTAGAGTGCCGACCGGAAGAACTCAAAGGAGACTGTCGCATGAAAGTTGTCACTCTGACCTCTGCGCTGATCCTGCTTAGCGCCGGATACGGTATGGCTGGGCCTGGATCAGGTGAGCCCCGGACGCCCGGAGATCCAGAATCCGGCCGTCCAGCGCAAGTGTTGGACGATGCAAAATGTGAAGAGGTATGGAGCCAGACCGATCGGGAGGGTGACACCCTCTCCATGGGCAAGGCTGCCCCCTTTGTCGTGAATTTCGCATTGGTCGATGCAGACAACGACGGCAAACTCACCGCGGCTGAATTTACGGAAGGCTGCAAGAAGGGTTTGGTCCAAGAGGGCGCGTCCTCGCAGCAACCAGCGGGGAAAATTGTCCCCAAAGACCCTGCGATGGAACAATAAGGGGGTAGGGTCTAGGGTCCATGGTTAATGCCGCGACCAAATGGTGGCGTCCGCAGGAACTGTTTTATTAGACAAGCAGAGCCGCTCTCAATTCATTATTACGTTCAGCCTCGGAGGAAAGCGGTGGTTGCTCACCAACGCAGAGTCGATCAATGACATCACATAGCCGATTCAGCGAGCCGTAGACCTTCAGCATCACATTATTCGTAGCTAGGGGGCGGGAGTTCTTCCTCAGGTGCTGCTATCTCGCCGCGTAGGATTCGATGCCTTCCGAAGAAGCCTAATGGCCCTCGCCTTGGCGGAACCACCTCTGTTGTGTGAAGGTCTGAATCCTCAATCTGCATCTGCTCCTCGCTAAGTATCTCTGTAGACCCCTCGTTTTGCGACTCTTCCTCTTCTGCGCGTATTGCATGTCGCACAGGCTTGCCACGGTCTGTACTTTTTTCAGTCGTTTCATTTCGAGTGCGTGTTGCAGCAGAGGCGTTTGCAGCTCGCTTTTCCGATGATCGAGCCTTGCCGCGCGAGCTGGCCGGCTTCAATGACGAGTTCTGCTCGTCTTTTTGTCCCTTTGCTTCCTGCCTGACCTTGTTCTTTGACTCTCCAACCGTCCGCTCTGAGGCAGCCAAGCCAGAAAACAAACCTGTGTCCAGCCTTCTCACGGAAATCTCGGTGGGCTGCTTTAAGGGTGTCGGGCTCGCGGAAACGGTTTCCGGTGAGGTTGATGCAGGTACAACCGACGAAGGCTTGGGTGGAGTAACTGCCGTCCGGGGTGTGGGCTCTGGCGATTTGGGCAAAACGCTGGCGGGGTGCGGCCGCGAGGCAGTCGGAGATGACCTAAAAGGATTTCCTTGAAAGTTTACCGAGTCCGTAAGGAGCAGCGTGCTGCCAAGGTAGAGTGCGGCGCCACCAAGCCAGAGTGAAAGAAGCGCGCGTTTCATTTCGGCTCTCGGTTTGTGAGTCCTATCGTTAAAACGTCTCCTCGGCTGGCCTAGTTCCCCAAGGCAGGTGCTGATGTCGTGAGTGGCCCTAAAGGAGTAGCCAGACGGAGAACGAAACGAGCCGATCCTCGTTTAAGAGAGGGTCCTACAACTACCACCCGCCAGTGGCGCAAAAGCAAAAAGCGCGATGTCAGAACAACAAGAAGCGCCTGCACCCGACGACGACGGCTCGGACAATTCCTCCAGCAAACACCTAGGGAGCCGCTCAGCGGTTGCAGGAAGAGAATTTCTCAGGGCAATCCGTAGCGACCTGACCAGGCTGCTTTCGTCTTGGACTCGTTACTGGTCTGAACGTCGTGCAGCCAAAAAGGCGCATCAAGTTAACGGTGGCAGCACCGCAAAAAGAGCTTGGCTTGGTTTTTTCCAGCTTGTCGCTGTATTCGTGTGCTTGGGAGCAGCAGCTTTGGCGACCGGCATCGCGTGGGCCCTACGAGATGTGCCGCCGCTCGCAAGGCCCGTCGGCGATACGGAACAGCCTTCGCTAATACTCGAGGCGGCGAACGGCGAACCGCTCGGTCGGCTAGGACCGCTTAAGACAAGTGATCTAACCCCGACGGATTTGTCGAGCCTTGTCGTTAAAGCGATCATCAGTAGCGAGGACCAACGATTTTTTAGACATTGGGGCGCTGATCCGGAGGGCATGTTAAGAGCCCTACATCGCAATCTAAATGCCGGTGCTGTGGTCGAAGGTGGCAGCACCATCACTCAGCAGCTTGTAAAGAACCGCCTGCTTCATCGTTCACGTGGATTCATTGACAAGTTGCGTGAGGCGTTGGTTGCTATCTGGCTAGAGCGGCAACTCAGCAAGGAAGAAATCCTCACGCGTTATCTTAATAGCGTCTACATGGGCAATGGAGCATACGGCCTCTCGGCCGGAGCGAGACTCTATTTTGACAAACGGCCCTCCGACCTTGGCCTTGCAGAGGCAGCAATGTTGGCGGGTCTAATTCGATGTCCCTCTCGCTGCAACCCCGCGCGAGATTTGGCGCTGGCGCGTACCCGGGCGAATGTCGTCATTGAAACAATGGTTGCCAACGGCTTGCTAGAGCCTGCTGAGGCTAAGATAGCCAAAGCTGAACCTGCTGTTCTCAACACCGCTGAGACGGTGGGCCGGGCAGGCTCCTGGTTTGCAGACTGGATATCGAGGGAAGCCGCAAACCTGATCGACCCTTCGTCTGGCAATCTTCTGGTGAGAACGACCCTCGATCCGCAGCTGCAAGCTCTGGCTGAGGAAGCTATAAATGACATGCTTGACGGTCCGGGGCGCGAGCGGGGCGCTTCGCAAGCGGCCCTGGTAGCGATGCGACCCGACGGGGCCGTGGTCGCACTTGTGGGCGGCCGTGATTATCGCAAAAGCCAGTTCAACCGGGCTGTAGACGCGAAGCGTCAGGCCGGCTCGGCATTCAAATTGTTTGTCTATCTCGCGGCCTTGCGGCACGGTTTCGCGCCGAATGACCACGTCGACGCCTCGCCGCTCAGCATCAAGGATTGGGAGCCCGAAAATTACGGCGACCGCCGTTATGGCCGCGTATCGCTCTCCGATGCGTTCGCCAAATCCATCAATACAGCGGCGGTACGCTTAGCGCAGGCTGTTGGCTTGGATGAGGTTATTGCTGCCGCCCAGGATCTAGGCATTGACGAGCGACTTCCAGCGGTACCGAGTTTGGCCTTAGGAGCAGTTGACATGAGCCTACTCGATCTTACGGGTGCTTATGCCTCCGTTCTGGCCAATAAGGCGAGCGTTGAACCGTGGGGAATCTTAGATCTTGGAGTGGAGAAAGGAAATGCTCGAAGGGTGGCAAAACCGCTGTTGGCACCGACGCAGTCCTTAGGCCAAAGTCGAGAGGATTTAATCGAACTGCTGCAACGCGTCGTCCAGAGCGGTACAGGGCGCGCAGCCGCGCTTGATGGATTCGCTGCGGGTAAGACAGGCACGAGCAGTGACTACCGAGATGCTTGGTTCATCGGATTCAATGACCGCCTCGTTACGGGAGTATGGGTCGGCAACGATGACCGCACGCCGATGAAGCAGGTTACTGGAGGGTCGTTGCCAGCAGAAATCTGGAACCGCTTTATGAGCGCCGCCACTAGCTCTGGAGGTTTGAAAATGGCGCCTGCGGCGCCCCCCTCCACTCCTACTGAAGCGTCCACCACCAAATTGCCGTGCGACTATCAAGCTTGTTCACGCTCTTACGACTCGTTCCGAGTGTCAGATTGTACGTATCAGCCTTATGGTGGCCCCAGGAGGTTATGTGAAAAAAACCTGATCTCCTCTCAATCTCCATTTCTTAGCTCGGCTTCCGGGACGCCAAAAAGCGAGCTCCAAGCCAAATGCAATCACGATGTCTGCTCGAGCATGTATGAGTCCTTTGACCCGTCGACTTGCACTTATAAGCCCTTTGGAGGAGGTGCCCGCAGGGTGTGTGACAAATGAAAGCGGGAGCGTCTTTCACTTCAATAACGTAAGAGCAGCGCGCAAATGGCCCCCGGCTTGTTCCAGCATTTGCTTTGCCGAACCTAGGTCACAACCCTGGAGGAGCAACGCCGCGACTTTGATGTTTCCGCCAGCCTTAGAAAGTGCTTCGCGCACGTCAGCCCCACTACGGCCGCTAAGTTGCACCAATATACGTTCGCCGCGCCTGGCAAGCTTCTGGTTCACAATTACCATGTCGATCATCAGGCCATCGTGGACTTTCCCCAACAGGATCATAAGAAGCGACGAAAGTGTATTTAACGTGATCTTCTGTGCCGTGCCGGCCTTCAGCCTTGTTGAACCGGCGATCGGCTCGTGGCCGGTGTCGAGCCAAATTGCGTGATCTGCCTCAATGAGAATGGGTGTTCCGGGGTTGTTAGCGATTCCGATTGTCAGGGTGCCTCGCCGCTTCGCGATACGTAGACATTCCAACGTGAAAGGTGTTGTGCCACTCGCAGCGACCGCGATTAATACATCGTCGGCAACAACGGCATGTTCCTCGAAAAGGTCGCTTGCATAATGGACTTGGTCCTCGGCACCCTCAACGGATTTCATCAAGGCCTCATCCCCGCCGGCTAGGAGCAACACGAGGCGATCTTGCGGCCATCCAAAGGTCGGAGCGAGCTCGGCTCCGTCCTGAATCGCCAGCCGCCCCGATGTACCAGCACCGGCATAGATCAGCCGGCCCTGTTTCCTTAGTCGACCTTCAGCGGCCACGGCGGCGGCCTCAATCGCGGACCGAGCTCCGTGAACTGCCGCCACAGCAGCGAACTGCGCCTCCACCATTGCTTCTAAAATGTCCGCTGGGAGCCACGCATCGATTTTGGAGTATCTAGGACTGGCGCGTTCCGTGACGAGCGGTACGTTTTGATCCATGGCAGCCCTTTCGCGGTGCAAACTTTGATCAGGATTGCGATCGAGTCACTTCCCTCTGGATCGAATAAACCAAATATCACGCCATCGAAGGCGTAATTTCTACCGTCTTCATAATAGGAACGGACTCCGCCAAATGCCTATGTCGCTGATGGAAGCTGATTTACACGAAGCGCCTGAGGTGCTTTGGCGCCAGCGGCAACTTCTGGCTGAACGTTTGCGAGAATTTACTATCGTTCTGAGGTCTATGGCGCCACGGCTTGTGGTTACGTGCGCCCGTGGCAGTTCTGCCAATGCCGCGTCGTTCGGAAAGCACCTGATCGAACGGTACACCGGTATTCCTGTCTCGGCAGCTGCTCCAAGTATCGTCACGTTATATCGTCAGCGTCTTAACCTGAAAGGCCAGCTTTTTCTGTCGATTTCCCAGTCTGGTCGTAGCGACGATCTCGTCGAGTGCGCGACGGTTGCAAGGAAGAGCGGCGCGTTTACGGTGTCCATACTCAATGACACGGACAGTCCATTGGCGGCGAGTTCGAATCTGGTCCTACCGATGGCGGCGGGGCCAGAGCTGAGTATTGCAGCGACGAAGACCTTCCTCGGGTCCGCGGGCGCCCTACTATGCTTCGTAGCGACGTGGGCAGGATTGGGCGCCATCCGCGACGCGCTTGACCGGTTGCCCGAACGTCTTATTAGCGCCAGGCAACTTGATTGGACGAACTTACACGAGACGCTCCACAAAGCGAAAAACCTGATCACGCTCGGACGGGGAGCGACCTTCGCGATTGCTCAGGAGGCGTCATTGAAACTGAAAGAGGTGTGTGACGTTCACGCGGAAGCGATCAGTGCGGCTGAGTTCCAGCATGGTCACGTCGCCCTGATATCGAGCAAATTTCCGATCGTCATTTTCATGCCAACAGACCAGGCAGCGCATGGCCTCAAGGAACTTGCGGAGAATCTCTCCGCCAAGAGTAACTTGGTGTTCGTGACTGGATGCAAAATTGGGCGTGCGCATCATTTGGCCGCCCTAAGCCCGGATTTTCCGGAAACGGACGCGGTTTGCCTCATACAAAGTTTCTATGGGCAGATCATTCGATGGGCCGAGCATATTGGATTGGATGTTGATCGGCCACGCCATCTCGCGAAACTCACGCGAACGAGATGAGCCCATCTAAGACTTACGCGATTATCGCAGACCACGTCTTTGATGGACGGACAGCCCACGAACAGGCGGCCGTCGTCGTCAACGGCTCCCGCGTCGTGGCTTTGGTGCCGCAATCCAAATTGATGGCTGAGAACGTTTTTGAGCTACCCTCGGGCGCCTGGTTGGCTCCTGGTTTCATTGATATTCAAGTTAATGGAGGCGGGGATGTTCTGTTCAACGACGATCCGACACCCGAGACGATCAGGAGGATAGCAGCTGCCCACCGGCGATTTGGCACCACTTCCTTCCTCCCAACCTTTATCACAGACACGCCTGAGAAAATGAGAGCAGCCATTGCTGCGGTAGAGACAGCTGCCGAGCATGATCCGAGCGTCCTTGGAATACATCTGGAAGGACCATATCTCTCCCCCGAAAAAGCCGGGGTGCATGATGTAAAGCTAATGCGGCCACCGTCCGCCGCAGAAGTCGAGATACTACTCGCGCCCCGAAAGGCTAGACGACTTATCACTCTTGCACCTGAGCGGGTCCCGCGAGGGTTCATCTCCTCCATGGTAGGAGCCGGGGTTCTAGTGGCGCTCGGACATTCGCTGGCAACTTACAGTGAGACGCGCGCAGCCATGGAGGAGGGCCTCAGCGGCTTCACTCACTTATTTAATGCGATGCTCCCGCTTGCAAGCCGTGAACCCGGACCCATCGCAGCAGCCATTGAGTCCCCCGAGGCATGGTTTGGAATGATTGTTGATGGTTATCATGTCGATCCCGCGATGCTTCGGCTCGCTTTACGCGGTTCAGGTCGCCCTATGCTCGTGACTGATGCGATGCCTCCTGTCGGGGGACGTGAAGAGAAATTCGATCTTTATGGATTCGAAGTTGAGGTCGTGGCCGGTCGGTGTCTCTGCCCTGATGGTCGATTAGCCGGCGCGTTTCTGGACGCCGCATCAGCAGTCCGCAACGCCACCAACCTTCTTCAAGTGGGGCTAGAGGACGCCCTGAGTTATGCATCGACCAACCCAGCTGAGTTCCTCAACCTTGGTCACGTTCTCGGCAAAATTGCCCCGGGGTACCGAGCCGATTTGGTGGGTTTTGAAGCTGAAACCCTTACGGTGTTGCGGACTTGGGTCGCGGGCGTCGAACAGGAGGCAGGAGTTCAGCTGGCTGCAGTTTCGCCACATTAGTATATCTTTTGTTTTCGCCAGCTAATCTCTACGCAAACACATCGCGATATCGACATGTCTGGAGACTTCTTCATTGGGGTAGATGGCGGGGCCTCGACCTGCCGGGCGCGCATCCGCGATAGTCGAGGGCATGTACTCGGCGAAGGCGTGAGCGGCCCCGCGAACATCCATCTAGATCGGGGCCTCGCAAAGGAATCCGTAGTTAGTGCCATTGGCTCGGCAAAAAAAGCGGCCGGGCTCAATGACGGTTTCCTAGATCGGGCTTACATAGGATTGGGTTTGGCAGGTGCCGGCAATAGGGACGCCTGTCTAGCGTTTCTGGCAGATGTTAGCCTGTTTTCCTCAGTTGAGCTTGATAGCGATGCCTACATAGCTTGGCTCGGAGCGCATGAGGGCGAGGACGGAGCAATTTTGGTCCTCGGTACGGGATCCTGCGGTTTTGCTATGATCGACGGCCACCGCATCAGCGTTGCGGGCTGGGGCGCCGAAGTATCCGACGAGGCCGGCGGTCAAAGGATGGGCCGGGAGGCGTTGCGGCGCACGCTTTGGGCCTATGACGGGAGAGCCGCGAGGACACCCCTGGCAGAAGCCATACTCAGTCGCTTCCAGACGAATCCTTCGCAGATCGTTGCCTTTGCCTCACGCGCAACTCCAGCATCTTACGCCCAGCTGGCCCCCCTCGTTTTTTACTACGCTGGATCAGATGATCCACTCGCGGTGAGTTTGGTAATGGAAGCGGCTAGTGCCGCCGTCCGGGTGATCAACCGTCTTATTGACGTCGGAGCGCCGCGGATCAGCTTAGTTGGAGGATTGGCGGCGCCTTTGATGCCATGGTTGCCTACTCGCGTCCGCGAAATTTTGGTGCCCGCAGTAAGTGATCCGTTGGATGGGGCCATCATTATGGCCCAATACGCGGCGCAACGAACAAAATTGGGCGGCTTACTAGTCGGCTAGGACCGTCTACACCTAAGGGAAACGAATGGACGCCGGCGATCTCGGTGCTGGCCACGCATCGGTGACGCCGATCTCCTGAAGTCAGTACGTAACCTTACTCGGTTGTATGTGTCTGACCACGAACGATGATGATAGCCCGGACCTGCTTTGCAGCCTTAATCTGAGGCGGAGGCAGCTATTGAGCGGACCTTGTGGACAGGGTTGCAGCGTTTCATCGACACTTTTTGAGTCGAGTGCATTCCGATGGCGCTTGCTGCCCCCGCAGAGAGATCAAGCGTGCGGCCTTTCACAAAAGGCCCTCGATCATTCACCCGCACGGCAATCTCTTTTCCCGTCTTAGGATTACCGACAACGAGACACGTGCCGAAGGGCAGGGACTTATGTGCCGCGGTCAGCCTGTCGGGATTAAATTTTTCCCCAGATGCGGTGCGACGTCCGCGAAATTCGTTACCGTACCATGAAGCCCGTACAATCTCCTCCGCAGGTCGCCACTCATCGCGGGTGCTTTCGGGATTCATCGGCTCGAAGTCGGGCGCCTCGTTTTCTGGAGTTGTTGTTTCCAAGCTCGGCGAAGGAAAGTCAGAGGAGTTGCCCATCAATGCTGAAGCTAACTTGTGATCGAGGCCGTAGAGATCGTCAAAGGTTTCGACTTTTCCAGTCTCGTCCGCCAGCGCTGTGAAATAGGTGATGTGCACCGGCACTTTTTCATTGAGGGTGACTGGTTTGTTGACGCTGTTGTCCCAAAGGTCCTTTACCGCGCTCGCCGCCCACCCATTGGACTCGGCAAGTAGAAGCTCCGCCAGCCGATCCGGCCTCTCCATACGTACGCAGCCATAGCCGATTGCACGAACCGATTTCTGAAAAATTTTGCGGCGAGCGGGAAAGGTGTCGTGTAACAAAACATCATGTTTGTTGGGCAGCAGGAATTTTATTTTTCCTAGATTGCTCTTGGGTCCGGGCTTCTGGGTAAAGGTGTAATTGCGGATATTCACGCGACCCCAATCAATCCGGGTTGGATTCACCGGTTCACCTCGGTAGCTTACTGAAAAGGAGTATTTGTCGAGTATGGAGTAATTTTTTTTGCGCAAACGCGGCAGCAGGTCCTTCACTAAGACTGATCGTGGAGCGATCCATTCGGGATTGAAGACAAGGGTTGTGA
>WUUC01067440.1_pt1 | contig 10376 bp, 10 predicted proteins | sample 6278441 | NCBI WGS metagenome assembly WUUC01 (sample SAMN13675441, study PRJNA597444) | soil metagenome | isolation source: soil | place: USA: Washington | collected 2017-10 | reverse complement strand
AGGGCTTTCCAGAATGAGGCTCCGGGGTGGTAGATGTGTGCGGGCTCCGCGCCACACCCGTTGAGTTCAACGATCTTTACCTTACCAGATTCGAGATCTTCGAACGATGCACAACGGAGATCATACCGGCCGAAGTAAAATCCATTTACCTGGTTGCTGATCCGGTTGAATGATTCATTCAACTTCACCGTGATCAAATGATTGGCGTTAATGAAGGTCGTACCAAGGCAGTGGTTGCCTATCGATACCAACTCTTTAACTTTACCGGCAGGCAGTACGCGGTCTAGTTCGTCTTTATACTTCAAGTGCAAAAGATCCCATTGAAGTTTTGCCCTGTCTAGCGATAGGATGAGATCACGAAGCGTACTTTTCCCATCGCCGGTTACACTCAAAAATCTCTTCATGGTCACCGATGTCACCTCACCGGTAGACTTATTCGGATAACGGATATAGAACACGCCAAACTCAAGAGGCAGGTCGATCAGCGGTTGTGCAATGAAATTGATGTGGATCTCTTTAAGATATTGTTCGACGTCTTTCTCATCATTGATCCTTCGAACCATCCAACCTCGTTCACCGAGATCTGGTTTGAATATCAGTGGGAACGGCAGACCCTGTTCAGAAAGATGTTGCAACACGGATGAACTCGTCGCTGGCAGTTTGATGAGCGTGGTTTTCGGTTTGACGTCTTCAGGTACGAGCTTGAGAACTTCCGATTTGGACTCACCCATCATACCCCCGCTGAGAATGCCGGGATTGGAAGCCGAGAAAAAGAAAAGTGATCGGGCGCGAACGGCCAGTAACAGCCAGTACAGGAACACGGGGCCTTGAAGAATGCCAAAAGGCCAGTACTCCCACGATGTGAGCTTGATGGTGAAATTACTCCGACGGAACTTTTGCCAGGGGCTCATGAATGGTTCACGCAAAAGCCTGGCACGCACTTGAAGCGGGGGCGCGAAGAGAATGCAACGCAAAGGCGCGAAAGATTGAGGCAAACATCTGGAAGGCTTTGCGTGTATTCCCTTTGCGGCTTTGCGTGAAATGCATTATTAATGGGCTACAGCATCTACATGACGTAGAGTAGAAACGGCGATACCGAAATCTGGCGGAAGCGTCACGTATCCGGCCACCTCGCGGATACCGATCTTAATCAGCGCCATGTGATGTACGGCGTGCTCAATATTATATGTCAGCTCGCGGAAATAATTGGTCTGTATCGTCACACAATCTTCGGTATGGCGATCGTAACCCACATCCAGTCTCAGTACAGAATCGGTGGACGTTGCCGCAACAAATTCCCTGATACGACGGATGGCGTTAATGGCAATAAACTTGTCGCTCTCGATCAATTTGTCGTGGGGGCGCTTGTCGTAGTTGATCATACCCTCCCTGAATCCGCTTTCCAGGCACAGAAAAAATTCGATAGTGTGACGCAGGTGCTGGCCTACCGTGGAGTTGCTAAGCGACGGGGATGGTTTGAAAAAGTCGTCTGCTGAAATCTGCCCCACCATGTCTTCCAGTTGGTCGAGAATGGAGGTGCAGGCAAGAATAAGTTGCATAGGTTTCCGCGAGTTTCTAAGTAACATAAAAATCAGGGAATATACGAGGACAATCTACAGACCGGTTTTCCTCTCGTTGGTTAGACGGGAAGGCGCAGCAATTCCTTACAACGGAACGATCTCTTTCAGAATTCGCCACACCAGGTCGGGTTCGTAACCTCGCCCGATGGCGAACTTTGCAAGCTTGTCTCTCTTTTTGAAAGCATCCGGTTCGGTCACCAGCAAAGCCTTCTTTTCCAGTAACTGACGTAACGTCTTTTCGTAATCCCCGGTTTCGATTTCTTTCAGTCCCCGGGTGATATTGCGACTGCTTAACCCGAGCAAATTCAGTTCATTTTCGATTCTCAGCCGGCCCCACTTTTTCACCCGGAATTTGCCGCCAGCATAAGCCTTCGCAAAACGTTCTTCGTTCACAAAGCCGTCGGTGATCAGCTTCGAAAGGACCTGGTCGACTTCTTCGGAATGGAGACCGTAATCATAGAGACGTTTTTTTACTTCCAGATGAGAGCGTTCCTGATAGGCGCAATACTTGTAGATCTTCGAAAGGGCCTCGGAGATAGTGGGTCGTTTTTTCTCCCGATCTTCCATTGGACGAATTTAAGATTTAAGATTTGTGATTTAAGATTTGGGGTGGAGAGTTTGTATAACCAGACTGGTTTCCCCGAAGCCCAATCGAAATCTTAAATCTTAAATCAAAATTCTTAAATCATTTGATGAGTCCCTTTGTTCTCATAACACTCTGAACAAACTTCTTCTCGTTCTCCGTATTGAATATCTTGAAGGGCAGATGTATCAATTGTGCTTTATTGATGAAAAGTAAAAAATGATCTTTTCCCACTTGAGCCTTTTTGATCTGATCCCACTTGATAGGCATGCCTTCGCGGGCGTTGAGTTTCATTAGTATCTGCTGACTCGTGATCTCGTAAGAATATCTTTCAAATAACATTTTGCCCTGGTCGAGCTGGGTCACTCCGTAAAACTGAAGCCACCAAAAGAGCAGGTAAAGCCCGGCCGCGAGAAGCGCCGCGATAAACCACCAGATGCTTTGCACCCAAATAAATCCAAGACAGATCGCTATCACGATCAACCCTACCCACCATTGCTGAAGCAGCACATTCTTAAAGGCAAGACGGATGTAGTCTTTCTTCTCCATCCGGTAATTTTTGGTCTTCACTAGCATAAAAATCCCCTTGTACAGCTAAACGGGAGGGCAAAAATAAGGCAAAAGGAGGAGCAAACGGAACCTCACGCTATGAATTTCAGGCTCAGATCCAAACTGCGCACAGAGTGCGTTAATGCCCCAACTGAGATAAAATCCACCCCGCAGGCAGCCACCTCGGCGATGGTCTGTTCGGTGATCCCGCCGCTGGCTTCGGTCTGGAATTTTCCCCCGATAAGGCTCACCGCTTCGCGCATATCAGATGGGGTCATGTTGTCGAGCATTATAACGTCGATGCCGCCGACAGTTATCGCTTCTTTTACTTCAGAGAGGTTACGGGTCTCTACTTCTATGCGAAGCTTTTTGTTCTTCTCTTTCAGATAACTCCTGGTGTTTTCAATAGCCTTGCGGATACCGCCGGCCATATCGGTGTGATTGTCTTTCAACATCACCATATCATACAGTGCAAAACGGTGATTCAGACCACCGCCGATGAGTACTGCCCATTTTTCCAATAACCGGAAGTTCGGTGTCGTCTTGCGGGTGTCCATAAGGCGTGCATTTGTGCCCTCGATCAGTTTCGACAAACGATGCGTATATGTAGCGATGCCACTCATTCGCTGCATGCAGTTAAGTACCAGTCTTTCACATGAGAGTATCGATCTCGATAAACCGGTTACAGTAAATGCAACGTCTCCTTTTTTTATTTCGACGCCGTCTTTCAACATCGGCGTGATCACCAGGTCCGGATCATAGAAGTGGAAAACCATTGCAGCCAGGTCCATACCTGCGAGTATGCCGTTGTCTTTTACAAGAAGTCTTGCCGTTGAGCGTGCGTCGGCGGGTATCGAGCCGAGACTGGAGTGGTCTCCCTCTCCAACGTCTTCACGGAAAGCAGAGCCGATAAATGAAACTAATGCCTCTTCGGTGAGGTAGGGAGGGAAATTTTTGCCGGAAAGATCAAACATGAATGTTTAATCCTTTACAAAGTTGATCTCGTGGATCAGGTATGTGCCGCTGACTTCTTTCACGCGGATCACCACATCGAACGTGTCGGCGTTGCTGACGTACCGGCCGATGGCAAACTGGAGCCCGCCTTTCGACGAACCGGTGTGCACAATCGAGAAATCGCTGGAGGGATGTTTCTTAAAGAAATCACGGAGAACAAATTCGGCTTGTGCCTTACTATACATGGCCACCTCGCCGTCGAGATTCATGTCGACGGATGCGTTGAAGAACTTGATGACCTCCTTGGCATTGCCGGTCTTAATCGCATCCTTCATAGGAGCAAAAATATCCTGGGCCGAAGCAAGAATGCTCACGCACGTCAAAAAAGCTGTCAAATAGAGTGTTCTGCCCATAACAAACTGTATGCTTTTCCAAAAGTATGCCATAATCATTGCATCAGGAAATTAATGCCGCCGCGGGTCCCCGCAGTTGATTAAGTACGTTTTAAGTTCCGAAAACCCGCAACTCCCTGCCTGTTGGCCTATATTTGCACTCCGGAAAAATAGCTCTGTATGAATAAGAAAGTACTACTGATGATCCTGGACGGTTGGGGACTCGGAAAAGACACCAAAGTCTCGGCAATTGCCCACGCTAAAACACCATACATTAACTCTTTATACCAGAAATACCCCCATAGTAAACTGGAGGCTTCGGGCCTTGCCGTTGGACTCCCAGCAGGACAAATGGGTAATTCCGAAGTAGGTCACATGAATATCGGCGCCGGCCGTGTCGTGTACCAGGACCTGGTGAGGGTCAACAAGGCGGTCGAAGATCATGAACTCGACAACGTTCCTCTCGTCATCGAGATGTTCGACTACGCAAAGACCACGGGAAAGAAAATTCATTTCATGGGTCTCCTTTCTGACGGCGGCGTTCATTCGCACATAGAACACCTCAAAGGGCTTTGTTCTATCGCGAAAAGACGCGGAGCGCAGAATGTCTTCATCCACGCATTTACAGATGGTCGTGATACAGATCCTAAAGGAGGTGCCGGTTATCTCGATTCATTGCAAAGACATCTCAATGAAACTACAGGGACGATTGCCAGTGTGATTGGCCGTTACTATGCCATGGATCGCGACAAGAGATGGGAACGTGTGAAACTCGCGTACGATCTTTTAGTAAATGGAGTTGGAGAAAAATCCACGAACGTTGTAGCCGCTATACAGAAATCGTATGCGGCGGGTGTTACCGACGAGTTTGTTAAGCCGATTATTCGTGTCGACACCAATGATAAACCAGTTGCAACTATCGCTGAAGGTGACGTTGTGTTGTGTTTCAACTTCCGCACCGACCGTGGACGACAGATAACAGAGGCTCTTACACAACAGGACTTCCCGGAATGGGGAATGAAGAAAATGTCTTTGTATTATGTCACCATGTCCAACTACGACGACTCATTCAAAGGAGTGAAGGTGATCTTTGATAAAGACAACCTCGAGAATACATTAGGCGAAGTTCTGGCGAAAGTAGCATTGAAACAGATTCGTATCGCCGAAACAGAGAAGTACCCACATGTGACATTCTTTTTCTCCGGTGGTCGCGAAGAGGCGTTCCCTGGCGAAACGAGGATTATGGCGCCGTCGCCGAAAGTGGCTACGTACGACCTGAAGCCTGAGATGAGCGCTGCAGACATCCGTGACAAGATCGTACCCGAACTCGACAAGAAGTCAGCAGATTTCATTTGCCTCAACTTCGCCAATCCCGACATGGTTGGTCACACGGGCGTATTCGAAGCAGCGGTAAAGGCTGTCGAGACAGTCGACGCGTGCAACCAGGTTGTTACTGAAGCCGCACTCAGAAATGGTTACGCTACGATCATTATAGCCGACCACGGCAACGCCGAGATCATGGTCAACGAAGATGGAAGTCCGAACACGGCCCATACCACCAGCCTTGTTCCTTGCATATTGGTTGACTCTACGTATACGGGTAAGATCAAAGACGGAAAACTGGGAGACCTCGCCCCAACGATACTCAAGATCATGGGCGTTAAGATCCCTAAAGAGATGACTGGAAATGTTCTTATCGACTAGGCTACAGATATTTTTGTTCTTGTCAATTATAGTGATCGTAGCCGGTTGCGACGATAAACCTACGACTCAAAAGAAGCCATTCTACAATCTCGACAGTCTCGTAACATTCCAGATCGATCACCTCAAGGGCAGATATGAACTCAACAAACTTGTTGAGATCGATGGTAAGAAAGAAGCGATTAGCTTTGTGCCCGACAGTCTTCAATGGTCACACGAACTTGAGATCTTCCGACAGCTGGACCAGATAAACAAAGCAGCTTTCAGGGACACCTACGTTGTAAATGAAACTCGCGACACCAACAGCAACCTGACCGTTCGTGAGATCAGAACACAGGAGGAGGACGCGCCGGTGTCGGTGGTGAGGTTCTTCTATCTCAGGGATCTTTCCGACCTGCGAAGGATAGAGGGTACGCTGCAAGACGGGAATCCAATCTATATGAACCAGCGACGACTCACGATGGAGTTTGAACCTGCCAATAGCATTCATCTCGTCCAGCGCTACAGGATCGAAGGACTCCAGAAAATGGTGGCTGACGATAGCGTTCGCTTTGTGATTGCCGGGGAGATCGGGATGTAAGAGACAGTAGGCGAAAATAAAAACAGGAGAAATTCGTCTGAGACGATAATGGCAAAACGCAGATCTGACGAAGGAGCAAAGGCTCCGGTGACGAAAGCGGGGTTGAAAAAGTTCCTCGGCATTTTCCGCTTTATTCTGCCTTACCGCTTCATGTTCATCATGGGGCTTTTCGCGATTACGTTTTCAAGCCTTACCGCACTTTCGTTTCCGTTCATGGGAGGCAAGCTCCTGGATGCCGCTGCGGGTAAGTCGACCTTCTTTCTTTCCACGATAAACTCTGTTGCACTAGGGTTTATGGCGATCATCCTGTTGCAGTCGATTTTCTCGTATCTGCGTGTTCATTTCTTCTCGCGCTTTACCGAGCGATCGCTGGCTGACCTTAGGTCGGCTGTATACCAGAAGATGGTGTGGCTCCCCCAATCGTTTTTCGACAGCCGCAGAGTGGGTGAGTTGATGAGTCGCATCACGTCGGATGTGGCAACGCTGACAGATGCATTCACTTTCATGCTTGCGGAATTGCTCAGGCAAGTGATCGTATTGATCGGCGGCATTGTATTTATTTCCATACTTACTCCCAAGCTTACATTATTCATGCTGCTGACGTTTCCGTTGTTGGTAGTGGCGGCACTATTCTTTGGAAAGTACATCAGGAAGCTATCGAAGAAGACACAAGATCAATTGGCAAGCGCCAATGTTGTTGTCGAGGAAACGCTTCACTCGATCTCTGTTGTAAAATCATTTACAAACGAAGCATTCGAGACAGGTCGATATCGCAAGGCGCTACAGGATGTAGTCACTACGGCGATAAGTTCCGCGACGTACAGAGGGTTGTTCATTTCTTTTACGATCATCGCCGTGTTCGGCGGCATTATCGCGGTGGCATGGTATGGAGCGTACCTGGTTCAAAGCAATGAGATGACACCCGGCAGCCTGTTCTCGTTTGTTATCTACACTGGCTTCATCGGAGTTTCGATAGGCGGACTTGGTGATCAGTATGGACAACTGCAAAGAACGATAGGAGCATCGGAACGCATCCTCGAGATACTCGATCTCAAAGATGAGAGAGATGAGTCGCGCATCGAACTGAAGTTAAAAGGTGATATCAGTTTCAACAATGTATCATTTGTGTATCCCACACGCGCCGATGTTACCGTGTTGAAGAACATGTCGTTCAATATTGCGTCGGGGGAAAAAGTGGCCTTGGTCGGACCGAGTGGTTCCGGCAAGTCAACCATCATCAGCCTGCTGATGAGATTTTATGAACCTGCCGACGGCTCGATTGTAGTTGATGGACAAAACGCGCTGAGCTTCCCGTTGTCGGCTTACAGAAAGAACATAGGGATCGTTCCACAGGAGGTGTTGTTGTTTGGTGGAACTATTCGTGAGAACATTGCTTACGGGAAGCCTGGAGCAAGTGATGATGAGATCGAGCAGGCGTCTCGTAAGGCGAACGCATGGGAGTTCATAGAGACATTTCCGGAGAAACTGAACACGGTTGTGGGTGACCGGGGCATTAAACTTTCCGGGGGTCAACGTCAGCGCGTAGCCATTGCACGAGCTATTCTGAAAGATCCGTCGATCCTCATTCTGGATGAAGCTACCAGCTCGCTGGATGCAGGATCGGAACGACTCGTTCAGGATGCCTTAGAAAAACTCATGGAGAACCGTACGACGATTGTTATAGCCCATCGGTTGAGTACGATCCGGAAGGTCGACAGGATCCTGGTGATCAAGGGAGGAGAAATTGCTGAAGCTGGAACGCACTCTGAACTTAATGCTCTTGACCAGGGCATTTATAGTAATTTGCTAAAGATGCAACTGGAGATAACGGAATGAAGCGCACACAGACACAGCTGTTGAAAGACCACAGGCTGCGGTCGACTTCGAGCAGGGCCGCGATACTTTCATTGTTTCTTCAGAACGACAAAGCCCTCAGTTATTCAGACATCGAAAAGAAGATCGCTGCTTCTTACGATCGCGTCACGGTTTACCGGACACTCAAAACATTCCTCGATAGCGGCATGATACATAAGGTTCTCGACGACGGAGGTTCACTCAAGTATGCGTTATGTGATATCTCCTGTTCTACCAGCGAGCATCACCACGAACACGTTCACTTTAAGTGTACATCGTGCGGTCAAACCAGCTGTCTCGACACAGTTGCTATTCCCTTAATTCAGTTACCTGCGGGCTTCTCAGCGTCCGAACTCAACCTACTTATACAGGGTGTTTGTGACAAGTGTCGCGCGATTTAGACACAAGTTTACCTTTAAGAATAGGGCCGTATAAACCGGTCAAGGTAAATTTCGGGGTTTAGTTAATATTTGTAGCTTTGAAGGTTTAAGGAGGTGATTAGCTGTTGGAAAACGATCAGGTAATCACCTTTTTTGTAAACAGAAAACGCGGAAAAAAAGAACATGCTATTAATCTCTCTGTTTGATTCCAGTAATGCGGAAACGATTCTTTTTGCCGTTTTTGCCCTGATAATCATCGTTTTTCTCCTCCTCGATCTGGGCGTTTTCCATAAGACAAACCGGAAGATCACCACCAGGTCGGCACTCATTCAATCCATTTTCTGGGTGGTAGTTAGCACCCTGTTTGGCGTCTTCATTTATTTCTACGAACCACGTGGTATCGACGCAGCTTTCGAATATTTCTCTGCCTACCTGACCGAGTATGCGCTCTCGGTTGACAATATTTTCGTCATCCTTCTCATCCTAAAATACTTCAAGGTAAAGGAAGAGTACTATCACAAGATCCTGTTTTGGGGCATCCTCGGGGCCGTAGTGTTCCGCGGTTTCTTCATCTTCGTTGGCGCCCTGCTGGTGGCCAAGCTACATTGGATACTCTACATCTTCGGCGTGTTCCTGATCTATTCTGGTATCAAGATATATTTCGAGGACAGCGACGAAAAGATCGATCCCGAGAAGAACCCTATCATGAGGCTGTGCAAGAAGTACCTGCCTATGACTGCCGACGACCAGGGTGGTCAGTTCCTGGTAACGAAGCCGCGACTGATGTTTACTCCACTGTTCCTCGTCGTTGTGCTTATTGAAACAACCGACCTGATATTTGCTGTCGACTCGATACCGGCGGCCTTTGCTATCACTACCAATCCCTTCCTGATCTATACATCAAACATATTTGCTGTACTTGGTTTAAGGGCTATGTTCTTCCTGCTGGCCGGGATCATCGATAAATTCTATCTCCTCCAGAAAGGACTTTCCATCATTCTCTTCTTCATCGGTGCAAAAATGCTTCTCGAAATATTCGACGTACACATTGCCGTAGAGCTGTCGTTCACGGTGATTGTAGTCACGCTCGCGCTGAGTATTATTTTCTCGGTGTTAATTCCCAAGAAGGAAGAAGCGAAGCAAGGGGAGTTACCGATTGATTCGGAATTGTAGAGACTCTGTCGCTGTCGCGCTAACTGACTGTCAAGGTTTCCACGAAGAAATTCTTCGGAAGTATCTGCATTAAGATTGGCAGGGTTAAAAACTTCTGGGGAAGTGAGATGATCACAAATGTCGGAATGGTCTTCAGTACACTGATCAGCAGGTTCTGTAGTTTCTTCTTCTCTTCTTCATCCAGCTCATTAGACTTCGCGCGCTGAAGCAGGCTCATGAGATCACTGCTGTCTTGTGCTTCCTTGATCAGTCTTTTAGCGTTGTTGGTAGCTACTTTCGAAAGCCTGTTGATAAAGCGCTCGCTGACTTCTTTAAAATCTTTTTTGCTCTGGAGCAGGTTGATCTGATCCCAGTGCTCCAACACGAATCCTTCGATAGCCATGATGCTGTTTTCCAGGTCGTCGTCGTTGAAACCGAGGTACACGCAGAGGTCTCTCAGGAACTGTTCTTCTGCCTCTTCGACGCGCTTATCCGACCATATCGTTAGTATCGCCATTTCCAGGAAATACTTCTTAAGGATCCAGGAGTTGTTCGTAGGCAGGTTGATGCCGTCAATTGCAACACCCTCTTCAAATATCTTGATCGCTTCTCTTTTCCTTTCTGCACTGAGGCCAGTACTCTGAAGGAAGA